>VFSW01009812.1_pt1 | contig 13637 bp, 14 predicted proteins | sample 5358111 | NCBI WGS metagenome assembly VFSW01 (sample SAMN11554181, study PRJNA540505) | mine drainage metagenome | isolation source: sediment from site ElyBrook_90M | place: USA: Ely Copper Mine, Vershire, VT | collected 2017 | reverse complement strand
GTTTTCAAACAATGTTCCATTTTTGTAAATTCGTAAATTGCAAAATTGAATGAAAACTAAAAATTGCAAATTAAAAATTCTCCCAGCATGCTAATCGGCCATGAGAAAATAGTGCGCGATCTGAAAGCGCTCATTCAGAAGAACGCGCTCTCCCACGGCTACATCTTCCACGGGCCTTCCATGGTGGGGAAACGGACTGCGGCGCAGGCACTTGCGCGTTTTCTGGAGAAGGGTGAATTCGCGCCGCCCGCGGCGAACGAGGTCATGCAGGATGCGCAAGTGATAGATTTTTCATTCGTGCGGCAGCTTAATCCGGACGCAACCGGCTCCTCCATTGGCATAGACGCCGTCCGCGAGATAAAGAATTTTTTATGGCAGAAGCCGAACGTGAGCGCGCGCCGCACGCTCATTATTGATGATGCCGAAATTCTCACCACGGAGGCACAGAACGCGCTCCTTAAAGTGACGGAAGAGCCGCCGGCTTCTTCGCTCCTTATCATTGTGACCTCCGACCTGGAAAGCATCATGCCCACCATCCTTTCGCGCCTGCAGAAAATATATTTTGGCGCGGTGCCGGAGGCGGAAATTGCGGCATGGCTCGCCGCGGACCTGGGGCTTGCAGCCGCAAAGGCGGCGGCGCTCGCTAAAAAAGCGATCGGGAAACCGGGGCTTGCCGCGCGGCTTTTGAATGATGAGGCGTTCCGGGAGAACATTGCGCGCGCAGAGCAGTTCGTAAAGACCGCCCCCGCCGGCCGCCGCGATTTCATCAAGGAATTATTGGAGCAGGATGAGTTCAGTTTACGGAAGTTCCTTGATGCGGTTATAATAGTCCTTGCGTGGGCAAGGCCGTCCGCGGCCCGCACCGCGCTTTGGCACAACGTGCTTACGCTCTACGGGAACATAACAAAGTTCAGCCTGAATCCGCGGCTCCAGCTGGAAAATCTTTTCATCGTTTCCCAGCCGCGGCCATGAGCGCAGCCGCAATAATAATATTCGTATAATAACATGACCAAATCAGAACAAATCATCAAAGACCTTGAAAGCGGGCTTACGGGCGCCATCGCAAAGTTAAAACAGGACTTTGGCCAGATCCGCGGCAACCGGCCGTCGCCGGACCTTGTGCAGGACATAAAGTTAAGTTTGTACGACCAGACGCTTTCCATCCGCGAGCTGGGCTCGTTGAGCATCCTGCCGCCGCGTACCATCCAGATCACGGTGTGGGACCAGAATGCCGTGAGTGCCGTGATGAAGGCAATAGAGGGCGCACGCCTGGGGCTTTCTACAACGAACAATGGGAATAATATTCTGGCAACGCTTTCGCCGCTCGGCAACGAACGGCGCGAGGAAATGACCAAGCTGGTAAAGAAGACCGCGGAGGCCGCGCGCATCCAGGTTCGTGCGCGCCGCGACGAGGCAATGAAGCACCTCAAGGACGCGGAGAGCAAAAAAGAGACAACGGAGGATGAGGTATTCAAGGCAAAGGAAAAAGTACAGAAGGCGGTGGACAAGACGAATGGCGACGTAGAGGCAATGGTGAACGGCAAGCTGGCCGAGCTGGGAGAGTAGCAGCGCGCGGCACCGTATTTTACGATAGCGGTATGGAGAAAAGTTATCATTGAACCATACTCTATGCTTGGCTTTGTGAATGTCTTCGTTCAAAAACAAAGCGTTTCTGCCTATTATTACGGCCTCATGGCAAGAGGTCGGTTTTAGGCGTCTGATCATCATTGGACTCCTAGGAACGGCCTCTTGCGAGGCCGTTTTGCACGTTAACAACTCAATCAGGAGGAAGCTATGCCAAACAACTTAATCGCGTCAGGTTCTGGAGCTGGAGAAAATTCAGGTGATAAGGAGAAGGTGTTGGGGCAAAAGGATAGAATGTGCGCGTTGATCGACAAAATAATTGCCACGGCAAAAGAAGTTGGCAAATGTTCTGCTGGATCAGGTTTTAATTGGGCGTTTCTGCAACATCACGCGCAAAAAGATTTGGACCGACTCAGAAATGAATTCATGCAATTGTTTGGAAAGGCGGATTGACCGAATCGACGGAACTCCCATCAATCCATAATTAAATCGGCGCGTATGAGGATGATTATCTCTACGCGCCTTTTTTTTGGCGAGGGCAATGAAGCGCCCCTCAGTGACGGAAGGGATAAACCACAACACTTCTTGACTATCCGTCTGTCAAGGTGTAGCGTCTGGGAAGATGTTTGAATACCAGTCCGAATTAAGGAGGATAGACCATGCAATTTACAAGGCAATACTGTCTGGCAGTCTGGGATAACAATGCGGATTTCCTTCCCGGAGCAGTTAACGAGATTGAAGTCGGAGTCAAAGAATTTGAGGTTGAAAGGAATAATCCCATCCCGGAGCTTGGGAAACTGCTTCCCCACGAAGAAGGAGCGCTCGCGATCCAGATCCTTACGAGCCACAGCCCCATCGGCAGACTGCATGAAGCCCTGGAAGCCCTCGACAAGGCGGCGGAGTGCGCCCAGAGGGGATCGCAAGACGGCAATCTCCTTACACAGCTCTTGGACACCGTGCTTACGCGGGCATTTCGGGAGGGCGTTGCTCATGCTGCGCGGAGGGATCAACAGCATATCCCGTGGCCCCTTCATTCATCAGAAGAGGAAACGGCATAGCGTATTGCATGAGCGGCAACCATAAATCTATCAAAAGAGCCTGTTCCCCGGCCACTTGACAGGATTTGTGGGTATGCTATACTATGCATAGTTTCGAATCGATCTTGGCGGGTTCGGAGCTGTACGCGCTGACAGCTGAGTTCTCTGTGGGATGGAGCACACGCTCCCCGGAGAGAAACAACAGTGGCTTACCTAGCTTGAGTGCGCTGAGCTAGGCTGACACCTTTACCAGCTGCATCACCTGAGGGTTATGGCACTATAACTCTCAGGAATTTGTACCTTTTCATCCCGGCAGGGAGATCGGCAGAGGGCCCTCTGCGATAAGCGGACCGTCTGAAACCCGCTTAGATCTTTCCCTTGTGAACGCACGCCTTCGCCAACAGCGTGATCGGCGGGAGATGAGTACCCGCTTAAACCAAATCTCATTTGGGGCGGAGGCTCATACATGCCTCCCTCCGGTGAAATTCAGACACCGGAGTTTTACCCCCCACCTAGCGGCAGCCATCAGGACTGCCGCTTTTCTTTTACTCCGCTGATATAATAGATGCATGAAGCGCATCGCGATCATCGGAAGCTCCGGTTCTGGAAAATCCGTGTTTGCCAATAATCTGGGCACAAAGCTGCATCGTCCGGTCATCCACCTGGATAAGGAATATTATACGAACGCATGGAAAGAAAAGTATCCATCAAAAGCCGCTTGGATGGATTTCCAAAAGACATTGGTTGCAAAGGATGAGTGGATCATCGACGGCAATTACCGAAGCAGCCTTGCAATGCGGCTCGACCGGGCGGATATGATAATCTTCTTCGATATTCCCAAATGGCGTTGCCTCTGGAGAGCGTTCAAGCGCATTTTTATAAGAACCCAACCATTTGATAAGCCCGAGGGTGCGAGAGAGAAGATCAGCTGGGAACTTATAACGCGTATTATCAATTATCCCACGGGAGAAATCTACCGGATGCTTGAGAGCTACAAGGGAAAGAAACAAATCTTTGTAGTGAAAAACGACCAAGATATCCGCGATCTATTGGATAGAGCGGAAACGGTTTTGTAAGTTTTCGGGCGCAGTTCACCTCGGTGATGGAAGGGGTGAGGGTTTTAATTCGTTCAAGCGGGTGCTTGACGCCATTTTCTGCCCATGCTATAAAACAAAGGTAATGATTCACAACCAGCACAAGTTCAACATTCTGTCTTCCGAGGCGTATATTTGCGCGTCCGCTTGGACTGTTAACGGCGACTTCACGCGCGTGATGGCTGAGGGCGTTTCTCCGGGGCAAGGTGATGTAAATATTTAAGGCAGCACTTGAATCTTTAGACCACCTTGCCGCAAGCAGGGTGGTCGCATTTTTGACAACAGAATACAACTGAAAAGGAGGAAAGAGCATATGGACGAAGACGCGCGTGATGAGCGTCTCGCACCGGCCAATTGGCGCGAATATCTTCGTTACGCGCGAGAGACCGGAGAGATGTTCCGATGGACGTGGCAGGTCATTCCGCCGGAGAGCAAGCGGCGCTGCAAATGGCTGCTCGTTATGCTTGTACTGCAAACCTTGGTCACCCTTCTCGTTCCCCGCTATATCGGCACGATCGTGGACGGCGCAGCGCATCAAGCACTACGCGCCACACTGTTCGGCCTTGCAGGGACGATCGTATGTTTGATTGCGGCGCGATTCTTTGATTTCATCTTTGCTGCAAACCGGGAGTGGATCCTCGGGCTGAACTGGGGCGCGGTCGACCGGCATATCACTGAACAATATTTTGCAAAGTCGGTCGGCCAACACATTCAGGAATCTTCGCGGCTTTCCGTGTCAAATATTGACAAGGGACGCTGGCGGCTTCTTGATCTACAGGGGATGCTTCTCTTTGAGGGCATTCCGGCGGTACTCGGCCTTGTGTTCGCATATCTCTTCCTGTGGGCGTTCTTGCCTATGGCAGGAGCGATCATGAGCGTGGGGATCGCTGCGTATCTGCTCTGGACGCTGTATCTCAACCGGCAGACCATGGTGGTCTGCTCGCCTTTGGATGCGGAGTTCAGGAAGCTCAACCGGTACCGCGTGGAACGGTGGGAGAAAGTAGAACGCGTGAAGACCTCAACCCGCGGAAGGGAGGAGGTGGAACATACCGACCGGTGGTTCGACCGCGTCATCACGCGGGACCGCAACTACTGGATATGGTTCATCAAACAGAACGTCTGGCGCGGCGGCATAAGCAGAATTTGCTTCCTTGCTGCCGTGAGCTACGGGTGCTGGCTTGTGTGGAACAAACAGTGGTCAGCCGCGTTGCTCATTCCGCTTTTCTCGTGGACTATGCAGATCGCGGACAATACCTGGCGCATCGGCCACATTGAGCACCAGCTCAACTGGAACGCGCCTTCCGTGCGTTCCATGATCGCCGCAATTTCATTGCCGAGCGACATACGTTCGGGGCCCACGCGCATCAATCGCTTCGAACCGATCGCTATTCTCTTTGACGGGGTCGGCCATTCCTATCCGCCCGAACGAGAGAGCAAGAGCGTCGCTGTTTCATCTGTTCTTGAGGGAGTGAATTTCTGCATCGCTCCCGGAGAGAAAGTGGCACTTTTGGGCGAAAGCGGAGCGGGCAAGACCACGGTCATGCGCCTCCTCCTGCGCTACATGGATCCGACCGTCGGGACCATTACGGTGCAGGGGAACGATTTGCGCGCGGTGGATCTTGAATCATGGTGGCGGGTGGTTGGGTACATTCCCCAGCAGCCCCAGATCATCGATGGCTCGATCCGCGACAACCTCACATACCCTCTTTCTTCCGAAGAGCGTGCAAACACTTCTGATGACGAACTTTGGGAGTTGATGCGTTTGTTGAAGATCGACTTCGGTAAGCGGCTCGTGAAAGGGCTTGATACGCTGGTCGGCCGGAACGGATTGAAGCTTTCCGGCGGGGAAGCGCAACGGCTCATGATCGGCGCTGCTGCCGTCAAAAAACCTGCGTTTATGGTGATTGACGAAGCAACGTCAAGCCTTGACTCCACCACTGAGAAACTGGTCCAGAGAGGCCTAGCGGAGATCTTGAAGCCTGAAGTCGGCGCGCTGGTAGTTGCGCACCGCCTTTCTACGGTTCGCAAGCTCTGCAATCGCTTCATTGTTCTCCGTTCGACTGACGATGTATCGCGGGGAGAATCGCAGGTGGAGGCGGTTGCTTCTTCCTTTGAGGAACTCTACGATCTCTCGTCCATTTTCCGACGGCTTGCCGACGACCAAGGGGTTGCGATCAGGCCAGAGGTTGATGCGGCGGGCATGCATCTCGTTTCGTGACAGTTCATTGGGCGTTGCCAGTAGTGGTAACGCCCGATTTTTCGTCTCAAGACAGGTCGCTTGACGGCAGCAACGCATCTGCCGTACTATAGAACCCAGCACCGCAACTCTGGTGCCCCAATCGGCCGTCGCGGGGCGAACGCGTCAGCCATGCGTCGGGATGGCTCGCGTAGCTCACCGCCGCAGGCCGTAAATGACAAGGTGTAGTGGCCATTATCCTTGCCTCGCGGGCGTGACACGAACAACGCCCAATAGCAAAGGAGCTTCCCGGGGAGCTCTGAACTGCAGCAATGCCGGTGCGTAAACCACTACAACGCACCGGTTTTTCTTTTTCAGTTATACGGTTAGAAAGTCCTACGGGAAAGCGTTATAATTAAACAGATTTTCCATGATCAAAAAGATCCGCGGCAAGTACGTGGTGCTCTCCGAAACGACCGGCAGGAAGTTCGGCACCTATCGCACCAAGGCGGCCGCCCAGAAACGGCTCCGGCAGATAGAGTTCTTCAAGCACCTAAAGCAGCCACGGACACGTAAAAAATAACATGCTCATCATTATTCTGGTCATCGCGGGCCTTTCACTCCTGATCCTCGGCCATGAGGCGGGGCACTTTGCGGCGGCAAAGATGTTCGGCCTGAAGGTGGACGAATTCGGCTTTGGCTTTCCGCCGCGGATCAAGGCTTGGAAGCGGGGCGAGACGGAATACAGTATAAATTGGCTGCCCTTTGGCGGCTTTGTGAAGATCGGCGGCGAGCGGGGTGAATTTGAAATGCTTGATTCGGATGGCGAGCAGAAAAATGCCGGGCTGCTGGGTGCTGCACAAAAAAATAGCGATGCGCCCGCGAACGGCGCCGCTGCCTTGCCGGACACTTCACGCCTGTTCTACGCCCAGCCGGCATGGAAAAAATCCATCATCATGCTTGCGGGTGTTTTCATGAACTTCCTTCTCGGGTGGCTTTTTGTATCCCTCACGCTCATGGTGGGCGCTCCGCAGGCGCTCGTGATCGGCGGCGTGGAGCCCGGGTCGCCGGCTGCTGCTGCCGGCATCATGGCGGGGGACGTGGTAAAAGGTTTCACCACAGCGCAGGACTTCATAAACTTTGTGGATGCGCACCGTGGGCAGGAAACTTCAATTGCAGTGATAAGGAATGACAAAGAGATGGATTTCCAAGTGGTGCCGCGTGTAACGACCGCACCGAATGAGGGCGCGGTGGGCGTGGAGCTTGCAGAAACCGGCACGCCGCGGGAAGCGCCGCTTGCGGCACTCAAAGACGGTTTTATAAACGCAGGCATCATTCTCTGGCTCACGGTTGGCGCATTTTGGCAGCTCATTGTGCAGCTTTTTGCGCATGCGTCGCTCCTGCCGGGCGTGGTGGGGCCGGTGGGCATCTTTGGGCTTGCGGAGGAAACGGGCAAAATCGGGCTCATATATCTCCTACAACTACTCGGCGTCATTTCGCTCAATCTCACCGTGGTGAATCTCATCCCGTTCCCGGCGCTGGATGGCGGCCGCTTTGTGATGGCCATTGTGGAAAAGATAAAAGGATCATCCATTTCCTACAAAATGGAGACGATCATAAACGGCGTGGGGTTTGCGTTGCTACTTCTGCTTATGGTCCTGCTCACCATTCGCGACATTCATGGATTGATATAGTACGAATACGAACGGTACGAACAACATGGGAACGAACGACGATTGGAAGAAAAAACTGACGCCGGAGCAGTACCGCGTGATGCGGGAGCGCGGCACGGAAGCGCCGTTTGCCGGCAAGTATGTGAACGAGCACGCACAAGGCATATACAAGTGCGCGGCGTGCGGCGCGGAACTATTTTCTTCGGAGACAAAGTTTGATTCCGGCACCGGCTGGCCGAGCTTTACGGAGCCCGCAAACCGCGCGCACGTGGAACTTCGGCCGGATGATGATCGCGGCATGCACCGCACGGAGGTGGTATGCAAGAACTGCGGCGCGCATCTCGGGCATGTCTTTGACGACGGTCCGGCGGACAAAGGCGGCAAGCGGTACTGCATCAACTCGGTGTGCCTGGAGTTGGAGAAAGCGAGTGAGAAAAAAGATTAAAAAATCATTAAAGGCTTGTTGACCTTTTGGTTTTTAACTCTATCATGAATAGCATGTTGGAAAAAATTCCAGACGGCATCTTGAGTCCGCAAGCGGAGCGATACTTCGGCACGTTACTGGAGCAGCTCAATGATAAATACGATCATCTGATTGAGGGATTTTCAATATTGGATGCCGATATGCGGCGTCTAGAGGCTCGCATGGATCGATTAGAAGTGCGTATAGAGCACCTAGAAACGCGGATGGACTTGGTTGAAATTGAACTAAAAGAGATAAGGACAGAGTTGAAATTATGCGTTCGCCGCGATGAATTTTCTGCGTTGGAAAAGCGTGTTGGCGAAATTGAGAAAGTACTTGCCGGATAGATAGTAGTACAAAGGAGAAGAACGGGGGATAATGGAGGCATGATCCAGCGCGGCATTGCTTCATTCGGGCTTGATTACGGCAAGTGCCCGCCGTGGCTCTACGAGCGCATGGTGAAGCTTGGCCGCGAGATGATGTACGTGCTGGTCACTGAATACGGCCCGGACGAGTTCATAAAGCGCATCGCGGACCCGGTCTGGTTCCAATCGCTCGGCACCGTGTTGGCATTTGATTGGAATGCGTCGGGGCTTACCACCATCCTTACCGCTGCACTCAAAGAAGCCATCCGCGGCCACGAGCGGGACTTTGGCATCTTTATCTGCGGCGGGAAGGGGAAAACCTCGCGGAAAACGCCGGAGGAGATCGCGCAATGGGGAGAAAAACTGGCACTCTCTGCGACCGCCGCAAACAATCTTGTCTACAACTCCAAGATGAGCGCAAAAGTGGATAGCGCACTCGTGCAGGACGGTTTCCAGCTATACCACCATTCGTTTTTCTTCTCGCGCGGCGGCGCGTGGGCGGTGGTCCAGCAGGGGATGAACCAGGAAAAACGTTCGGCGCGGCGGTACCACTGGTTCTCGGAAAACGTGAACGACCTTGTGGACGAACCGCATTCGGGCATCAGCTCGCCGGTGGTCCTGAACCGCGTGCTGGACCTCACGGCCAAGCGGAGCGCGGAGACACGTGCGATTTCCACGGAGCTTGTCCAGGCGGGTTACGCCACGCTCATGAAGGATATAGAGCTCCTGCGCAAATATTCGTCGCCGCTTTCGCAGATGGCAAAGTTTGAGAATGGGCGCGGCGAACAGCTCACGCTCCTGAACTTGGAGACGCGCGAGTTCAAATACCATCCCGTGGTGTATGAGAATTTTGCCAAAAGCAAATATCTGGAAAAAGTTCTGGCAAAGGTGGCCGACCGGAAGCCGGAGAGCTATGAGAAGTTTGTGGCCATGGAGGGCGTGGGGCCAAAGACCGTCCGCGCGCTTGCGCTCGTGGGCGAAGTGATCTACGGCGCAAAGCCTTCATATGAAGACCCCGCGCGCTACAGCGTTGCGCACGGCGGCAAGGACGCCACGCCCTATCCTGTGGACCGGAAGACCTACGACGAGACCATCATGATGCTCGGCAACGCCGTCCGGAAGACGCGCCTTTCATTAAGTGAAAAAAACAGGGCAGTCGAACGGCTTATAAAGCCGGACCGATTTTAGAATTTTTTAATGTCAGTATGCTATGCTTGCGGCAAAGGTCGCATATTTTTTTGACGACACTTGCCATTTTGCTATGATAGAAACAATGAAGAAAATTGCCGTAAAAGAGAAAGAAGTTGCATTGACGCCAAAGCAGGAAAAGGCGCTTATAAGGGCGAAAAAGAATCTTCGCAAAGGCAAGACGCTTTCCCTCCGTGAGCTTAAGAAACGATTGGGATTTACGGATTGATGATTCAATAGAGAAAACGTTGCAGCGCATCCCGGCGAGTGATGCAAGGACGATCGTTCAGATAATCACTTCACTGGCAGAAAATCCATTTGTAGGAGATATAAAGAAAATAAGAGGCGAAAACGACGCATGGCGCCGGCGCATCGTTTCGTATAGATTGTTTTATAAGCTCGTGCCGGAGCTGCGCATCGTCTTTGTATTTCATCTTGAACGGAGATCAACGCACACCTATGGGTGACGGCTATTCGTACCGCAGCGCCTCTATGGGGCTCTTTTTTGATGCCTGGCGGGCCGGATAGATGCCGAACAAGAGCCCGATGCCGGAAGAGACGCCAAGTCCAAGGAAGACGGCGGTGAGCGGCAGGGAGAACGGCCAGGCAAGGCCGGCAAAGTGCGATACAAGGAACGAAACGGCAAAGGAAACAGAACCGCCAAGCGCAATGCCTATGGCGCCGCCCGCGGCGGTCAACATGACCGCTTCGAGCAAGAATTGTGAAAGGATATCCCGGTCCGTGGCGCCGAGCGCTTTCCGGAGGCCGATCTCCCGCGTCCGCTCGGTCACGGAAACGAGCATGATGTTCATGATGCCGATGCCGCCCACCACAAGGGAAATGGCGGCCACGGCGGCAAGGAAAAGCGTGAGGACGTTGATGATGGTGCCCACGGTCTGCATGGCGCTCGCCTGCGTCTGGATGAAGAAATCGTCCTTGGATGGGTCAATGATGCCGTGGTCGTTCCGGAGCGTGGCGGTCACGTCGTAGACCGTTTCGTTCACGGTGCTGTCGCTGTCCGCCTCCACCACCATGCGGTTGAAATAATTGATGCCGAAGATGTAGGTCTGCGCGGTGGTGTAGGGGATGAAGACCGATTCGTCAAAATTGAGGAAGGACATCTGGCCGGTGCTGCCAATCACGCCCACCACGCGGAACGTGTGATTCTGGATGCGGATCTTCTCGCCGAGTGCGGGACTACCGTCAAAGACCTTGTCCGCCACCGTCTGGCCTATAACCGCCACGCTTGCCAAACTTTGCACGTCGTCCGAGGTGAAGTTGGTCCCTTGCGCAGGCGTGATGTTGTAGATGTCCGCAAATTGTTCGCCGGTGCCAAGGACCGTTGCCTGATAGGTGTTGTTCTCCCAGGAAATTGCATCGCTACCAAAGACCACAGGCATGACGAACTGCGCGTGCGGGACGTTCGCCGGATTCTGGAGCGCCGCAAGATCGGCTTTGGTGAGCGAATTGCTGAAGGTGGAAAGGAAATCCGTGGGGCTCGTGGGCTGGCGGCCCGGGACGATGGCTATGGTGCGCGAACCGATGCTCTGGATTTCACCGAGAATGAGCCCCTGCGCGCCCTGGCCAAGAGACATCACCACAATGATGGCCGCAATGCCGATCACGATGCCAAGGATGGTAAGGAGCGACCGCGATCGGTTGGTATTCAATCCTGCAACCGCCGTATGGGTAAGCTGGCTTATCTTCATTTTTCAAATTCGTCCGTTGCGCGGCGGCGCTTTGCGACTTTCTCGTCCGTCTCAAGGCGGCCGTCCAGAATGTGGAGGATCCGTTCCGCGTGCTCGGCGGTATGCGTCTCGTGCGTGATGAGGATGATCGTATGGCCCTGCTTTTCATTCAGATCCTGGATTGTGGCCATGACCTGCTGGCCGGATTTGGAATCCAGATTGCCCGTCGGTTCGTCCGCAAAAATGACCTGCGGCTCAAGGACAAGCGCGCGGGCAATGGCAACGCGCTGGCGTTCTCCGCCGGAGAGCTGGTACGACTGGTGATGGGTGCGGTTCGCGAGCCCCACGGTCTCAACGGCCTTGAGTGCAAGCTTTTCCCATTGGGGTTCGGGGATATCAGAATAAAGGAAAGGCAATTTCACGTTCTCAAGGACGCTCGCGCGCGGGAGCAGGTTGAAAGCCTGGAAGACAAAACCCATCTTGCGGTTCCGTATGTGCGCAAGCTCTTCTTCCGAATATTCGGACATCTCCTTGCCGTCAAAGATGTATTTTCCGCTCGTATAACGGTCCAAAAAGCCCAGGATATGCAATAAGGTGGATTTTCCCGAGCCGGAAGGGCCCATGATGGCAACAAACTCGCCCGCTTTCACGGAAAGGGAAACATCCTCAACGGCTACGGTCTCCGCGCCCTCTGCGCCGTAGACCTTCCGGAGTGACTGTGCCTCGATGAGCGCCATGGCACGCGGCATTATTGCGACGGGCGCACCACGACCTCGCCCTCCTTCAAGCCGGAGGTGATCTCTATGTTTCCATTCTCGTCGCGGATGCCAACAGTCACCGTGCGCGTCTCGAGCGGCTGGCCCGCGCCGTGGTAGACCTGCACGCTCCGCGTCCCGTCGGCGGCCGTTATGACGTCGCGCTGGGGGACGTAGATCACGTTTTTATGGACGGCCGTCGTGATATCAATGTTCGCCGTCATGCCGGGCTTCACGCCATTATCAAGATTGTCAAACTGGAACGTGGTCTTGTAGGTCGGTACGCCCTCAATATCCGTTTCGCCGGGATCAATATAGGTGACCTTGCCGGAGAATGTCCTGCCCTGAAACGCGTCCAGCGTCATAACAGCCGGATCGCCAACGGCCACTTTGCCTATGTCCGCCTCCGCGATCTGCGCGTCCACCTCAAGTCCCTGGTCGGAAATCATGGAGGTGAGGACCACGCCCGGCGAGGCGATCTCGCCGACCACCGCGTTCTGCACCGTGATCACGCCGGAAACGGGCGCCGTGAGCGAGGCCTTTGCAATCTTTACGTTGATGTTATCCGCGTTGGCCTGCGCCTGTTCCACCTGTGCCTGCTGTGCCGCAATGTCCTGTGTGGTGGGGCCGGCGATTTCCTTACTGAGCGTGGCTTGCAGCCCCTGGATGGTGATTTCCTGGGAAGAAATGTTTTGCACGGCGGCGCTCACTTCCGTGGTGGCGCTGTTTTCCTCCGTAAGCGCGGCCGCAAGCGCCGTCTTGTACGAAGCAAGCGTGGCGGCGGTGAGGCTCGTTTCGTCCACAATGGCCTCGCCCGCGGCAATAAGAAGGTTGTTGATCACCACAAGATGCGCATTGCCCGCCTGGAGTGCCGCGTCCAGCGTTGAGGTCGGGGAGAGCGTGTTTATGGCGGCGAGCTCGCTTTGCCAATTATTGAGCTCGGTGCCCGCCTGGAGCCGGTCGAACTGCACATTGTTCAGGGTCTGGGAATTGTTCAGCTGGAACGAAAGCTCGGGATTGTTGGTCTCGGCGCCGGAGAAGAAAGGTGCAAGCTGGTTGCGTACGGCGTCATTGGATTTTGCGAAGGCGTCCGCGAGCGTGCTCGGCACGTTGGCGTAAAGGTTTGTGAGCGCCTGTTCGGCGCCCTGCGCGTTCGCGCGCGCGGTCTCTATGTCCTCCGGCCGCGAACCGGCCATGAGCGAATTCAGCTGCGCCGTCTGCGCGTCCACGTTTGCCTTGGCCTGGGCGAGTTGGGTCAGAAGGTCGCTTGTATCAAGGCGCGCAATGACCTGGCCGGCGGCGACTTGGGCCCCCACGGCCGCGTTCACGGCGGCAACGGTGCCGGCGTTCTCAAAGGCAAGGTCCACCTGGTGCACCGGCGCGGTGTTACCGGTGACGCTCACCACCTGTGTAAGGTCGCCGCGCGCGGCCGTCGCAAGGTCATAGGAGGGATTCGCGGGGGAGAACCAGAGCTTGTAGGCGCCCCATGCAACAAAGATGACAATAAGAACCGCAACGATCTTCTTTGTGCGGCTGAGCCCGAGAAAATATTTCTTCATTGCAGTTTCATTATATACTATTAAGGTGAAGAATGCGTGTGCATAAGCGCGATTT
>VFSW01009811.1_pt1 | contig 13638 bp, 13 predicted proteins | sample 5358111 | NCBI WGS metagenome assembly VFSW01 (sample SAMN11554181, study PRJNA540505) | mine drainage metagenome | isolation source: sediment from site ElyBrook_90M | place: USA: Ely Copper Mine, Vershire, VT | collected 2017 | reverse complement strand
GGGCATTCTCCGCATATTCTTCTGGAACCCGTTCAGGGTGACCCGGTCAGATGACTATGCATTGGGCGGGCTCACAATCATCGGAGAAAACTCTACGCCGTTATTCACGTTCTATCCGGGAGCCCCCCAATTTGCGGACGAATACCCCGGCAACTACCCGGACAATTCGCAGCTTTACGCCTTCTCAAACCTGGAGTCAAATGCCTGGTGCTACGCGGACTTCAACCTGATCGGCTTCGACGACCAGATCAATTCAAAATGTTTGAATTTCTTTTTTGAAGTTCACGGCTCAACCGGCTGGCATGTGAATGGAACCGATCCTCTTAACACAATTATCGGCGGGAACAATAGTCAAATGTACACTGCATTGAACGTACAAATATCGGGCGATGAACCGCTCGAATATGCCTTCAAGGAAGTCCGGGGCATTCAGGGGCTCAGGCAGGAGATAAGAAACAACGCTGACAGCAGCACGAATGGATGGTATAAATCGCTGCTCGACAAGCTCGCTAATGAGACAACGGCAAATTCCGATTCATGGCTGAACGACATTTCATCACTTGCCGGGATCCTCGACGGCTTCAGCGGCTTGAAAACCGGAGGTGGGACCGGCAACCAGATATCCGCTCCGATGCCGTTCAATTTCAAAGGCCTGACGAGCATGGGCGGATGTGACATTACCATACGTAATCTTATGGTAGTGGGATTCCCTGTACCGGGTTCGCCTGCGGATACCGTATCCTATATGCCAGCGATAAACTACGCGCTGCCTTTAGGCGTATTCAACGTGATAACCGAACCGACCGTCGCCTACTGCTACAAGGTCAGCTCTTACCAGTCGAATTCCGGAACACGCGATTCTTATGTCTACGGTACTCCGTATTTCGCTCTCGACAAGCCGGTTCAGATGGTGTACAATCCGTTCGCCGGGCTCACGTTGGCTTCCGCTACGGCATCTCTTGTCGACACATCGAGCGGTCCAATGACTGCGTACAGCAACCTTAGCGGTTTGTCAAATTTCAGTTTCACCCCGCCGGCACCAGTTCGGATAAAGACATCATCTGCGGGCAACTTCACCGGACAGGTTGGAGACATATCGGACGCGCATCGAGTGGGCGTGCCGAATGAAATAGCGCTCGACCTGAAGTTCACCTATTTCGATTCGCTGACGAACGAAGTAGATACGGTCATGTTCCTGAAGACATATCCTGTTAACCTACGTTACGATCCTTCGATAGTCGATCGCCCGGCCGGCTCAATCACGGGCTCCGACACCTCGCAGTCTCCAGGTGGGCCCGTTCTGCCATCTTCGTTCGTGATTGGGAATTATCCAAACCCGTTCAATCCCACGACGTGCATCGAATACCAGCTCAAGAAAATGAGCAAAGTGACGATTGACGTCTACAATCTGCTGGGTCAAAGAGTAGCCGTTCTTACGAACGGAGTCGTGAATGCCGGCGTGCATACCGCCGTCTTCAACGGGTCCGGATTTGCGAGCGGAATCTACCTACTCCGCTTCATCTCACAGCCGCAGGACGGAAGCAGCCCCATTATTCAAACCGACAAGATGATTCTCCTTAAGTAATTTCCCGACTTGGTGGCGGCTGATATGGCGCGCGAATAAGCAAGTATATTTCAAGACGCGGCCAGCCGCAGCATAGCGCCGATCGGACCTCGGGTGAACTTCTTCTTCAGTTTTGTTTATTCTATATTATTAAAAGACAATCTGAACCGTTTGAAGGCAGAAGGAAAATCTCGAATGGCTGATTTTGAAGAAGTTCTTGTTCTGGGCGCAACGGGCAGACAGGGCGGTGCGGTTGTTAGGGCGCTCCTGACAAGCGGGTACCGGGTTGTAGCGCTTACAAGGAATCCAGCGTCGAAGAGCGCGATAGCATTTCACAACGATGGAGTGAGAATCGTTGTCTGCGATATGACACACGCGGCCTCACTTGCGGGCACGATGATCGGTGTCGAGGCGGTATTCACGATGAGCACTCCATTTCAGAGCGATCACGAAAGTGAGGTGGCGCAGGGAGTGAACGTGACGGACGCGGCGAAGGCCGCGGGGGTCAAGCATATCGTTTTCAGCTCCGTGGCGAGCGCGAACAAGAATACGGGCATACCTCACTTTGACACGAAACACAGGATCGAGCAGCATATTGCCGGCTCGGGCATTCCGTACACGATCATCGGCCCGGCGGCATTCATGGAAAATTTCATACAGCCGCAGGCAATCGCGGGCCTGAAGGAAGGCAAATTACGGAGAGCGCTTCCCGCTTCACGCCCCATCCAGCTGGTTGCCGTCGAAGACATCGGCGCTTTCGCGGTATTCACGATCGAGCATCCGCAGTTCTTTCTCAACAAGCGGATAGATATCGCCGGCGACGAACTTAACGGCGAGCAGACCGCCGCAATACTTTCTAAGGCGATAGGGAGGGAGATTACGTACGAGGAGTTTTCTCCGGAGGTTCTGAAGTCCCGGAGCCCCGACCTGGCGAAAATGATGGAGTGGCAGGCGAAAAACAACTACACCGCCGATGTTGCCGGCCTGCGCAAGAATTTCCCCGAGGTGAAGTGGCATGGGTTCGATGAGTGGGCGAAAGGCGTGGAGTGGAAAGCGCTGCTGGGTTAGTAGCGTTTCAAAGCCAGGAAAGGCTTGACAAATGGAACAAAGAAAAGTGCGCATCTAATCTAAAAGACTCAACGAAAATCCGTCAGAATTACGATCACTCGGTTTGTCGTGTACAAAGCCAACGATAGCTTCGACTTGATCGTCATTAATCCGGATGAGCCGTTTAGTGAGAGTCTGTTAAACATACCGAACCTGAAGTAGAAACGCGAATGGCAAAGCAATTAGCCTTCAGCGCCTGGCGAGGTATTCAGATCTCACCCTTGCGGGAGGGGAATGCGAAGTAAGCTAACCGGGCAGCGGATCCGGCAATCAGCTAATCGATTTTCTTATCGGGAGTCTCTTCCGAGAGGATGTGCACATATGTCTCCAGGCCATTGCTCTTGAGGCTTTCGTCGAAGGTCTTGAGCCACTTAAGCACATAATTTCTATCGTGCTCCCTGCTTTTTCTCACTATCGATCGCACATCTTCGATATCGCGCGGACGGCCGGAGAATATCTTGTGAACTATGACATCCTCCAGAGTAGCGAAGGTGACATCCACTTCTCCCAGTCTTACCTTTCGTGCATGCCCTATGGCCTGCCTCTCATATGGCGTAAATGAGAAGACAAAATCTATCCTGATCCCCGTCCCGATATCGCGAACGGGGAGCACGGAAGTCCTTTTCACGAATTCTTGCGGCTGCTCCACGAGCACTGTCAATTTGAGTTTGTCAACGACGGGCATGAGAGATGTCAGACCATTCGAGTCAAGCGCGAGAGTAACATCAATGTCTTTCGTCAATCGAGGTTCCCCGTAAACCAGAACGGCTTGACCCCCAATAATCATGTATCGGATCGACAGTTCATCCAGCGCAGACGCTAATTGCTCAAGGAGCCTTGTGAACTTTGTTGAGTATCCCTGCGAGTCTGATGTCATCTTCAATACCGTCCAACGGATCTTTTAGTGGAAAAATCCCGAGTATCCTCGCTTCCTCATACATCGCATCGAATAGCCTAAAGTTCTCCGCGATGTTTACAGGAGTCTTCCTCTCCAGCTCACGCTCGAACTCCTCCCAATATTCCCGGTCCTTTATCATTTCAGTACAACTTAAAACATTTCGTCCACAGTTCTAAACGGTCCCTTGTGCGTTCCGGTGCCCCGATCCCGTCTCCTCTTCCCCTACTCTTTCGGCACGACCGTATCATACCACGCCCGCTTCTGCCTCGGGACGCCGTCGTCGACATGGATATGCTTGATCTCCATATACTCTTCGACTCCGATTCGTCCGAACTCCCTTCCGATGCCGCTCTGCTTGTACCCGCCGAACGGCGCGCGCTCGTTCAGCAGGTGCCACTCGTTTATCCAGACCGTCCCCGCCTTTAGCTTCTCGGCAATTCTTCTCGCCCGGACCGGATCTCTGCTCCAGACGCCGGCCGCCAAACCGTAGACAACGTCGTTGGCCAGCCTCACAGCCTCTTCGTCGGATGAGAACCTGCTCACTACCAGCACTGGCCCGAAGATTTCTTCCTGCGCGATCTTCGAACGGTTATCGACATCGAGAAAAATTGTCGGCTCGACAAAATTGCCCTTCGAAAGTTTCGGTAAACGGGCCGCGCCGCCGCCTAATGTGACCTTGAATCCATCCCTTTTTCCGCTCTCGATATAGCCGAGTACTCTGCTCTCCTGTTTCTTCGAAATAAGCGGTCCGATGTCTGTCGACTCATCCATCGGGTCGCCGAGCTTCATCCTCTTCGCCTTCTCGACAAGCGCCGATACAAAGCTATCATACACTTTCTCGTGTACCAGCAGTCTCGTCGCGGCCTCGCAGCACTGTCCCGAGTGGTAGAACATGCCATACAAGCTTCCGTCGATCGCGAGATCCATGTCGGCATCATCCAGGATGATGTTCGCCGCCTTCCCTCCGCACTCGAGCGTCAGCCGCTTGAAATCGTTCGCCGCCAGCTCCATTATCTTCTTCCCAACCGCCGTCGATCCGGTAAACGCTATCTTGTCGACGCCGGGATGCCTGACGAGCGCCTCGCCTGCATCAGGGCCGTAGCCGGGGACAACATTGACGACACCAGCCGGTAATCCCACCTCATCGATTATCTTCGCCAGCTCCATAGCGGTGACAGGCGTCAGCTCCGACGGCTTGAGGACAACGGTGCATCCTGCCGCGAGGGCGGGACCGAGTTTCCACGCCGCCATCTTGAGCGGAAAATTCCACGGTATTATCGCGCCGACAACGCCGACCGGCTCATACCTCAAATAATTCCTGGCGAACCCCGGTTTGGAAATCTCCGTCATCTCGCGCTCATTTTCACCCGCCGCGAGCTTCGAAAAAATGCTGAAGGCTCTCGCGCTCAGGAAGACATCTTCCTTCGCCTTCTTTATCGTTGATCCGGAATCGAGTACTTCGAGCTCAACGAGCCTCGCGGCATTCTCGCCGATCCTGTCGGCAATCTTCTTTATGTAAGCCGCGCGATCCGCCGCCGGCATTCCCGGCCACGCGCCGGAATCGAAAGCCTTTCTCGCCGCCGAGACTGCCAAATCCACATCTTCGGGTGATGCGACAGCGAATCTCGCGACCACGGAGCCGTCGAACGGATTGAGTGTGTCGTCCACGCGTCCGCTCTTTGAATCGACGAATTTCCCATCTATATATAGTTTGTACTCACGCATGAGATCCTCATCATTTAAAATGCCGAAATCCTGAGAAATCAAATCGAACGCGGATTTCACGCCTGCGTGCCGAGCCGATCAATTCGAAACCGGAAGCTCTCACACACCACGTCGGGGTGCAGGCACCGAAAAGACGGATCCCCACGGGTCAATAAAATGTCCGATATCAGTGCAAATCAGTTTTATTCCGTGTTGTCCTTGTGCTTAAAGTCTCCCGGTGACGGCTATTTGATTTTGTACTTTCTCTTCGTCTTCTCTATCGCTTTGAGGTGATGTTCGAAATGCTCGACGGTATGCTCAAGGACTCCCATCAACGTCATCTTCCCGTTTTCGTTATGGATGCCGGTCCTGGAGAAGTCAGCTTCCTTAAGGCTCTTCAGTACCGGGGTCATGGAAGCCCTGAGAGTATAGAAGAGCGCGATGGAGTCTTCCACGGGAGTCTTCGTGTACAGGAATCTGTCGGCCCACTTGTCCTGATCGAAAGCTATCAGGAGCGGGTTATCTTCCGCGATGATCCTTTTCATCCTGCCAACGAGATTGAGCTCGGCATCTGTCAGATGATGTACCTGCTGCCTGATCGTCCATTTCTTCGGGGCCGGCCTTTTGTCGAGATCCCCGTCGGAAAGCCCGTCGAGGCTGGCTATGAGGTCGCCGGGGCCGTTTTCATATCTGCGTATCAACGAGATCGTCTTTGAACTCATTAAAAAGTCTCCTGCTTTGGTGCGCGTGAGTTTTTACGGTTTGAACAGACTAAGAAGGACTATAATAATCACGAGGACCCAGTTCACGAGAAAGAAGATGGTCTGCTTGCTGTTGATCGAATCCATCTTCTGGTTCGCGTCTTCGGGCGGGTTAATCTGGTTCATCTGATCGAGGAGCATCGCGCGCTCTCGCGCTGTTTTGGGACTGATCACCATGCCGATCCCGAGCAGGACTATGAAGAAGAGGAGCTTGAGCCCGAGCCATGCGGCGCTTCCGAAGAGATCGCCGACGGTGATTTGCTTTGAAATCATGTTGCCGATCCCGCTGAGGATTAACACAAGTGCACCGAACGGCGAAAGGAGCCCGATGCTTCTAAGGAGCTTGGCAGCGTGCTTTTTCATTCTTACGTCGTTTTCCCATCTGAAGTTCGCCTCGATTATGGGACCGGCGAAGAGAAGCGTGAAGATCATCCCGACGCCGATGAAGTGGAATAGAAGTGATACGTGGAACCAATTCATTTATTGTCTCCTCAATTAAGTTGTTCTTACTATTGTTGATATTCCCTGGCCGACGCCAACACACATCGTTGCCAGGCCAAGGTGGGTCTTGCGCCTCTTCATCTCATGAAGAAGCGTCGTCAGTATCCTCGCACCGCTCGCTCCGAGCGGATGTCCGAGCGCGATCGCGCCACCATTCACGTTCGTAATCGCTTTGTCAAAGCCAATCTCCCCGATAACGGCAAGCGACTGTGCCGCGAATGCCTCGTTCAGTTCGATCAGTCTTATATCATCCAGAGCGAGCTTCGCCTTCTCCAGGGCTCTTTTCGTCGCCGGTACCGGGCCGATTCCCATGTAGCTCGGGTCAACCCCAGCCGTGCCTGACGAAACAAATTCCGCCATCGGCGTCAGGTTGTTCGCTTTCAGGAAAGACTCGGAGCAGAGCAGCAGCGCGGCCGCGCCGTCGTTGAGCCCGGAAGAGTTGCCAGCGCTGACGGTCACGCCGTTCCTGAACGCGGACTTGAGCTTCGACATCTTCTCGATGTTCGTGTCGCGCCTCGGGCCCTCGTCAACCGCGATTCTCATCCCCTCGCCTTTCCGTTCCACCACGTTTACCGGGACGATCTCGTCGACAAATTTCCCGTCGTCCTGTGCCATGATGGCGCGCCGGTGGCTTTCGAGCGCGTAACTATCCTGCTCGTCGCGACGGATATGGTACCTCTCCGCGAGGTTTTCGGCGGTTTCTCCCATGCTCTCGAGCGGGAAGCGAGCGGCCAGCTTCGGGTTCGGAAACCGCCAGCCGAGCGCTGTGTCGTATGCCGTCAGATTTCCAAACGCCACCTCTCCTGTCGTGTCCTTAGCAACAGCATAAGGAGCACGCGACATGCTCTCGACCCCGCCGGCTATGACACATTCGGCGTCACCGGTCTGTATCATCCTGGCAGCGGCGTTTACAGCCTCCAGGCTTGAACCGCACAATCGGTTGACGGTGTAGGCCGGCACACTGTACGGAAGCCCCGCGAGCAGCGCCGACATTCGGGCGACGTTCCTGTTGTCCTCCCCCGCCTGGTTGGCGCATCCCAATATCACTTCGTCCACTTTCGCGGGATCGATTCTTGCTCTGTCGACAATAGTGCTGATGACGATCGCAGCCAGGTCGTCCGGCCTGACGCTTCTGAGCACGCCGCCGTATTTACCTACCGGGGTCCTCAATGCCGCGACTATGTATGCACGAAACATTGATCTACTCATATGTTTCAGAACAATAATCTTTGGGTAAGGATTTCAGAAAAGGGGACGGCATCCGTCCGAAATGTGGGCTCGTCGTCAAGGAGAGCCTGCAGGTTTGGCCAGTTTGATAAGTCCTTCAATGTCAGTCTTGCCGAGAAGCTCAAACAAAGACTTTGTACTCTCCAATCCGGTGCCGGTGATTTCCACAAGGAACCTGTTTGCGACAGGAAGTTGAAGTTTCCCCTGCCGGGCTACGCTGTCGAAGGTCTCGAGTATTCTTATGTCCTTGTACACAACGGTCTTCTCGTAACCGGTCCCGGTCTCTTTATCAACATCTCCGGTTACGTTCATATAAGAGGGTATGCTAATCATGTCCGTGATTTTCACCGAGATCGAGCTTCTGGAAGTGTCAGTCGATAACTGATAGATGACCTGTGCCCATGAAGTCGAAAAGCCCATCATCGAAGATGTCTCGCCGGTCGGCTTTCCCCTCTAATAGTTCCCGTAATCTCCCTCCGGAAGGAAGCGCTGCAATTCCTTGAACTGATAGACCTGCGGCTGCGCAAGTACAGGGACGGAAAACAGAAGCACAAACAGGTAAAGCAGATTCCTCGCCCGCATCCCATTCTCCTTTCTAATGCGATAACATAAGGCTGGGCCTGTATGCATCACTATAAGTGCGGCGCATGATCTGAAGAAACTCAGCTATCAGATATTTACCTATCGAATCGGAGAGCTCGAGCGGCCCTTTCGGGAAATTCGTCCCGAGCCTCAGGGCAAGGTCGATGGATTCTCCGTCTGCGATACCCTCCTCCAGCATCAAGTGCGCCTCGTTAATCAGCATGGATACCGTCCTCGCAAGTATGAGGTGCTGCGAATCGTTAAGAGGATTTTTTATCTCCAGCTTGGCGGAGATTTTATGCGCCATTTCACTGAAAGCCTCGCTTATGAACGCGTCCCTCCGTTCTATCTTCAAAGCGGCGCGCCGCGTCTCGCCATCATAATTATAGAACCCTTTCCCCGTCTTCCGTCCGAGCAGTCCGGATTCAACCATCTTCTGCTGCAGTATGACCGGCCTGAACCTTGGCTCAAAAAAGAACTGTTCGTAAAGCGATTTTGAGACGAGAAAATTTACGTCGACGCCGACGAGGTCGAGCAGCCTGAACGGTCCCATGGGGAAATTGGCCGACTCAAAGGCAAAGTCTATTTCCTCGATGCCGCCCAGCCTCTCGGACAGGAAACGGAGCGGTTCCAGATAGAAATGCCGTGCGCACCGGTTCACTACGAACCCGGGAGTATCCCTCGTCACGATCGGCGTTTTGCCGATCTGCCTGACGATTTGTAAAATCTCCTGCAACACTTCATCCGAGAGAAAGTCTGTCTTCACGACTTCCACGAGTTTCATCCTGTGCGCCGGGTTGAAGAAGTGAAGTCCGGCAATCCTGTTCCGTCCGGCGCAGCCGTTCCCAATCGCGCCGATAGAAAGGCTGGAAGTGTTCGAGGCGATCGGGACGTCAGGCCCACAAATCGCGTCGAGCTTCGCGAACAGCTCCTTCTTCACGGATAATTTCTCGGTTACCGCCTCGACGACGAGATGCGCTTCGGAGAAATCCGACAACTCCGTCCGCGGGTGTATCCTTGCGATCGACGCCTGCGCGTCTTCCGGCTTTATCCTTCCCTTCTCGGCTTCCCGATGGAACTCCTTGCTTATTACCTCGAGTGAGCGTGCAATCACTTCTTTCGATACGTCATAGAGCAGGACTTCCCATCCGCTCCTTGCGAAGGAGATCGCAATCCCGGCACCCATGGTGCCCGTGCCCGCAACGCCAACAGCTTTCATCAGCCCGATATAACTCCGTCTTCTTCGATTTTCTCCCAGTCGGGACGCCAGTCGGGAAGACTGAGTCCCCATTCCGAACACTTCAGCCGGACCTCATCCGAGAATGACTTGCGTACGTCGTCGTTGTCCCTGGCTTTGAGGCCATACTTCCTGTATACAATGTTGTGATGTGTTTTCGGTTTTCCGAAGATGTTCATCGTGCGCGGGTACCACCTTTCAAGCGACGCCTGAACTTCGGTTTTTGTCGCGCGGTCGAGCGCCATTTTCTTAACCCAGAAATCGCCGTGGTTAACGTGCATCATCTCTTCCTTGAAGATTCGCTCTATTTCTCTTTTCCACGGACCGTAACTGGATTTGCGAACATCCTCGAGTTGATGACCGGCCCCGCGGTCCATACAGAACTGGAACATCACGAAATCGGCCCACGTGTCGATGGTGTAATAGAAAATGTTCACACGCCTGTCGTCTGCGGCTCTCTTATTCTTCAGCTCGTCTGCTTTGAGGTCGACCCTTAGCGTGTAATCGTGTTTCGCCACGTGTGAATCGGCGTCGATACCCAGGTCCTCCAGCAGACGGTACATCGCACGAGCATGGCGTACTTCATCCTTCACAATGTTCGAAACGGCGAGCTTCTCCTCGGTTGTCGGAGCCTGCATGATCCAGGGGACATAGCCGAACGCGCCCGCGAGCTCGGAGTCGGCCTGCTGCAGCATCAGGTTTGTGAGGTTGTCAAAATAATCGTCGCTCATTTCATCGACGTTCTCTATGGCTTCAACCCTTTGAATCTTCTCCCACATCCGTTTTTCCCGTTCCTCGTTCGGCAGCTTTGATGGGTTCCTAGTCTGATCGGCAGCCATCATTGTCCTCCTCTCTGTCTTTTCGGCGGGACATGTAACGACCCGCCGTTATTTGCCTCAACGGCGCGGACTATTTGCCTTTGTATGACGGCGGACGCTTTTCGACGAAAGCTTTCGTCGCCTCTCTCGCGTCCTCCGTCCGTCCCGCAATTTCCTGCATATAGGCTTCGTATTCAAGACTCTCTTCAAGCGAAGACGTCGAAGAATGGTTCAGCATCCTCTTAATGAGTGAATAAGCTTTGGTGGGACCGCTGGCGAAATGCGCCAGGATCCTTCCCGACTCTTCCGCGAATTTCTCATCCGGGAAAACACGGTTGACAATGCCGAGCCTGAGCGCCTCCTCCGGGGATACTTCGCCCCCGAGCGCGGCCAGTTCGAACGCCTTAGTGTAACCGACCAACCGGGGAAGAAAATACGATGAGCCGGAATCGGGCACGAGCCCTATCTTCACGAAGGCCTGAATGAGTTTCGCGGACGAAGTCATGACCTTAAAATCGCACGCCAGGGCAAGGCTCATCCCCGCTCCCGCGGCGACGCCGTTTACCAGAGCAACCACGGGTTTCTCCATCGCCGTTATCTGCATGATTATCGGATTGTAGCGCCTTTTCAGGGAGTCTGCGAACGACGCGCCCGGCGAGACCTCCTTCAGGTCCTGACCCGCGGAGAACGCCCTCCCGTTCCCCGTGATTGCCACGCACCTGACTTTTGTATCGGCGGAAAAGCTCCTCAATACCAATTGCATCTCGGCGGTCATCTTCTCGTTGAACGCGTTGAGAGAATCGGGCCGGTCCATCGTCAGCGTGCCGATTCCATTCTCGACGGCGGCCTTTACTGTTTCAAATTCAGGCGTGGCCAAAAGATCTCTCGGATTGGTATGAGATGACGTTTTGTGATTTGAATTTTCGGAGATAATTGAGAACGGACCGCATGTCCTTCGGCAGGTCCGCTTTGAAAATTACAGTCTCGGTGGTGGCGGGATGCGTGAAGGAAATCGACTCCGCGTGCAGCGCCGTCCGTGACAGCAAAGGCCTTTCGTCGCCTTCCGAATAATACTTGGATTTTACATGCGAGAGGAAAAACGGTTTCCCATCGCCGTAGACCTTGTCGCACATTACCGGGAGCCCGACGGAAGCGAGATGTACTCTAATCTGGTGTTGGCGCCCGCTCTCCGGCCTCGCCACAACGAGGGCGTAGCCGTCGAACAGCTCTTCCACGCCGTAGTTCGTGACGGACGGCTTTCCGTGTTTCCTGTTCACTTTCATGACTCCCGGATGAGTCTGGCTTTCCGATATCGGCGCATCTATCACTCCCTCCGCCTCCGCCGGCCTCCCGACAACTATCGCCGAATAGCTCTTGTGTACTTCCCTGTGTTCGAACTGCGAGTTCAGCGCCGCGTGGGTCTCCGCGTCCTTCGCGAACACTATGACGCCGCTCGTTTCCTTGTCGATGCGGTGGACGACGAATATTCCGCCGAATTCCTCCTTCAACATGTCATAAAGGTTCACAAGCGCGTGGTTGTACCTGTCGGGAAGAACGAGCAGCTGCGGAGGCTTCTCCAGGACGATAATTTTATCATCCTCGAAAATCACCGATCCGTTATGCGCCTTCAACACATAATCCAGTTTCCTTTTCATTTCCTCTCACCCGGAAAGGTCACTTCCCTTTCCATTGCGGCTTCCGTTTCTCGACGAAGGCCTTCATTCCTTCCTTCTGATCCGCGCTCGAAAAAAGCATATAGAAACTTTTTCTCTCGAATTCCAAACCGTCCTTCAACGATAGCTCATGTCCTTTTAGGACGGATTCCTTCGCAAGCTTCACCGCCACCGGCGATTTCGACGCGATGACACCCGCCAGCCTCTTCGCTTCCTCGAGATACAATTCGGTAGGGACAACCTTGTTTACCAGTCCGCTTCTCATCGCATCGTCAGCGTTAATCATCTCCCCGGTCAGAACAATTTCCATCGCCTTATATTTCCCGACCGCTCTCGTGAGCCGTTGCGTCCCGCCGGCGCCGGGCATGACACCGATGTTTATCTCCGGCTGGCCGAACTTTGCCGACTCCGACGCTACAATAATATCGCACATCATGGCAAGCTCGCATCCACCGCCAAGAGCAAAGCCGCTCACCGCGGCGACGATCGGTTTCCTGACCCGCCTGATCCTGTCCCACACGCTGAAACTATCCCTTGAGAGCATTTCCATCGTGTCAGCCTGTGCCATCTCCTTTATATCGGCTCCGGCCGCGAATGCCTTCTCGTTTCCGGTAATTACTATGCAATTCACTGAATCGTCGGCGTCGAGTTCTTCCAGAGAGGAGACAAGCTCGAGCATCAACTTATGGTTCAGAGCGTTGAGGACGTCGGGGCGATTAAGCTGGATTGTCGCGATGGGAATTTCCTTGGTGAGCATGATATTTTCAAATTCCATCGTCGCTCCGGGTTGGTGTGTGTGCCGGCATGCAGAAAATCCGCCGGATAAAGCGTTCGCGATAAGCAACTCTGAGACTTTCGGACACGCCTTCGCGATGAAACGCTCCGGCGTGACGACGCAAAAATTTAGACCCGATAGGAAAAAGAAACAAGTGCGACCTGCTCCTCGACAGAATTAAGCGCTACCGCATGATTTTCTGACATCGATTTGCTCCTTTCCTATCTTCATTTTAATTTCACGGCAGGATAACCAGTAAAAAGGGTGGCTTAAATGAAAACGCGTTTCCAATGGGCAGCGATTGCCGCCATGGCAATCTTATCATGCGCGGCATACTCCGGCGCGCAGCAAGTGACATCGAACCGGGAACTAAAGGTGTTGTCCGCGACTCCGCGCGGGTCGACAATCACAAGGGATCAGTCTCACACCATTGCTATCATGTTCAATAAACCCATGGTGGCCCTGAAGGCGGTCCCGGAAGACGAAAGTTCCGGTCCCCTTGTGGTAGAACCGGCTGTCAAAGGGAAGTACCGTTGGCTCGGTACGAGCACGCTCACTTTCGCGCCGACCGACACGCTTCCGTTCGCCACAGTCTTCCGGGCAAGAGTCCCGGCAGGGACGAGGGCGCTCGACGGCAGCACGCTGAGCCAGGACTACGTATGGACGTTCGAGACACCCCGGCCGCAACTCGTGAGGAGCCTCCCGTCAAACGGCGCCTCCTACATTGTCCTTCACAGGAACATTTTACTCCTGTTCAACCAGCCGGTCGATCCTTACGCCTTGGGACAATA
>VFSW01009810.1_pt1 | contig 13638 bp, 10 predicted proteins | sample 5358111 | NCBI WGS metagenome assembly VFSW01 (sample SAMN11554181, study PRJNA540505) | mine drainage metagenome | isolation source: sediment from site ElyBrook_90M | place: USA: Ely Copper Mine, Vershire, VT | collected 2017 | reverse complement strand
GAATATGTGATGGAGTTTCCCGGCGTTGTTGCCATTATAAGTTCAACAACTTCACCTGAACCTCCGCCACCACCACAAATGCTTCCGCTTGTGGCCGCGCCACCTCCACCTGCTCCAGTATTTGCAGTTGCCGAATTTCCGTTTTGTGATCCAGACGTTGAAGTGATCGCTAAAGCTCCGCCACCAAATATAGAGCTTCCACCCGCGCCCCCTGTAACTGAAGGTGAATACTGAAAACCAGCCGCGCCAACGCCACCGGGGAAACGATTTGTAGCTGTCCCGCTACCGCCAGTTCCTCCGGCCCCGCCAACACATAGGCCATTAGTACTCGCCAGACCACCGCCACCGCCAGCGGCATTTACTGAATCGAATCCTGTTGCTGTTCCATTACTTCCAACTACGGCAACGCCGCCATTTGATCCGCCAGCGCCACCCCCGCCTCCGCCGATGTACCATACATCTATACTGTAAACACCTGCCGGAACCGTCCACGACGTTCCAGAGGTAAGCGTTACATTTACATCTGTAATCCCCAACGCCGCCGCAGGACCCGTAACCCCCGTCACACCAGTCGGCCCCACCGGACCTCCGGAAGCCCCGGTAGGACCGACGATGCCTGTCGCTCCGGTAAATCCGGTTACGCCCGTGACCCCGGTGACTCCTGTGACGCCTGTTACGCCAGTTACGCCTGTAGAACCTACACTGCCCTGGCTACCCTGTGTTCCTTGCAATCCCGTGGCTCCGGTGACTCCGGTAGGACCAACAGGACCGCCAGAAGGCCCTGTAGCACCTGTTGTCCCGTTACCTGTTATCACAGAGCCGTTGACCACAAGATACGGAACCGTAACCGAGCTTAGGGTTATAAGATTCCCGGTTATCGTGCCTCCGGTGACCGAGAATTTCTGGTTCAGAGCGTTTTGATACGTTATCGCCGCGTTCGGGGATGAGCTTGTCTGAAGAGGAACTTGGTAAACAGGGTCCAGAGCGTACACATATATAGCTACGAACAGAGCTACGAATGGAATCCAGATAAATCTTTTCATCAGCTTACCAGTATGAGTATCTCCTTGACCACTTCAGGATCGGGACCGATTATACCAAGTCTTTTTATATCCGGCATCTGACGCATCACTCGGTCTCCGATGTCCGTTCTCCAATAGGAGTTAGGTATGTATATTCTGTTAGGATTCGTGAGCGAGATGTTCATATAACAGCTTCGTTTAGCATCATCCAGAGTCTTCCCTGTTCCGGTTACAACTACTGGATATCCCATCCCAGGAGAAGTTACAATCCCTTCCTTTGAAGTCCTTACCTCTACCAGATGCAAGGGATTTATAGGCAAGTCTTTTAATGTGATGATCTTCTTATCCTTGAAGATAGGAACACCATCGGAGCGTTTCTTAGCTTCTTCCTTGGACGGGAATCCAGGAGTCATCACTACAACACCGATGCACCACTCTTTTTTAGTCTTGTTTTGGAATTTATAGTTGCCTATTGCCGTGTTATAGAAAAGCTCTTCTATGGGAGTGATCTGTAGTGCTTCGTTAAGATAGATAGCCGGATACCCTAACCTCGGCGTGGCTTCAAGTGGAAAGTATTTTCCTGTCTTAGGTTCTACGATGAAAGAAACGTCTATCTGCCCCCTGTAGCTCTCTTTTCTAAGTATGGGCTTAAGTTTGTCTAGAGTATCCTTGAAAAACCTGTTGGTCTGAGGCACATAGATTTGCGCCGTTCCAGTCTCACCGGTCAACGGTCCTATTCCTTCGGGGAATCCAGTAGCGTATCTCTTATGCTCGAAGTTGATCTCTATATCCCCTGACCACTCCCCGCCGCCTTTTCCGTCAGCGATGAACCACCCGGAAAGACCCACCTCAATCCCGAGTTTCCTCTCTTCAATCTCAAGGTACTCAGGCTTTAATCCTTGCGCCTTGTAGGACTCTAGGATGGCGTTTACATCCGATCCGTCTTCGTACTCACCGATGATGACATGGTGAGAATCAACGTTCTTGCCTACAGGCTTTACTACGTGTGATTTCTTATGTTCTACTACGTGCTTCTGCGCCTCTTCGATTGTCTTTACCTTTACGCTCTCTATCTTATCGAAGCCCAGAGAGTTGAAAATCGAGTGGGCAAACGTCCTGTCCTTCTCAAGTTTATCCGACCACTCCCCGCCACCGAAGCAAGGCTTCTTGATCTGCTTACGAATCTCCGACATTCCGGAGTGATCGAAGACGACGAAATCGCACCACTTCTCCGACTCCTTCCAATCGTCAACTTTAGGCAATAGACCGTCTCCGATATTCTTCCAGCTAGGTTCTTTGATCCAGACTCGGACTTGATGCCCTCGATTCGAGGCACGGAACAGCGGGTCAATCCCGTACCCCGCCTCGGAGATTAGAAGTAGTTTCACTGGTTATTCTCGTCCTCTTGCTCCTGCCGACGAACTTCATTCTCCATATCCTGCGGGATGATGGCCGCGCGTATCCCTTCACGGATGATCTTGCGCTTTGTCTTTATATTCTCCTTAAGCATCTGAGACGGAGGGAGTTCGCTCTTGGCCCATTTCTTACCTATGGCTTGATACTTTCTAACAGTGCTGTCAAACCAAGCCTTCTTCTGCCCCTCGGTGAGGTTGAACCATCCCTTTGAATTGATAAAAGGCTCCAGGGTTGACTCGATGATGGGTCCGGAGTGCATCATCACAAGGTTGTCGTATGTCGGGTCTCCCGTCCTCGGGTAGATGTCAGAGTAGTTAAGATTAAGCCTATCCGCTTCCAACTCAACAGGAGTGGATTTATGTATAACCTGTCCCAGAAGCTGTTGGAGTGCCGGGTGAGGCTTTACTTCTGGGAAGTCTCTTAGCGGTGAGTACCTGACAGGAAGCGAAGCCTGAGTCTTTGCAAACGGAATCTGGCTCAACGCCTGTCCATAGGGAGCGCGGTCAGCTACGAATCTAGGTATCCCGAACGGAGTGGGTTGTCCTCGCCATTGTGCATAGGCTTGCTGAAAGTCCTGAGCAGTTCTAAATATTCCCGGTACGAAGGCTCCTACGTTGCCATCAAGAAAGCGAATCAGCTTCTGTGGGCTGTCCTGGTTAGAGTCATCGAAGAAGAAATCTGCGATAGGCAACCCACTCATATCTGAACGCTTGAAGCTAAACATCATCTGCGTCCAGTCCTGCGGAGTGATATCGAGGATGGGAGACAAAGCCACTACTCTTGACTGCTCAGGAGACATGCCATGATTCAAGGCCCTCGAGTACATATTCTCTACTTTGCCTTTCAGACTTCCCATCGCTATCAATCCGGCCCAGGGATGGTCACGTCTTATGTCAACGAAAGTCTGTTTATTTACGTGAAGCTGATACCACTTTCCTGGGAAGTGTCCATTGGTTCCGAGATAACCACCGAGTCCCATATAAGCCCTTCCGATCAAGGCTTTGTTAAAGGCTGTAAAAGCGACCCTAGGGTCTTTGCTTGCGAGTTTCGCATAGGTATCGTTAGAGAACATCGCCAGACCCGAGTACTCGTATTCAGTCTGTACGATATTAGCCCAAATCCTCGGGAATCTCTCACCCAACAGCTTAAGCCATGGATGGTTATTGTGAAGCTTTCTGAAGTCTCCAAACAGCGATCCAGGCTTATACGTTCAAGCAAGCGTCATCTGCTTGGCGTGATTCAACGCATCGATAAGATCGGTATGCTCAAGCTCCTTTACCCCCACGCCTTTTATGACGGCTGTATTTCTCATGTACGCATCCATATTAGCCATGTAGAAATACCTGTAGTTGTAGTAGTCTATCGGGTTAAGGAATTTCATCCACTTCTGGCCTATCGCTACGTCTGCCACCGGACTTCCGAAGATTGACTCTACCTTCGATCCGACCATCGGGTATTTCTTGCCGTAGAAATCCAATAAATCGAGGAATGACTTTCTCTGTGTCGGTTGCATCATATGAATAGCGGAGAAGACGTTGTTCTTATTCATCTCTGCGGCTTGCTCCGAGTTTATCCTTCCCGTCATCTGGCCCCACATGGAACTCATGGCGTCATCTATAAGATTGGTGCTATAGAGTCCGGCGTGAGACAGGGTGTTTCTCATGCTGAGTCCGAACATATTTGTCAGCATGGCGTTTTGAAGGGCCGTACCGAACTGGAACATCGTATTGATGCCTTTGTAAGAAAACCATGACCACTTTAATTCAGGAGAGTTAAGTACTCTCATCGCCTCCGCGTTCCCGGACATAGATACACGCATGGCATCGCCTATCCGTTTAATCTGGTAGAGGTTATACCCTGCCTGACTTGAGAGTTGCCTAAATGCTTCTGCGGTGTACCTCTGAGCCGCCGCTGATTCCTTGGCGAGATCGGGTCTATTTAGATACCGCATTCCTACGTCCCATGTAATATCGTTTGTCTTGATTGCTTCTACAACTCCGTCAGTGAGCTGCTGAACCTGTTTTAGATTCAGGGTTAAACCGCCCTGGATTGCCTTTATAGCCTCATCCGCCTGCTTCATTAGAAACGGAGTGCCAGCGTCTACGCCCATGTACTTGTACTCAAACCCCAACTTCTTACGAGCTTTTCTTTCAAGGATGTTGCCTATCGTCTCCTCAGAAGTCGCGCCTTGTATCCTCTTGACTATCGGGTTAAGTCCCTTAGACGCCCTCTCTATCTCAGCTACATCATCACCTAGCATACTAAAGGCTTTCTTAAAAGCAGTGGCACTCTCCCTGGAAGCGACCTCAAGCATATCGGCTACCCTAGGTATCGCCATCTCGACGGCTTTTGTTCCTATGATACGTCCTGTTGAATATATCACAGTAGCGGCGTCCAGGATTGATACAGGAAAAAATGTCTTTACAGCGCCTTCCATCGCTCCAGTAGGAGCCACTAAATCCGTGACTATATCCGCCGCACCGTGTACCATCTCATACTGATTCGGTGAAGACGAACCGAGGGGTGCCACCCAATTAGTAAGTTTATCTACTAATTGATGCGCCTTAACCCCCATCACCCTGATTCCATCTATGATATTTTGTCGTGACTTAAGAAAAGGTAGTCTTGGTGCTATGATAGCTCCGACAGCCTCTGTTATAGGGTTTACCGACATCGTGTAAGCATCTCTTAACGCATCTCCTGGAGCCTGGGCTACGGTTGAAGGAACGGACAAGGAAAGCCCCTGCAAGCCCTGTAGTTGATCTGAAGTAGGAGGAGACTGCTGGATCCCGATAGAGACCCCCGACGTTCCTGGTGAATCCTGTGGCTGAATTAAAGGCTGTTGAGACTTGACCTGATTCCCGATTGGACCCTGGACCATGGTCGGCACAGGACCCTGGACCATGGTAGGGTAGTGCGGTGCGCCTTGAGGAACAGGCGTGTCAGGTATAAAGTCAGGAACCGCTGTCTGTTGATCTGGTATAAAATCAGGAGTTGCCGAGGCTGTTGCTTGTGTGTCCGGTATGAAATCAGGTACGGCGGGTTTTGACGGTGCTGAGTCCGGTGGATCGGGGATGAAATCTGGAACAGAAGAATTAGAGGGGGGGTCCGGTATGAAATCGGGAATAGGTTTCTGAGCCATTCATCCTATAGCTTTATCATCGTCGGACTTAACTTATTTGGATTGTGCCATCCCTTCTGACCAGTCTTCGTATCTAGTACGTAGATATAATCAGTCGGAACGTTATCTGGGCGATCTGGTATAGAGGACTTCGACTTCTGCTTGCCTTTTGCCGATGCCGATCCGGATTGAGTGGTCTTTAGAAGTTTCTGTAACTCTTGCCGGTTTCTCTCGCTCTCTGCATTCAACTGATCGAACGTGGTAGGGTCTTGTGATTTTAGAATCAGCCCGGAACCGGCTGGATCAAGCTGTCTGTCTAACTCCTGCTGTCGCTTGAGCAGGTAATTGGCCCTGGCTCCCTGCGATCCCTTAAGCCCGGAAGCCTGACTGTACATATCCGACCTGCCTTCATTGGCATCGATCTGTGACTGAATAAGTTGCTTCTTTAACGGGTCTGCAAGTTCCTGGCGTCTTAAAGACAGATTTTGCTGTCCCGACTGTTGCTCAAGCATGGCCTGTACCTGAGCCATTGTAAGACCCTGTGCCTGAGGCATCCCCATTCTCTGTGCCTGTGTCGGAGTTACCTGTCCTGACACGCCACCACGGAATCTCTCGAAGCCACCGGCTATCCCTTGACCTGCACTTGCCAGTAGTCTGTGAAGCAAGTTCGTATCCTGCGGTTGAGATAGGTTATCTAATGAATCTTTGTCGTTTGTATCCATGTTAGAACCCGAACATGCTCATCAGTCCCATCCCTGCTCCAGCACCGAGGCCCTGAGCCATGCTTTGACCGAACATCTGTCCGAAGGAAGGCCGGTCCTGTTGATAGAGTTGATTCTCTAGTTGTACTAGTTGCTGTTGCAAAGATGCCTGTTGCTGGAGGTATTGCAGAGAATTTTGGAAATTCTGCTGAGTTAACTGCTGTGACTGGCCGAACTGAGTATTCTCCATTCCGGTCTGGTACTTCTGATCCTGGCCGATTTGCGCCCCTTGCATCGCAAGACCAGTAAGAGCGTTCTGACGCTGTGCCTGTGCCGGACCAAGTACCTGTTCCAGTAGTTTCCTATCGGTGTCACCGGATTGAAGCATCCCGCGAGACTGTTGGTTCTCCATCAAATCACGGATGGACTGGCCTTCCTGGGCCTGCATTGACTGATCCAATGAAGACAGGAAGTCCTGCCCCAATTCTCCTGGGATTACAGACTGCGCCGAAGCGGGGAGTTGATAAAGTGCCTGTTGCGGATTCTGATATACTTCTGCCATTTTATACCTCTACGGCCCCATCAGACCGAGGTCCGTGTAGTGCATTCCGCTACCCACGATCCCCCACGGCTGAGATATTGCATTATTAGAAAACTTCAGGCTAAACGAGTTGGCGTTTATCGCTGGTTCCACCGGAATCATCTTAACCGTGTACGGAAACCCGGTACTCATCGCCACGCTGTAATTAATGTCCAACTGCCCTCCATCAGCTAAAATATCAAGACTTAGTGTAGTAGGATTATTATTAAATATCAAGTAGATTTTATCTACAGACTTCATGTGCGATATCTCTCCAACATTAAAATCTTTTGTTTGGTAGTAGGAATGAATCGGGCTTCCGTTGTCCGAGCCTCCGGTGTAGAGTTGAAATACGTTGCCCGCAGATGTTCCGGTTGAAGCATCCCCCATGATGAGGTTTTGATTAACGACGGCGAGGTATCGAGGGTAGAGGTCGTCCCATTTGACCCAGGCCCCGTTGGTGTCAAGTATATAGATGACGTTATTTGTCTTACCGTTCAATCCCTGAGCCCCGTAGTGATACCGTCCTTGGTAGATAGCCGAAGTGGGAGTAGTGGCCTGCGCCCCTTCGTTCCAGTTGATAGTTATATTAGACGTAAGTGCCGTGTCTGATGCCGTATCCATCTGGTAGTTAGCCTGCACCATGACGTAAGCACCTGTAGAGATTCCTATGGTCGTTCCCGGAGTGATAGGCGTAAACGAGGCCGACTGGACAGAAGTAGTAGACGTTCCAGACTTGATGGCGTAAGTGATCGTAGCCGAGGACCCGATGATGCTTTGAACAGTTGTAAATAGGCCCCATCCACCGTTGGTTATGTTGTTTGAAAGGAACAGAGGGTTAGAGGTCCATACCCCGGTAGATGCCGCTGGAATTGATACGGCATTTATACTTACGGTGTTGGTTGAGCAATGCCTACCGAGTGAATCATTTTGCATGGCGGCTGTAGCGTAATAAATCAAATATCTACTCGTCGGCAGTCCGGTTATTTTAAGCGTATCCGATGCAATAGCTACAGTGGAAAATACACCCGAAGTTGACGATGACGATGCGATTCCGTAAGTTAATAAATCCGCCGATCCCGCGCCAACTCCTTGCATTGTGAATGTGGATGAGAACGGACCCCATATTGGAGTTGATATAGCCGTATCATAAACCATGGATGTATATATGGCCGTTGTCATAAACACGCGATATCCGCAAGTATTGAATCCAATCGATATGTAATTAGAAGGACATCCTGGTCCAGGGTTAGACCCCATTAAAAATGCCTGCATGGTATTCGCGCTAAATGTTGACGGAGATTCCATGTAGTTTCCGGAGGAATCTATTATTTTAATCCTAGCGATAGGGTATAGGTTATAATTAAAATTAGTTGTCGATATAACTACACTGCCACCACTCACAACCGTAGTAGAACTCTGCGATAATCCGTTGGACAATATGCACGGACCGGATGTTATTTTCCAATTTACCGCATTTGGATTATATGTAAATCCACAGGTTATCAAAGAAGTTCCATTAGCATCCTCTACAACAAAATTTCCATTAAGATTATTGATGGGACTTCCACAGGAGGGAGAATACGCCAAATAATTTGACAGGGGCGCGTGGCATGTATTTTTTGCATCCCCATAAGAAACACCGCAAGAATCTCCCTGACCTCCTGATTGATTAAGCGCAGACCATCCTCCGCTAACCGTCCAATTATTAAGGTTTCCCAAAGACATATCGCCGTTGGTGAATCCGAAACTGGAAATTCCCACATTGATTACTCCGGGTGTAATATATGTTGATAAATTAACCATATCACCATTAGCGAAATCGGATGTAAGCTGCTCTGTTATGGCCGTATAAGAAGACTGCATGGTCCCGGATTGACGATTAGAACTTAAGGCGTAAGGACTGAACGTAGCCGCATTCCAATCGGACTGCGTCTGGAAAGAGTGTCGGTTCGTGGTCTGACGAAATGTGTCAATTAGGTCTATATCTCCCCTAAGTTTTCTGGACAGTTCCTTTACCACCACTCCGTCGAATCCATAAATCCCCGGCTGGCTTCCATACGGACCAACGGAGTCAAAGACCTGCAACCCGGTCAACGTCTGTATGGACCTCTCGTTCTTGGCTCCGGTAGTAGGAGACACCTCGGTAAGCGTTCCGGTGATCGGAGAACCCTGTAGGAACCATGTAGAGTACTTCTTGAAGATCGTCAGTCCACCGAAGATAGTCTGCCCGAAGCCGGTTATCACGTCTCCGTCGTTAGGCGAGACATCGAAGTAATCCGTTGAAGTGGTATATATATCGCAACTTCCTAGATTCGAGTAGTACACCCGCGAAAGATTCCCGGCTACCCCCGCGACGAAGCATCTATTACCATAGACACGTATGTACTGCGCCTGGGCTGGCATCTGGGAGACGGTGATGTCGTTCGTCCCGTCGAACTTAAAGTTATATTGGTTATTGGCGCAGTAGAGAGCGTCGTTGTACGCATCGCAGTTTACGTCGTTATTCCTGGTGAGAGTAGAGACAAAAGCGGTGAACGTCTGGCATCCATCCGTTGAGGAGTAACCTGTAGTGGAGCTAAAGGCAACGCAGTACTTATTTCCGTTTGACGTATACAACTGGTAGATGGCGTTAACATCGCTCGTCCCATCTCCCAACGCAGTTGAATTTAACTTGCTGTAACCTAGCCTTGTGATAACCGATTTGTTCTTTTGGTCCAGTAGAACGTTACGCAGGTCCTGGCTCTCATTAGGCTGGATGATTAGTGGGTTCTCGTACTCATTCAAACCGCCGGAGAAATCAGTCTGCATGATGACTGACGGGTCCTGGGTTAATTGAGAGAAGGCTGGAGAGGCTAGAAGCAGTAGGGCAAGAAGTTTACCCATACTTAAAAGGCAGGTAGGGACCCATCTGCCCGGCTCTTACGGTCCTGTCCCTGTTATTCATCACAGGGTGGTAGGACTCATCAACGTCTTGGTCTGCCTTCATCCGTTGAAGTCCGGCCATGAAGGACTGTTGCATCCGCATCGACGCCTGAATCATCGGCGTGTTGCTTACTCCCAAGTAGTTGAGCCCTCTGTACAAGGCCCCGTCTATCATGGTCGTTGAGTTCCATTTATTGGGGATTATGGAAACATCGCCATCCGCAGCCAGGTCCGTGCAGGTCGTTTTATAACGCATCTCTATGTTCTGAACCTGAGAGGACCAGGGATAGAGAGAGAACTTTATGTTATTGCTCGAATCCAATCCGAAGACGATCATCACCTGAGGGTTGCCGGTAGAGAGAGAGTTTGGAAGAACCATGTCGAACTCTCTGAAATAGGCCGCGTCTATGAAAGCGGGGGTTATAGCCTGGTGAGCGTCAAGTATCTTCTCGCAGTTTGAAGGGGCAGAGTAGAAGACCTGGCGTATGGTGTACGTCCCGGCGGATAGATTGCTCGGACCAACGAACGGAACTTCTATCGTCAAGTCGGTTGAATCAGCCACCGCGCTGATCTTGTACCAGTCATACGACTCCGAGAACTGAATGAAGTACCCAACCATCGCGCTCGTAAACGCCGTGCCTGCCCCGGTTACGGAGTTAGTACCAGTATTGATAGATACTGTTCCAGCCGTCTGGTCAACGGTGGTTTGAACCGGGACCCTATCCAGCGCGAAATTCCAGTCATACGCGGCCCATATCTCCTGTTGAGCCTGATTCAACCAACGCTGTACAAGCGTCTTTAGAGGTCCTTGGTTAAGATCAAGCCTTAGTTGTGCCGAGACTTCCTGCTGTTGGGTTAAGAAGTTCATTCATTAGGTAGTGGTAACCTGCTCCACCATGAAAGAAACCGATGTAGAATGTGCATCCAGAGACGCGTATAGACCTCCTGGAAACAGAACCCCCTCCGCCGGGAAGTTTGCTATTAATAGCGATTTGCTGATAGTCCCATCCAACTCAAGAACCTTAGTGCCACCGGTTCCAGTTCCACTATATAGAATAGTAACGCCAGCGGTTGAATCGCTCGTTATTGCCGCGCCATAAAGCCGCTGAGCCTTCGCGGAATCACCGACCACTCCGGAAGCTGTTAAAGTAATAAGTCCACCTCTAGCCATAGATCACCCCTTCTTGAGACATTTAGCGCGATGGACCTTGAGTCCAGTTCCGGCTTTGCACTCTTTACCGCATTTATCGCAGTTCACCATTTCGGCTTTAGTGGCAACAGGCGCAGTGGCCTCCGCCGTAACTGGCCGATCCTCTCTCTTGTTAGAGATCACCGTCTTGACTAAATCCATCAAGGAATTGACCGTTGACTCCAAACGCTCAATCCTATCGTTCTTCTCGTCAACCACCTCTACAGGCGTGTAGGCGGGTTCGGTGAAGACCTTGAACACTTCGCCTTCCTGAAGCCTTACAACTGGGATGTCCTCATCCTGCAAGTCCCGGAGCTTGAGGTCCTTGGTGTCGGAGTGGTACGGAGCCGGTTTAGGAACAGCCGTGCCTTTCTCGGCGTAGTTATCAAAGAACCTGGTGATGGCCTCCCACCTGCGGATTCCGTTGGCATTGTCCAGCCAGACCTTCTCAGACTTTCCGTTAGCCGGAGTCACCTTGATGACTTTATCCGACTGTCCGGGATTAACGATAGTAATAAGGCACGTCAACGTCTTTTCTTCCACTCCATTCACGCTAGGCATGTTTCTTTCTCCTTTCTGAATTTCTCAAGGTAATCCTTCGCTTTCCCAGGATCGTACTCAACTCCGATGGAGTCAAGGATGGAGCAGAGACGATGCATGTAGGTATCCCGTCCAGACACCAACTGCCATCCGGCTTCCGCGATCCTCTCCCTCTCATCGTCATGCTCCAAATAGTAACGCGCTTTATCAACCATATCCTTATGGTCTTTATACATCACCAGATGCTTTCCATCCTTGAATAGATCATGCAGATTGGGGATGTCGTTGGTAAGCATGAACGACCTTGATCCCAACGCCTCGAAGCATCTCATGTTTACGTCATCCTTGCAGGACACGTTAAACACAATCTTCGACTCGTTGAACTTCTGAGAAGCAAGATGGAACCGCTGATTGCCCCAATAGAAATTAGGTACGGATTTGAACAGAATGTCCAGATGCTCCACTCGGTTCCTATCATTGAGGTTGCCGATGAAACAGATGTCGTATTTCTTAAGTGGAACGGTGTCCATGTCAAAGCAGTTGCGTTTATCGTTCCAGACTCCAGGAGAGTACGCCAGTGGGTCGTAGGCATGAGGCAACCAAGTAGCCCCTACACCGTTCACCGCGAACTCTTCCACGGCTCTCTTCTGATTGCAGAAAACATGGTCTACTCGTTTGGCCCTTGAAAGACGGTAGTCAAATCCTAGATGGGTGTCAGAGGCTATATATACGCTCGGATGAGGCATCTCGAAGTCCTGGTATCCAAGAGCGTCCTCTCCCCAATCGGCCATGAAATACAGGTCATGTTTCCCAAGGATTGACATGTCTCCTTTAGGGAAGATATGCGTCACGTTCTCCGCCCCGAAGAGTTCCTTGAGCATCCCGTTAAAATAGAGAGGAGCCCCATCGTTCCGTCCACATGACCCCACGTCTCCGTATATCGTACCTACGCGCATACCGGCTCCTTTTCTTCCAGTCTAGAACCTAGCGGCATGGTCCTTTGAGTATTGTTCCTGTATCTCAACATGCTCTCCTGCATCTTGTTAAACACAGAAACGAAACTAACTCCGTTGACATCCTCATGGACGGCTTCTTCCTCGAAGCCGCAAAGATTCGCCGCTGAACGCAAGGACTCCGGCGTCCAGGAGTGCAGGTGTTCTGGATTCATAAGCACTACGTTCCCTAGACTTCCGTGAGGCACGGCTATGATAAGCCTTCCGCCCATCGTTAACGCATCGTTCCAATGAGAGAGAGTCATCAAAGGATCAGGACAATGCTCCAAAATATGACGAGAGATTATGGTGTCCTGTGTTAGTTTTTCAACTGGTAGTTCGTGAGACACATCGCCCGTCAAATCAGAGACGCACTTATTCGAGTCGGCGTCTACGAATGGAATAAAGTCGTCCTTCTCATGCAGGTCAACACCAACTGCCGAAGGCACGGTCTTCCTGGAGCCGCAACCTAACTCCAAAACCTTATCACCGACCACGTACTTCCTACAGATGTCTCCCTCGACATCGCCTTCTGCGTATTTAGCGGTATACGCCTTTCCTGTGGCATGACCACAGACCATCGTCTCCCAGAACTTCAACATCCCATGTTTCTTGATTAGGTATTGATTAGTCCTCTCCTGCATCTGCGGCGAGTTCCAGAAATTACCGTGAACGGCCTTGCCTGTCACCTGTCCGTGATGGAAGATAAAACAGTCCCTGCGGATGATGAGCTTATACCCCGCATCGGTGAGACGTATTGATAGATCGATGTCATCACCACCGGGACAGCCTACGTCCACTCCGCCGACCTTATCCAAAGCCTCTCTACGGACCATCATAAAGAAGCCGATTAGGTACTTAGCTTCCAACGCCTTCTCTTGGATATCGGCAAATATGTGCTGTGGACCCATGACGAAGTTAGAAGATGGGCCAACGGCTCCTACAGACGGATCGTTAAATAGAGTAGCCATCTTCCAGATCAGGTCTTTTTGTCCGGTGATTGATCGGATGTCATCGTTAGAGAACACAACCAGAGGAGACGTGGAATTCTTAAGCCCCAACTCAAGCCCACCCTCCCATCCGAGGTTCTTCCCAGGCTCAAGAACGGTGACGTGCTTGCAGTCCTTAAAGTACTCCGAGATGGCCTTATTC
>VFSW01009809.1_pt1 | contig 13639 bp, 27 predicted proteins | sample 5358111 | NCBI WGS metagenome assembly VFSW01 (sample SAMN11554181, study PRJNA540505) | mine drainage metagenome | isolation source: sediment from site ElyBrook_90M | place: USA: Ely Copper Mine, Vershire, VT | collected 2017 | reverse complement strand
ACACTCTCCGCTTTTTGGGCGGACGGCAACCGTTGTGTGGAATCGGGGTGACATCTTTGATGGCACGCACTTCGATGCCCGCGGTGGACAATGCGCGTACCGCCGATTCGCGGCCCGAACCGGGCCCGGCTACCCGAACTTCCACCGTCCTCAACCCGCTCTCCGTGGCCTTGTTTGCCGCCGTCATGGCCGCCTGCTGCGCGGCGAACGGCGTCCCCTTGCGGGATCCCCGGAAACCCAGCGAACCCGCGCTCGACCAGGAAATGGTATTGCCTTCCTGATCGGCGATGGTCACGATGGTGTTGTTGAAGGTGGCCTGGATATGCACGATGCCCACGTGGACAACGCGCTTCTCCTTCTTCTTAAAACTCTTCTTCTTGCCTGCTTTAACTGGTGCTTTCGCCATGCCCCACCTTTATGTCTTACCCGTGGCCTTCTTCTTATTGGCCACCGTGCCGCGGCGCGGTCCTTTGCGCGTGCGGGCGTTGGTATGTGTGCGCTGGCCCCGCACCGGCAGGCTGCGGCGATGCCGCAATCCACGGTAAGAACCCATCTCGATGTGACGCTTGATGTTCATCGAGATCTCTTTGCGCAGGTCGCCTTCCACGGCGCCCTCTTCTTCCAGAATCTGGCGGACCTTGTTGACTTCGTCTTCGGTCAGGTCGCGGATCTTTTTGTAGAATTCAATGCCTGCCCGGTAGAGAAGCGAACGCGCCCGGGTACGGCCCCCGCCCTAAATATAAGTGAGACCGATCTCGGCTCTCTTCGCAGGCGGCAGATCTACTCCGGCAATACGTGCCATATTTCTTTGATTACCCCTGTCTCTGTTTGTGTTTCGGGTTGACGCAGATGACCCGCACAACGCCTTCGCGATGGATCACCTTGCACTTGTCGCAAATCTTCTTTACCGACGCTCGCACTTTCATGATGCCTCTATAACTTCTTCAAGATCCGGCCCCGGGTTGGATCATGAGGACTCAACTCCACCTCGACCCGATCGCCCGGCACCAGCCTTACAAAATTCCGTTCCACAGCGCCCACAACGTGCGCCAGCACCTGCTGCTGGTTCTCCAACTTCAACGACCAGATGGCGGATGGCCGCTCTTCTACGACGACGGCCTGCACCACCCTGGACCCAGGTCCCTGGCCCCCGGCCCCCATTACGGCCTGGTCAGCACCCACGGCCCGTTTTCGGTAACCGCGATGCAATGCTCGAAGTGGGCCGAATACGACCCATCCTTGGTGACCGCCGTCCACTTGTCCTTCAGAACCACTGCTTCCGGCCGCCCGGCATTCACCATGGGCTCGACCGCCAGCACCATACCCGGCTTCAACCGTGGATTCTCGTTCTTGCGATCCACGTAGTTGGGAACCTGAGGCTCCTCGTGAAGCTGTGTGCCAATCCCGTGGCCCACATACTCGCGCACTACCGAAAACCCGTTGTCTTTGACGTGCTGCTCCACCGTGCCGCAAACATCAAATAGCCGGTTGCCCGCGCGCACCCGGTCAATCGCCAACTCGAGCGACTCCTGCGTCACCTTCAGCAGCTTCTTAGTCTGCTCGCTAACCTCGCCGATCGGAACGGTAATGGCCGAATCGCCATAATAACCGTCCAGCTTCACCCCGGTATCGATGGAAACGATGTCGCCCTTCTTGAGCAGTCGCTTCGCATTCGGCATTCCGTGAACAATCTCGCTGTTCACCGAGGTGCACAACACAAACTTGAAAGCCTCACCCGCCGCCGGCACATAATAACCCTTGAACGCGGGCTTGGCGCCGGCATCGGCGATCATCTTCTCGGCGGCCATTTCCAGGTCCATCGTGCTGACCCCTTCCGCCGACATCTCTTTCAACTTCTGCAGGACTTGAAAGACCAGCAGTCCGCTGCGCCGCATCTTTTCGAGTTCCGCGGCGGTTTTACGAACGATCATCCGATTCCATAGCCTGGCGAATCTTCTCGAACACTACCTCGGGCGGATCGTCGCTGGCGTCCACCTCAATCACGCGCTCTCCCGAGGCGCTGAAAAATTCCAGCACGGGCCGGGTCTGTTTCTCATATGCCTGCAGCCGCTCCCGGATTACCTCTTCCCGATCGTCGTCCCGGATCACCAGCGGCGCACCGTCCAGATCGCACAGATTATCCACCCGGGGAGGCTGGGATGCGATATTATACAGAGTTCCGCAGCGAGGGCACTGGCGGCGACCCGTCAATCGGGCAATAATAACATTGTAATCGACTGCGAGATGAATCACCACCTCGCGAATCCCCCGCCCCGTCAACCACTTAAACAAATGCTCTGCCTGCGGGATGGTCCGGGGATACCCATCCAGCACAAAACCTTCGGCAGCGTCGGGCCGGCACAGCCGCTCCTCCACCATCCGGTTGACCAGGTCGTCGGACACCAGAGCACCCGACTGCATGGTGGCCACGAAGCCGGTTGCAGCCTGGCTACCCTGCCGGATACGATCCCGCAGCATATCCCCGGTGGAGATATGGGGGACGCTCAAACACTGCGTCAACATTCGCGCCTGAGTGCCCTTTCCGGACCCAGGCGACCCGAACAGGACAATCGCCTTTACCAATCGTCGGTACCAAACCTCTCAACCTGGAGAACAACCTTAGAAACTGGACCGCCGGCCGCGGATTCGCCCGCTCCGCGGCGTGAACCCTTCGTAATGCCGCATAATGAGCTGGGCTTCGATCTGGTTGATGGTGTCCATCGCCACACCCACCACAATCAGCAGCGAAGTGCCGCCGAAATAAAACTGCACGTTCAACCCGTCCAGCAGGAAGCGCATGTGCGCGTTGGTGAAGCCGGTATCGATAGACTGGCCGATGAACGGCAGATGTTGCAGCTTGATGCCCGAGATCATGATGTCCGGGATCAGGCACAGAATCGACAGGTAAATGCCGCCCACCACCGTGATCTTCGTGAGAATCTCGTTCATGTAGTCGGAGGTGTTCCGGCCGGGGCGAATGCCCGGAATGAACCCGCCGTACTTACGCATATTATCGGCCGCTTCGTTGGGGTTGAAAATAATCGAAACGTAGAAGAAACAGAAGAAGATGATGGCCGTGACAAACAGTACGTAGTACAGCGGCTCACCGTGCTGGATCGATTTCAAAGTGTTGGCCAGCCAGGAAATGTCCTTCACCTTGCCCATCAGCAGAAGCTGTTGCGGGAAAGCGAGAATGGACGAAGCGAAGATCACCGGGATAACGCCGCCGGCATTGACCTTAAGCGGCATGTAGGTGGATTGGCCACCCATCACTCGCCGCCCGACCACCCGCTTGGCGTACTGCACCGGAATTCGGCGCTCGCCGCGCTCCACCAGGACGATGAATGCCACGACGACGATCATCATGGCGACGATCGCGATCAGTTCGATGGCATTCCACTCGTGGGTGACGAATACGTTGTAGTAGATGCTCTTGATGGCGTTGGGCAGCCCCACCACGATTCCGGCAAAGATGATCAGCGACATGCCGTTGCCTACGCCGCGCTCGCTGATCTGTTCGCCCAGCCACATAATGAAGGCCGATCCGGTAGTGAGAGACAGAATGGTCAGGGTCACGAATCCGATACCCTGATTAATCACGATGCCCTGTCCCATGCCCTCCAGGCCCTTGGCGATACCGAAGGATTGGATTACCGACAAGATGATGGTCAGGTAGCGGGTCCACTGGGTGATCTTGCGGCGGCCCAGTTCGCCTTCCTTCTGCAGCTTTTCGAGAGTCGGAACCACCACCGTCAACAATTGCAGGATGATCGATGCCGTGATGTACGGCATGATGCCCAGGGCGAAAATGGTCAACCGGCGGATATTGCCGCCGGCGAACATATCGAAGAAGCCAAATACACCGCCCTGCTGCGAGTTGAAGAAGTTGGCCCACTGCTGCAGGTTGATTCCCGGCGTCGGGATGTGGCCGCCCAGACGATACACCGCCAGCAGCCCCAACGTGAACATGAGGCGCTTCCGAAGGTCGGGCACCCGAAACATGTTCACGAACGCTTCGAATAACTTGGTCATGGATCCCCTCGATTTCCGGCGCTACTCGGTAGCCGCGCCGATTACCTGTGCCGTTCCGCCGGCCTTTTGGATCTTTTCCATGGCCGACTTGGAGAAATGACGGGCTTCCACCGTGATCGGGCGCGTTAACTCGCCCGTGCCGAGGACCTTCAGTCCCTCGCCCGCCTTCTTGACCACTTTGAGTTCGATCAGCTTGTCCAGGTTGAAGGTGTCGCCTTCCAGTTTTTCCAGCCGCTCCAGGTTGACGATGGCGAACTCTTTTTTGAAGATATTAGTGAATCCCCGCTTGGGGAGGCGGCGGTGCAGCGGCATCTGTCCGCCTTCAAACCCGCGCTTCTGAGAGAAACCGGTGCCCTGTCCCTGACCTTTGTGGCCGCGCGCGGAGGTCTTGCCGCGGCCCGAGCCCATACCGCGCCCGACGCGCTTGCGCTCCTTGGTCTGCCCGGCCGGAGGTTTCAATTGACTGAGATTCATTGCTTATTCCACCACTTCCAGAAGGTGCGGAACCTTCTTTACCATACCGCGAAAGACCGCCGTGTCCGGCCGCTCCACCACCTGGTTGAGCTTGCGCAGACCGAGTCCCTTGACCACCCGCTTGTGCTTCTCCGGAGTGCAGATCGGGCTGCGAACCAGTTTGATTTTGATCGTGCCTTCCATTAGATTTTCTCCACGGCCAAACCGCGCATTTCCGCCACGGCGGCTTTGTCGCGCAGCGATTCCAGGGCCACAATGGTCGCCTTCACGACGTTGTGGGGATTGCGCCGCCCGATCGACTTGGTTTGCACGTTGGGAATGCCGCAGGCCGAAATCACCGCGCGCACCGCCCCGCCGGCAATCACACCGGTTCCCGCGGGGGCCGGCTTCAGCAGCACCTGCGAGCTGGCGAACACGCCCAGCACCCGGTGGGCGATGGTAGTATCCACCACGTTGACCTTGCGCAGATTCTTCTTGGCCGCTTCGATTCCTTTGCGGATGGCCGACGGCACTTCCTTGGCCTTGCCGACCCCGTGCCACCCCACCTTCGCGCTGGGATCGCCAATCACCACCAGAGCCGAAAAGCTGAGATTCTTGCCGCCCTTCACCACTTTGGTGACACGGTTGATCGCGACTACCTGCTCTTTGAGATTGAGCGTCGCCGGATCGATGCGCTTCTGAGTCGTTATCATGAATTAGAACTCCAGTCCCGCTTCCCGCGCCGCGTCGGCCAACGCCTTGATGCGGCCATGATACTGGTAGCCGCCCCGGTCGAAGACCACGCTTTTGATGCCCTTTTCCCGGGCTCGCTCGGCCACCAGCTTACCGATCGTCTTGGCCGCCGCGACATTTCCGCCGTTGGTCTTACCGGCCTTGTCCACGCTCGATGCCGACACCAGGGTGGTCGCCGACGCATCGTCGATCACTTGGGCGTAAATATGCGCCACGCTGCGGAATACCGCCAGGCGGGGCCGTTCAGCCGTGCCCGCCAGCTTGCGCCGGATCCGCCGGTGAATGCGTTTGCGGATTTCCTTCTTTTCGATCATCTTAATCATTTGCCACCCGCCCCGGTCTTGCCGACCTTCTTGCGTAGCGCTTCGCCAGTGTACCGGACGCCCTTGTTCTTGTAAGGATCGGGCTCGCGCAGCGCGCGCATCTTCGCCGCCACCTGCCCCAGCAACTGGCGGTCGTACCCGCTCAGCACCAGGTGCGTCTGCTTGTCGATCTTCAAATCCACACCATCGGGCAGCAGAAATTCGATCGGGTGAGAATACCCCAGGGTAAACGTGGCGATCTTGCCCTTCACGTCTGCACGGTAACCGATGCCGACGATGTCCAGTTCCCGGGTAAAGCCGCCGGACACGCCCTGCACGGCATTGGCCGCCAGCGCGCGGGTCAGCCCATGCAGTGGCGCGTGCTGGTCCGAAGCCCGCTTCACGTTCAGGATGCTGCCATTCTGCTCCAGGCTGATCCCTTCTGGGATGGGCACCGTGAGGGTGCCTTTCGGCCCGGTCACCTGCAATTGTTCGCCGATCTGTATTTTCACGCCGCTCGGCAGCGGAATCGGCTTTTTACCAATTCTAGACATATAGCTCCAGGAAGCCTTCAGCTATCAGCTGTCAGCGCTCGACTCCTACCATACGCGGCACAGAATTTCACCGCCCAGGTGCTCTTTATGAGCGTCCCGGCCGGTCATCACGCCGCGTGGAGTGGTCATTATATTGATGCCCAGCCCGCCCAGCACGCGCGGGATGTCCGTCTGCCCCACATACACCCGGCAACCCGGCCGCGATACCCGCTCGATGGCGGAGATCACCGGCGAATTGTTGGCCGAGTACTTCAAATAGATCTTGATGGTTTTCTTCGCGCCTTCTTCGGCCACCTTGAAGTTGGTGATGTAACCCTCTTCCTTGAGGATGCGCGCGATTTCCGTTTTCAGCTTGGAGGCCGGCACGTCCACTTTGGGGTGGCGGGCCTGGATCGCGTTGCGCACGCGAGTCAGCATGTCGGCGATGGGATCGCTTGTCATAGTTCTCCTACTTCACTTCCTACCAACTGGCTTTCGTCACGCCGGGGATCTCGCCGTTCAATGCGAGCTGGCGGAAGCACAGGCGGCAAATACCGAATTTCCGCAGGAAAGCCCGCGGCCGTCCACAGCGCCAGCAGCGGTTGCGGTGGCGCGTGGGATGCTTATCGATTCCGGGCTTGCCTTGGGCCTTAGCCAACTGGGATTCCCGGCGGATCTTCTCCAGCTTGATATCTTTGGCGATTTTTGCAGTCGTGGCCATTCGTTCTTAACTCTCCCTCTACTGCCGGAACGGCATTCCCATCTGGCGCAACAGGGCCAGGCCCTCCGCATCGGTGCGGGCCGTGGTGGTAATGCAAATATTCATGCCCTTAGTCTTATCCACCTTGGCGTAATCGATTTCGGGAAAAATCAATTGATCCTTCACACCCAGGGTGTAGTTCCCGCGGCCATCGAAGCTCTTGCTCGACACTCCGCGAAAGTCGCGGACGCGCGGCAGCGCCACGTTCACCAGGCGGTCGAAGAACTCGAACATCCGGTCGCCGCGCAACGTCACCATGCAGCCGATCGACTGGCCCTCGCGCAGCTTGAACTGGGCGATGCTCTTGGTGGCCTTGGTTACCACCGGCTTTTGGCCGGCGATCTGGCCCAATTCGTTCACCGCGCCATCCATCAGCTTGGCGTTCTGCGTGGCTTCGCCCATGCCGATGTTGACCGAGATCTTGGAGATCTTCGGCACCGCCATGATGTTCTTGTAGCCGAACTCCTGGGTCAGGGTCGGAACCACCTTCTTCAAATAGTGCTCTCTCAAACGTGCTGCCATGGAATCCTCTTCTACTTCCTGTCGAGCGTCTGCCCGCATTTGCGGCAAACTCGGGTGCGGCGGCTCTTTCCGCCGGCAACCACATCCACGTGATGCGCGATGCGCACTGCCTTGTTACAGCCGGGGCACACGATCAGAACGTTGGATACCGGAATCGGACTCTCGCGTTCCGCAATGCCGCCCTTGATCTGCTTCTGTGGATTGGGCCGCGTGTGACGCTTGATCATCATCACGTGCTCCACCAGCAGTTTTCCGGTGGCGCGATCGACGCGTAGAACACGCCCCGTCTTGCCCGAATCACGGCCGCTGATCACCTTGACGGTGTCTTCCTTCTTGATCTCTATCCGCGCCGGCGGGACCGGCTTCTTCTTTGCGATTCCCATCAGATTACCTCGGGAGCCAGCGACACGATTTTCATGAATTTCTTGTCGCGCAGCTCGCGCGCCACGGGACCGAAAACACGGGTACCCACCGGCTCGCCCACATCGTTGATCAGTACCGCGGCGTTGGAATCGAAACGGATATACGTGCCGTCCTTGCGCCGCGTCTCCTTGCGCATGCGGACGATCACGCAGCGCACCACTTTCCCTTTTTTAATTGCCGAATCGGGAGCGGCCTCTTTCACCGCGGCCGTGACCACGTCACCCAGGCCGGCGCGCAGGCCGAGGTCGCCGCCGCGCGGCAGGATGCAACTCAGCCTGCGTGCGCCGGAATTATCGGCCACCTCGAGAATTGTACGCATTCCAATCATAAGTCGCTTCGCTCCTGGGGCCGGGATCCGGGGACCCCTATGCCCGTCCTAGATCTTCACATCCAAAACCGACGGCTGCGCGCCTACCTGGGCCGCACGGCGAACCACTTCCACCAGGCGCCAGCGCTTCAACTTGCTGAGCGGCCGGCATTCCACAATGCGCACCACGTCGCCCGGCTTAGCCGTGCCTTCCTCGTCGTGGGCGTAAAACTTCTTGCGCTTGCCGATGATGCGCTTGTACAGCGGATGCGGCACCCGGCGGCTCACTTCCACCACGATGGTCTTCTGCATCTTGGTGGAAACCACGGAGCCCACTTTCTCGTTCTTGTGACCCTGGCTGGCTTCTTGTTCGGCCATCTTATTTCTTCGCTCCCGCGATTTCTCTCTCGCGCAGTACGGTCAAAATCCGGGCTCGCGTCTTTTTCATCAAGCGTGCTTTCTTGAGCCCGTCCATCTGCCCCATGGACATCTGAAATTTAAGACGAAACATCTGCTCGTCCATTTCAGACAACTGGCGATTCAACTCATCGGTGTCGAGATCGCGAACTTTCTGAGATTTCATAAAGCCTTACTCCACATCGTCCCGGCTGATGAATTTCGTCTTGATCGGCAGCTTGTGAGCCGCCAGACGCATCGCCGCCGTGGCGGTTGCCCGGTCCACGCCTTCCATTTCGAACAAAATCTTCCCCGGGCGGATCACCGCCACCCACTGCTCGGGAGCGCCCTTACCTTTACCCATACGGGTTTCGGCCGGCTTCTTGGTGATCGGCTTGTCCGGGAAGAGCCGGATCCAAACCTTGCCGCCGCGCTTGATGGAGCGGGTCATGGCCACACGAGCGGCTTCAATCTGCCGGTCCGTGATCCACGCGCACTCCAGGCTCTTCAGCCCGAACTCCCCGAAAGCAATCGACGAGCCGCGCCAGGCCTTGCCGGCCATGCGCCCGCGCTGCTGCTTTCTGAACTTGACCTTCTTTGGCATCATCATGGCGGTTTGCCCTCAATCCTTTATTGGTTCTCGCCCGAACCTTCCGGCGTGTCCGTGGCCGGCTTGGTTTCGGTCTCGGGAGCCGGATGTGCTTCCTGCCGCACTTCCTGCTTCCACGACGGCGACTGCGGCGACATCATCGGAGGCAGAATCGGCGCCGCCGGGCGCGCTGCCGGACGGGGCAGATCGCTGGGCGGAGTCTGCGTGGCCGGCCCGGTCTCCACCGGCGCCGCGCTCACCGGAGCCTGGCTGCTGGGCGGTGTAAATGGACGATCGTTGCGGTCACGCCCGCGGCCTCCACGGTCGCCGCGATCTCCGCGGTCCCGCCGTTCCCCGCGGTCGCGCCGCGGTTCCGGCTCGGGCAGCAGGCCGCCGCGCCGCTTGGTCAGATCCAGAATCTCGCCCTTGTAAATCCAGGTCTTGATCCCGATCACGCCGTACGTGGTGTGCGCTTCCGCAAACCCGTAGTCGATATCCGCGCGCAAGGTGTGCAGCGGAAGCTGGCCCTGCAAATACCACTCGCTCCGCGCGATTTCCGCGCCGTTCAAACGGCCCGATACACGCACCTTAATTCCCTTGCAGCCGAAACGCAGCGCCGAATCCACGGCTTTCCGCATGGCGCGGCGAAACGCCACGCGCTTCTCCAGTTGCAGCCCGATGGATTCGCAAACCAGTTGCGCGTCCAATTCCGGCTTGTGCACTTCCTGGATGTCGATGAAGACCTCGCGCTTGGTCCGCTTGGCCATGTCCTGCTTCAGCTTTTCGATCTCCGCGCCCTTGCGTCCGATGATAATCCCGGGACGCGAGGTGCGAATGGTGACCCGCAGCTTGTTGCCGGGCCGGTCCACTTCAATCGAGCTGACGCCGGCGCTCTTTAGACGGTCGCGCAGGCCTTCTTTCAGTTCCAGATCTTCCTGAAGCAGTTTGGCGTAGCCATGGTTCGCAAACCAGCGGGACCGCCACGGCTTGTTGAATCCCAGCCGAAAACCGTACGGGTGAACTTTCTGTCCCATCTATGCTTCCTTCTCCGCCACCTTGATGACGATATGTGCCGATCGGCGCTGGTACCGGTAGGCGCGGCCCATCGGCGCCGGGCGCACGCGCTTCATCCGCGGCCCTTCGTTGACCAGGGCGCTGGAGACGTACAGGCGGTCCACATCCACGTCTTCGTTGCGGTTTACCGCGTTGGCGATGGCCGACTGCAGCACCTTTTCCACCGTCGGCGCAATCCGCTTGTTGGTAGCGCGCAGAGTGTTCAGCGCCTTTCCCGCCTGCAGGCCTCGGATCAGGTCCACAACCAGCCGCGCTTTCTGCGGCGAGATTCGAATGTATCTTGCTTCCGCTTTGGCTTCCATTGCGTTTCCTCTTGGCAGCTTATGAGGGCTTCGCCGTTTTCTCCGTCGCCGCCTTCACCGAGTGGCCCTTGAACGTCCGGGTGGGTGAAAACTCACCCAGCTTGTGGCCTACCATATTCTCGGTAACGTACACCGGAATGAATTTCTTGCCGTTGTGCACCGCCACCGTCTGGCCGACGAACTCCGGCAGAATCGTGGAGCGCCGGGACCATGTGCGGACCACCTTTTTCTCATTGGTGGCTACCAGCACGGCCAGCTTGGCTTCCAGGTGCGTATCGGTAAACGGCCCTTTTTTGACTGATCGACCCATGTTCGCTTACCTCTTCTTACTCTTGTGCGTGACGATCCACTTATCGGTGCGCTTGTTGTTGCGCGTCTTGAATCCGCGTGTGGGCTGGCCCCACGGCGTCACCGGGTGACGGCCGCCGCTGGTTTTACCCTCGCCGCCACCGTGCGGGTGATCCACCGGGTTCATCGTGACACCACGGTTGTGCGGAGTCTTACCCAGCCAGCGAGTGCGTCCCGCCTTGCCGTAGGAAACGTTTTCGTGATCCACGTTGCCTACCTGCCCCACCGTGGCCGCGCACTCCAGGGGCACCCGGCGAACTTCGCCGGAGGGCAGCTTGAGCAGCGCCGTGCCGCCTTCCTTGGAAACAAGCTGAGCCTGCGTGCCCGCCGACCGGGCCATCTGCGCGCCCTTACCGGGCTTTAACTCGATGTTGTGCACGATCGTGCCGGTGGGCATATTCTTCATGGGCAGCGAATTGCCCAGCAGAATATCGGCGTCCGGTCCGGACATCACTTTGTGCCCGACCTTCAGGCCGTCCGGCTGCAGAATGTACCGCTTTTCGCCGTCGGCATAATGCAGCAGCGCTATGCGCGCCGAACGGTTGGGGTCATATTCGATCGAAGCCACCACCGCCGGAATTCCATGCTTGTCGCGCTTGAAATCGATCACGCGATATGCCTGCTTGTGTCCGCCGCCGATGAACCGGGACGTCACCCGGCCGGTGCTGTTGCGCCCGCCGGTCCGTTGCTTCGGCCGGACCAGCGACTTTTCCGGCGTCTGTTTGGTGATGTCCTCGCGCGATACGATCGTGGTGAAGCGGCGCGTGGGCGTTACGGGTCTGTATTTCTTGATCGGCATTCTAAATCTCCGCGAAGTCGGGCACCTTCTCGCCCGCCTTCAGCTTCACGTAAGCCTTCTTCCAATCCGAGCGATATCCCGCGAACTTGCCGCGGCGCCGCAGCTTGCCGTCGAAAGTGGCGGTGCGGACCTCCGAGACTTTTACCTTGAACAGCTTCTCGACCGCGGTCTTCACTTCCGTCTTGGTCGCTTGCGGAGCCACCTCAAAGCACAGGGTGCGCTCATCGTCTTTCTTGCTGACGCCCTTCTCGGTAATGATCGGGCGGACGAGTACTTTCTGGATAATCATTTCGCCAGTGCCTCCGAGAACTTGCGCGCGGCGGCTTCGCTCAGGAACACGCTCTGGTGCCCCAGAAGATGATAAGGATTCACTTCCCGGGTCGCCAGCAGAGTCTCGCCCTTCAGATTGCGCAGCCCCAGTTCCAGATTACGATTCTCGCCGTTGTCCACCACCAGAACGGTGCGCTTGCCTTCCAGTCGCGCCAGCGCGCCCATGGCGTTCTTGGTTTTGTGGTCGGAGAGATTGAACGCCTGTACTACTTTCAATTCGCCATCGCGGACTTTTGCGGAGAGTGCCGAGCGCAACGCGCCCAGCAGCATCTTGCGCGGCAGCTTGTAACTGTAATCGCGCGTCACCGGCCCGTGAATGATACCGCCATGGCGCCAGATCGGCGAACGAACCGAACCCACACGCGCACGGCCCGTGCCCTTCTGTTTCCAGAGCTTCTTGCCGGAGCCGGCAACTTCCCTGCGCGTCTTGGTCTTGTGCGTGCCGGCGTGCTGGCCCGCCCGAAACTGGCGGACCGCTTCGTACAGCAGATCGTTGTTGACCTCGGCGCCGAAGACTTCATCGGCCAGCTCCACCGAGCCGACCTTCGCATTATTCAAATCCACTACATCAAGTGTCGGCATGTCCGTTACCTCTTCGACCTCCGCACCAGCACGTAGCCGCCGTTGGGACCCGGAACCGCGCCCTTTACCACCAGCACGTTGTCCTCGGTGTCCACCTCAATCACTTCCAGGTTGCGGACCGTCACGCGGGCGTTGCCCATGTGGCCGCCCATACGCATGCCGGGAACGACACGCGAGGGGAAGCTGGACGCTCCAATCGAACCGGGAGCGCGATGGAACATGGAACCGTGCGACCCTTCGCCGCCGCGGAAGTGATGACGTTTCACCACACCGGCGAAGCCTTTGCCCTTGCTGATGCCGATGACATCCACCTTGGCGCCCGGCTGGAACTCTTCCACCAGCACCTTGTCGCCTGCTTTGAGATCGCTGTTGCCGGGGCCGAGCGGGAATTCGCGCAGGAATTTTGCGCCCTCCGCACCGCCCTTCTTCAAGTGGCCGGTCAGCGGCTTATTGATGCGTTGCGGCTTGACGAATTCCGAAAGGCCAAGCTGCACCGCGTCGTACCCGTCGGTGCTGGGCGTCTTGCGTTGCACCACCGTGCAGGGTCCAGCTTTTAACAGCGTGACCGGCACGGCCTGGCCATCCGGCCGGAACATCTGCGTCATTCCGATTTTTTTGCCAAGGATTCCTGGGCTCATCTTAAAAATCCTTCTTTACCGCGGAGGCGTGGAGGTCCAGAGAAAAACGCGGAGAAACAAACTAAACAGCTCCTCCGCTCTTCCTCTGCGTCTCCGCGTCTCCGCGGTGATTGTTTACTTCCCAAACGCTTTAATTTCCACATCCACGCCCGCCGGCAGATCGAGCTTCATTAAAGCATCGACCGTCTGCTGGGTCGGTTCCAGGATGTCCAGCAGCCGCTTGTGCGTCCGGATTTCAAACTGCTCCCGCGACTTCTTGTCCACGTGCGGCGACCGCAACACCGTGGTGATACTGCGGCTGGTCGGCAGTGGAATCGGACCGGCCACCGTGGCGCCGGTCCTTTTCGCGGTATCCACAATCTCCGTGGTGGATTGGTCCAGCACACGGTGATCGTACGCCTTCAGTCGGATGCGAATGCGTTCTCTCAAAGCCATAGGTTTCTACTTAATGATCTCGGACACCGTGCCGGCGCCCACCGTGCGGCCGCCTTCGCGG
>VFSW01009808.1_pt1 | contig 13640 bp, 14 predicted proteins | sample 5358111 | NCBI WGS metagenome assembly VFSW01 (sample SAMN11554181, study PRJNA540505) | mine drainage metagenome | isolation source: sediment from site ElyBrook_90M | place: USA: Ely Copper Mine, Vershire, VT | collected 2017 | reverse complement strand
GCCGCCCGGCTTCCGTCCGCCGCCAGCGCCTCGAATCGAAAGCCTGCCGCGTCGCCCATCCAGTCGTGCGCGACGTAGGCGTGGCCGGCTTTCAACGCGCCGCGGAGGGCCGGCTCCGTCAGCTCCGGCGCGAGGACGTGCGTGCTGACGTTGCGGAATGAGCGAAAGTAAGGATCCAGGTCCACGCGGGCCAGGATGTCGCCCGGCTTGTGGCCGCGGAGCAACGCGGCGAGGCCCGGTCGCAGCGCCGTCGTCACCTTCCGCATCTGGTCGTCCTTGTCCACGTTCGTGCCGAGGAGCACGGTGTTTTCGTCCGCCATCTTCACGATCAGGATGTTGTTGTGGTGGCAATCGTTGGCGGCGACGCCCGTCAACCGGCGCTGCTGTGTGCCCGCGTCCCAGGCGGCGAGATAGACCTCCGGATACTCGCATTGGAACGCGAACACCTCGTCGGGATACCGCCGCACGCCCTCCTGCAATTCGGCCAGTTCCCGCGGGTCGGTGAGCTTGAGCGCCAGCGCCAGCAGGGACGACGGATCGCGCTCCGCGTCGTAGTGCCGGTTGTAAATCTCCATTCCAGTCAGACCCGCGACCGGATGGTTCGGGTGCTCCTCGACGTGCGACAGGAAGATCAGCCCCTCGCCGGCGGTGACGATGCGGATGAATTCCGGTGTCGGCAGCTCCATCCGGTCCATGATCGACGCCATCGGATACAGGAGAAACCCGCGCTCCTCCGAGCCGGGCACGAAGAGAACGCCGTCGTGCTGTCCGCGCCAACTGCTGGTGATGAAGGCGCGCGGGGGGCGGTAATGGTCGCTGAGGAAGATGGCCTGCACGCCCGCCCGCCGCGCGTCGGCCAGCATCTCCGGGCGCGTACCGCCGGTATGGGCCGAGTCTTCGGCGTGGGCGTGCAGCACGGTCCGGTAATCGCGCAGGCCGGCCAGCGGCGGGAGGGACCGGTGGTTGGCTTCCAGTCGCCGCACATCTTCATGCACGGCCTGCAGCCGCGGCAGCGCAAGGCGTTCCGCGGCGCTGCGATGGATCGCTGGCGGCGGTGCGGCGTCGGCGGCCGGCGCCGGGCTGGCCGGACATGCGCTGAGGAAAGCCAGTGCGACTACGCCCCGGAAACGCGGAGATGGATGGCGGCTCACGTCCGGAGTTTCAAGACCGGACGCGCGCCTGTCAACCGGGGCCTGAGCCGGAGTATTTCGCGAACCGCGCGATTCCAGCATTGCCAAATGCGGCAGGCTCGCGCTAGAAAGGGCCGGCATGTCCACCGTAGGCGAACAACTCCGCAGTGCGCGCGAGGCCCAGAGGCTCGAGGTCAATAAAGTCGCGGAAGCCACCAAGATCCGGACCGACCACATCCGCGCTCTGGAAGAAGGCGACTACGACCGGTTCGTCGCGCCCGTTTATATCCGGGGCTTTGTTCGGACGTACGCCGCGCTGCTGAAGCTGGATGTGCCCCAGGTCATGGCGGCGCTGGACGCGGAGTTGGGCCGCACCGAGAAGTTCTCCGAACCGCCCTCGCTGTCGCCGTCCAAGCGCGGTCCCATCGACTTGGTGATGCTCCAGCTCTCGAAGGTGAACTGGCCCAAAGCCGGCCTAATCGCGGGCGTGGTGGCGATCCTGGCGGTGGCGGCCGCGGGCGCCTACGCCTGGCGGCGGCACCAAACAGCCGATCCGCTGGCGGGTCTGAAACCGCCGCTCTACCAGCCGACCCAATCCGTCTCCGGGAACACCTTGCCGCTGCCCGCGCCGGCGCAGGGGAAGCGGTGATACCCGTTCCGGCGTGGGCTGGTCACATCGTTCCCCTGGGCGGACGCGCCGCCCGCTACGTCTCGCGGAGATACAGCGCCCGGTTGCGCCAGAGGTAAATCCCGCCCGATACAGCCGTCAGCACCACCGCGAGCCACAGGACCACCAGCGCGAAGGCCGGCACCCAGGCCAGGAAAAAGGCCTGCAACCGCGCGGGCCATTCCTCGCAGGCGTTGAGCACGAGCAGGGAAATGATCGCCACCATCTGCGAGATCGTCTTGTGCTTGCCGTAGCCTTCGGCGGCGAGCACCAGGCTCTTGGAGGCCGCCAGCAACCGCAGGCCGGTGATGGCCAGTTCCCGCGCCACGATCACGACCACCATCCACGCCTCCACCTTGGCAAAGACGGGATGACCGCCCAGGTGGAACACCACCGGCAATTCACCCCGCGTCAGGGCGATCGTGTGCCGCTCGACCAGCGCGATGAAGGCGGAGCAGGTCAGGATTTTGTCGGCCAGCGGATCCATCAGGATGCCGAAGTTCGTGATGAGGTGGCGCTGGCGCGCGATGCGGCCGTCCAGCAAGTCGGTGAGCGCGGCGGCGCAGAAGAACACCAGCCCCAGCGTGTCGTTGAACCGCAAGCGGGAGAAGACGGCCCACAGGAAGAACGCCGTCAGCACGAACCGTGAAACCGTCAGTCGGTTCGGCAGGTTCATGCCGGCCGGGGCGGACTGCCGGTGGCGCGTTGCAGGTTGTGCATTACCAATGCGCGGAGGTTATACCCCGCCACCGGCGACTTGCCAACCCACAACTGGCCGGTGCTGAAAGGCGCTGGGGGGGTGCCACGGTGGCCCCGGACGCTCCAGCGCTCCGCTGAAACGCAGTTGAGACGGAAGGCGATGCGCAAGGCCAGCGTCGGAAGACGAAGGCGGTCGGCCTGCCGGCGGTCCTCCTGAAACCAGGAGAGATGACATTTTCCGCCAGGTTTCCGGCTCTGTTCTGCCGCGCGGCGGCCCCTCGCACTTTAGACTTGGCCGGGGCCTTCTCCGCTTGTCTCCGCTCCCCCAACCTTCATTTGGCCCGGAGAAGGAGAACGGGCACGCGGATGCTGTGCTGGACGCGACTGGCGGTGGTGCCGAGAAACAGGTCGGCCAGGAAGCGGTGCCCGTGCGTGCTCATCGCCACCAGATCGCAACCCTTCCGGTCGACCCATTTGACGATCTCGTTGACCGGATCACCATAAGCCAGTTCCGCGGCGGCGGGAATCCCGGCGGATTGAAACTCCGACCGAATCTGCTGCAAATAGGCCGTATCCTCGATGATCTCGGGGCTGACCGCATCCGGGCCATAGGTGCGTGCCGCCCAGCCGTCGGCGACATGAAGTAACACCACGCGGCTTTGTGCCAGCTTGGCGAGCGGTTTGACGTGTTCGACAATGGCCCGGTCGGTTGAAGTTCCGTCCAGCGTCACGAGAATCGTCTTGTACATATCGGTCCTTGCACAGCTTCGAGCCTTATCCGCCCGTGATGACATGCCAAGCTGATTTAAGCGAGTCCGGCAGTCCGCAGAGGTCCATCGCAGTGATCAGGAGCGCGCTGCCCCAGCCGGCGATCAAAAGGAACCAGCCCAGTCTCCAGGTTCCCATCTTCTGGCGCGAACTGGTGAAGTGCAGGAGTGGGAACATGGCGAACGGAAGCTGGAGGGCCAGCACGACTTGGCTGAGCGTGAGCAAGTCGTTGACGCTGCTGTCCCCGCGAATGCCGATGATGAGGACTGCCGGGAGGATGGCCAGTGCGCGGGTAATCCCCCGCCGCAACCACGGCGCGATTCGCCAATGCATAAACCCTTCCATCACCACCTGTCCGGCGAGCGTGCCGGTGATGGTGCTGCTTTGCCCGCTGGCCAGCAGCGCGACCACAAATAGCGTGCTCGCCAGCGATGTTCCCAATAGCGGTGCGAGGGTGAGATACGCGATGCGGATCCAGTCGCTGTCGGGGCCAAAACTGACCGCCTGACCGCCAGCCACCGTTACGCTGGTCTTGCCGTAGAAAACCAGCGCCGCCAGCACCATAATGGCCGCGTTGACGAAGAAGGCCACGGTCAAGGCGGCGATGGAGTCGATGGCGTTAAACCGGATGGCGCTGCGGATGGATGCTTCATCCTTTTGCAGCTTGCGGCTCTGCACCAGCGCCGAATGCAGGTACAGATTGTGAGGCATCACCGTGGCCCCGATGATGCCGATGGCCACGTAAATCATCCCGGCTTGACGCAGACTCGGCGTGACCAGTGCGCGGCCCAGTTCCAGGAAATGGGGCTGGGTCTGCGGCAGAATGAAAATCTCGATGAAGTAGCAGCCTCCAATGGTCGCGACCAGCAACAGGACGATGGCTTCGATCGTCCGCATCCCGAAGCGTTGCAGCGCCAACAACAGCAGCACATCCAGTCCCGTGATGATGACGGCCCAGAGCAGCGGGAGGTGGAACATGAGGTTGAGGGCGACGGCGCTGCCGAGCACTTCCGCCAAGTCACACGCGCCGATGGCCAACTCACAGAACAACCAGTTTGGCCAGCGGGTCCAGCGTGGATACCAATCGCGGCAGCATTGGGCCAGGTCTTTTCCCGTCACCACGCCCAAACGGGAGGAGATGACTTGCATGAAGATGGCCATCAAACTGGCGAGGCCGACGACCCAGAGGAGTCCGTATTTGAACTGGGCGCCGCCCGCCAGATCCGTGCCCCAATTCCCCGGGTCCATGTAACCGACGCTGACAAGAATCGCCGGTCCGACAAAAGCCCGCCATTGCTGCCAGAAACCGGCTTGATGGTGCGGCACCGCGATGGTGCCGTGCATCCCTTCCAGCGACATGTGGCCGGCGTGCGGAACAGCAGCGACTCTGTCGTCTTCCAGTCCGTGGGAGCTGATGGTCGTCTTGCTGCTTGTGAATTGATCAGAATCCTTCATCGCCAATACTCTCAATGGATTCTCGCCCCGAAAACCGATACGGGGCCACGGTCGTGGTGGCGGGCGGGATGGTTTGCGAATTGGCAATCAACCGCACCATGTCGGTGTTCTGCAGGTGCCAGTTCCAGTTCGGCTCCGGGGCCTCCGCCGTTTCGGCCACCACCCGCTGCGCACCGGCCCGCGGAGGCAAAGGCACCACCCGCGCGGAGGGGAGCCGTGAAGCGACGCGCTATTCATCGGTGGCCGGCGGCGCCGGCTTCAGGGGCATCACGTATCTCAAAATTCATTGTGTAGCTACCGCTACGTCTTTTTGTCTCGACGGTCAATCGCAAAGTGGTTTGGATCACGGGTGAACAATATTCATGGCGACGCGACGACCATCGAGCGCACCTAAGACCGGAGCGCTTGTGCGCCCGGAAGGCGGCCACGCGGAGAATTTCCGGCAGACGCGGCGGGAGCACGCCAGCGAAACGGCCGAGGATTACGTGGAGGCCATCGCCGATTTGTCCGCCACCTTGGGCGAAGCGCGCGTGGTGGATCTGGCCCGCCGTCTGGGCGTGACGCACGTGACGGTGAACCGCACTTTGGCTCGGTTGCGCCAAGCCGGTTACGTCAACACCAAACCCTATCGGGCCATCTTCCTCACGGAGACGGGACGCGAGCTGGCCGAGCAGTGCAAACGGCGACATGAAACGGTGGTCACTTTCCTGATGTCACTCGGCGTTTCGCAAACTGTGGCGGCCATGGACGCGGAGGGAATTGAGCATCACGTCAGCAAAGAAACTCTGGGCGCGTTCGTCAAACACCTCGAACGCCTCGGCTAGCGAAGGCCGGCGTCGCCGTCGGCGACCCCTTTGCGGCTTCCCTGTCAGTACGGCACTTTGTCCGCTTTCCGCTCCCATTCCCCGAGCGCCGCGAGCGCCTCGTCCCGGAGCATTTGCTTCATCGGCAGCGCGCGTCGGCGGAGCGGCCGCACGACTTCGTGGTGGATCCAGTCGTCATCGAAGCCGATGCGCGCGGCGTCGTGCCGGGTGTTGGCGTAGAACACACGCCGGACGCGCGCCCAGTAAATCGCCGCCAGGCACATGGGGCATGGCTCGCAACTGGTGTAGAGTTCGCAGTCTTCGAGATGGAACCTCCGGAGCCGGCGGCCAGCGGCGCGGATGGCGACCACCTCGGCGTGGGCCGTTGGATCGTGTGTGGAAGTCACCTGGTTCCAACCGCGCGCGAGGATTTGGCCGTCCCGCACGATGACCGCGCCGAAGGGGCCACCAGCGCCGCGGCGCATGTTGGCGAGCGAGAGGCGAATGGCCTCGCGCATAAACGCCGGGTTCACGGGAAGAGCACCGCCGGGTTTTCCTGCACGGAAAGCTGCCGGCCGCCTTCGTAAGCCGGTCGCAGTTGGCCGCCGCTCCACCAGCGCAAGCGATAGAGCGTGCTGAAGGTGAAGTCCGGCGCCGCACCCCCCTGCCCGCCGACCAACTCGCCACCGCGGCGCACGTTGTCCTGCATCCACGGCGGCAGCAACACGTGATACGGATTACGCCGCACTTCGCCGACGTGGAACGATGTGGCGGCCACCAGGTCGGCCACGTCATCCACGCTCGACTCAACCATGAGGTTGGGCGTGGCCATCGCACCCCAGAATTCGGTCTCGACGACGTGACACTGGAACTTGGCCGCCTGGCAGCGGAGCGCGTCCATCAGCAAATGGTGCGTGCCAACGTGCGTGCTGTTCCAATCCGCGTCGTGCGGGAAAAAGACGACCCTGGGCTGCTGGAGCGCGAGGATTTTGGCGATGGCTTGGACGCAGTACCGCCAATGGGCCGCGTCCTGTTCGCGGGTGCGGACGCTGATGCGTTCCAGGCCGCCGGGCGCGGTCGGGAGGAGGCCGAAGCCGAGATGCTGACACGCCGCCTTCAACTCCTCCCACCGTGCCGCCTGCCGCTCCTGCTTGCTCCCTTGCGTGACCGCGACGTTGAGGACGCGCATCCGTGCCTCGCGCACCAACCGCAGCGCTAGGGCGCCGATGATGCACTCGTCATCGGGATGCGGCGAAAAAATCAGCGCGCGGGGGGCGTCGGGCGGCAACGCCGGACACGGGGCAGGCCTGAAACCGCCCAGCGGCAGTGCCTTGCCGTCGCGGGCCAAGCGGGCGAAATCAGAAACCAAGCGGTGGTAGGGATTCATGCGCGGCCGGTCACAGGGGAATCACGGGCAGGCTCGCGGCGGCGATGGCCTGGCCGTGGCGTTTTTCCTTTTCGTCCGGCACGTGGAAGGCGAGGCGCCGCGCCAGTTCGGGAAACTCGATCTCCAGGACTTCCCGGGCGCGGCCGACGATGTGATCGCCACCACGGCCGGAGGTCACACGGCCCAGCACCAGGATGTGGCGCATATCGTAGAACTCGGCGCAGTGCGCGACCGTGTAACCGAGATAAGTGCCGATGGTCTCGTAAATCTTCCGGGCGCGATCATCCCCCGCCGCCATCAGCGACTGGACCAGCTTGAGTTTTTCCGGCAGCGGCGTATTGGCCGGCGCATCAATCCCTGCCACCGGCATCAGGCGCCCGACGCATTGCTGCGAGAAATACTGCGCGCCACAGCCGGCGTCGCCGGACCATTCGTCCACCGGGGCCTTCGGTTGGTAGTCCACCGGCACGAACGCCAGTTCGTTGAGCCAGGAGGTGATGTTGCCCTCGGGCGTCACGTAGCCGGCTGCGGTGCTGGTGCCCAGCGCCAGGCCCAGGACCGCGTTCTGGCCAAGCGCCATCGCGCCGGCCAGCGCGGTGACCTCGCCGTCGTTGACGACCTCGAAGGGGACGTTGTTCCAGGCGCTCTTGACCTCCAGGAAGAGGTCCTTGACACGCTGGTTGAACAGGGCGGCCGGCACGCCGCGAAAGAGCGAGGCGACCTTCACCCGGTTGTGGACGTACACGCCCGCCGCGCTGCCGCCGATGGCCTCAACGCGCGGCAGGTGCGCCGCCGCTTTCTGCAACGAATCCATGATCCCGTCGAAGTGATATTGCGGGTCCGCCTGCGGATACGGATCCCAGGGCGTCTCGTCGCTGAACACCACCTTGCCCTCCATAACCGCCGCCACTTTGCGGTCGCTGCCGCCCAGGTCGAATCCGATCCGGCACCCGTTCAGGTTCCGGCCCAGCGGCGCGGTGCGGGACCGCGCGGGCGGCAGGTTCCCGGTCACGACGACCTCGATCGGATGATCGTAAATGCGCTCGCCGACGATCTCCGAGTCGAACCGCCCGGCGGCTGTCTCGCCGTAGTGCGTCTGAAGCGCCGCCCCCAGCGCCGCGGGACCGTCGAAATGAATCCGCCAGCCGCCGCGCGACCAGAGGAGAAACTTGACGAGCCGTTCGAGGTAGGTCGCGTTGCCCGCGGCGAGCGGATGGCCTTCCGGCAGCACGGCGGTTTCAAAGCGGAAGACGGAGCCATCGGCCTGCTCCAGGGCCAGCCGGATCGGCGCCGCGGCGGCCGTGGCGTGAGCCATGCGACGGAAGGCGCGGTTGGCCAGGATGGCGGGACGAAACGACGGATCGAGCACCGGAGTAAGCCGGGGAGCCGCCAAGGGAAGGCCGTGCTGGCTGTTCATTTCAGTGGGAGGCATTTAATCCAACGCCCGCGACAGTTCAAGCCTGGAAAGCGATCTCGGTGGTTCCGGCTCAACCTACTCCGCCCGCAACAAGGGCGGGCGCGAAAGAACCAACGGCTCGGCGGCCTGGTTGGAGCCAACCCCGAACGCCCGAAGAGCGGGCCGTTCCCCACGCCAACCATCGTGCGGCCTTCGTGGCCGACGACGCCCGGTCCCAGGCCGGCCCGCTTCCAGCGCGCCGAGCGGGGCAGGGCGCGGCCTTGAAGCGAAGGGGAACCGGCGCCCGTACCCGCACCACCAGGAAAAGCGAGGGTGTCAAAAGTGAGGACCGACCCGTTCACGAGTCTTGCGGAGTGCTATGCGTTCCCCTCGATAGAAATCGTGATACAGTCATCTGGGAACTCATTGCCGTCCGGCAAGGTCAGTCTTGAAAACAGTGCTTTCAGCCGTTCCACTTTCTGTGAGCGTTGGGATTGAGGACAGAAGTACAGGTCGGTCCCAGGGATTTGAGTGTAGCTATACGGCCTGTTCTTCGCACGATTCAGAAAATCCGTCTTCGGGTTGGTTGAAAGCGGGAACCTTACAATCGGCAACTCCACAAGTTGCTCCCTCATCGGCTTCTGGAATGTGTCAAGAAGTAGCTTCAGAAGTTCGACAATTGTGTCTGTGTCGTTGCTCCTGCGGATTGTCTGCACGGGGCGATCAATGTCGAGCGCGCCCCAATCGATCACGATCTTAATTCCCTCTCTTGCATCTCCGTTTTGATCATCGTGGGAATCCGCCTGCTGGTCAGCTAAAGGCAACTCACCTGCAGCCGCCTGAGAGCTACCGTAAACGCGCGCAATATAACCCTGAAAGTGTTCAGTCAGGTGCTGCATTTCCGCTCGATTGGCATGGCATTCGGGACATATCAAGACGCCATTCTTCAGGATGGTTGTTCCCCCTGCGCCATGCTCAACAATATGATGAATCGTCGCCTCGTGAAATGCAACTCGCCGGCCTGGGCGAGGGCATCTCGGGTTCCGACACTCTCCGCGGTCACGATTCCAAATGACCTCGCGCTCCAGTAAATCGAAACCGCGGTTGGGGTCACGCGGGACGACCTTAACTCTCGGGTAAATCTCCGAAAGCATGAATGCGTGACGGATGCGTATCACCTCGGCTGTGTCTGAACCCGACCCGGACAAGAGCAGTCCAAATCGTTCGTGATGTGGCAGGGACACCCGGGTGTCCTTGTGATGCAGGCGTGCGGCAGCCACTTCCTGCTTGAACGCGAGGAACGCTTCGACAATCAAATGCTTCCAATCGTTGGTGTAATTGCCTTGGTCAAGGGCATCCACGAGAACTGCAAAGTGGAATGCCATCTGAAACGTCATGGGGCCAGCTTCCTTGAGGCTTGCAAACTTCGGGATGCCTACAATCCGATCAAGTAAGCCGACAACCCTTTGTGCGCCGGGGTCTTCTGGAGGAAGGTCAAGATTGACGAGATAAAAGTCGTTGATCGTCTTTCCCTTGAGGTCCACGAAGTCAATTTTAGAGCGCTCCCTAAGCATTATGGTCATTGCGAGACCGGCAAAGAACTTTCGCATCTCCGCATGACCGTCAACGTAGTGTTCGCCGTCGGCGACTGTAAGGCGTCTAGCATTCGTCTTCCGAAATTGGTTGAAGAACGGTTTCGGATTCGAGAGGTGGTGGCCAGGCTTACCGGCATGCTGAATCACAAAATTGCTGAAATCCCCAGGCCACGCGTCTCGCTTCTCCTGTGCAGTTAATGGCGTGCCTGCCTGCAACCGAATGAAAAGCTCGCGCACTTCATTCCGCCCTGCAGTGATCTCCACGACCAACAACTTGTGATCGAGGAGCCTGTTTCGGTCTTCGGGGTCGAGTTCCTGGAACTTCTTTCCGGTCCATGAAGGAAGGCCCGCGGGATCCACCGGCACGATTGTGCCGGGCCTGGCTCTCTTTGGATCGGGCAGAGAGAACTCATTCTGGCAATACGCAACAATTGCCGCCAGTCTCTGCTGTCCATCAACAATCCATGCGGTGGTTTCGGCGGCTTGGGTAAAGTTGTTGGTTCGGGTCTCCAAGTGGATGTAGAAAATGGGTATCTGATACGCACGCAGAATCGAATCGATCAGCCCTTGCTTCTGCGTCAACCCCCACTTCAATCCCCGTTGAAACTCCGGATTCACGCGCAAGTCCTTCGCAACATAGGCCGCGCTCAAGTCTTTCAGAGTTCGTGTCTTCAGTTCGGATTTCATGTCGATCTGCGGCAGGTCAGGAGGATGGTTCTTTCTTTGCCCAACGATAGATCTCAGGCATAGCCGCTGGAGACTGCGCACCGACGAAGCCGGGCAGCAAGCGAGTCTTCCACACCGTCGAAAACTGAAGGCGCAGCGGCTGCTGCCTGCAGCGATTTGCTAGGCTGCCTATTTGGCATAATTCAAAAGCTCACTCAAAAAGGAAATAAGCTGGTTCTTCTTTTCCGTGTTTTCGACAGTCGTACCCGAACCGTAGAAATGGATCTTTCTGTATGCAGAGCGAGCAGCATCAAAGCGTGCAATATACTTGTCTGGAATGAATGCCATGACGTTTGAAACCTCAGCGTCAAACTTAGGACATTCCATTTTATGGTGAAGGTACAACTCATCAGGAGACAACGGCCTAGTTTTACGCAGAAGCATTTCTATAAAGACTCTGAATCGCTTCCGTCTGGAGGCGGACTCCCTACTGATGGCGAGATAATGACCAACAAGCCAACCGATGGCCGTCCAAGCGGAAGTCCACAGTGTGATTTGGAGCGGGGTGACTTGCATCGGGCGTAGCAGCCTAACGAAAAAGCTCAGTCACAGCTGCCGGAAACGCTGTGCCGACGCAGCACGAGAGCGGCGAATCTCCCATGAAGGAGTCAGTCCTCACTTTTGACACTCCATGCTTCGCCTCACTCACGCCGGCAGGGCTTCCCGCATGGGGCGAGCGGCCGGTTCCAGCGAGAGGCTCGGCGTTCACAGCAAATCGGGACCATCTTGCCGTCATACTGCGGATTGCCTTCCAGCACGCGTTCCACGGGGAAAAGCAGAAGGCAGAATGAAGAAACATGCGAGTTGGATACGCGGAATCCGGAACGCGGAGGGCGGAACCATCGGAATTGCGTGCGACGAATTGCGAGTGGCGAATCGCCCAAACACGGAAGGCGGATGGTGGAGTTCATTCAATACTCCTCGCTCATCTGCACGCCCCCGTGTTCGGGGTTGGGGATGAGCTTCTGGCCTTTGGGATCCACGACGAAGTCGAGCACTTCCAGGGGAACCTGGCCCAGCAGATTCGGTACATCGTCGTCAACTTCCACGACGTCGAAGTTGCCGTGCCGCCCCATGAGATCGAGGCGGGCGGCTTGATAGATGGCGCGTTTGCGGCGGCCGTTGGTGGTGCGCGAAACCACCTCGCCCTCCTTGCGCAAGCCCAGCGCGCGAATGACGCGGGATTGGAGATAAAGGCGCGTGGCGCCGGTGTCCACCAGCGCCTCAGCCTCCACCGAACGGGGTTTTCCCTTGAGCAGTTTGATTTTCTTCAACTGCTCTTCAACGTAGTTGGTCAGCTTGATCTTGACGACGACTTTGCCCATCGGAGGAAATTACGCCGCGGGCGCTTAAACGGTCAATTGGAATTCCCGTTTCTTGCGCTCATTTCACCGGCGGCGCGGGCGGCGGCTCCGGTTTCGGGGTGTGCGGGGCGCGGACGGTGTGGCTAGCGGTGGTCCAGGCGGCCAGCACGGCGGGGTTGTCCCGGTATTTGTTGCGCACGATCACGTCGAGCACGCGCACGGCCTGGAAGGCGGTGTGCAGCGTGGCGTCCAACTCCGCGGTGGCGCTGACCCGGCCGATGGTGCCATCGTGCTGGGTGCTTTTGGCCGTCTCAAACGCGGCGATGTCGGCGTCCAGGTGTTCGAGGAAGTTGGCGGGCAGCTCCAGGGCGATGAACTGGTCCTTGAGCGGGGTGGCGTCGGCCCGGAAGGCGCGGGCGGCGGCGAGCAAGGCCTTGTGGCCGGCGCTGCGGGGCAGGCGGAACTTCTGGTCGAGGCCCGGGACTTCCAGCGCCAGGGCGTGGGCGGCGTGGTTGATCACGGCCAATTCGTCGTGGAGGAGGGCGTAGCAGACACCCTGGCCGCTGGTGCCGCTACGGGCGGCGCCGGCGCCGGACTTCTGCGCGGCGGCATTCTGGGCGAAGAGGGCCACGCCGGCGGCGACCGCGGCGAATTTCTTGGCGCCGAGGCTCTCGGCCGGGAAGTCCGCAGCGTGGGCGGCGCCGAAGTCGCGGACGCGGTTGAGGGTGTCGTGGCGGTGAGTGTCTTGTTGGGTCATAGGCTTCTGTTTTCTCGCGTTGAGATGAGCGGCATGGTGCGTCGGCGCGGGGCGGGCGCAAGGAGTTTTTTGGGGGGCGGATGGGCGCATCTCACTTCAGGTAGGATCCTCGAACTTCCCAGGCCGCAGGCCGCCCAGAAAGCCGGATGCGTCCCGGTTCTCCCCGTTCGGCGGGCGGAGGGACGCGCCGCCCCAGATTCTCCCGCCTTGCGATCCAATCAGGAACTTGCGCCGCCGCTCCGGTCCCGCGCGCACGGCGCGTTTCGGCCCGCACGAACCGGGAAAGCGGACGCACGGGCTGCCCCGGCTCCCGCACGGACGGCCGGAACGGGCGCACGGATCGTCTGAGCGCGGCCGGCCGTCGTCTGTTGCGCGCACGGAATGGGCGGGGCGGCGCACGGGTCGTCCGCAGGGCCGCACGGACGGGCGGAACAAGGGCGGCAGTCGTCTGAACGGCGCCGGCAGCCGTCTCTTGCGCGCTTGGAGCGGGTGTTGCCCTGCACGGAGGGTTGGTTTGCCCGCACGGGCCGCCTGAACCCGTGCGGGGGTCGTCTGGACCGGGCGGGCGGTCGTTGTTCGCGCGCACGGGCCGCCGGAACGTCCGCGGGGAGCCGGAACGAAAAAGGAGACGATTCGCAGGCGAGAGCCAGGCAAAATCCGCCGCAGGCAAGGGTCTGCGGGGCCAGAACCCCGCCCCGGCGCGCCGTGTTACCGGAACTCCAGTTCTCAGGCGGACGGAAGGCGGCGTTTCCCTGTCACCGGCCGCCGTCGCGCTCCCCGGGAGCGGACGCAGCCAATCCCCTCCCAAACAGCAGATGCAGGCTGTTCATTACCACGACCACGGTGTTGTCCTCGTGGCCCACCAAGTCAAGCGTCAGCGGGAGGCTTCCTCTCAGGCTAGAGCGTATTAAATAACAATGTAGCCGCAGGGCGCTCCCGGCAGTAGGGTGGCG
>VFSW01009807.1_pt1 | contig 13641 bp, 5 predicted proteins | sample 5358111 | NCBI WGS metagenome assembly VFSW01 (sample SAMN11554181, study PRJNA540505) | mine drainage metagenome | isolation source: sediment from site ElyBrook_90M | place: USA: Ely Copper Mine, Vershire, VT | collected 2017 | reverse complement strand
CCGATTACGCTGCGGGTGAAATTTCTGGGCGACCAGATGCCCGACGAAGTACATCGAATAGCGGGGCGGCTGCGCTTTCGGCAAATCCGCCTGATTTTTTTGCGGCTGCGGCGCCCTCGAGTCTCCGCCTACGCTTCGGTCTACATTCCCGACCCGGCATTGTGCGTGTCGCGGCTCTACGAACCGAAGAACCGCTCGGCCGCGATGGCGCCGGCGGACGAGACCTCGCTGGTGGTCGAAGCCCCGTGCTTCGCCGATGATCCGGTCCACCGGATGCCGCCCGAGGCGCTGGCCGAAAAAGTGATCGGCGAGCTCGCCCGGCTCAACCTGCTCGATCCGCGCGAGGTCGTCGATTGGCGACATCATCTGCTCGCCAATGCCTACCCGGTCTACACGCGCAACTATGCGCGCGAGGTCCGCGTGGTCAAAGACGGGCTGGCGAGAATCGCCAACCTCGACGTGATTGGGCGCGCCGGGCTTTTCTTCTACAGCCATCTCCACGACCAGCTTCGCTTTGGCAAGAACTACGTCGAGGAGCTTTTGCACTCCGCGCGAGGGACCGAAGACGGGCCGGGCCTCGCCGCTTATCCTGCCGCCGCGGTGGATGGCGGGTCGTACGGGCTTTCGGATCGCAGGACGGATGCTGGTGGGCTTGCCGGCCGACGAGAATCGCGCCGCGCTTCCGCGAGCGGAGTTCCCGCGCCTGGTCAGGCGCTTCGTGGATTCGGCGCGCGCGTCGCGCCTGGACGCCAACGATCTCGCCTGGGCGGCTTCCCTGCTCACGCCTGCCGAGTACGCGCTATGGATGCGGCTTGCGGCGCATGACCAGGTGCACGCGGTGCGCGTCGCCAAAGTGACGCGAGGAAAGTTGGCCGGCAGCGCGTATGAAGATGACAACCGATGGCTTGGCGCCGCGCTGATGCACGATATCGGAAAGCTCGAAGCGCGTCTCGCGACGCACGAGCGTATCGTCGCAACGCTGGCCGGGCGCGCGGTCGGATTGTCGACGGCAAGGCGATGGGCGGGCGGCTCTGGCTTCGTCCGCCGGCTCGGGTTGTATCTAACCCACGGAGCAGCCGGCGCCGAAATGATCCGGCGTGCGGGCGGCCGCGAGGAACTCGCGGCCTGGGCTGAGATTCACCAGGCCTACCATCTGCCTGCCGAATCGCCCGTCCCCGCACTGGTTGCACAGGCTCTATCCGCGGCCGACGCGGACTAAGCCGTTAGCGACCCAAACCGGCGACGGCGCGGACGTGTATTGGAGCGTCCGATCCCGATCAACTCGTGCATCGCATTCAGTCCGCTGTGGCCGCCAGGGGTAATTCGCCGCCCCGGCTTACCTCATCCAATGTGACGCGCACCCGATGGCTCGCGCCATCATCGGACAACGGGATCACCACCGGATTTCCTTGCAGCAACTTGCCGTCGAGCTCGACGCGCGTAACCCCGCGGCTGATTCCATGAGGATTCTCGACCGCGATGTCGTAGCGCGCGGAGCGGTATCGGAAAAGGATTTCGAAGTGTCGCCAGGCCTTCGGGATGCAGGGATCGATGAGCAGAGTCGCGCCGCGCAAACGAAATCCAAGTATCCACTCGAGACCCGCCCGATACATCCATCCAGCCGAGCCGCTATACCAGGTCCAGCCGCCGCGCCCGACATGGGCGGGCTCGGAATATACGTCGCCGCAAGCGACATACGGTTCAACCTTGTAGCGATGAATGGCGGCACGCGTGCGGGCGTGATTGATCGGGTTCAGGAGCGAAAAGAGCTCACCGGCCTTGTCTCCGTCGCCGAGCATCGCAAACGCGACAGCCGACCAGACTGCGCCATGCGTATATTGGCCGCCGTTCTCCCGGATGCCGGGCGGATATCCTCTGATGTAACCGGGGTCGGGCAGGGCTTGATCGAACGGCGGGGTCAAGAGCAGCAGCAGTCCGTCGTCGCGGCGAACGAGGTGTTGGTCCAGCGCGGCCATCGCGGTCGCGGCGCGAGCTTCGTTCGCGGCCCCGGATATCACTGCCCACGATTGGGCGATCGAATCGATCTTACATTCGCTGCTCGAGGCGGAACCGAGCGGCGTTCCGTCATCGAAGAAGGCGCGCAGGTACCAGCCGCCGTCCCAGCCTTCTCGCTCCAGCGATCCAGCCAGTGCGGTTGCGTGCTGCCGCCAGGCCGCGGCGCGCGTCCGCTCGCCCCGGCTCTCCGCCACCTTGGCGAAGGCCGTGAGCGTGGTGTGAAGGAACCAGCCGAGCCAGATGCTCTCGCCCTTGCCGCCGGCGCCGACCAGATTGAGGCCGTCGTTCCAGTCGCCGGTGCCGATCAGAGGCAGGCCGTGGCCGCCGAGCGCGAGGCTTTGGTCGAGGGCCCGCGCGCAGTGCTCGAACAAGGTGCCATGCTGGTCGGAAACCGCCGGCTGAAAGTACGACTCGAGCTGGTCGGCGCGCAGGACCGGCCCCTCGAGAAAGGGCACCATTTCGTCGAGCACCGCGGCATCGCCGGTTACCTCGAGATAGTGCGCGGCGGCGTACGCCAGCCATATCCGGTCGTCGGAGATGCGCGTGCGGACTCCCTGGCCCGATGGTGGATGCCACCAATGCTGAACGTCGCCCTGGACAAACTGTCGCGCCGCCGCGCGCAGCAGATGTGCTCGCGTCACCTCGGGTTTCGCCGCGCTGAGCGCCATCACGTCCTGGAGCTGATCGCGAAAGCCGTAAGCGCCGCTCACCTGGTAGCACGCCGCTCGCGCCCACACCCTGCAGGAGAGTGTCTGGTAGAGGAGCCAGCGGTTCAGCAGAATGTCCATCGTACGATCCGGCGTCCGCACCTGAACCGTGCCGAGGACGTCATCCCAAAGCTGGGTCACTTCGCGCAATACCGAGTCGAGATCGGCAGCTCGGTAGCGCCTGATCGATGCGACCGCTTCCGCCGTCGTCGGTGCTTCACCGAGAAAGAAGACGATCTCGGTCTCCTCGTTTGGCGCGAGCTCGAGCCGGGCCTGGAGAGCGCCGCACGGGTCGAGACCGGCGCCGACGCGGTTGGAGAGCGGCGTTTCCCCTTCCAGTGCCGCCGGATGATCGAGCGTGCCGTTGCGCCCAACAAACTCCGCTCGGTCGCCGGTCCACGCGACCTGGCGTCCGGCGAGGTCGGCGAAGGCGACGCGACCGCCGTACTCGGCGCTCCAGTGGTTCCTCGCCAGCATCGCGCCGGTTTCCGGCTCGATCGCCGTGGCGACGAACGGGGCGGAGGCGGGGCGGGAAGTGCCCAACACCCATTCCACGTAGGCGGTGATCGAGAGCCTCCGCGAACGCCGCGAATGATTGCGGATTTTCAGCCGGGAGATCTTGATCGCGTCAGCGAGCGGCACGTATTGCAGAAGCTCGAGCGAGATCCCGTGCGAAGTGTGCTCGAAACGGCTGTAGCCCTGACCGTGCCGGGCGACGTAAGGCGAGGTCTCTTCGCGAATCGGCAGCGCCGTGGGACCCCAGAGTTCTCCGCTGTCTTCGTCGCGAAGGTAGAGCACTTCGCCCGGCCGATCGCTGACCGGATCGTTGGACCATGGGCTTAGCTGATTCTGCTGGCTGTTGATCGACCACGTGTAACCACCGCCCTCGACAGATACCTGGAAGCCAAAGGACGGGTTGGCGATGACGTTGATCCACGGCGCCGGCGTCCACTGCCCTTCGCCAAGGATGGTCACATATTCGCGGCCGTCGGCTGCGAAGCCGCCGAGGCCGGTGAAAAACTCGCGCTTCGGCAGAGGCGAAGCGGCCGCCGGCATTGCAGTCGTGGGGCCGCGCCGGCTCCATATAACCACTCGCGCGGCGCTCTGGAGCACGCTCCGCGTCTGAGGCTAAACCTGCTCGTCGCGCAGGACTAACACCGCTCCGCGTCCGTTTTCCTTCCCAGGCGGCAGCCGCGACTGGCTGGCTCGCACCATCGCCTCCAGAGCGGTATGCAGATCCTGAGCGTAGGAATGGGAATTTTCGTTCAAAATCACCAGATCGACCGCCAACTGCTTCATCCGCCAGTATTCGTGGGCGCGGAGTAGCTGACGCCCCGTCTCCAGACCCTCGACATCGGGGATTCGAACCAAAACGATCGGCAGATCGCCCGAGATCCCGTGCGCCCATAGCGCCGCCGGCCCGCTCTCGTTTCGCTCGAGCTCGGCGGATGAAGGCCGCAGCGCCGGGTTGGAGTAGAGCACATGACCCGCCAGGCGCTGGAAGAGGTTGGCTTCGTCGGAGTCAACGCCGAGATGGTAGAGCTGCACTTGCGCCTGGGTCCACGCCAGGGTGAGCGCACGCTCGAAGGCCGCCGGGTCGTGATGTTTGTCGGCCAGGTCGAGCGCTTCGGCGCGCGAGCGCGCGACCAGCGTCCAGAACGCGATCCGCGCCGTGGCTCCCGGCGCAAGCCTGACGCGGCGGCGAAGACTGAAGATCGGATCGAGTACGGCGCCGGCAGTGTTGGAGAGCGGCTGGCCGTCAACCACCGCGATCGGGGTGCGGATGCCGCGTCCCCGTCCCAGGAAGCGTGCCCGATCGGTCTCGAATTGCGGAGCGCCCACGACCTCGCCTTCCACCACCGCGATATGCGCCGCCCAGAGCGGAAGGTCGGCGGGCGAGCGCAAGCGCCGGGTCGCCAGAAGAGCGCCGCTGTCAACGACGAATTCCGTCTGTACGGACAGATTGGAAAAGGCCGGGTGCGCGGCGTCAGCCGCGTCGGGCGCCAACACTACCTCCGCATACGAGGTGAGCTCGATCTCCCGCACCCCGGTTCCGAGATTCGAGATCGAGACTCGACGAACCTCAGCGTCGTCCTCGGTCGACACTGCGACCTCCATCCTGGTCTCGATCGTCCCGTCGCGCCTGGCGATTTCGGCCCGATCCTCGAAGAATGCCGCCTCGTAGCTGTCCGGCTCGATTCCGGTCGGCTGGTACCCTGCCGACCACAGCTTGCCGTTCGGAACGTCGCGCAGAAAGACGTACATGCCCCAGCAATCGCAGGTAGCGTCCTCGCGCCAACGCGTGACTGCAAGATCGCGCCAGCGGCTGTAGCCTGAGCCCGCCGCGGTGATCATGACCGCGTAGCTGCCATTGGAAAGCAGGTGAGTACGGGGAACCGGCTGGTGGGGCGATTCGAACCCGCGCGGCATCGGCGGAACCAGTTCGCGGACATTGGCCGCCGCCGCCACCTCGTCAGCTCCCGGATGGGCAGCCAACACGTCGCGCGGAATTCGTTCCTGCAGCAAAAGCTGGGTCGCCTGGATAATCGGCTCGGCGTGAAAGCGCGCGCGCATCGCACCGTCTCGGAGAGCGTTGGAGATGGCTATCAGAGTCATCCCTTGATGGTGCGCCATGTAGGAGCGCACAACCGCCACCTTCTCGCCCTCAGGCAGGCGCGCCGGGGTATAGTCCAGAGCCTCATACCAGCCATACCTGCCGCGGCCACCCGCTGCGGCAAGCCGCGAGAAGTTTCGCGCCGCGGCCCGCGAATCAACCATCGCCGCCAACGCCGTTGCATACGGAGCGATAACGGCGTCCTGGCTGAGCCCGCGCTTGAGCCCCAGGCCCGGGACGCCGAAGCTGGAGTATTGATAAGTAAGCTCCAGATCGCGCGCATTGTACGCGGATTCCGAGACGCCCCACGGCAGGCCAAGTTCGGCGCCGTATTCAATCTGCCGCTGGACCACGAAGCGGTTGCTTTGCTGGATCAGGCTTCCCGCCGGCGCGTCCATCACCAGGCTTGGCATCAGGTACTCGAACATCGATCCGGACCATGAGACCAACGCCGAACCGCAGCCCACCGGGGTTTCGGTGCGCCCGAGCCGAAACCAGTGCCGGGTCGGCACGTCGCCCTTGGCAATCGCGACGAAGCTCGCCAGGTGGGCCTCGGAGGCGAGCAAGTCATAGCAGTTCGAATCGAGGCTGCCCTCGGCAACCCGATACCCGATCGCGAGGAGTTGGCGCGCCGGGTTGAAGAGAAAGCCGAACTCCATCGCGTCGAACATTTTTTTCGCCGACTCGCCGAGCGCCTCGAGACGTCCTCTGAACGATCGCGCGGCGCTGGCGGAGCGCTCCAAAGCGTCGAGCAAAACCTCCAGTCGCAGCTTGAGTGGGTCATTTGAAGCGCCGTCTTGCGCAGCGCCGTCTTGCGCAGCAAGCTCGGCCCGGCGCTGCGTCAGCACCAGGATGGCGGCCGCGCAACGCTCGGGCAGATCGGCCAGGGTCGGAACCGAGTCGAAGATGCGCGCAAGCGCCTGCTCCGGAGAAACGTCTATCGTTGCGTCGGCCGGGGCGGCGGGCGCGGCCTCATCAGCGACGAGCTTCGCCCAGGGCATGAGCTGCTCGAAATCGCGCTGATGGCTCTGCAGGGAAGCATTCACGGTCTCGGCGCAGGCCAGCACTTCGGCGCTGGCATCGTCGCCGCGTTCCGCACTAAATGTTCGCGCGATGTCCGTGAGCGTGTCGGCGCGCAGCGCCAGCTCCGCCAGCCGCCGGATGAGATTTGCCGGAGTCGCCGTCGTCGCCGGCGCGCCCGATTTTTCCGCGCCGTGTCCGCTTTCGCCATGAAAGCCCGGCTCTCCGGAGGGTCTGAGCGAAGCCGACACCGCGGTGGAAATATCATCCAGGGCGTCCTCGAGATGTTTTCGAGTCGCGCTCAGGGTCCGTCGATCGTCGGGGAGCCCGCGCAGGGACTCGCGGGTGATTTCCAGCGCGTCGTCGATCCCGGCGCACCATTGCAGCCCTGCCACGGGCGCGCCGACTATCTCCCGGCAGACGTTTCCCAGCACGATCAGGTGACCGGCCAGATTGCCGCTATCCACCGAAGAGATGTATTTCGGTTCCCGCGGGCGAAGGTCATGCGTGTCGTACCAGTTGTAAAAATGCCCGCGAAACCGTTCGAGCCGGTTCATGCTCTCAAGCGTCGCTTCGATCCGTTCGGCCGTCTCAAGCTTGCCCAGCCAGCCGCAATCGCAGGCGGCGACCACCGACAGCAGGTACAGTCCGAGGTTGGTAGGGGAAGTCCGATGGGCCAGCACCGGCCGCGGTTCTTCCTGGAAGTTGTCCGGCGCAAGCATGTGGTCATTCGCGGTGACGAAGGTTTCGAAAAAGCGCCAGGTCCTTCGTGCGATAAGCCGCAGTGCCCGTGCGTCCGTGTCCGACAGCGGATTGGAACCGGCCATGGCAGGCGAAAAACTCGCCCATTGTGCAACGGCCGGAGAGAGCATCCATAGGATCACGAACGGGGCCGCGACCGGCCACGCCCTTCGCCCGGCACCTGCGGCTACGACAGCCGCCACGCCGCTGAGCGCAACACCGCCGGCCATCCACCGATAGTAGCCACGGAGATCGGGCTCGGTGCGAAGCCTGGCTTGAGCCGCGGTTACCCACTCGAGTAAACGCCGGCGCCGCACGAACAGGCGAAAGAAGGTCCGCACGATGGCGTCGGTCATCAACCAGGCCTGATGCGCGAGGAGCGTGATCAACAGCGCCACCTGCGATAAAGACAGGGCGAAATCCGCGCCGACTACGTGCCAATGCCTTCGCTGCGAGAGCCCGAGTCTTCGCGGCACCATCCCGATGAAGGCCGGCAAAAGAGTGTGAGTCGCGAAGGTCGCGACTACGAACCCACTCCAGACCGCCGCGGCGGCCAAAGGCAGGGTCCATCCCACCACCAGCGCGGCGAACGCGGCCGGCGCCGATAGCGTCCGCCGCAGGTTGTCCAGCATTTTCCAGCGGCCAACCAGTGGAATCGCGGTTCGGCGCTGATCGCCGCTGGAATCCCGGCCGCGGCCAAAAATCCAGGGCAGCAGTTGCCAATCACCGCGCGCCCATCGATGCTGGCGGGTCGCGGCGGCGTCGTAGCGCGATGGAAACTCCTCGACGACCTCGATATCGGAGACCAAACCGGCCCGCGCGAAGATTCCCTCGAGAAGATCGTGACTGAGAATGACGCTTTCGGGGAGCCGGCCGTCGAGCGCGGCCTCGAAGGCGTCCACGTCATAAATTCCCTTGCCACTGTACGAACCCTCGCCGAACAGATCCTGGTAGACGTCGGATACCGCGAAGGCGTAGGGGTCCAGGCCGCTCGGGCTGGTGAAGATGCGCTGGAAAAGCGAGCCCTCACTGCCACTGGGCAACGACGGGGTAACTCGCGGCTGAAGCACTGCGTACCCCTCGGCCACCCGGCCGTTATCCGGATCGAGCCGCGGACGGTTGAGCGGATGCGCCATCTTTCCGATCAGGCGTTTGGCGGCGCCGCGTGGCAGCCGAGTGTCGGCGTCCAGAGTGATCACGTAACGGACGCCGGAAGGCACGATAGGTGAGCGGCCGTCGATCGCCACAAAGGTGGTGTCGGTGGCGCCGCGCAGCAGGCGATTCAGTTCGTGCAGCTTGCCCCGCTTGCGTTCCCATCCGATCCACTTGCCCTGCCCCTCGTTCCAGATCCGCCGGCGATGGAGCAGGAGGAAGCGAACGCCTTGCGGCGCCGATCCATGGCGTCGATTCAAGCGCGCGATTCCTTCGGCGGCCGCGCCGAGCAGCTCGTCATCATCGGGCGCATTCCGGGTGGCGCAGTCGCTCCAGTCCGAGAGCAGCGCGAAGCGCAGATCGCCGTCCTGGTTCGCCAGGTAATGCACCTCCAGGCGCTCAATCTGCTCTGCGAGTTCAGATCGGGTCGTCAACAGCGTTGGCACGACTACTATCGTGCGCAAGTTCGCGGGCACTCCGTCACCAAGCGCCATAGCCGGCAGAGTTTTTGCCCCGACCGCACTGGCGACGCCGCGGTTGACCAGCGCCACCGCGGCATCCGATGCCGGCGCCACGGCGAGCAGCGCGAGCAGGAAGAGAATCCATCCGCCGACGCCGAGCTCCGCCACCCCGACCAGCGGCAGGACCGCAATCAACGCGCCGATGATCGCGATCGCGCCTACATAACCGAATATCCCCACCGCCGCGTTGGCTCGAATCAGCCATTCGCTTGCCTGAACGCGGAATCCCAGCGCTTTTTCGATCGCGCGCCGCCCATTCGAGATGAGATAGTAGCCGGGCTCGTGATCGACGTTGGCGGTCTCGGGGCCGCCACTTGGCGATTCGGCTGCGGCGTGCCGTGCCGCGGCAATCGCGCAGCGGGCGACTTCCAGCTCCGGCTGCCGCTAACCTCGCGCCAGCTCTTCGATCGCATGCCGGTAGCGATCGCGCGTGGGGAAATCCATCGCGGCGAAATCGCTGTCGGCGCAGAGCGCAGCATCGACCAGGCTCACGCTTTCGAAGAACTCCGCCCAATCGACCGCGGATATCATGCGCATGCTCGTGATCACGTTACGCACCGTCACGTTCATCGCGGCCTGTGTCTGATGCTCCGTGCGGACGGCCTCGTCGGCGGTTGTTCCCATGGAAGCCAGGCGTTCGTCCAGCCAGGTGAGCGCCGGTGTCACTTTCGGATCCTGATCACGCAGACGCTGGACCAACCGAACGGCGAAGGCCCTGGGTACCGTTTTCTCAACGAAACGCCGCAAAACGGCCGCCGGCGCCTCGGCCTCATAGCCGCCGGCTCCCAGCAGCCGGTCGGCCAGTACATCCGCCGCCCGGCGCGCCGCGCGCTCGTTCACGATCCGTTCCGCCGCGCGCCGCAGATTCTCCACCAGCACGACGCGCAGCGTTATCGCGACCGCCCAGAGCTCGCCGATCGTCAGCGGCTGCACCCGCTGATAGGCCTGCACAAACCGGCACAACGTCTCCGGCTCGAAGCGGCTGTCGGTATGCGCGACGAAAGCCCAGGCCACTCCGAAAACGCGCGGGTAACCCTCGAGCGGCCCTTCCGCGAGTTTGGGCAGCCCGCGGTAAAAGCCGCGCGGCAGATCCTCGCGGACCTCACGAATCTGTTCCTGCGCGACATAAAAGTTATCGATCAACCACTCGGCGGCCGGGGTGACGGCGCGTTTCTCGCGGATTGCCGTGGCGGTGGCTCGATGCGCCTCGAGCAGCACCCGGCCGTTATCCCGCAGCCGGTTCGCCAGTCGCCGGCCAGTGCCACGCCTGGTCGTTATCTGCTGAGCCCGCGCGAGGCTCTCGGCATGTTGCTCGAGGCGTTCGATGCTGAACAGTTCCGCACGAATCGGTTCGTCGGTTTCCGGAGGGAAACCTGCCGATACACCCTTGAGCCCGCGCAGAATAAAACTCTTCACAATCGCCGGCGCGCTCGGCGGACCTGCGGTGGTCCAGCCGGAGAAGTGTTGGTCAAGCCTTTCATTCGTATTGAGTCCGTCGCTATGTCGCGCTGGGGGTTGGCCGGACTAGCGGTCAGCGGCGCCGCTTCCCGTTTGCGCGAGGTCTGGGGCCGGTGGCGAGAACTCGGCATCCGAAGCGCCATCCTCATCCCGGCAAAAAAGCGGTATTCGATCCGGCCCCGTTCAAACCAAACAGTCACCGCTTTGCGGTGTGATCAGCCGGACGGCGGATTTGACGCGGCAGTCGCCGTACTTATTCTTCCGATCGCGGCAGGTTGGCAACGAAGTTGCCTGGGTTGCGCTTCATCGCGGCAAGTAAATTGGGATTGTCCTCGAACAGCTTTTCCAGTTCCGGATGCTTCCGCAGATAGCCGGCATCGTCGATCAACATCGGCCGGTTGCCTAGTTGGCGTGCAATGTTTTGATGCGCCTGCGCGAAACTACTCCATCGCGTCAGTAAACCCATCTCCAGGTCGCTATCGTTGGCGGGTTCGAACACTATAGTGGTGTTGCCGTTCACCGCGAGGCTGTCGCCGCGCGAAGTCTTGCCCTCAACTTGTGCGAACGCGGCATTTGTCAGCGTAGCGGCGATGGCTGCTGCCGACAGCAAACTAAGTATTTGTTTCATTCTCCGGCCTCCGCATCAGTTCCTGGTTGATCTCATCTTCCGCCGGGGTTGCGGCTAAGACCGCGCGGCAGTTGTTGCGCACTTGTAGTTGCCTTTCGGTTTTGTCGGCTCCGGTCCTGTTTCCAGGTCACGTTCACTAAAAACTCTGCGGACGCCCTCCGTGTTCAATAACGATTCACGTTTCGGCCCCTCAACCTCCGGCTTAAGTGCTCCACAGATACAGTAGCTGCGATGCACTGGACCGCGTTTTTCGCGCCCGTCATGGCTGACGAAGATCTCAAGTATTCTCGACAGTGCCGCTTTCATAAGGTTCCAGTCTTTTTCAACGATCAGATCGTTTCGTGCCGCAGATCGTTTCGTGCCGACTTGCCGCCGGGGCCACGGCCAGAATCGATTGGCCATCGCTGCTCCTTCTAAAGACTCTACGCGGAGTGTGCGTGCAGCGCCATCAAGACCAGAACCGCGTTTGGTTATCTGAAGAACACGGAGCGCCGATCGAGAGATGCATGGAATATCCAAGCTGTTAAAATATGGTTGCGAAGCTTCGGTGCCAGCACCACAACATGTCTAGTCGGCGGGTGTTGAAAACCCATAGCGCCGGCGCTGCCCATGCCGGATTTAACCAACACGCGGTGGAATGTGCCTTAGAGAATGATGAATTCCTCTACCCCGAAAAATTCCAAGGACGATCCGAAGACCCCGGACGATTCAAATCAGTCCGCGACAGACGGAGCCCCGGCGGGTGCCGCCAAGTCCAATGGGGCAAAGCCCAGTGTGGGCGAGATTCGCAAGCGCGCCTATGAAATATTCCAGGCGCGCCACGGCGGACCCGGCAGCGAGATCGACGATTGGCAAAGAGCCGAGGCCGCAGTCTTCGCAGATGCGTCCGGGGACCATCCGTCCAAGTCTGGCAGTACCAAGGCTGACGCGCCCAAGACCGATGGAGCCAAGGCCGATAGGTCCAAAGGTGTGCAGATGCCATCTGGTACCGGGACGATCCAGGAGGCGCTTACCAAGTTCAAATCGAGTCTCGAGCATGGGCTGACCCAGGAGGAGGCCGCGAGCCGGCTCCAGAAGGACGGCCCGAACGCGATCGAGGAAAAGCGCGTCAGCCCGCTCAAACGGTTCCTATCCTTCCTCTGGGGACCTATCGCCTGGATGATCGAAATCGCCGCGATACTCTCCGCCGCGGTTCGGCATTGGGAAGATTTTGTCATCATTTTCTTCATGCTGGCGCTGAATGCGGTCGTCGGCTTCTGGGAGGAATTCAAGGCCGACAACGAGATCGAGGCGCTGAAAAAGAATCTCGCCCTGCATTCGCGAGTGCTGCGCGACGGCAAGTGGAGTGACGTCGAGGCCAAGACCCTGGTGAGCGGGGACATGGTCATGGTCAAACTCGGCAATGTCATACCTGCCGACCTGAAGCTGGTCGATGGCGATTACCTCAGTATCGATCAGGCGGCGCTGACGGGAGAGTCGCTGCCGGTCGATAAGAAGAAAAATGACGTCGCGTATTCAGGATCGATCGTGCGCATGGGCCAGATGAATGGGCTGGTCGTGGCCACCGGGATGAACACGCTCTTCGGCCGCACCGCGCGACTGGTCGAGAGCGTGCAGACCGTTTCCCACTTTCAGAAGGCGGTGCTCAAGATCGGTAATTTCCTCATTCTGATCACGCTCGGCCTGGTCGCATTGATCCTGACGGTCGCGTTGTTTCGTGGCGATCCAATCGTCGAAACTCTGCTCTTTGCACTGATCCTTACCGTCGCTGCTATACCGGTCGCGTTGCCGGCCGTCCTGTCCGTCACCATGGCGGTGGGCGCCTCGGTGCTCGCTCGAATGAAGGCCATCGTCTCCCGCCTCGTTTCGATCGAAGAGATGGCCGGCATGGATATTCTATGCTCGGACAAGACCGGCACGCTGACCAAGAGCGAACTCAAGTTGAGCAAACCGGTGGTCTTCAAGGCGAGCAGCGAGCAGGACCTGATCCTGGGCGCGGCGCTGGCCTCGCGAACGGAGGGCGGAGATAGCATCGACGAGGCCGTCCTCAAAGCTCTCAGCGATCACTCGGCGTTAAAGACCTATCAAATCGCTCATTTCACTCCTTTCGATCCAGTCAGTAAACGAACCGAGGCCGAGGTCAAACACGACCACGCCACTTTTAAAGTCTCGAAGGGTGCGCCGCAGGTGATTCTCGATTTGGTCCATCCCGATTCGGCGACCCGTGCCAAGGCTGAAGGTGAGGTTAACGGGCTTGCGGCCAAAGGCTATCGCACTCTTGGCGTTGCTCGTACCGATGCCCAAGCGAAGTGGGAATTCCTTGGACTGCTGTCTCTATCCGATCCGCCGCGCGACGATTCCGCCTCGACCATCGAGGCCGCGCGAAAAATGGGATTGCAGGTTCGCATGGTGACCGGCGACAACCTTGCAATCGCCCGTGAGGTATCGCTCGAACTCAAGTTGGGACCGAACATCGCGGTCGCCAGCGATCTCTTTCCCGACGGCAAGGCAGACGACACTCAAAAGATCGACGCGGCCGACGGCTACGCACAGGTTTTCCCTGAGCATAAATTCAAAATCGTCAAGGCACTCCAGGCGGGCGGACATATCGTCGGGATGACCGGCGACGGCGTCAACGACGCTCCCGCGCTCAAACAGGCTGATTGCGGAATCGCCGTAAGCGGCGCGACCGACGCCGCTCGTGCCGCCGCGGATCTGGTGCTCACGGCGACGGGTCTCTCCGTAATCACTGCCGCTATCGCGGAGGCGCGCAAGATCTTCGAG
>VFSW01009806.1_pt1 | contig 13641 bp, 12 predicted proteins | sample 5358111 | NCBI WGS metagenome assembly VFSW01 (sample SAMN11554181, study PRJNA540505) | mine drainage metagenome | isolation source: sediment from site ElyBrook_90M | place: USA: Ely Copper Mine, Vershire, VT | collected 2017 | reverse complement strand
ATCTTTTTTTCAAAACCTATTGGACTCAAGTTGTCGGGCGACGATTCGTTTTTCTGCGGCGTTTTTCTGAGATCTGTGCTCTGCGCTCCGGGCCCCGTTGTTCACCCAATCATCCGCTCCAGCTTTTCCTTCATCGACGACGCCCGTCGCTGATCGGGACAGATGATCAGTACGGTGTCATCGCCCGCCAGAGTTCCCACCACGTCGCTCCACGCTTCGTGGTCGATCGCCAGCGCCACCGGCTGCGCCGCTCCGTTCGTCGTCCGCAGCACCAGCTGGTTCTGCGCCTGCCGCACAGCGACTCCAAAGCTCGACAGCATCTCGTCGACGGCCGGCTGTTCCTCTTCTTCCTCGGCGTGGCCGTTGGGCGCCGCGTACCCGTTGGGGCCCTTGTAGAGACGCAACTCGTGAACGTCGCGCGACAGCGTGGCCTGGGTCACGTCGCAGCCGCGCCGCAACAGCCGGCGCCGCAGCTCGTCCTGGCTCGCGATCGACTCCCCCGCCACCAATTGGCGGATCAGATTGTGCCGTTCCTGCTTGCTCACTTCGAGGCTCATACGTATGCGTTCACACAAAAAATGGCGGCCAGCCGCTTCTGCGGCCAGCCGCATTTCACTATGTATAAAAATACAGGATTGGTGTATAAATATACAAGGCGATTCTTGTCACGGCAGCACCGCGCCCGTCCTGCGCTGCCGGCTCACCGCGATCGTCACTTTTTTTTCACAGAAATTTCTTATTTCGCCTTCGCGCGAAATGGAAGGCCGTTATAGTTGGATATGGGAACGAGAAATTGTGTCGCTTCGGCCTTGTCGACCGGCGGCTCCCGGCCCATTCGCAGGGGCTCCGGTGCAAGTCTGATCGATGAGCGCTTCGATCACGAATCCTGCGGCGTGGGATTTGTGGCTACGCTCGACAACCAGCCTTCACACGACATCCTGCAGAAGGCTCTGACCGCCCTATCCCGGCTGGCCCATCGCGGCGCCGTGGCTGCCGACGGCAAGTCCAGCGACGGTATCGGCATTCATACTGCGATTCCGCGCCAACTGCTCCTGGCTTCCACTGGCATCATTCTCGATCCTGCGCACCCGCTTGCCGTCGGCATGGTTTTTCTGCCCACGGAAGCTTCCGCCGCTTCCGCCGCGATCCGCGACCTCGAACAGGCCATCACCGCGCGCGGCTTCTCGATTCTGGGCTGGCGCGAAGTGCCCACGCGTCCGGAGATCCTCGGCGAGATTGCCGCCTCCACACTGCCGGTAGTACGTCAGATCCTGCTCGGCGACCGCACATTCGGTGCCGTTTCCTGGCAGGAGCGCGACCGCCGCCTCTACCTGGCCCGCAAGCAGTTCGAGCGCGGTGGCGCCGAGGGCTACGTCTGTTCGCTCTCTTCGTCCTCGATCATCTATAAGGCGATGTGCGACGCCCGCCTGCTGCCGGATTTCTATCCGGATCTCGCCGACCCGCGTTTCGTCACGCCCTTTGCCCTCTTCCACCAGCGTTACGCCACCAACGTCGCGCCCTCCTGGGATCGCGCGCAGCCTTTCCGCATCCTCGGACACAACGGCGAAATCAACACCATCTGGGGCAATCGCGCGCGCATGACAGCCCGTGCCGCGACGCTGCCCGATGAGCTGCGCCCCATCTTCACGCCCAGCGGATCCGATTCGACCAGCCTGGATGAAGTGATCGAGATGCTCGCCCGCAACGGCCGCTCGGTCGCCGAGTCGGTGCGCATGGTCATGCCGCCGGGTGACACCGGCCGCCATTCCGCCTTCCTCGCATATCACGGTGACTGCATCGAGCCGTGGGATGGTCCGGCCGCCGTCGCCTTCACCGACGGACATCTCATCGGCGCAGCGCTGGATCGCAACGGTCTTCGCCCCTGCCGATTCTTCGTCACCGAAGATCACCTTATCGTTGCCGGCTCGGAAGCGGGTCTGGTCGATCTCGACCCCGAGAAGATCGTCCACAGCGGACGCCTCGGCCCCGGCCAGATGCTGCTCGCCGATCTCGAGAACCACGCGTTCTATGAGGACGAAGAACTGCAGGCGCTCTTCGATCGCTCCGCACCGGAATATGAAGCGCTGCTCGAGAGCGCGACTCTGGACTCCACTGCGCGAGTTCCCGCGCTCGAACCCACCGAGCTGAACCAGCTGCACCTCGGCTTTGGCTACACCAAAGAAGACGTGAACATGATCCTGAAGCCGATGGCGATGGACGGCAAGGACGCCGTCTGGTCCATGGGCGACGACACGCCCATCGCGCCGCTCGCACGCACGCCGCGCCCGGTCTACGCCTTCTTCCGCCAGCGCTTCGCTCAGGTCACCAATCCGCCCATCGACTCGCTTCGCGAAGCCTGCGTGATCCAGCTGCACACGCGTCTCGGCCCATGGCCGCACGTCCTCAACACCCGCGAGCGCCTGCCCGGCCTTTCGCTCAAATCCCCCTTCCTGTCTCTGGCGCAGATGGACTCGCTCCACCAGCGCAAGCACGATCTCGCGGGCGATCTGCCGCTGGCCGTCCTGGAGTGCGTCTTCAATCCAGCCTGCAATCTCCTGATCGCGCTGGACGACCTCTGCAGCAAGGCGATCGAACTGGTCCGCGGTGGCGCAGCTGTCCTGCTCCTGACCGATCGCGGTTGCGGCGAGCAGGCTATCCCGATTCCCATGGCCCTCGCGACGGGCGCTGTGCACCACGCACTCATCCGCGGTGGCGAACGCGTCAAGGTCGGCCTCGCCGTCGAAGCCGGTGACTGCCGCGACCTGCATCACGCTGCCGTGCTCATGGGCATGGGCGCCGGAGCCGTCTGCCCGTGGCTCGCGCTCGAAACCGCGCGCCAGATGAATCCCGAAAAGGGCGAAGCCAATCTATTGCACGCCTTCGACCTCGGCCTCGCCAAGATCATGTCGAAGATGGGCATCTCGGTGGTCGACAGCTACCGCGGCGCGCATCTCTTCGATTGCCTCGGTCTCAGTAAGGAAGTCGTCGAGCGATGCTTCGAGGGCACGCCTGCTCCGCTGGGCGGCATCGGGTTCCCCGCACTGGAGGCGCAGATCCGCGAGCTGTGGCTCGGCGCGCACGGCGGCGACGCCAGTCCGGAATCACCGGAGACCGGAGACGGCGGACCCCTCGTCACGATCGCGGCCACCAAAGATCTGCCCGACTACGGCTGGGTGCGTTTCCGCAAGGCCGATAAATCCGAGCCGCACGGCTGGCAGCCGCAGACCGTTCGCCTCCTGCAGACCATCACGGGTGCGACCAAGGCAGGCGCATCCGCCGCGCCTGACACTGCCGTTGCCTGGCAGGCTTTCACGACCCAGGCCACCGAAAAGCAGCCCGCCGTTCTGCGCGATCTGCTGGAAGTCCGCGCCGCCGCTGAGCCGTTGCCGGTCGGCGAGATCGAGCCGGCGCAGAATCTCTACCGCCGCTTCGTCGCCAGCGCCATGTCCCTCGGCTCCCTGAGCCCTGAAGCCCATCAGACGATCACCGCTGCGATGAACATGCTTGGCGGGCGGTCGAACACCGGCGAGGGCGGAGAAGATCCCGCCGTCTACGAGCCCGGCGCGCAGTTGCCCCTTGTCGGCAACTCGTTCCCCTCGGAGCTGCTGAACAACAAGGTCAAGCAGGTGGCCTCCGCGCGCTTCGGCGTCACAGCCGAGTACCTCATGCACGCGGAAGAGCTGGAAATCAAGATCTCCCAGGGCTCCAAGCCCGGCGAGGGCGGCCAGCTTCCCAGTCACAAAGTCACGGAGCTGATCGCTCGCCTGCGTCACGCGCAGCCCGGCGTTCAGCTCATCAGCCCGCCTCCGCACCACGACATCTACTCCATTGAAGACCTGGCGCAGCTGATCTACGACCTCCGCCGCATCAACCCCAAAGCGGCGATCGGCGTGAAGCTCGTCTCCGAATGCGGCGTCGGCACGGTCGCCGCCGGCGTCGCCAAAGCCTATGCCGACTACATCGTGATCGCCGGCCACAACGGCGGTACCGGCGCCTCTCCGCTGTCGAGCATCAAGTACGCCGGCAATCCCTGGGAACTGGGCCTCGCCGAAGCGCAGCAGGTGCTCATCCGCAACGGCCTCCGCGGCCGCGTGCGTCTGCGCTGCGATGGCGGCCTTCGCACCGCGCGCGATATCGTGATTGCGGCTCTGCTCGGCGCCGACGAATATGCCTTCGGCACGGCAGTGCTGGTCGCGCTCGGCTGCGACATGGCCCGTCAGTGCCACCTGAACACTTGTCCCACCGGCATCGCCACGCAGAAACCCGAACTCCGCGCGAAGTTCCGCGGCAAACCGGAGCACCTCATCCGCTTCTTTGAGGGCCTCGCCGGCGAAATTCGGGCCCTCCTCGCCGAACTCGGTCTGCCTTCGCTCGATGCCGCCATCGGTCGCACCGACCTGCTCGAGCAGGCCCGCTTCGATGGCTGCCTCGACCTGACTCCGATGCTCGCTGCCCCACCTGACGGCGGTGCTGCCGGTGCAAAAAACTGGCAGGGACAGCGCAATCTGCGTCCCCAGGATCACCCGCCGATTGACGACGCATGGGTCGAACCGGCCGTCGCGGCCTACAAAGCGGGCGAGCCCTTCCTGGTCGACGCGCTGATCGCCAACGAAGATCGCACCTTTGGTGCAAGGCTGTCCGGTGAGTTGGCCATGCTGCAATCGGCCGGAATCAAACCGCAGGCCCCTCTCAGCTTCCGCCTCACCGGCGAGGCGGGCCAGTCGTTCGGCGCTTTTGCCGTTCCCGGCGTGGAGCTGATCCTCAAAGGTCTCGCCAACGATTTCGTCGGTAAGAGTCTCTCCGGCGGCGAGATCATTCTCCGCGGTCAGGGACGCGCTGCGCTTCAGTCCGAACTCCACACCATCCTCGGCAACGTGGCCCTTTATGGAGCTACCAGCGGCGCGCTGTTTGCCGCAGGATGCGCGGGCGAACGCTTTGCGGTCCGCAATTCCTGTGCCCTCGCTGTCGTCGAAGGCGTCGGCGACCACGGTTGCGAGTACATGACCGGCGGCCTCGTCGCCGTTCTTGGCTCTACCGGCAACAACTTCGGCGCAGGCATGACCGGCGGAGAAGCCTGGGTCTTCGACGAAGACGGCCAGTTCCTCTCCCGCTCTCGTTACCACGCTGGATTCCTGACGCCCGAGCCCTGGGCCAATCTGGATGGAACGGCAAAGGAAAGCATCTTCGGACTGGTGCAGCTCCACGCCGAGAAGACCGCCAGCACCCGAGCCTTCTGGCTGCTCTCGAAATGGGAAGAGCTGGCGCCTCGTTTCGTCCGCCTGTCACCCAAACCGCAGGCATGATCGATACCCACGCGGGCCATTCCGGCCTGCGTGGGCGAACCCCAAAGGTAATGTTCGCGCAGCGATCCACGGGCGAGGTGTGTGCAAAATTGGATGTATCCTTGACTCAGCCCGCGGAATCAAAAGACGGGTCTGTAATTGGTGGCCATGCTTTTCTCCTCTCCCTCTGCGCGTCGCCTGATTCCTGGGCTTCTTCTCGGCTTCCTGATCCTCCAGGGTTGCGGCAAACTTGTGCACCATGCGCCGCACGAGTACGTTTACGTGTGGTCTCGTGGCACCTTTTTGCGCGACCGTGTCGCCGCCGTCAGCAATCGCGTCGCCGAGGTCACCAATGGCCAGCGCCTCCAGGTCGTCGAGCACGGCCGGCGTTTCCTCAAGGTCAAAACCGAAAAAGGCGAAATCGGCTGGATTGAGGAACATGGCGTCATCGATCAGTCCACCTACGACAAGTTCACGCAAATGGTGCAGGACAACGCCGGGACTCCTGTTGTCGGAACCGCTGTGCTGCGCGAAGATTATTGGTTGCGTGACGCTCCCGGACGCACCTCCGATCGCTTCTACCTGCTTCCCGAGAACGACAAACTACAGCTCCTGAAGCGCGCTGCGGTGCCCAGCCCGTCGCCGCCGCAGGCTCTCCCTTTGGCTCTGGCACGGCCCGTCAGCAAAACGCAACCGGAAGGCCCGCCACGGCCGAACCTGGAAGACTACTGGCTTGTGCGTGACAGCAGTGGTCATGTCGGATGGGTCCGCGGTCGCACCCTCGACGAAGATGTCCCCGATGCGATTGCCGGTCTCGCCGAAGGCCAGAGGATCGTGGGCGCTTACGTCCTGAGGAAAGTGAACGACCCTGGTGCCAATGTCCATGGGGGGCAGGTCGCGGAATACGTTGCCTTCCTGGCGCCGTGGAAGGACGGGCTGCCATACGACTTCGACCAGGTACGCGTCTACACCTGGAACACGAAGAAGCATCGCTATGAGACTGCCTTCCGCGAGCGCAATATCGCCGGTTATCTCCCGGTCTCCGTGACAGAAGCCTCGTCTGCCAACCAGCAGACGCCGAAGTTCTCCTTCCGCGTTGCCACCAGCGATCAGGTCGCTCTCGATCCGCAAACCGGCATGGTCAATCCTGGGAATACCGCCACGGAGAGCTTCCGCATGGACGGCGTTGTTGTCCATCGCGAAGGCGATGCGCCGCCACGACCGGCCCTTGCCGCCACCCGTCACCACGGCGGATCCCGCCGCCGGCCCCACTGACCTGCCCCGTCGGTCCTGGCTGTAAGAAACAGTGGAAACACCCCCAAAGGCCTCAGTTAACTAATCCGGCAACATAGACATAAATTTTCCCGTGCGGCCCCCAAATGTTGCCGAAAGGGTTGTCGAACCCGTATCTTGGTTACACACCTTGACGGTGGGTGCGGCGCCACTAAATTTTGGGCTTCGCTGCAGTTTTTCCTGCTGTTGCGGTTTCACCGTCGAGCAAACAAAGGGCAAAGGAGATCTGCTCATGGAAAGCAAGCCGGCACAGAACATTCAGGACACCTTCCTGAACACCGTTCGTAAAGATAAGACCCCAATCACGATTTATCTGGTGAGCGGAGTGAAGCTCACCGGAAAAATCCGTTCTTTCGACAAGTATTCGGTGCTGCTGGAGAATAACAGCCAGGAGCAGTTGATTTTCAAACACGCAATCTCCACTGTGGTCAGCACCCGCTCGGTCCTGCACGGAGAACATCGTCCGCCGCACGCCCCGCAGGCCGGACCCGTGGCGGTTTCTTCGCCCCAGGCTGCGCAGGAGGCGTCCGGCTCCTAACCGGGCGCCGGTTAACGCATCCGCGACGATCTTCAATGCCGTTCAACGCGACCGGTACGACCGCTGAACGTGCTCTGCTGGTGTCGGTCGTCCTCGGGACGCCGCGCAGAGGCCCCACCCGCGGCGCCGCGCAGGCCCGCGATGCGGCCAGTTCCACTCCCGGCCTGACTCCCGCCATTCGCAGCGACGAGGACTCCCGCTTCGCCTAATTCCGCGAGCTGGTCCTTAGTGCAGGCGCCACCCTTGCCGCCGATCTCGTCCAGCATCGCCCCAAAGCCGATCCGGCAACGCTGATCGGCAGCGGCAAAGTCGAGGAACTCTCCGCCGTCGCCGCCTCCTCGCAGGCCGACGTCGCCATCTTCGACCACGACCTGAGTGCCACCCAGCTGCGTAACCTCGAGACCGCGCTGCCGTGCCGCGTCATTGACCGCACCCAGCTCATTCTCGACATCTTCGCTCGGCACGCCCGCACCCGCGAAGGCCAGCTGCAGGTCGAACTCGCCCAGCTCGAATACATGCTCCCTCGCCTGACGGGTCGCGGCAAGGCCATGTCTCAGCTCGGCGGCGGCATCGGCACCCGCGGCCCCGGTGAAACCCAGCTCGAAACCGATCGCCGCCGGATTCAGCGGCGCGTCCAGCAGCTTCGCGGCGAACTGGAAGGCGTCCGCCGCATCCGCACCCAGCAGCGCCAGCGTCGCGAGTCCGTTCCCGTGCCTACGGTCGCGCTGGTCGGCTACACCAACGCCGGCAAGAGCACTCTGTTCAACGCCATCACCCGCGCCGGCGTTCTCGAATCGTCGCGCATGTTCGCCACCCTCGATCCAAAACTCAGTGCCATTCAGCTCCCCAGCCGCAGAAAAGTCCTTCTCTCCGACACGGTGGGATTTATCCGCGACCTCCCGCACACGCTGGTGACCTCGTTTCGCGCCACCCTCGAAGAAGTGCGCAAGGCCGAGGTGCTGGTCCACGTGCGCGACGCCTCCAGTCCCATGAGCGAGGAGCACAAGGCTGAAGTGGAGAAGGTGCTGGGGGAACTGGATGTTCTGGATAAACCGCGGCTCGAAGTCCTCAACAAAATCGACCTGCTCGGCGAAGAGGAACGTGCTGCCCTGCAGAACAGAAGCGGCCGGGTGATCGCGACCTCCGCGAAGAATCGCATCGGGCTCGAATCTCTGATGGAAAAGCTGGATGAGGAGCTGGTGCAGGATCCGATTCTGGAGCAGCGCCTGCAGATCCCGCAGTCAGAAGGAGATGCTCTGGCGGCCCTCGAAGCGGGAGCGGTCATCCGGGACCGGAAGTACCAGGGGAACCTGGTGCAGATGACCGTTGCGGGTCCCGCATCGCTGCTCGGCCGTTACCGCCGATTCCGCCTGAATGTCCGGAAGACCCCCCAAACGAAGCAAACCGGATGATGGAGAGTGGTGGGTATCTCCGATCACCCGGTTCGCCGACCCTGATCCGGGTCGAGGTGGTATTCTCATTTTACGCCGGAACCTCGTCAGGTCAAGCTCGCAGACGTCGATTTTTTCATCGGCGAAACCAGTTGATCCACGCAAGACCGGGGCCCCGACGTCAGGGGTGAATGGTAAGTGTCTTTCGTCATTTGACACTCAAATTTTGCGTCTGTTAGAACCAAAGGTTCTACTGAGCCTTCCCAGTCGATCCCGACTGCTACCGCCGGACATTCATGGACGAATTGCTGAAACAACTTGGCGATCTTGCGCTCGGTGCCGTGCCGACCGCGATCCTGTTCATTGTGTTGGTTTTGGCCTACCGCTTCATCCTCTATGGCCCCCTGATGAAGGCCCGTGAGGAGCGTCGCGGCCGCACCACGGGAGCGCTCGAAAAGTCGCGCCTCGCCATCGGCCAGGCGGATGTCCGAACCCAGGAATACGAGGCAAAGCTTCGCGCTGCGCGGGCCGAGATTTTCCGCAATCGCGAACAGCGCCTTCAGCGCCTGAACACCGAAAGGGAAAGCGCTCTCGCAGCGGCCCGCCAAACCTCCCAGCAGCAGGTCCAGGCGGCCCAGGCGGCGCTCGGCGGGCAGTCCGAAGGTGCCCGCAGGCAGATTGAGGCTTCCGCCAACCAGCTGGCTGCCCAGGTTCTCGCCGCAGTCCTTCCGGCGGCAGCGGAGAGTTCGCATTGAAGACTACGGCCCGCATCCTGAGAGCATTCTTGTTGGGAGGTCTGCTGGCGGTTCCCGCGGCCAGACTGCACGCCCAGGCCCCTTCCTCTTCGCCGAGGCCAGCCGCCGAGCACGTGGACGCACCGGAGACCAACTCCGATGTCGAGCAGTATCGTCACTCCTCGACCGTCCAGGCCATCGCCCGTTTTGCCCACGTCAAAACCGAAACAGCAGCCGAAATCTTCGAGGACTTCAACTCCGGCGTCCTTATCCTCGTCATCGTCTGGCTGTTGCTGAAGTTCCTGCCAAAAATGCTCCGCAATCGGTCTGAGCAGCTCCAGAAGGACCTGATCGCCGCAAGGCTTGCCACCGAGGATGCCAATCGGCGCCTCGCCGATGTCGAAGCGCGCCTCCTGAGGCTCGATTCCGAGATTGACGCCTTCCGCCTCCAGGTGGAACAGGACTCGGTCCAGGACGAACATCGCATGCGTGCTGCCCTTGAATCCGAGCGCGAGCGCATCGTCGCCTCAGCCGAGCAGGAGATCGCCGCCGCCCAGGCCACGGCGCAGCGCGAGTTGAAAAAATTCGCCGCCGACCTCGCCATCGACAATGCGATGCGCCGGATTCAGCTTTCCAATGACACCGACCGCGCGCTCATCCGCGAATTCGGCAAGAATCTCGGCGGAAATTCGGGAGGGAAGGCATAAATGTCGAGCTTCGCCTCCCGCTATGCCCGCGCGCTGGCCGACGTCATCTTCGAGTCCAGGCTCGACGCGAAAGCCGTACAGCAGCAGCTGAGCGATTTCGCCGCCGCCTGGCATGAGAGCCGCCAGTTGCGCGAGTTTTTCCTCGATCCTTCGTTTTCCGTCGAGGACCGCGTCGCCTTCCTCGACAAGCTCAACACAAAGCTCAAAATGTCTCTGCAGGCGCGGAACTTCATCGCCGTTCTCATCCGCAACAACCGCATTGCCGGCCTCGACGACGTTCTTGCCGAGTTCCGGCGCGAGCTGAACCTGCGGCTGGGCATCTCCGAGGCGAAAATCATCTCCGCCCGCAGGCTCGAAGAGCCCGAGCGCAGAGAACTGGAGAAGCAAATTGCGGGCCTCACCGGCGGTACGGTCGAGGCGCAGTACGAAGAAGACAGCTCCCTGCTGGGCGGCGCCGTCGTCCAGGTGGGAAGCACCGTCTACGACGGTTCGGTACGCGGGCGGCTCGACCGCCTGAGAGAAGAACTGACCTCTGGCTGACGTCATCGGAAGAACAGCGGAGCAGAACGAGATTCAAAACAGGAACCCACAAGCATGGCGCAAATCAAAGCAGACGAAATTACAGCGCTCCTGAAGGAGCAGATTGCCAATTACGACGCCAAGATGCGGGTCGACGAAGTCGGCACCGTGATCACCCTCGGCGACGGCATCGCCCGCCTCCACGGCCTCGACAAGGTCATGTCGGGCGAGCTGCTCGAGTTCCCGCACGGCATCGCCGGCCTGGCCATGAGCCTTGAAGAAGATCAGGTCGGCAGCGTGCTCCTCGGCGACTACACCGAGATCCGCGAAGGCGATCAGGTCAAGCGCACCGGCAAGATTCTCAGCGTCCCTGTGGGTGATGCCATGATCGGACGCGTGGTCAATGCCCTCGGCCAGCCCATCGACGACAAGGGTCCCGTCCAGACCAGCGACACCCTCCCCGTCGAGCGCCTCGCTCCCGGCGTCATCGACCGCCAGGGCGTCCGCGAGCCGATGATGACCGGCCTCAAGGCTATTGACTCCATGATTCCCATCGGCCGCGGACAGCGCGAGTTGATCATCGGCGACCGCCAGACCGGCAAAACGGCCGTCGCGCTCGATGCGATCATCAACAACAGGACCAACGACCTGGTCTGCATCTACTGCGCCATCGGCCAGAAGCGCTCCTCCATCGCCCAGGTTGTCCAGACGCTCGAAGAGTACGACGCGATGGGGCATACCATCGTCGTGGCCGCATCGGCCTCCGAGCCGGCGCCCATGCTGTACCTGGCGCCCTACGCCGCATGCGCCATCGGCGAGTACTTCCGCGACAAGGGCAAGCACGCGCTGGTCATCTACGACGATCTCTCCAAGCACGCCATCGCCTACCGCGAAATTTCGCTCCTGCTCCGCCGTCCGCCGGGCCGCGCAGCCTCTCCCGGCGCCGTCGTCTAGCTCCACTCGCGCCTGCTGGCGCGCGCCTCGAAGCTCAGCGACAAGTTGGGCGGCGGATCGCTCACCGCTCTGCCCATCATCGAAACCCAGGCGGGCGACGTCTCGGCCTACATCCCGACGAATGTCATCTCCATCACCGATGGCCAGATCTTCCTCGAGACCGACCTTTTCAACTCCGGCGTCCGTCCCGCGGTCAACGTCGGCCTCTCCGTCTCGCGTGTGGGATTCTCGGCAGCCATCAAGGCCATCAAGCAGGTCGGCTCCACCCTCAAGCTCGACCTCGCCCAGTACCGCGAACTGGCCGCCTTTTCCCAGTTCGGCAGCGACCTCGACAAGGTCACCCAGAACCAGCTCAACCGCGGATCGCGCCTCACCGAGCTGCTCAAGCAGCCGCAGTTCCATCCCCTCCGCGCCGAGCAGCAGGTCATCATCCTCTTCTCCGGAACCCAGGGCTACCTCGACGACCTGAGGATCGATCAGATTCGCGCCTTCGAAGACGGGCTCTACCCCTACCTCGATTCGGCGCAGTCGCAGTTACTCACGGACATCGCCACGAAGAAGGCTCTCGACGACGACATCCGCGGCCGCATTCATGCCGCGCTGAAGGAGTACAAAGCCGACTTCCTCGCCGAGCACAGTGATGCGAAGGTGAAGCAGAGCTCCGTGCAGCCCGTACAGAAGAAAGAACAGGAGAAAGCCGAGCCGGTGGCGGCCGCGCACTAAGCCATGGCCAATGTTCTCGATTTACGGCGACGCATTCGCAGCGTTCGCAACACGCGGCAGATCACCAAGGCCATGAAGATGGTCTCGGCGGCCCGGCTGCGTCGCGCACAGGACCGCACCGTCTCCGCGCGACCCTACGCCGCCATGCTGGCCAGCGTGCTCGAATCCCTGAAACGCCGCGCTGATATTTATGATCCGGAAACCGGCGAAGTGCGGCATCCTTTGCTGCTCACCCGCCCGGAAAAGCGCATCCTGCTCGTGGTCGTTTCCGGCGACAAGGGATTCGCAGGCGCCTTCAACGCCAACATCTTCAAAGCCGCGGCCAACTTCATGGCGGAGAACTACCAGAAGGAAATCGACATCGAGGCCATCGGCCGCAAAGGCCGCGACCTCTTCCGCCGGCGTTATCCCGCCGCGCAGTTCTCCGCGTCCCGTGAAGAACATGAGCGTCGCGAGCGCCAGCGCGCCGGAGCCATCGAGGTCCTTGAGGCCCCGGCTGCGCCCCTGGACAGAATCGACTACGACGCCATTCGCCAGGTCGCCGAGGAGATCATCGATCTCTACACGCACGAGGAAATCGACGCCGCTTACGTCGTCTATAACGAATTCAAATCGGTCATCCAGCAGCGCGTGGTCGTCGAACGCGTCCTGCCCATCCTCTCGCTCAGCGTTCAGGAAATCGAACGCGCCCAGGAGCCGAGCCTCGAAGAACGGGAACGCGCCGCCCAGGCCGCATTGTCCGCCGGCGTGAGCCTCTATCCGCACGAGGCCGAAGCCGCGCAGAGGCAGCTGGAGGATGAGGCGAAGAACTTCGGTACGGCCGAGGTCGACTACATCTACGAGCAGCCGCCGCAGGAGATTTTCGCCGACGTGCTGCCCCGCTACGTCACCTCCCAGCTCTATCACGCGGTGCTGGAATCCATTGCCGCCGAACATGCCGCCCGCATGACGGCCATGGATTCGGCCACCAACAATGCTTCAGAAATGATTGACGCCTACACACTGCAGATGAATCGCGTTCGTCAGGCGGCGATCACCAAGGAAATCATCGAGATTGTCAGCGGCGCAGCCGCCCTTTAGACGAGAGAGATATGGCAGAAAACATCGGCAGAGTCATACAGATTTCAGGTCCCGCGGTCGACGTGCAGTTCGAAGAAGCGACCATGCCTCCCATCTACGAGGCCTTGCGAGTCGTCAGCGACGGCTTCACCGTCCCGTTTCCCATCAACGTCATCCTCGAGGTTCAGCAGCACCTCGGCGAAGGCCGCGTCCGCTGCATCGCCATGGAAGCCACGGACGGCATGGTGCGTGGCATGAAGGCCATCGACCAGGGAGGCCCTATCACCGTCCCCGTGGGACGTGCGACCCTCGGCCGCGTCCTCAATGTCATCGGCGAGCCCGTCGACGAGCTGGGTCCCGTCAACGCGAAGGAGCGCAAGCCGATCCACCGCCCCGCCCCCGCCGTCGACGGACAGTCCACCCCCGAGGAGATGTTCGAGG
>VFSW01009805.1_pt1 | contig 13642 bp, 11 predicted proteins | sample 5358111 | NCBI WGS metagenome assembly VFSW01 (sample SAMN11554181, study PRJNA540505) | mine drainage metagenome | isolation source: sediment from site ElyBrook_90M | place: USA: Ely Copper Mine, Vershire, VT | collected 2017 | reverse complement strand
GTATTGAATTAATGCTGCTTGCTGTTAATTTGAACTTCATTGCCTTTTCCCATTATTTGAACGATGCGGCGGGGCAAATTTTTGTCTTTTTTATTTTAACGGTAGCCGCGGCGGAATCGGCGATTGGGCTGGCTATTTTAGTGGTGCTCTTTAGAAATATCCGCACTATTAATGTGGATGATATTAACCAACTCAAGGAATAAGCTGTGAGCATGATATCGCTTTATCTCATCGTTCCGATGGCGCCTCTGGTGGGCGCCCTCTTGGCCGGATTGCTGGGTAAGACCCTAGGTCGAACTCTCAGTCATGTACTGACTATCACCGGAGTATTGGTATCCTTTGTGGCGTCCCTCGCCATTGCCCAAGATGTGTTGGCGGGCCACACCTTTAACGGTAACTTATATACCTGGATGAGTGCTGGGGAGTTATCCTTTCATGTGGGGTTTTTGTTAGACCCATTAACAGTGACCATGATGTTGGTGGTGACCTTTGTTTCTCTCATGGTGCATATTTATACCGTGGGCTATATGCGAGACGACCCGGGTTATCAACGATTTTTTAGCTATATATCCCTCTTCACCTTTGCTATGCTCATGCTGGTCATGTCAAACAACTTCCTCCAACTGTTCTTTGGTTGGGAAGCGGTGGGACTCGTGTCTTACTTACTAATCGGTTTCTGGTTTCAGCGCTCTACGGCTGTGGTAGCTAACATCAAGGCTTTTTTGGTCAACCGGGTGGGTGATCTAGGTTTTCTGTTAGGTATTGGTTTGATTCTAGCTTACTTTCATTCACTGGATTACGCCACGGTGTTCTCCATGGTGCCGCAGCTTATACATCAACACATCATGTTGATCAGTGGCTACAGCTGGTCCTTAATCTCCGTTATTTGTATTTTACTTTTTATCGGCGCTATGGGTAAGTCAGCGCAAATGCCCTTACACGTTTGGTTACCCGATTCCATGGAGGGTCCCACTCCCATATCGGCCTTAATCCATGCGGCCACCATGGTGACGGCTGGGATCTTTATGGTGTCCAGAATGTCGCCACTTTTTGAAGTCTCTGATACAGCGCGCTCCTTTATTTTAGTTATCGGCGCCTCCACTGCGCTATTCATGGCCTTTTTGGGAGTTATTCAATACGATATTAAACGAGTCATTGCTTACTCCACCCTGTCGCAATTAGGATACATGACAGTGGCCTTGGGCGCTTCAGCTTATCCTGTGGCGATTTTTCATTTGGGTACCCATGCTTTCTTCAAAGCCCTGCTCTTTTTAGCAGCAGGCTCCGTCATCCATGCCATGCATCACGATCAGGATATGCGCCATATGGGGGGGCTTAGAAGATATTTGCCGATTACTTATCTGACTGCTTTAATCGGCTCCCTAGCCCTCTCAGGTATTCCTCCCTTTGCCGGCTTTTTTTCTAAGGACTTAATTATTGAGTCGCTGAGTACCGTCACCTTGTATGGGGCAGGGTATGCGCAGTTTGCTGTGACCGCTGGGGTATTCATCACGGCTTTTTACACGTTCCGTATGTTCTTTATGACCTTTCACGGGCAGGAGCGTATGGATCATCACACTAAAGAGCATTTACATGAATCCCCTTGGGTGATTACTTTGCCTTTAGTACTGCTGGCTATCCCATCCTTGATTGCAGGCTATTTGTTAATCGGCCCCATGATCATGGGTGATTACTTTGGTACAGCCATAATGATTAATCCCCAGCACACGGCGGTGCATTTGTTGCGGGAGGAGTTCACGACGCCGGTGGCCTTTATGATCAGTGCTCTCTCTTCAGCCCCTCTGTGGTTAGCCCTTGCTGGCATTGTCTTGGCAGCGGTGTTGTATGTATTCATGCCAGCCTTGCCCGAGAAAATTAAAGCCCATGCAGGCGTTGTTTATACTCTCTTAAGCCATAACTATTACTTTGACTGGTTTAATGATCGAGTGCTCTCACGGGGGACGTTATTCTTGGGTGACAAGTTATGGCACTATGGCGATATCACGTTAATTGATGGCACCATGGTCATGGGTTCAGTGCGCTCCATAAGTCGTTTTGCGGGTCGTTTGCGGCAGTTGCAAACGGGCTATATTTATCATTATGCATTTATCATGATCTTTGGTGTGTTTGCGCTCATGAGTCTTTGGTTTATAAGAGGGTAAGGGTGAACGGTTGATATGAATTTCCATGCCTATTTGTCATTTAGTATCTGGTTACCCATTATCATGGGCTGTCTCGTGGCGCTTACAGAGCACGAGGTACGGCGTCTCACCCTAAGTCTGTCATTGTTAGGGGCGGTGTTAAGCTTTTTAGTCACCCTGCCGCTGTATGCCCAATTTTCATCTACTACCCCAGGCATGCAGTTTGTGGAATTGGTGCCCTGGATTAAAGCCTATAATATTAATTATTCTTTAGGTATCGATGGCATTTCTCTGTGGTTTGTCTTGCTAAACAGTTTTGTAACGATTTTAGTGGTGATTGCCGGCTGGGTCGTGATTCGCAAGCATTTAGCGCAATATATGGCAGCTTTCTTAATCTCATCGGGCTTAATTAATGGTATTTTTGAGTCCCTTGATGCGGTTCTCTTTTACGTATTTTTTGAGGCGACCCTAATCCCCATGTTCTTGATTATTGGTATGTGGGGAGGACCACAACGGGTCTATGCCTCCATCAAGTTCTTTCTGTATACCCTGATGGGTTCCTTATTGATGTTAGCGGCTTTTATTTATCTCTATTTTGAAGCGGGTCGCAGCTTTGATATTTTGAAATTTCAAGCCCTAAGCTTAGCTTTACCTGTGCAGATTATGATTTTCTTGGCATTTTTTGCATCCTTTGCCGTGAAAGCTGCCATGTGGCCTTTTCATACTTGGTTGCCCGATGCTCACGTGGAGGCGCCCACCGGAGGCTCGGTAATTTTAGCTGCCATTACACTGAAGACCGGAGCCTACGGCTTTTTGCGTTTTAGCCTACCCATTACCCCTAACGCAGCCCATACCTTGTCGGGTATGATGATTGGTTTATCCTTGGTGGCGATCATTTATGTGGCCTTAGTGGCCTTAATACAAAAGGATATGAAGAAACTCATTGCCTACTCATCTGTCTCGCACATGGGCTTTGTTACCTTAGGTATTTTTATGTTTAATACCCTGGGTATTGAGGGCAGTATTCTACAAATGATTTCCCACGCTTTTGTCTCCATTGCGATGTTTTTATGTATTGGGGTGTTATACGATCGGATGCACACGCGAGACATTAAGGCCTATGGAGGGGTTGCCAATACAATGCCAGTATTTGCAGCGTTTCTCATGCTCTTTGCCATGGCGAGTGCGGGACTACCTGGAACAAGCGGCTTTGTAGGAGAGTTCACCGTAATTCTTGGCGCCATTAAAGTGAAATTCTGGTATGCCTTACTGGCCTCTCTCAATTTAGTGTTTGGGGCAGCTTATATATTATGGATGTATAAACGCGTGATTTTTGGGGAAGTGGCCAACGCTGAGGTGGCACAATTAGAAGATGTTACCGCCCGCGAGAAGTTTTTTTTGGCCATTATCGTGGTGTTAATTATTGCCATGGGGCTTTATCCGCAATTAATTACGAGTACGTTACACACTTCTGTGAATCAGTTGATTCAACAGTCGTCAGCGATTAAGTATTAATGGAGCATCAATGAACTTTGCCTTTGCCAGTATTGCCCCAGCACTTCCTGAGATAGTTCTCTTAACAGCACTGTGTTTGCTATTGTTATTGGATCTATGGATTAATGATGAAAATCGGTTTTATACCTATGTGCTGGCCCAATTATCCTTAATTGCTACCGGTATTAGTGTCTTGACGCTTAGCGCTGGGACTGCGATGACGGCCTTTGGTGGCATGTTTATCAGTGATGAATTAACCCGTACTTTAAATATATTTTCTTTGATTACCATGGGCTTTGTGTTTGCCTATTCCCGCTTGTATTCGCAACAACGAGGGTTGTTTAAGGGAGAGTTTTTTGTATTAATGCTCTTTGCCCTACTAGGCATCATGGTAATGATCTCTGCTAATCATTTCCTGGTTCTCTATTTGGGTCTTGAAATGCTATCACTCGCTCAATGTGCTTTGATTGCTCTACAAAGAGAGTCTAAACAAGCCACAGAGGCGGCCATGAAGTATTTTGTGCTCTCTGCTCTGGCCTCCGGTTTATTGCTCTATGGCTTATCCATGCTCTATGGTGCCACGGGCTCCTTAATGATTCCAGAAGTGGCCAACGCCATTGCGGCGAATACTATTGATCCAGCCATTTTGGTGTTTGGTTTAGTGTTTGTGGTAGCCGGAGTAGGCTTTAAGCTTGGAGCAGTTCCTTTTCATATGTGGATTCCTGATGTGTATGAGGGATCTCCCACCTCCGTCACCTTATTTGTGGCTTCAGTACCCAAGATTGCTGCCTTTGCTTTTATTATTCGTTTATTAGTAGGGGCACTGGGTGCCATGGTGAGTGATTGGCAACCCATGCTGGTCATTATGGCAGTACTCTCTATTGGCCTGGGTAATATTGTGGCCATTGCACAAACCAACATTAAACGCATGTTGGCCTATTCTACCATTGCGCATATGGGCTATTTACTGCTAGGGATTCTCTCCGCCAGCGTTGCCGGCTATGCTGCTTCCATGTTTTACGTGGCCTCTTACGTGATTGTGTCAATAGCCGCCTTAGGGATTGTGATGTTGCTCTCCCGCCATGGCTTTGAGGGGGATCGACTGGAGGATTTTAAGGGCCTCAATAATCGTAGCCCATGGATCGCTTTTATGATGTTGCTGGTGATGCTTTCCATGGCCGGTGTTCCTCCCTCGGTGGGATTCTTTGCCAAACTCTCGGTGTTAAGCGCAGTGCTGGACGCAGGCTATACTTGGCTGGTGGTGTATGCAGTGATTATGTCACTGATCGGGGCTTTCTTTTATCTCAGAGTGATCAAGCTGATGTATATGGATGATCCTGTATCTGAGGAGCCCTTGGTCGCAGAACCAGATCATCTAATTCTCATTGGCTTAAATGGTTTAGTCATTTTTGTGTTGGGTATAATCCCTCAGTCTCTGATTGATCTGTGTGTGAATTCCATTACCCGTTCATTCAGATAATGATTATGAAAAATATTCTTGATGGTTTCCCCGATTTCACTGAATCACAATTAACCACTGAAGAGATATTTAAAGGGCGACTATTAGATGTTCGCCGCGACTCTGTCTCACTTCCCAACGGAGCTGAGGCCGTGCGTGAATATATTGTGCACAGTGGTGCTGCTGCCATAATTCCGTTAATGGAGGACGGCAGTGTCCTCCTCGAGTACCAATATCGCTATCCCAACCAACGTCACTATATTGAAATTCCTGCTGGTAAATTAGAGCCCCATGAGCCCACCCTGGTGGCCGCTCAGAGAGAATTGCTGGAAGAAACGGGATACCGCGCAGATCACTGGTTACATCTCACTACGTTACATTTATGTATTGCTTATTCTACTGAAAAAATTGAGTTTTTTTTAGCCCGTGGCTTGCACTTCGAAGCCCATGATCGCGATGAGGAGGAGTTTCTTGAAACTCTGGCGCTTCCCCTAGAGGATGCTTTTCAGTGGGTTGCTGACGGACGTATCAATGATGCCAAAACAGTGGCGGGGCTGTTATGGTTAAAAGCTTTTGGTCAGCATTTACTCTAATAGGTACAAGCCTGGTGGTGATGACTAATAGCTTCGAGAAAAAGTCCCCTTTCATTATTTGTTAAGGATCTAGGGCGTTTTAATGGATCCCGTGAATGACATGGTACGACCCCATTAACCCTATATTAAGTAGGATTAATGGGGAGTTAATGGCAATTGTTAAAAGTTACACAATAAGCTGATTAATGCGTCTAACGAAACCTGCCGGATCCTCTAACACCCCTCCCTCAGCAATGAGAGATTGTTCCAAGAGTAGCAAACTCCATTCTTTGATTTTTTCATTATCGGTCTCTAGCTGAAGACGCGTAATTAACCGGTGATCTGGATTAATTTCAAGAATGGGTTTGGATTGAGGGACCTCCTGTCCTGCTGCTTTGAGTAGGCGCTCCAAATGCCCGGAGATGGCACCTTCTTCCATAACAAGACAAGCGGGAGACTCTGTTAAGCGCCGACTAATTCGTACTTCCTTAACGCGCTCCCCCAAGGCTTCGGTTATGGCATCAATTAAGGGTTTGAGTTTTTCATTCTGCTGAGTTTCAATGGTAGGAGAGTCAACCCCTAAGGCGCTTAAGTCAAGATCTCCCTTAGCCACGGAATGCAAGGGTTTAGCTTCGAACTCATGTAAATGACTCACTACCCATTCATCAACGCGATCGCTCAGTAATAACACCTCAATACCGTGACGCTTGAAAATTTCTAGATGAGGACTGTTTTTAGCAGCTGTCCAGCTGTCTGCGGTCACGTAATAAATAGCCTTTTGTTCCGGCTTCATGCGCGAGAGATAGTCGCTCAGCGATACGCTTTGCTGTGCATCGTCTAAGTGAGTACTGGAAAAGCGTAGTAATTTTGCCCATTTGTCGCGGTTGGCATGTTCCTCCGCTGCCCCCTCCTTGAAAACTTGACCAAAGGAGTTCCAGAATTTTTGATAGCGCTCCGTGCTGTCTTTTGCTATATCCTCTAACAAGGATAATATTTTTTTGGTGGAGCCCAAGCGGATCGCATCAATATCCTTTGACTCTTGCAGGATTTCACGGGACACGTTGAGCGGTAAATCCGCTGAATCAATGACCCCACGAACAAAACGCAGGTAGTGAGGCAACAGCTTCTCAGCATCTTCCATAATAAATACGCGACGAACGTAGAGTTTAATACCGTGGCGTTGTTCGCGATCAAACAGATCAAAGGGCGGGTGTGAGGGAATATAGAGTAATTGTGTATACTCCTGTTTACCCTCAACCTTGGCGTGTGTCCAAGCCATAGGCTCCTCAAAGTCATGGGAAACATGCTTATAAAACTCTTTATATTCCTCATCGGTAATCTCTTGCCTAGAGCGCGCCCATAAAGCATTGGCTTGGTTTAGGGTTTCATCCTCTTCCGCGGTTTTCATCACAATCGGCAGTTGGATATGGTCTGAATAACGACGCACTAAATTTTTAATTTCCCAAGGTTCTAGGAACTGGTTTTCTTCTTCTTTCAAATGTAAAACAATGGTGGTGCCACGTTCAGCTTGGGTCACGGTTTCCAAGGTAAAACTGCCATCGCCCTGAGACTCCCAACGCACTGCCTCCTCAAGGGGGGCTCCCGCTCTGCGAGTGGTGAGGGTCACCCTATCGGCCACAATAAAGGCTGAGTAAAAACCAACACCAAATTGGCCAATGAGTGCTGCATCTCGGGCTTCATCACCGGTGAGTTGGTTCAGAAAGGATTTGGTGCCAGAGTGGGCAATGGTCCCAATATTATGAATAACTTCATCACGGCTCATGCCAATACCGTTATCAATGAGAGTTAAGGTGCGCTCCTCTTTATTGAGGGCGATACGCACTGTCAGCTCAGTATCCCCCTCCCATAGGGCAGGATGTTTAATGGCCTCAAAACGCAACTTATCACAGGCATCTGAGGCGTTCGAGATGAGTTCCCGTAAGAAAATTTCTTTATTACTGTATAAAGAATGAATCATTAGATGTAACAGCTGATTCACTTCTGTTTGAAACTGCATGGACTGTTTGTCGCTCATAGTAGATGTACTCCGAATTCTATAAAAGAAAATAATTTTTTTAGTAGGTGGGGATGCTTAAGAGGATTTCAAGTGGCAAGTTAAGCTTTTAGTCCCTGTAGAGCGCGGGTTAAGCGTATGAGTCCCAGCCACTGTTGTGACCAAAACCCCTCACCGTAGGAGCGCCCCTGAAGCTGGTCTTCAATACCCGTGGCGCTTAAGGGTTCATTAAATTTGGCTGTGCCAAAGAGAATGTCCCAGACAGGAAAGAGTACAGCGAAATTACAACTTTTATCGCCACTTTCACTGCCCTGTCCAATACCATGATGTACACGATGAAAATAGGGGCTCACTAAGAGCCTTTCACCCAATGAGCCAAAGCGAATATTGACATTGCTATGGGCAAAGCTCTGCACCAAGCGGGTGAGCATCATGGGAATAACCAGTTGGCTGGGGGGGACGCCCATGAATAATCCGAAAAGAGAGAAAATGGCGGCGGTGAGTAAGTCATCCAATAAATGATTACGATCATCGGTCCAGTAACTCATTTGACGCTGGCTGTGATGTAAACCATGCAGAGCCCACCACCATTCCAGGCGGTGTTGCAAGCGATGGATCCAGTAACCGATAAAGTCTAACATAATGAGATAGGCCATAAAACTGAGCCATAAATGGCGGGAGAGTACTGGCCACAGGTCCTCAAGAGAGAGGGGGATAAAACCGTGGATACGCAGGGTACGGTCAAGACTGTAGGTGATGGGCCAGAGCAGAAAAAAGAGAGCCAAGGGAATAAAACCCAAGCGATGCAAAAGAGTATAAAGAACATCCAAGGACAGCGCACGCCGATCAGTCCATTTTTCTACGGGACGCAGGGCTTCTAAGGGGCGAAAAACCAGCACCAACAGGCTTATTTCAATGATACCAAGCAAAACCAAATACAGTGCGTCATAGGCATTTTCTACATAAGCTTGAAGCCCTAACCACGCCAACAGAGGTTCGATCCAATGCTCAAAAATGAAGGCTTGAAGAGGGGTTAATAGCTCGTTCATGGCTGTTCTGTTAAGGGTTTAAAACAAAAACCTTTCGCTTCAAGACCCTCGATGAGTGGCTCTAAGACGTTCACAAAGGGATCGTGACGAGATTGAATACCAAGGTGCATCATGAGTATATCACCGTTTTGAATATGCTCCAGAGCCCGCTTTAAGAGTAGGGAGTTAGGGTAGCGCTCGGAGGGCAGTTCATCACCTAAAAACCCCGCCTTGGCCCAGCCCACTGCGCTCGAGAAACCGCAGGACTGAGCAAATTCGTTAGTGCGCGGTGTCACATGGCCACCAGGCGCACGCCAAAGATGACTCATAGGGTGATGGGTGAGTTCAGTAAAACGACGATTGACGTGTTGTAACTCTTCGCACAGGGCCGCCTGATTGAAATGCTCCCTGTGTCCTGTAGCGGTCACGTAAAGCACTGTCCCATCCTTTAGGCCGCCCCTGAAATAGCCATGACGCCAAGTATGGCTGCCAAATTGATGACCTTCTTTGACACGCGCTAACCAATAATCGCGCCAGCTGTCATCCAGCGTATGATCCCCCCGGTAAGTGGGTTTGTTGGTCACAAAAAAAGTGGCCAGAATATGATGGCGCTGCAATATGCCAGCAATTTTTTCGGCGCTAACCATATTGCCGCTATCTAAGGTTAGGTAAACGGTACGCTGACAGGTTTCTATGGCTTGCGCCGCGCAAGACAGTAAGAGCAGGAGCAATATAGTTAACCCGTACTTCATTGACGGGGTGCGTGACTCATAAAAAACAGGCCATGGGGAGAACGACCAACGGGTATAACATGAGTGATCTGATCATTGGTAAGATTAATCACGCGCACTTCCCGCAGCCAGCGGCAAGTTACCCATAACTCTTTACCATCCTGTGAGACTTCCATGTCATCAGGGCCCCCTGGTACTGGGAAGGTATGGGAGAGCGTTAGATGTTGTGTATCAATGATAGAGATCGTATCCGCGCCACGATTGGAAATCAAGATATGGCGCTTGTCCCCAAGGGGCATAAAATTATGGGCCCCCACTCCAGTGGGGATTTTTTTAATGACCCGGGCGAGGCGCCAATCGATCACCTCCACGCCGTTATCCCCCATGGCTCCTACCAAGAGATACGCTTGATCAGGGGTCATGATAATGCCCGCTGGAGTGTTGCCAACGGGAATAATCCAAGCGACTTTTTGTGTATTTAAATTAATGGCAGCCAACTGGTTACTGCCTTGCAGGGTAATGAAGACCATACTGCTATCTTGAGTAAAGGCTAAGTGGCTCGGCATAGAGGACAGAGGAATACGGGCCACCAATGAAAAATCCTCAGCACGATAGATATCCACTCGATCAAGGCGCAGGGAGTTGGCCACAAACCATTTTTTATCGGGGCTAAAACCTATTTGGTAAGGATCGCTGATGCGCGGGATACGTTTTTCTACTTCACCAGTGCTGGGGTTCAGAAACACCAGATCGTTACTCACTGCGTCAGCCACAATCAGGGCACTGTTGTCAGGCAGACTCATGAGGTGATGAGGCTCCTTGCCCACATAAAAGTGTTTGATGGGTTGATAGGTATGGCGGTCAATAAGACTTATGGTGCCATCCCCTGAGTTAAGTACAACAGTCACTTCAGCGTAGGAGAGTGAGGCACAAAAAGACAAGAGAAGAATAAAAAAAAGTGTGCGCATGGTTTAAAATGTTAACTTAATTCATTTTAACACTCTTTGAGAGTAATCAAAACTATGAAATATTGTTCCTCCTGCGGTGCGCAAGTTACGCTGACGGTCCCTGACGGGGATCAACGTGAGCGACACGTATGTGGCGCCTGCGGCGATATCCACTACCAAAACCCAAAAGTGGTAGTGGGCTGTGTCACCCATTGGCAGAATCAGATTTTACTTTGCCGCCGTGCCATTGAACCACGGTTGGGTTATTGGACAATGCCCGCAGGGTTTATGGAGAATGGTGAAAGCTTGAGGGCTGGAGCCCAAAGAGAAACCTTTGAGGAGTGCGCCGCACAAATTGAGGTGGGCGAATTAATCAGCGTGATTAGTATCGCTAATATTAATCAAGTACACTGTATTTTTAATGCTCCCATGGTGAGTGAGGGGTTTTCAGTGACCTCTGAGAGCAGTGAAGTAAGACTGTTTGATGAGCAGGATATCCCTTGGCAGGATTTGGCTTTTGAGACCGTGACAGTAACTTTAAAGCATTTTTTTGAACAACGTCGCCAAGGTGGGATGGCGCCCCTTGTTATCGACTTAGGACCTTATTAATTCATGGCAGAAAAACTCTCTTTGTCCCGCCACACTAAAACGCTGTTAGTGGAGTCGGTGGATCATGAAGCCATGGGCGTGGCGCGTTTAGACGGTAAGGTGGTGTTTGTGGATGGAGCGCTCCCTAATGAGCGAGTGAAGGCCACTATTACCAAAGAAAAAACCGCCTTTAATCTGGCCCAAATTGACACCATTCTCGCGGCTAGCCCCACCCGAACAACACCGCGTTGCCCACATTTTGGTCGGTGCGGGGGTTGTAATATGCAGCACGCCCAAGCGGATGCTCAAGTCGCTTTTAAGCAACGCATTCTTGAGGATAACCTTGAGCGTATCGGTAAAGTGAAAAGTGAAACGATTTTACCGCCCATCTACGGTCCCGAGTGGGGGTACCGTCATCGCGCTCGTTTATCCGTCCGCTATGTGGCTAAAAAAGGTGGGGTATTGGTGGGTTTTCATGAAAAATCCTCGAGCTTTGTGGCGGATATGCATGAATGCCATATATTGCCCCCCCATATTGGTTGTTTAATTGATCCACTGAGAGAGTTGATTACTCAATTATCTATCCATGATCGATTACCCCAGGTGGAGGTGGCGGTAGGGGAGCGAGTCACTATTTTGGTATTACGTATCTTAGCGTTACCAAGCCATGAAGATGAACATCTGATCAAAGCTTTTGCTGATAGTCATCATCTCGTGATCTGGTTTCAAACCAAAGGACCTGATAGCGCTCAAGCTTTTTATCCGCTGGATTTTCCAGGATTAACCTATAGCTTGCCTGACTTTGGCGTTACCATGCCCTTTTCCCCCACAGAGTTCACCCAAGTGAACCCGCAGGTCAATCGCTCGCTGGTTACAAGGGCAATGACTCACCTTGACCCCCGGCCAGGTGAACGTATTGTGGATCTTTTTTGTGGTTTAGGTAATTTCACGCTACCCATTGCGAGGGGAGGGGCGAGGGTGCTGGGCGTTGAGGGTAACCCACAATTAATTGAGCGCGCTTATCATAACGCTGAATTTAATGGCCTCAGATCCTTGGTTGAATTTAGGACCATGAATTTGTTCACCGTGACGGAAGAGAGTTTTTCCGAGTTGGGGCCCATGGATAAGTTACTCATTGACCCGCCGCGGGATGGGGCCATAGCGGTGGTGAATTCACTGGCCAAGGTGTTACCGAAGAAGGTGGTATACGTGTCCTGTAATCCCTCAACCTTGGCCCGTGATGCTCAGGTTATGGTGCATCAACAGGGATACAAGTTAAGGGCGGCTGGGGTAGTGAATATGTTCCCCCATACCGCCCATGTTGAATCAGTGGCTATTTTTGAGCGCGCTTAGTCGCGTTCACCACCGAAGATGCCTAGCAACTGCAACAGGCTGGTGAAGATATTGTAAATATTAATGTACAAGCTTAAGGTAGCCGTAATGTAGTTAGTCTCTCCGCCATGCACAATTTGACTCACATTAAAGAGAATCATTAAGGACGAGAAGAGAATAAATCCAGCGCACAGTACCACTTGCATTAAGGGAAGTTGCAAGAAAATGTTAGCTATCACTGCAACCATGAGCACAATGGAGCCGATGATGAGGAAATTGGCAAGACCGCTAAAATTGCGACGCGTTGTACCCGCTAACCCCGCTAAACTAAAGAAGACCACGGCAGTGCCGCCCGTTGCCAAAGTAATCAGTTGACCACCGTTACGAAAATGCAATACAAACTGTAACAAGGGTCCTAACATAACCCCTAAAATAAAGGTAAGAAGTAACAGTAGGTATACCCCGGTTGAGCTGTATTTATTGGCTTCAATAGCAAAGAATAGACCATAGACCACTCCCAGAAATAACAGGCTGGAGAGGATGGGCGATACCATCATGAAAGAAAAGCTCATATTGATACCTACTAGCGCGCCAATGGCCGTAGGAATCATGGATAAACCCAATAACCAGTAGGTGTTTCTCAACACACGGTGAGTCATCGTGTCCAGTTGTCCAGAGGGGGTATAAGTGTTGTAGGATCCTGCCATAATTAAACTCCTTGCAGTAATTGTTAAATCAGTGAAGTGTTATTATTATTAGTTAAGACTACGTGAGAGTCTGATAAGTTGCAAGTAGGGATGATACATCAAAAATTCAAGTGTTAGACGAAAAGCATTAAATAAGTGTAGAATAGCGAGCTTAATAAGTAATACACATCACTGTCAGTTTGGAAGCGTGGCCGAGCGGTTTAAGGCACTTGTCTTGAAAACAAGCGTGGGCTGATACCCCACCGTGAGTTCGAATCTCACCGCTTCCGCCAACCTAATATAGCAACTAATTGATATTGGCTGTTATTTTTTTCTGTACCGAGCCATCAACATAAATATCAAATCGTAGAACGATTGTTATTAGATATTAGTTTATTTCATGGTGGCCTTGGTTGGGGGCATTCTGCATGCCATTGAATCGATACGCAATGCTTCTAGGGTTGGTCATGATTATAGTGTTGTTGCTTTTTAGTGCTAGCATTGTCGCTAGCAATCTAGAAATGCAGCCCTGAATTAAAAGGGATTAAGACTCTATTTAAAAATAAAATACCATTGATTTGAATAATAATCATATACACATCTAAATATACCGAATAATAAAAATGTGTATATATATGTATACTACTTAT
>VFSW01009804.1_pt1 | contig 13643 bp, 5 predicted proteins | sample 5358111 | NCBI WGS metagenome assembly VFSW01 (sample SAMN11554181, study PRJNA540505) | mine drainage metagenome | isolation source: sediment from site ElyBrook_90M | place: USA: Ely Copper Mine, Vershire, VT | collected 2017 | reverse complement strand
CTCCCGGGAGAAGTATAATAAGGAGTAATTGCTTGCCATTGAACGGTTCCATCTTGGATTTGGCCCCACCCTGTTGGACCAATACCTGTTGATGCTGTGGTTCCACTAACGACAGCAACGTAAACAACTCCGCTGTTATAGATTAAATAACCGGAATTTGGGTAGCCGTTGTTATTTCCTCCGTTCGCTTGTGGTGTCTGCGCCCCTGAAGCCCAAGGAAGAAGAGGGCTAGGGCTAACTCCTATAGGATTAGCATATAAAATTGGCTGGCTACCGGCGCCAATAATAAAATTTCCACCACCACTTCCTGTTGTTGAAATAGGCCAAATTAATGGAAGTTGTCCAATTCCACCCTCAGGAACACCACCAAGGCCGAAAGGATAGCCACTTACAAAATTTTCTGCGGTTGGAAGATAAGAGCCAGAATCGTTAGGAACTAAAGAAATCGGCCCTGGATAGTTAAAGGATTGAAAGCCTTGAACCTGACCACTCGTATTTAAACTAAATGCGGATGCAGGGATCGTGTAAGAAAATGCACTTCCGCTTCCACCAAGAGTTGCGATAATCTGACCAGAACAGTAAACTAAACCTTGACAGGCAAAGCGTCCGCTATTTCCTTCTGATCCGTTCGTGTTTGGCCCATAGAAGTTATCCATGCAAAGCACGGGCATAACTTCGTATGGTCCGGTTGGACCCCATGCGCGCACGTAGATATGAGCTTTAGTAAATTGATGATAACCTGAAGTATTTTGATTAAAAAGATATGTCCAAAAATCCCACTCGCAACAGACAGGGCCACTCTTCCATTGATAGTAGCCTCTAAGTGGATAAGAATTCCCAGAGGGTCCGCCCCAAGGAAAAGCTGTTCCTAATGCGATGATATCTGAGACCCGCGCGACGTAGTTATTATATCCCGCGTCCCCTGAAGTGAATAAACAATAGATATTTGCTGAAGAAATGTCGGAGAGTGTAGCGGCTTGACCTGTGGGGGCAGAACCGAAAGTTGGAGAGACGGTCAGCGTTACAGCGCTGCCTGCTATACCCGATGCGGATAAACCGGTAGGTAAGATCGCAGCGAAAGCGGCGAACTTATAGCTATTGTCTTTCCAAAGACTAACTTGATCAGCTTGAGCGGAGATAGCGGAGCCGGCATAAGTTAGGGTTGGATAGTAGCCTGAAGGGATATCCTGGTTCGCGAAAGCATGTCCGAAGGTAAAAGGAGAGTTTGTGGGAATAGCTGATGCAGAAAGATTAGCAACCGTAATATCCACGGAAAGTGGTCCAGATACGGGAATAGATAAATTTGATGTAAAGGGGGAATTCGCAACATAGGGAGAAGTAATTGAAATTAGACCATTAAGGGTTCCGCTGCTGCCTATAGATCCGCTTAGTGTAATAGCTCCGGTAGGTGTTGCACTATATGGACTTCCAGCAACTTCTGACCAGTTAAGCTGTGTGTAGATGGGATAGTCGGAGGTAAAGCTTCCGGTTGCAATTACGCTTCCGCTTGGCAGTGTAGTACGGATAAAAGGATAAGCAAGAGTTGCAGAAAGGCTTGTAAAGGATGGGACTTGGAAAGGTAGAGTCGCGTTTGCTCCATCGAATAAAATAGAGTTTCCAGAGAGAAGAAGGCCCGGCTTTGCCATGAGTTTATATTATAGGTTTTTGCTAGAATAAGGTAGGATCAAAACACGCGAAGATAAAACTATTCTGCGCGGCTCCAGCTCCGGTGTTTTGCGTAAACGTCGTTGGGGTTAAATTTGTGGATGCGGAAACAAGGGTAGCTATTGCAGTATAAAGGCTTTTTGAGTAGGGGTCCGCGTTTGCAAGAAGTGCAATATAAGAAGATGAGAAAACTGTCATCCAAGGTGCAAGACTTTGATAGATATAGCCATTTGAAGAATAAGGCCCCCCAGACGGCGGGAGATCCCAATACCATGTTGTTGGACCCCCGGTGTTTCCGATTGTAGTATCAAACAACATACCGGAGCTTGATGGTGGGGCTCCTGAATTGTAATAGATAGCTGCGTAATATTGCGAGCCGTTGGGGCTTGCCATCGCATCTTGTGCCGTTGGATAAGCATTCTGGAGAGTACTCGCAACAAAGTTACTTCCCCCCAGGCCAAAATAATTTAATCCTGCATAAGAAGTAATTCCCCCGTATTCCGGGAGCCAATACTTGAAGTTTTGCGCGAAGTAAGAGCACGCATCAACTGCGAGATGATTTTCATTGCGCCAAGCTTCCATAGCGATTGAATAAAATAAATAAGAAAAGGAGGATTCTGAGAGAGCATAGGGGTTAAAATATGTGTAGCTAAAAGCTATAAGGCCGAAATTACTAGCGGGGAAGGGAGCTACATTATTTTTCCAATAATTAAAACCGGAAAAGCAATCAACCCAAGCATCGTTTATATAATTCCATGAATAATGATTATTTGGTATGAAATGCCTTATCTGAGTTAATGTTCTAAGCCACCATGCATATTCATCTATAACCTCGTATGCAAGAAGCATCTGATTGTAAAAATTTGTTCCCGCGAAAGTCTGGAAACGCTTGAAATAGAAAGTTACAGTTGCAGCAATATAGCCGTTCAGGTTTTCCGCGAATACAGGCCATCCTGTCTTTATATAAGAGCCTATAGTTGGGAAGGGAACAGCTAAAGCAAAAGAAGAATAAAATGGCCCTTGATTAACATAATAGCCAGAACCATTAAAGTTTCCAACAAGACCATCACAGTTTAAGAGATAGTCATTTACATTATTTGACCAGGAAAAAGGATTTGGATTACCACCAGCGAAACCGTTGTTACCTTTGTAAACCGCAGGATTATTTGGGCCAAAGCCTGTATATTGGCTTCCTGTGTTTTGATAGCCGTTGTTTAATACAACGGGTGCTCCAGAGCGTTCGTCAATGTGGCGTCCATTAAAACCCCAAAGAGCATAGCCCATAGCTTTTGAAACGATATCGTTTTCTAAGTCGAAAGGCATGTAAAGTGACGTAACTTCATTATTTGTAAGATAGCCAATACGCTGTGTTCCAGGATAATTAGCGGCGACATTCTGATCTAGACCGAATGGGCCGCCTGTCATACCATTTCCGTTTCCCATTTCATATGGAGTTAAAGTAGAATTATAGTTAGAGTATAGAACTGGAGTTAGATTCGTAGAGTAAGGTGGAGTTGCTTTGGTTTGCTTAAAGAGATAGGTTAAATCTAGTCCAGTAACGATGTTCGGTCGCATCGTAAAGCTAGAAGAGCCTTGAAACCAGAACGGGTTTCCACTTACATCTGCCCCCACACTCCCTCCGCCTTGAAGAGTTTGAATATAAGGTATAACGCGCAAGGTTCCGCTACCGGGAGCGGTATAGTAAGGAGTTATGCCTTGCCATTGCGCGGTTCCGTCCTGAACTTGAACCCATCCCGTTGGTCCAGTTCCTCCTGAAGCCGTAGTGCCGGTTACAACCGCGACATAAACAACTCCTCCGTTTTCGATCATATAATAATTTGAAGTGCTATTTCCTCCACCGGCTAAAGCCGTTTGCGCGCTCGCTGCCCAGCTTAGGATTGGGTTTGGTTGCGCGATTAAAGACGTATAAGAAAAATTCGTTCCAATTAGATTTCCGCCACCACTTCCCGCTGTAGAAACGGGCCAATTTGTAATCATAGCCCCCGAGCTTGCCGTTGAGGGTCCATCCCAAGCATAGAAAGGATAACCGCTCGCGAAATTTTCAGCTACGGGAAGAGATGAACCAGAATTTTCCGGGACAAAAGTAATTGGGCCAGGATAATTAAGAACCTGAAGCCCTGGAACATAGCCGCTATTTGTTAAACTTAGAGAAGAAGCCGCGATTGTATAAGAGAAGGGGCTTACACTCCCCCCCAAATTCGCAACAAGCTGACCAGAGCAATAGACTTGACCTAAACAGGCAAAGCGCCCGCTATTTCCTTCGGAGCCATTTGTGTTTGGTCCATAGAAGTTGTCCATGCAAAGGACGGGAGTAATTTCAAAAGGCCCGGTTGGACCCCATGCGCGCACATAGATATGAGCTTTAGTAAACTGATGATAACCCGATGTGTTTTGGTTAAAAAGATAGGTCCAGAAATCCCACTCGCAGCAGACAGGGCCACTCTTCCATTGGTAGTAGCCCCTAAGTGGATAAGATGTTCCAGAGGCGCCGCCCCAAGGGAATGCTGTTCCAGAAGCTATAATATCGGAGACACGCGCAACATAATTATTATAGCCCGCGTCCCCTGAAGTAAATAAACAATAGATATTCGCAGCGGAGATGTCTGAAAGATTGGCGGCTTGACCTGTGGGGGCAGAACCGAAAGTTGGAGAGACGGTCAGCGTTACAGCGCTGCCTGCTATACCCGATGCGGATAAACCGGTAGGTAAGATCGCAGCGAAAGCGGCGAACTTATAGCTATTGTCTTTCCAAAGACTAACTTGATCAGCTTGAGCGGAGATAGCGGAGCCGGCATAAGTTAGGGTTGGATAGTAGCCTGAAGGGATATCCTGGTTCGCGAAAGCATGTCCGAAGGTAAAAGGAGCATTCGGAGAGATAGCAGATGAGGATAAGTTTGCAACTGTTATATCTACTGAAAGAGGGCCGGAAACGGGAATAGATAAATTTGTGATGAAGGGGGAATTTGAAACGTAGGGGGATGTAATTGAGATAGAACCGTTGAGCGTGCCACTGCTACTTAAAGCTCCGCTTATAAGAATTGCACCGGTTGTATCTGTAGAATATGGGCTTCCTGCTACGTTTTGCCAAGAAATGCTTGTATAAATCGGATAGTCTGAAAAAAAGCTTCCTGTCGCGATTACGCTTCCGCTGGGCAGCGTTGTTCTAATGAAGGGATAAGCTAAGGTCGCGGAAACGGTTGTAAATGCTGGCGTCTGATAAGGCAGTGTTGCGTTGGCCCCGTCGAAAAGTATCGAGTTTCCCGAGAGGAGAAGTCCCGGCTTTGCCACGGTTACTGCGCAATATAATAGTTAAGTTGAATGTTAAAATCGGAGGAACTATTCTGACCACTTACCGCGAGATACAAGGAGCTACCTTGAGCAACAAGCTGCGCGGACGTTGCCTGCGTTGTCGTAAATGTAGTTCCTGAAGGCGGAGTAATCGAGAGACTTCCGATGCCGCTGCTTCCGTTGAAGACTGCAAAGGTTAGAGCGCCCGCATTAAGGTTATACGTTGCGGAATTGATATAGATTGGATAAGGCATCGAAGGCGAGAAGTAATAATAGGGAAGTGAATTCGAGGGTTGCGCAATATTCATAAAGATTGCGCCAGAACGCGGTTCCGTAACTGGAATGGCTCCAGAGTTATAAATAATCCAGCTATAGGGGAGGGGGGTTAAAGTATTGAAACTACCCCCTGTTCCACCTGCACCTGGAGACATCGCGAGACGCCAGGAAAGCGCGCCAGACGAGAAGTAGTAGAGATAGCCAGCGCCGGCAGAAAGACCCGTTGGCGCGTTCGAGATCGTTTGACCTGCCGCCGCTGTAAAGGTAAGGCCGCTAACCGTTGTGTTTTCGCTATAAACGAGAAGGAGTTGCGAGTCGGTTGCGGCGGTTCCTGAGGGGAAGTCAATTGTCAAGTTCAAGACAGTCGCGGACGCGGAAACGCCGTAGATCGTAACACCTGTTGGGATCGTTAGCGTTCCGCTGCTCGCAGCAGTTACAACCTGATGCGTCGGACCAAGAACCGTATCATAGATGCTTCCGCCCGTAATCTTAACGGCATTCGCATTCTGATAGGCGAGCGAGCCAAGACCAGTTACGCTTCCTCCGCCTCCACCAGCACCAGGAGACGCTACGAGATGCCAGAGACTATCATTTGCGTTATAGAAATAAAGATAACCTTCACCCTCGAAAAGCCCCGTTGGCGTGCTAGTTGCGCCAACTGCGGGAGCAACAGGAGTTAAGGTAAGACCGCTAACCGTTGTATTGTCAGCATAAATCCAAAGAAGCTGAGTATGATACGGGTTATTTGGAAAGTCTAAGGTAAGGTTATTAATAGTCGCAGATGCTTGAACGCCGTAAACGCTAACAGAATTCGGAATAGAGAACGAACCGCTTGAAGTTCCAGTTACAAGCGTATAAGAGGTTCCAAGCGTTGTTGTCTGAATAGTCGAAGTTCCAATCCCAACAGCAGAAATAGAACCTCCCGTAATATCAACCGCGTTCGCATTCTGAGCGGCCATGGTTCCAAGGCCGCTGATATTCGCGGAAGTCGGCTGTGCATACGTCACGGCCCCCGCAGTAGTAATCCCCGTCGCAAATTCGTTCGCGGGGGCTGTTGACGAGAAAACACCACCCAAAACGGAAGCCGTTGGCGCGGCAAGCGAAAGATCGCCGCCGCCCGTAACAGAAAGACCGGCAGAGACAACCACGCCGCCAAGCGAAGACGTAGTAGCGGGGGGAAGAATATAGCTACTTCCACCACTTGCCGCCGGAGACATAATAAGATGCCAAACCGAAGTCCCGGAAGAGTAGCAATAAAGTGCGCCGTTTCCTGGGTTGAAAAGCTGTGGCGTATAGGTAACACTCTGGCCCGCAGCAGGAACAAGAGTTAAGCCAGAAACAGAAGTGTTTTCCGCATACACCCAAAGCAGGTTGCTATCTTTAGGTGCAGAAGGCAGATCAATCGTTAGATTGTAAACCGTTGCAGACGCGGCGATACCATAAACGGAGGTATCATTAGGAATAGTCAAAGTTCCAGAGGTAGAACCCGTAGCCGTCACATGCGAAGCGCCGAGAAGTGCATTCAGGATACGTCCGCCCCCAAGCGCATAAAACGGCTGACTTATCCCAACACCAAGATAATAATTATAGAAACTTGGATTATAAGTTCCACCAAAATAAATTGGAACAGTAGTATTAAATCCTCCGGAATTCAGGAAAACGAGAGGCGTTCCGGAAGCCGTATTATCGAAGATTGAAAAGTCCCCAACAGGAGTCGCGGTAAGAGACCACTCCGCTCCGCCAGTTGTCGCGGATGTGCTCAAGACAAGAGTTGCAGAAGCCCCAGATGGGGGAATAATCGAGAAAGCGTTCGAGCCTGTATTAACTCCTCTCAGGTTGCTTCCGGGAGCACCATATACAGAACCATAACCAGCAGAGGATTCAAAGACAAGCGACGCGGAGCTTAGATCGTTATCATTTGCAAGGCCCAAGAAACCAAAGCTATCGGCTACATAGAAAGAGAGCCCAGAAGAATGGTTTGAAGCGTAGGAAAGACGCCCTTGGAGAAGCGAAATCTGGCCGGAAGGCTGAACGCTACCATTGGTTGCAATCATAGAACCAATGATTGAATTCTGACCATTACCGGATGTGTTGCAGACAATGGCGCGGCCCTGCGAAGAAATCGAGGAACCGACGATGCGTGTCCATACGCTATTTCCGATCAAGTTAAAGCCAATCGTTGTGGGATCTTTCGTGTTGATCCAGTTATCTACGCCAGCTTCGACGAAGGAAATCCACGAGGAGCCGCCATCAACGCCATAGCCAATATCGTGGCCGAGAACCCAGGAATTCAGGAATTGAACACCAGTATTATTATTCGTCTGGAAGCCCGCGCCAAAGCGCATGAAACCATTTACGTAGATATCACCGGTTCCAGAAGTCCAACCGACCGAATAGGTCGAGCCAGAAAGCGAGAAAGACGAAGTTCCACTATTTACGTTAGTAATCGTCCAGCGCGTATTAACACTGCTTGGAATACCCGCAGCATTCGCAAGATTAACAAGATCTCCGTCGATGAAGAAGAACCCAACAGACGAAGGATTCGACGCCCCAACGGTAATATTATACTGCCCGGAAGCATCATTCGTAATATTGTTGATCGTCCAGCTTACCGCGTTTATGGAACTCCCCGTAGAAAGATATGGATGAACGCGGCAAATAGTATAATAAGAAGTATCGTAGCAACCGTTTACTAGAATTCCCGTGTTGCAGTCTATATGTACATTAAAAGCGTTAACACGAGCGCCAGCATTTACGCTTCCAGTTGGACTATAGATACCATACTGAAAGCCATAAACACCTACGTCTCTAAGAAGGATATCCGACGTATTAGGAAGATAGCTGATACCCTTACCCGCCGCAGAAGTATTCAAATAATTTGTAAGTTGAACAAGCTCACGCAAAGTCGATTGCGGGTTGGTAACAAGTGCATTAGAGCTAACAACCAAAACCCCTTCGATGGAGCTTTGGGAATTAACATTGATCGTATAAATCGGGTTCAAAAGTAGAACGTATTCGGTAGAGGGCAAGCCGCCATTACCACTTATATTCGCACCAGGAGTCGCGTAACCCTTCAGCCGAACAGAACTTGGGATCGTAATATTATTGTTGATGTAATAAGTTTTCGGGCGTAGATAGAACGTACCACCACCAAAAGCTTCAACAGCATTCAAGCCCGCTTGAATTGCCGCGCTATCATCGGTCGCGCCATCACCAACAGCCCCGAACATATAATCATAGAGATTCGAGGAATAGAAGTTTGCTTCCGAGCCGTGGTAAACCGAAAGCCAGGACTTAGAGGCGGCGTTATAGAGGTATCTTAAAGCTGTCCCTGGAACAATTGCAAGGGGAGGGGGGGCATAAAATCCATTGTCGCTTGCACCAACAGCCCAAGAAACAAAATTAACCTGAGGCTCAAAAAGGATCGTTAAGAGGAAATCGTTTTCCGGCGCATTTGGCATCGTAATCGCGAGCGCGGTAAGTGCCGTATTCCCAGAAACAAAATAAGTAGAGCAATTTTGTGGGATCGTAATAGCACCGCTCGAAACCGGAGTCGAGGACTGAAAAGACTGATCCGCGATACCGCCAGCCGTCGAGAAAACTCCGGAAACCACGCCACTTCCGCTAACTGAAAGATTCGTAAGAATTCCATTCGCGGAAAGAGCATTCCCAAGAAGGCTTAAGCCGCTTCCAATAGAAGCAGGCTCGAACGTGGAACCCGTCGAAAACACGATCCCGCTTAGCGGATAATTCGCCGCTGCAAGACTTCCAAGCCCAGAGATATTCGCAGAGACAGGCTGCGCGAAAGTCAGATCTCCGCTGGCATTCACGCCAGTTACAAATTCGTTCGCGGGCGCGGTTTGTGAGAAAATACCTCCAAGCGTCGAGGATGTTGGCGTTGTAACCGCCAAGGTTCCCGAATTATCAACTAAGCCCTGCCCAACGACAAAGCTAATCCCATTCGCGGAAAGCGTATTGCCATTAAGCGTAATTCCACTACCGATAACGGCGGGCTCCAAAGAGGATCCCGTAGAAAAGACGATTCCGCTTCCAGGGTTATTCTCAATAGCCAAGCTTCCGAGGCCGAGGTTTGTCCGCGCGGTTGCCGCATTCGTTAAATCAGAGAGGTTATTCGCGCTCTGAAGTGCCCCGACGATACGCGAGTCATTGCCCTGCGCGGCGGTTCCAGAAGTCGTACCATAGATAACAGAAAGCGTTCCCGAATTATCGAGAAGACCTTCCCCAACAGTAAAGCTAACCCCGCTAGTCGAAAGGGTATTATTATTCAGGATAAGACCCGCGCCAACCACAGCGGGTTCCAAAGCGGAACCTGTGGAGAAAACGATTCCGCTTCCGGGGTTATTTTCGACGGCTAAGCTACCCAAGCCGAGATTAGATCTAGCAGTAATCGCATTCGTCAAATCAGAAAGATTATTCGTACTTTGGAGCGCATCTACGATACGAGTATCGTTTCCTTGCGCGGCGGTTCCAGAAGCCGTTCCATAAATTACGGAAAGCGTTCCGGAGTTATCAACCAAGCCTTCGCCAACAGTAAAGCTCACGCCGTTGGCGGAAAGCGTCGTACCTGATAGGCTTAAGCCCACACCAATAGTCGCTGTTTCGAGCGTAGAGCCGTTTGAAAGCACTAGACCGCTAGACGGTGCGTTCTCCGTCGCAAGGGCGCCCAAGCCCAAATTCGAGCGAGCGGTTGCGAAATTCGAGAGGTCGGAAAGGTTATTCGTGCTCTGAAGCGCACCGACGATTCGAATATCATTGCCTTCAGCAATCGTATTCGCGGCGGTTCCATAAACGGGAGAAACCGTTGTTCCCGAAAGACTTAAACCATTTACAAAGGTGTAGCTTGTGCCACCACCACCGCTTCCGCTCGATTCGGGACCAAGGATGCGATTCCACGCGTTATCGGAGAAGAGCGCAAGATCGCCGACAAGCCACGTCGAATTTCCGTTAAGATTCGTATTGCCGGAAACAGAAACAATATAGGTTTCACCCGAAGTCCCGGCCGAAGAGACAAGGGTAGGCGAATTCGTGTTCGCATTCCACGGACCAACAACCGCGACAAGCCCCTGTTGGAACTGTCCAGTCGGAAGCTGGCTGACGTTTGCCTGATACGGAACAGATAAACCCCCTTGTAGCCTGACTACAAGAAGCTCATCAGTTGCGAGAATTCCCCCCGGCGGTGACGGAAGTTGCGAGAAATCGGCCATAAGCCGAATTATAACGTATTAACCCTCAATTCCTTTGCGACAAATAAAGAAAGCGCAAGAAAGCTATGCTTTCTTGTTTTAACCCTCGAAAATTATGTCTTCTTTGCCTTCAACCGTCTTCTTTATTACTTTTCCCAAGCGCGGACGGAAGACTGTGACTAAACAGGAAATGGGGGAAAAAGGGGATACGGAAAAATATTGGCCTAAGCGGGGATCAAGTTCTTCAGGCTGGAAACTTTCCGCCGTTTCCTCCGAATTCGCCTCTTGGATCGCTTCCTTCAATTCGCGGGACCGGCGCCGCTTGATCCAAGTCACAAATCTCCGCGCGCGTTTCTTCGCGCCTTCCGCGTCCTCATCGAAAATCTCAATACTTAGGCTTTCGCCCATTTCAAGCGTAGCCATAGACGTATAAAACGTGTCCCAATCCTGCGGATAAATTCTCATTTCTTATCCCTTGAAAAATAATTTCTCTGTTACTTTTACTGCATTTACTAAATCCGAACGCATATCTCTAGTCCTTTCTAAACTCCACAGTAACTCCCAATCCTTTGGAGCTTTATATTCTGAAACAAAAACCCGACAGCCTAAAGAAACCCAATAATTCATAACTTCCCAAAATTATGTTGAATTAAAAGAATCGGAATAACCAGTTGTCTCCGCATAGGGAGGATCAGCATAAACAACACAATTCTGAGAAGGACTCAAAAGACGATAATCTATACAAGAAAAAGAAACGTTTTTCATTAATTCAATGTCTCTTAAAAGTGATTTTTTCGTCTCATAAGCATAGTTCCTATTTCCTCCGCGTGCATAACCTCCAAAAAATTTTCCTCCCCACGACGGCCCAAAACCACAAAAACCACGTAAAGCTGAAGGTGGACTCTCTTTTATAGCGTAATATTCTTCTTCGCTTATCCTGCTTGGGGGTATCCAGCCAGAAGAAAGAGCTTGCCACAGCATAATAAGATCGGGATGAATATCCGAGGCTCTTCCATAACTAAAATTTGGCGCTAAAGCTGCTGTCATAGCGCCACCGCCCATAAAAGGCTCTAAAAATTCTTCTCCTGTACCGATAATAGCCGCTAATCTTTTCGCTATTTTAGATTTACCACCTAAGTAACGCATACTTTTTCTACTCGATAATAAGTCTCTTAAATTTGTAATTTTCTGCCCAAGTCGGACCCTTTTTGTCTGTAGTGCTAAATGCAATACAAGGGTAGGGGGGTGCTGCTTCGGGGAAAGCGATATCCATATCAGAGAAAATCAAGCACCATTCCACGCTTAGGCTTTTCTTTTCGACCATACGAAACGCGGGCCGAAAATCGCTCCCGCCCGTGCCATGTATCTTTGGTTCTATGCGATCACCAGAAGAGAAGCACGAATAATTAGCCACTTCTGCGTCGCATTGGATAACATGGATATCTGAAACTTCCAGTGAATTCAGGATGCCATTAAGTTCGGAAAGAAAGAATTTCCAATCATTTGAAGTGCTTCCGGAAGTATCTATTAGAATTAGACCTTCTGAAAGTTCCCCCTTCTTTATTCCCGGAATAAAAACTGGATAATTTGTAAATCTACGATTTGGTTTCGTATAAGTCAAGCGCGTTGGATTTTTCGAGACCATGAAGCGCCGCAAATGCTCCTGCCAAGGAATCTTGGACTCATCGAGCTTATCGAGGATTTGCTGAAACCAGCCGGGCGTGTTTCCGCGCCGGCTATTATGCTTCTTCTGCTCGGTAATCCCCTCGCGCTCCAAATCGGTAATTCGCGCTTCTTCTTCCTTGCGACCAGCGGGAGACATATCCGGACAAGGAAGAAGCTGGCCCCTGCCGGAACCCAAGGTTCCGTTTGGTTCGTCTGGAAGTGTCTCATAGATGGCTTCGGTAGAAAGATCCTTGGCCCATTTAAAAGAATCTTCCGTAGCCAAGGAATTCGGCGCAAAGATTTCAGCCTCGGAAAGTGCGAAATCCGACGCGGTTAGCGAAGAAAAGCTCCACTTATCCGGATTTCTTGGCCCCATACGCAAATGGTGTCGTTTCACGATTGAATTCGCGAAACGCGCGAACATCGCGTGGAGTTCTTTGTTGGAGCACTTATTGATATATTCTGGGTTATAGAAGAGCGTCTGCCCATCACAGGCAACTTCCGGGTAGCGATCCGTCTCAACCAGTTCCATGCGCGTAGCAGGCACGCCCCAATAAGGGATAGCCTGCTCGCCGGGGGTTTGCGACGCGCTGCGGATCAACCGCATACGTGCCGCGATCAGTCTCTCTCTTGGATCGGTTATGCTCATAGAGACGACCCCTTATCTCACATAAGAATGTAATCGAGAAATTCCGGCAAAAGCTTCTTGCATTCGGGAACGTCAACATAGCGTTCCCCGATTTTCTTCTGCGTATCCTCGTTAAGAGAGCGCAGAAGCGAGTAAGCCGATGCACCTTCATCCTTCGGGAGACGCGCAACAAACTTGAAGTATTTCGAGGCAAGATCCATGGACTTGACACCAGAAGCGAGCGCGCCAACGATAGCATAGCGCTTTCCAAGCGCCTTCGCGCTTCCAGTCGGGATTGGATATTTTTCGGGATTCGCGAAAACCTCCTGAACGTCGAAATTCAAATCGAGATCGTTCAGAAAGTTGCAGAAATTCGTCCCAACGCCGTCGCCCAAAAGCCCGCAAACAAAAGCAGAACGCAAGTCGCGCTCTGAATCCGAAATTACATAAGGCATAATTCGGCTCAAAAGCGCCCAAGTTCGAGGCGATGCAAATGCGGGATCATCCGTCTTGTTCTTATCACGCGTTTGAAGGTTATCTGGCATTGTCTTAAGATACGCGATAATCAGATTATCCAAGCGGCTCTTTGACGGCTTCGCGCGAGAAAGCATAACGTCATCCGCCGAAGCCATGGACGCCTTAATCATGCAAGTGAGATCGGGAACAAGCCACAAGTGCATCATACGGTTTGCGATATGCGAAGGCAAATCGCGAGCGCCGGTTTTCTGATGCTTTTCGTTTCCCGTCGCAAAGATAACCGTATTATCGGGAAGCTTCCTGCTTCCGCTAATCGTTCTCTCATTCAAGAAAGAGGAAAGCGCGGGAAAGGTTGTTGGCTGTGCTTGCGGTAGATCGTCTAGAATATAAACGATATTCTCGTTTTCGCTTGGGAACCA
>VFSW01009803.1_pt1 | contig 13643 bp, 10 predicted proteins | sample 5358111 | NCBI WGS metagenome assembly VFSW01 (sample SAMN11554181, study PRJNA540505) | mine drainage metagenome | isolation source: sediment from site ElyBrook_90M | place: USA: Ely Copper Mine, Vershire, VT | collected 2017 | reverse complement strand
TTTCCAATCTGGTCAATATCGTCAGCGCCAATTTCTTTGGCATCGGCTTTAATCGTTATGCCGAGGTGATGGTGCCGATCGATCTGGTGTCGCTCCTGGCCACACTTGCGGTGCTCGGCCTGCTCTACGCCCGCACGGTTGACCGACGTTATGATGCTGCGGCCCTCGACCTCCCCGAAACTGCGATCCGGGATCGGCTGGTCTTTCAGGCGGCGGGGCCGGTGCTGCTGCTGCTATTGCTGGCTTATTTTGTCTCAGCACCCTTGGGCGTGCCCGTCTCGTTCATCACCATTATCGGGGCGATCAGTCTGCTCGCCGTCGCGGCCCGGCTGATTGGGCGCGGCTCGCCGGTCATTTCAATACAGCATGTGCTGCGCGGCGCGCCATGGCAGGTGGTGATTTTCAGCCTGGGCATGTATTTGGTGGTCTATGGTCTGCGCAATGCCGGGCTGACCCTTTATATCGCCGATGCGCTGCGCTTATTTGCCAGGCACGGCATCTGGGCCGCCTCAATCGGCACCGGCTTTTTGGCGGCGTTGCTCTCCTCGATCATGAATAATATGCCGAGTGTGCTAGTGGGCGCGCTGGCGATACATCAATTGCCGCATGTCACACCGCGCATTCACGATGCCATGGTCTATGCCAATGTGATTGGCTGCGATCTGGGGCCGAAATTCACCCCCATCGGCAGTTTGGCGACCTTATTGTGGTTGCATGTGCTCGCCCAAAAGGGCACTAGCATCAGCTGGGGCCAATATATGCGCATTGGCTTGCTGATCACCCCGCCAGTTCTCATCATCACCCTCGCAGCTCTCGCAATTTGGCTGCCTATTCTCGGCGGATCGCCCCATGGATGAATTTCCCGCCCTCTCGCGCCCTCTGTTGCACGCGCCAGACCCGGCACGCTTGGAACCCCTCGAGCGGCTAAGCCACCCGCCGCGAATATTGCTGCTCTATGGCTCATTGCGCGAACGCTCTTATTCGCGGCTGCTCATCGAGGAGGCCGCCCGGCTGCTCACCTTGATGGGCGCGGAGGTCAAAATATTCGATCCACGCGACCTGCCGGTGGTCAATTCCGTGCCGCAAGACCATGCGAAAGTGCAGGAATTGCACGCATTATCGCTCTGGTCGGAGGCTCAGGTCTGGTGCAGCCCTGAGCTGCATGGCGCCATTACCGGTGTGATCAAAAATCAGATCGATTGGATTCCATTGGAAATCGGCGCGGTGCGCCCAACCCAAGGCCGGGTGCTCGCGGTCATGCAGGTCTCCGGCGGTTCGCAAAGTTTCAACGCGGTCAATACATTGCGCTTGCTGGGCCGCTGGATGCGGATGGTGGTCATCCCTAATCAATCCAGCGTCGCCAAAGCCTATGAGCAATTCGATGCGGCCGGGCGCATGCTGCCCTCACCTTATTATGATCGCCTGGTCGATGTGATGGAGGAATTGCTCCGCTTTACCTGGCTGTTGCGTGATCGCGCCGATTATCTGGTCGATCGCTATAGCGAGCGCAAAGCCGCCGCCCCCGATATCGCCCGCCTTTAGCCAGCAGACTCGCCGCGACCGCGCGCTGGCGCTACAGGAAGCCAGATGATTCGCAACGCCCTGACCATTGGCTTTTGGACGCTTGGCAGCCGCGTGCTCGGTTTTGTGCGCGATATCATGATCGCGGCTTTGCTCGGCGCCGGGCCCGCTGCGGATGCGTTTTTCGTCGCATTACGCCTGCCCAATTTGTTTCGCCGCTTGTTCGGTGAGGGGGCATTCTCGGCGGCGTTCGTGCCAGCCTATACCAGCCGCCTGACCGGCGAGGGCGATCAGGCGGCGACGGTGCTGGCCGAAGAGGTTGGCTCGATTTTAACGATCTTTCTCCTCGCCCTGATGCTGCTCGGCCTCGCGCTCATGCCTTGGCTGCTGGATGTACTCGCGCCGGGCTTTCGCGCTGAGCCTGCCAAATTTTATCTCGCCGTGCGCCTGTCACGCATTACCTTTCCCTATCTTTGGTTGATCTGCCTCTCGGCCTTATTCGGCGGCATACTCAACGCGCGCGGTCGCTTCACCGCCGCCGCCGCCGCACCGATTTTGTTCAATCTTTGCTTGATCGGCGCGCTGCTCGCGCAGCGTATTTGGGGCGGCCCGGTTGCTCAGGAGCTGGCCTATGGCGTGGCGCTTGCCGGGATTGTCCAGCTCGTGCTGCTCGCCCGCGCTTTGGTGCGCGCCGGTGCCGCAATCAGGCTGCGCTGGCCGCGCCTCACCCCCGGTGCTCGCGCGGTGCTGCGCCGACTCGGCCCCGGCTTGATTGGCGCCGGAGTGACCCAACTCAACCTAACCGTGGACACAATTATTGCGTCATTGCTGCCCAACGGCACGGTTTCGGTGCTCTATTATGCGGATCGGGTCAATCAATTGCCGCTCGGCGTGATCGGCGTGGCGCTGTCCACCACCTTGCTGCCCGCGCTCACCCGACATTTTCGCCGCAATGAGCCGGAGGCGGCGCGGTCCAGCCTGAACCGGGCGATCGAGGTCGGCGCGGTATTGACCCTGCCCGCCGCGACCGCGCTCGCGGTGATTGGCCTGCCAATCATGCGCGGCCTATTTGATCACGGCGCGTTCAACGCGAGCGATGCCGCGCGCAGTGCCGGCGCCCTTGCCGCCTACGCGGCGGGTCTGCCCGCCTTTGTGCTGGTAAAATTATTATCGCCGGCATTTTTTGCGCGTGGCGACACCAAAACCCCGGTTTGGATCGGGCTGATCGCGGTTGCGGTCAATCTTGGCTTTAATTTGGCGCTGATGCATCCGCTGCAACAGGTTGGCATCGCGCTGTCCACCAGCATCGCGGCATGGGTGAATTTTGCCCTGCTGGCATATTTCCTGTCGCGCCGGGGCGATTTTCAGATCGATCAACGCTTGCGCAGCCGCACTTGGCGCATTGTTATGGCGTGCGTCGCGATGGCGGCGATTTTGGCCCTGCTCACCGCAGCGCTCACCGGCACCATGCCCAAGCTCGTTCTCCTGACATTGCTGGTGGCGAGCGGGGCGATTAGCTTTGGCCTGTGCGGCATCGCGCTCGGCGCGTTTCACCCGCGTGAGTTGCGCGAAATGCTCCGCCGCACCCCAAAACCCGCCTGACCCAATCTTGACCGCGCAGGGTTGCCTGGGCGAATACAGCCTATGGCACGCATCTTTTCAGGTATTCAACCAACCGGCATCGCCCATCTCGGCAATTATCTTGGCGCCATTCGCAATTGGGTCGCGCTGCAAGAGGGCAATGAGGGTATTTATTGCTTGGTCGATTTGCATGCGCTCACCGTCTGGGTCGATCCAGCCGCCCTGCGCGCGCAAACCCGCACCAACGCCGCCTTGCTGATCGCCTGCGGGATCGATCCGGCGCGCAGCATCCTATTCAACCAATCGGCGGTGCACGCCCATGCGCGGCTGGCCTGGATTTTCAATTGTGTCGCGCGCTTTGGCTGGTTAAACCGGATGACTCAGTTCAAGGACAAAGCAGGCAAAGATCGCGAGGCGGTATCCACCGGCCTGTTTGTTTATCCCAACCTGATGGCCGCTGATATTCTGGCTTATCACGCCACCGAAGTGCCGGTGGGCGACGATCAAAGCCAGCATCTCGAACTCGCCAACGATATCGCGCAAAAATTCAACCATGATTACGGAGTGGAATTTTTCCCGACCATCACGCCCCGGATCATGAGTGCGAGCGCTCGGATAATGAGCTTGCGCGATGGCAGTAAAAAAATGTCCAAATCGGACCCGTCGGATCAAAGCCGGATTAATCTTACCGACAATGCCGATGCAATCGCCCAAAAAATCCGCCGCGCGAAAACCGATGCCGAACCGCTGCCCGATTCGGTGGAGGGCTTGGCCCATCGGCCGGAGGCGCAAAATCTGGTGAGCATTTACGCCGTTCTCGCCAATCAACCCTTGGCCGAGGTGCTGCGCATCCATGAGGGCAAAGGCTTTGGTCCGTTCAAGGAAAGTCTCACCGAATTGGTCGAGAGCGTGATCCGCCCGATTGCCGAGGCCACCCACCAGATCGAACAGGATACCGGTGAAATCGACCGGATTTTACGCGACGGCGCCGACCGCGCCGCAGCGATTGCGGATCCGATTGTAACTGAGGCTGAAAAAATCGTTGGGTTTTTGCAGCCGTGATCAAACGCCTTCTTGCCATCGCCTTGCTATTTGCCGGCATGGCTAACGCCCAAGCCGCCCCGCCCGGCTATGGCGGCACACTACGCCTCGTGACGGTGTCCGCCTCAGGCACGTTCGATCCGCAAGTGAATTACACGCTCCGATACGCGCAGCTCTTCCAAATGCTGTATGATGGCTTGGTCACATTTGCCAAAACGGGTGGGCCGAAATCCGTCACCATCGTGCCTGATCTGGCAACAGCCGTGCCGGTGCCGACCGATCATGGGCTGACCTATCAATTTACCCTGCGCACCGGGGTAAAGTTTTCGAACGGCCAGCCGGTAACGACAGCCGCCGTGGTGCATTCATTTCGTCGATTATTCAAAGTTAATAGCCCCAATGCGGGCACTTGGTATGATGTGATTGTCGGTGGTCGTCGCTGCCTCGCCCATCCGCGCAGCTGCAAATTGCAAGGTTTGGTCGTTGATCCTGCAACCAACAGCATCACATTTCACCTGCGCCATCCTGACGCTGAATTTCTTGACCAATTGGCCCTGGCCTTTGCCGCAATTTTGCCGGTCAACACGCCTGATCACAATATGGGCACAAGGCCGGTTCCAGGCACTGGCACCTACATGGTCAAATCATACGATCCATCGACCGGCTTAGTGATGGTGCGTAATCCCTATTTCCATCAGTGGAGCGCGCTCGCGCAGCCGAAAGGCTTTCCCAGCGTTATTACCTATCGCTTCGGCCTATCAGCGGAATCGCAAGTCACCGCCGTCGAAAATGGTCAATATGACTGGATGTATGAGGATGTTCCCGCCGATCGATTGAACGAGATTGCAACAAAATACACCAAGCAAGTGCATATTACTCCCACCAATTGGACGTTGTATGTGCCGATGAATGTCAATATCCCGCCATTCAACAATAAGGATGCGCGCCTCGCCGTCGAATATGCGATGAACCGGGAATCCACCGTTAAACTCGCAGGTGGCAACCGGCTCGCCATCCCGACCTGTATAACGTTACCGCCTAAAATGCCTGGCTACAGCGCCTATTGTCCGTTCACCAAAAACCCCGGAAAACACTGGAGCGCACCAAATTGGCGCCTCGCCCGGCATTATATGAAAAAATCCGGCATGATCGGCCAGAAAGTGACAGTGATCACCTCGCTGCAAGCCCCCTACCGGCAAATCGGCGTCTACACCCAGGATGTGTTAAACCGGCTTGGTTTCAAAGCCAGCGTCAAGGCTATTTCACCGAATATCGATTTTACCTACATCCAAAACACCAATAATCACGTGCAAATTTCCATCACCGATTGGGCGCAAGATTATCCAGCACCGTCGGATTTTTTGAATGTGCTCTACTCATGCAACTCCTTTCATAAAGGCTCCGATAGTTCAATTAACATCTCAGGATTTTGTGATCCCGCAATCGATGCAGAAATGTCCAAAGCCGAGCTTTTTTCCTTGAAGCATCCGAATCAAGCCGATGCGATGTGGAGCCATATCGACCATCAAATCACTCGCCGGGCCGTCGCGGTTAATCTATTTTCGTTCGAACGGCTTGATTTTGTCTCTGCGCGGTTGAGAAACTTCCAATTCAGCGGCGAATTTTTCTTCCTGCCGCAACTGGCCAAAATCAAACCATGAGCACCAGCATGACCGAGGTGAAGCAGCGTCCCGCCCAGGGCTATTGGGCGTTGGCGTTGCGAAAATTAATGCGCAATCGCTCCGCGATGATCTCGGTGCTGGTGTTGGTGCTGATTGTGCTCAGCTGCCTCAGCGCGCCTTGGTATGCGGAGTATGTTTCCCATACGAACCCGTTTCAATCCAACCTATCAGGCACAATCATGCGCCATGGGCATGCTGTTGAGGTGCTGGGGGCTGCGGATAATCCATTGAAATTGGGCATCGAGCCGATTGGCCCAAGCGGGCGCCTTGGCCCCTATATGCTGGGTGCCGATCAGCAGGGGCGCGATGTGGCCGCCCGCTTGCTCTATGGCGGGCAAAACTCCCTGCTTATTTCAAGCATTGCGGCAATCATCACGCTGATCCTCGCGGGCCTGACTGGCATCATCGCCGGATTTTTCGGCGGCTTCATCGATGCCGCAATCACCTGGGCACTCGATGCGCTATGGGCATTTCCGGTGTTCCTGCTGGCCATTTCGCTCTCAGTGGTTTTGATCGCCCATGGGCTTGATATCGGGCCGCTCCGTCTTGATGCATCAAGCTTAGCGCTCCCCATTTCCATTATCGGCATTATCTATGTCCCTTATGTGGCGCGGCCCATTCGTGCAACGGTGCTCACCCTGCGGCAGAGTGAATTCGTCCTCGCCGCGATTGGCATCGGCGCATCCCCCTGGCGCATCGTTTGGCGCGATATTTTACCTAACGTGATTTCCACCATTATCGTGTTCGCGCCGCTGATCATCGCGCTCAATCTCCTCACCGAAGCAGCCTTGTCGTTCCTCTCGATCGGCGTGCAAGCCCCGGCGGCGAGTTGGGGCACCATTATCCATGACGGTGAAAGCCTCATTTATACCCGCCCCCTCGTCGCAATCGCGCCGGGTCTGCTGATCGTGGTGACGGTAATTGCATTAAATATCCTCGGTGATGGTCTGCGTGATGCACTCGACCCCCGTGCGAAATTGAGGCTCTAGCATGCTCAGCGCCATTATTCGCCGCCTGATCCATATGATCGCCGTGCTATTCGGGATTTCGGTTCTGGTGTTTCTGATTTTCTTTGCGACACCCGGCGCTAACCCCGCCGCACGCATCGCCGGTCGTAACGCTTCACCACAAACCATCGCTCGCGTTGAGCGGCAATTTGGTCTGAACAAGCCGTTGCCGGTGCAGTACGGCCTCATGATGAAAAAGCTGTTCATCACTCAAAACCTTACCTCCTTTGTTAATCTAGGCGAAAAAGTCGTTCCGCAAGTATTCCGCGCCGCCCCGATCACCTTGTCACTGGTTACCGGTGCGGCGGTGATTTGGATTGGTTTTGCGGTGCTGATCGGCCTGCTCGCGGCCGCCTTTCGCGATACGTTAATCGACCGAATATTAATGATCCTATCATTGATCGGGATCTCCATGCCGGTATTCTGGGTCGCGACCATGGCAAATCTGATCACCCAAGGCCAGTTTCACCATAGTTGGCTATTCTCCTGGGTGCCGCCGCTGGGCTATGTGCCGTTCAACACCTCGCCACTCGGCTGGTTCAAGGCGCTGATTATTCCTTGGTTCACCCTGGCAATTTTATATATCGGTCTCTATGCGCGGGTGCTGCGCGCCGCCCTGATCGAGACGATGCAAGAAGATTATATCCGCACCGCCCGCGCCAAAGGCCTGTCCGAACGGCAGGTGCTTATGCATCACGCGCTGCGCTCGGCCATGATCGGCATCGTGACGCTGTTTGGCCTTGATTTCGGCGCGCTGGTCGGTGGGGGCGCTTTGCTCACTGAGGTTGTGTTCGGTTTGCAAGGTATCGGATATCTCACCTATCAAGCGCTAGAAACCCTGGATTTGCCAATGATTTTAGCAACCGTCATCTACGCGTCGGTGTTCGTGGTGATGTCCAACGCGGTGGTGGATATTCTCTATGCCGTCATCGACCCCCGCGCGCGGCAGGCTCGTTAGATGAGCGATTCTCAAGCCCTGCTCAGCGTGCGTGATCTGAGCGTATCGTTTCGCACCCGTGGTGGCCTCATCCGCGCGGTGGACGGCGTTAGTTTCGACGTTCTGCCACAGCAGATTTTTGGTATTGTGGGCGAATCGGGATCAGGAAAAAGTCTAACAATTCTTTCCATCCTTAACTTGATCGGCGATCCAAACGTTATCATCGCTGGCTCCATCCGCTTTGCTGGTCAGGAACTGGTCGGCGCGCCCGCCCCGGTTATGCGTTCGATTCGCGGCAATAAAATCGCGATGATTTTCCAAGACCCGATGACCGCCTTAACCCCGGTGCATACGATCGGCGCACAAATTATCGAACAAATTCGCCAACACCGCCAACTCAGTGCGGCGGCAGCGCATCAGCGGATGCTTGACCTCCTCGACGCGGTCGGCATTCCGGATCCGCGCCAAACTTTCCGTCGCTATCCGCATGAACTCTCCGGTGGTCAGCGCCAGCGCGCGGTTATTGCTATGGCACTTTCATGTGATCCGGCCTTGCTGCTTGCCGATGAACCAACCACCGCACTCGATGTTACGGTGCAAGCCCAAATCCTGGATTTGATCCGTGATCTGCGGATCAAATTCGGCTCCTCGATCATTTTGATCACCCATAATCTCGGCGTTGTCGCCGAAGTCGCCGATCAAGTGGCGGTGATGTATTCTGGCCGGATCGTTGAACAAGCAAACACGGCCGATTTATTTGCCAATCCCTCGCATCCCTATAGCTGGGGCCTGTTGGGCTCCATGCCGGTGCTTGATGGGCCCCGCAAACGGCTTGCGGCCATTCCTGGCTTGCCGCCCGCGCTTGATCATCGCCCGCCCGGATGCGCCTTCGCCCCGCGCTGCCACTTCGTGCGCGCAGCCTGTGAAACCACGCCGCCGCCGTTGCGCGCAGCCCCCCACCCGGTTGCTTGCATCATTGATGAACATGAACGGTCAAGCCTCCGCATGGAGCCTCTGGAACAATGAATAATTTGTTAGAGGTGCGCGACCTCACCAAGCATTACACCTCACGCCACGGTTTCGCCGGCAAACGCGTGGTGCGTGCGGTGAATGGTGTCTCGTTTGAGATCGCCCCTGGTGAAGCGTTAGGGCTGGTGGGCGAATCGGGTTGCGGCAAATCCACACTCGGTCGCTGCATCGCGCGGCTCTATAACGTCACCAGCGGCAGCGTTACCTTTGACGGGACGGACATCACCCGTCTCGGTGGGCGCGCATTGCGGCCAATTCGTGCCGGTTTGCAAATGATTTTCCAAGACCCGTACGCCTCGCTCAACCCCAGGCGCCGGGTTGGCGAAATCATCGCTGAGCCTCTGCATGTGCATCACCGGGGCAACAAAGCGGCTATGACCGCCCGGGTCGCGAGTCTGCTGAGCGATGTGGGGCTTGGCCCCGAAGCGCTCACCCGCTTTCCTCACGAATTCTCCGGCGGACAACGCCAGCGCATCGGCATCGCCCGCGCATTGGCGCTCGATCCCAAGCTGATCATTGCCGACGAGCCCGTCTCGGCGCTCGATGTGTCGGTGCAGGCCCAAATCGTTAATCTTCTCGCTGATTTGCAGCGTGATCGTGGATTAGCCTATTTGTTCATTGCCCATGATCTCGGCGTAGTGCGGCAAATCGCGGATCGGGTCGCGGTGATGTATTTGGGCGGCATCGTCGAGATTGGCCCGGTGGCCTCAGTATTTGGCAGCCCAGCCCATCCCTATACCCGCGCGCTGCTCGACGCCGTGCCGGTTGCTGATCCGGCGCTCACGCACCGTGATCGCATCCGCCTCGCGGGTGATCCTCCCAACCCGGCCAATCCACCCAGCGGCTGTGCCTTTCACCCGCGCTGCGCTTGGGCAACGGCTGAGTGCCGAACCGTCAAGCCGCTGCTGCGCATCTTGGCCGACGGCCGCGAAACGGCGTGCCACCACCCTCTCACGGCGCGTGTTGAGCCCGCCGACCGTTAGCCCAATGCTTTCGCCGCGTCGATGACAGCCTTGGCGTGCCCTGGCACTTTGACGTTGCGCCAAATTTGCGCGATGCGTCCGTCTTTGCCGATCAAAAAGGTGGATCGGTCGATACCCATATATTTCCGGCCATACATCGATTTCTCGACCCACGCGCCAAACGCCTCAACCACCTGACCATCGAGGTCCGAGGCGAGCGGGAATTTCAAGCCATATTTCTCTGCAAATTTTTCCAAAGCGGGTATTTTATCTTTGGAAATGCCAATCACCGTCAACCCGGTATGGCCCAAAGCCGCCAGCGCCTCTTCAAACCCGCACGCCTCTTTGGTGCATCCCGGCGTATCGGCTTTGGGGTAAAAATACACCACATAGAATTGTCCCAGGAGCGATGCCGCACTGACGCGCCGACCCAAACTGGCGGGCAAATCAAAAGCGGGCACTTTATCACCAAGCTCTACACTCATTCTGGGTCTCCTTTGGTTAGATCACCGATATAAGACGTAAAAATCTGCCGAACCGCCTGCGCATGCCGATCAAGCGTTTGAACTAATGCCTTGGTATCCGGCACACCCAACACCGCCAAAAGCCGTTCGCGCGCGGCGCGTGGGCTTGCCTCGGAGGGGCTCGTCAAGCCGGTCAGGCGCAACATGGCTTGGACGCTTCTAAACAAATGATCCGCCGCGATCAATTGATCGGCAACCTTGCGGGGCAAAATCCGCGCTTGGGCCAAATGTCGCACGGCGATCAGGGTTCGCGCAGAAAATAGGTCCGGCCGCTGCGGCCCATGAACCAGTTGTAGCGCCTCCACGATGAAGCCGAGTTCCATCATCCCGCCAGATCGGTGTTTCAAATCAAACCCATCGCGCCCCGGCGCATCGCGGGCAAGCCGGGCACGCATCGCCGTGGTGTCGGCGCGAATGATCGCGCCCGGCACATCGCGTGACAACGCGGTCCGGATCGCATCGTCTAACACCGGCGCAAAGCCCCGGGTCGCCGCCAAGGGCCGTGCGCGGGTGAGGGCAAGCCGCTCCCAGGTCCAGGATTGTTCCGCATGATAGCTGCGAAATGCAGCGAGCGACACGGCAACCGGCCCTTTATTGCCCGAGGGTCGCAGACGCATATCCACCGGATAAATCGGCCCATCCGCGCCGGAGGCGGTGAGCGCGGTCACCAGCGATTGCGCGAGCCGGGTAAAATATCGCCCAGCGTCCAAGCCGCGCCCCACCGCATCGGGCGGGTGGTCATAAATCAACATCAAATCCAAATCTGATCCGGGCATCATTTCCTGCGCGCCCGCACGCCCGAGGACGACAATGCCAAACCGCCCGTGCGGCACTTTGCCAAACCGCGCCTGATGATCGGCGAACACCGCCGACAGCAGCGCTACTAACACCGATCGCGCCAATTCCGCGCGCAGCACGCCCGACTGATCGATATCGAGGCGGCCTTCGAGCGTTGCCACCGAAAGCTGAAATTCCTCGCGCCGCACGAACCGCCGCAGGATCGTCAAATGATCTTCAAGGCCACGCGCATCGCCCAATTGCCGGCGCAGCAGCGGCGCGAAATCGCGAGTGCGCTCGTGCGCGCCGAGCAGCGCATCAAGCGCGCCGGGATGATCAGCCAAATGATCCGCCAAGGACGGCGCAGCACCAAGCACCATCGCCAAGCGATCTAACAAAGCCGGATTATGCTGAAAAAGCGAGAGCAGCTGTACCCCGGCGCGTTGTCGGCTGAGCATATGGTCAAACCGGCGGAAGGCCAAATCGGGGTCTGGTTGATCGCCGAGCGCGCCAATCAGCCGGGGCAAAATCCGATCGAGCAAGCTGCGCGCCCGCTCGGCCCGTAGCGCGGGCAAGCTGCCATCCTGCCAGGCGCGCAACCGCTCCGCCACGTGGCGCGCATCGACAAAGCCATGGCGGGCCAGGGCGGCGGCAAAGGCGGGGGGCACCGTGCCTGTGTCGCCCGGATTGAGCGGATCGGTGCGCGGCGCATCATCGCCCGCGTCAAAAAATTCGGCGAACGCGCTGTGCACCCGCTCCATTAAGAGGTTCAGCCCATGGGTGAATGACCGCTCGTCCATTCCCATGAACCGGGCAAAATCCGCCATGCCATTCGCGCTCGCGGGCAGGCTATGGATTTGCCGATCATCGATCATTTGTAGCCGATGCTCGATTTGGCGCAAGCGCCGATAGGCCGCACGCAGCATCCGCGCAATATCACCCGGTAAATGCCCCGCCGCTGCGAGCGCGCGCAAGGCAGCAAGCGTGCCGGGGATGCGTAAATCGGGCTCGCGCCCGCCCCAAACCAATTCCAGCGTCTGCGCGATGAACTCGATCTCGCGGATCCCCCCGCGCCCGAGTTTAACGTCGCGCCCGAAAACCACCCCCGCGCGATCCTCATGGCGCTGATCGATTCGCCGTTTCATGGCATGAATATCCGCAATCGCGGCGAAATCGAGATGGCGGCGCCAAATAAAAGGGCGAATTTGCTCCAAAAAGGCCGCGCCAAAATCCCGATCCCCGGCAATCGGACGCGCTTTGATATAGGCCGCGCGCTCCCAGGTGCGCCCGTGGCTCTCGTAATAAGTCAGCGCTGCGGCAACCGAAATTACCGGCGGCGTTGCCGCCGGGTCCGGGCGCAGCCGTAAATCCACCCGGAATACCCGCCCATTGGCATCGGGTTCAGCCAAGAGGGGAACCAGATCGCGCGCGAGCCGCGCCATGGCGGATTGCGCATCATCTCGGTAAACAGGAGCGGAAGGGTCGAACAACAAGACGAGGTCGATATCGCTGGAATAATTAAGTTCGCGGGCGCCGAGCTTGCCCATGGCGAGCACCACGAAGCAGCAGCCGCGCTCCGGATCATCGGGGTAGGGCAGGGCAATCACGCCACGCTGATGCAGCGCGTGCAGCAAATGCCGCAGCGCCGCCGATACCGCAGCGTCGGCAAGATCGGACAAGGCGCGCGTGACGGTTTCAACCCGCCAACTGCCGGTCAGATCGGCCAGGGCAATGGCCAAGCCTGCGCGGCGCTTGGCCCGGCGCAAGGACGCGGCGATCAGGTTACGCGTGGCCCCAGGATCAAGGCGCCGCAGCGCGGCCAACTCCCGCGCCATCACCTCATCAGCGCCAGCGCCAATGCCATCGGGCCCCAGCAAGCGGAGCAGAATGTCCGGCTCGCGGAGCGAAAGCATCGCAAGGTAAGGCGCATGACCGCCGATCGCCGCCAACGCCGCCGCCCCGCGCCGACTGCGCGCCAATCGCTGCGCCTTATTGCTCAAAGCGCCAAACGCCTCGATCAGCCGTGCCGCCCCCGCCGGATCGCTGGGTTCGGGGAATGCACGATCCAAGGCACGATCCGCCGCCATAATGCGTTTCATCGGCTGATCCTTCGATGAGCAAGCGCCTCCGTCAAGCCGGGCAGATCCTCGGCGCGCTCTCCCACCACACGGCGCGCACTATTGGCACATTTGTGCTGGTTGTCTTGCTGGCATTTGGCGCTGCATCCTGGCGGCTGTCACGCGGGCCGGTTGCCATTCCCTTACTCGCCAGCCGCATCGCCAGCGCCGCCACGGCGGCGTTGCCGGGGGTCAAAATAACCATCGCACGCGCCGCCTTGGCGTGGGAAGGGTTTCATCGGGGCGGCGCGCCGCTCGATTTGCGGCTCTCCACCATCACCTTGCGCGGTCCCGCTCATGGTGCCCATGGCACCATTTCGCATTTGCGGGTGACGCTCAGCGCGCTCGCCCTCTTGCGCGGGCGCATCGCTCCGATCGACATCATTGCCCGTCGCACCCGCGTCAGCCTGCGTGCCCCTACATTAGCAATGCCAAAAAACAGCCACCCCGCCGCAGCCCCACCAC
>VFSW01009802.1_pt1 | contig 13644 bp, 8 predicted proteins | sample 5358111 | NCBI WGS metagenome assembly VFSW01 (sample SAMN11554181, study PRJNA540505) | mine drainage metagenome | isolation source: sediment from site ElyBrook_90M | place: USA: Ely Copper Mine, Vershire, VT | collected 2017 | reverse complement strand
CGCCCTCGGTGAACTTCATGATGTTGCCCTTGTGCACGATCGTCACGCTCTTGCGCCTGGCGCCGATCGCATAATTCAGCGCCGCACGGAACAGCCGCTCGGTGCCGTCCTTGGACGCGGGCTTGATGCCGATGCCCGATGTCTCGGGGAAGCGGATCATGGCGTACTGCTTCGGGAAGTTGTCCTTGAGGAGTGCCAGGAACTTGAGGCAATCGGCGGAGCCGGCCTCGAATTCCATGCCCGCGTAGATGTCCTCGGTGTTCTCGCGGAAGATCACCATGTCGACCTTTTCGGGCGCCAGCACCGGCGAGGGGACGCCCTTGTACCAGCGCACCGGCCGCAGGCAGACGTACAGGTCGAGCAGTTGCCGCAGCGCGACGTTCAGCGAGCGGATTCCGCCGCCGATCGGCGTCGTCAGCGGCCCCTTGATCGAGATCAGGTAGTCGCGGCATGCGGCGACGGTTTCGTCGGGCAACCAGGAGTTGTAGAGCGCGTTCGCCTTCTCGCCGGCGAACACTTCCATCCAATGAATCTTGCGCTTGCCGCCGTAGGTTTTCGCGACCGCCGCATCCAGCACGCGCACGCTCGCCCGCCAAATGTCCCGCCCGGTGCCGTCCCCCTCGATGAACGGTATAATCGGATTGTCCGGCACGTGGAGTTTGCCGTTCGAGATCGAGATTTTCCGGCCGCCTACCGGCGGCTTCAAACTGACGGGCTTCGCCTCTGGCATTCGCTGCGCTCCTTGACTCACGGGCCGCAATGCTAGCATGCGGCCACGGAGGCTCGCATTGCAGACCCTTGAATCGACACCGGCGAGAGATGGATTTTGGATGCCCGCGGAATTCGAGCGCCACGCCGGCTGCTGGATGCTGTGGCCGGAGCGGCCCGACATCTGGCGCTGCGGGGCGAAGCCTGCGCAGGCGGCGTACGCGGCGATTGCGGCCGCGATACTCGAGGGCGAACCGGTCACGGTCGGCGTCTCCGCCGCCCAATTCGAGAACGCGAGCGCACGATTGCCGCGCGGCGTGCGCGTCGTCGAAATGTCGGCGAACGACGCCTGGGTGCGCGACACCGGCCCCACGGTCCTCGTCGATGCAAAGGGGCGGCGGCGCGGCGTCGATTGGGTCTTCAACGCCTGGGGCGGATTGGACGGCGGCGCGTATTTTCCGTGGGACCGGGACGACGAGGTCGCGCAAAAAGTCCTGCAGATCGAGGGCCTGGACCGGTACCGCGCGCCGCTCGTGCTGGAGGGCGGATCGATCCACGTCGACGGCCAAGGCACCTGCCTGACGACCGAAGAATGCCTGTTGAATCCGAATCGCAATCCGCGGCTTACGCGCGCCGAAGTCGAAACCTACCTGCGCGAGTATTTGGGCGTCGACACGGTCATTTGGCTCGGCCGCGGCGTGCACCTCGACGAGACCAGCGGCCATATCGACGAGCTGGCGTGCTTCACGAGCCCGGGCCAGGTCGCGCTCACCTGGACCGAGGACCGTCTCGATCCGCAATACGAGATTTCCCTGGATGCCTATCAGCGCTTGCGCCGCGCCAAGGATGCCCGCGGCCGGGCGCTCTCGATTCACAAGATTCATCAGCCGGGACCGCTCTACATGACGGCCGAGGAGGCCGCCGATATCGACGCGCGCGCCGCCAGCCGGCCGCGCCGCGCGGGCGACCGGCTGTCGGCCTCGTATCTGAATTGTTACGTCGGCAACAAAGTCGTCGTGATGCCGCTGTTCGACAAGCGTTGGGACGGTGCGGCCGGCGCCGCGCTGCGGCGCCTTTTCCCGACCCGGCGCGTCGTCGGCGTGCCGACGCGCGAGGTGCTGCTCGGCGGCGGAAACATCCACTGCATCACGCAGCAAATTCCGCAGGCGGGCGCCAAGCGCGGCGCGGCGCGCGGGTCCAAGCCGCGCCGGCGCGGGGCGGCTTAGGCAGGCTCGGGGCCGCGCTTTAAGGAACTTTGACTCACGCCCGGTCTCGAAAGCCATTATTCTACGTTTCCATCATCGGCTCCGATCACCATCACTGGAAGTTCTCGTGTACTCATCTTTCCTCGCATTGCGCCGGGTCCGCGCGCGGCCGGCTCGCGGCGGCATCGGCCGCTCTTTGAAAGTCTTATGCCTCGGCGCAGCGGCGTTCGCGGCGGCCGGCTGTCACAGCCACAATTACAACAGCGGCTACGGCGTCGCCTGGGTCACGCTGACGGCCGAGCCTTCGAGCTTCGCGAGCTATGTCGTCAAGGTCGACTCGATCAGCTTGACGGACAAGAGCGGCAATGTGTACACGGCGCTCGGTACCGTGGAGCCCGTCGATCTGGTGAAGCTCGCGGACGTGTCCGAGCTGTGGGGCTCCGCGACGGTTCCGGCCACCACCTACGTGTCGGCGACGATTACGCTGGATTACACGACGGCGGCGGTCTCGGTGTTCGTCGGCGGCGTGGCGCAGAAGGCGACCGTCGTAGGCCCGACCGGCGCTGCGCTGACGACGACGACCGTGACCGTGAAATTCGATCCGAACAACCCGCTCGTGCTGCCGGCGAGCTATGCGACCACCAACGCCGTGCGCCTCGCGCTCGATTTCAACCTGCCGGCGTCGAATTCGATCAACTATGCGACCTCGCCTGCGACCGTCACCGTCACTCCGTTCATCACCGCCGCCAGCGCGCCCGCGGATGCCAAGCTGATCCGCGTGCGCGGGCCGCTGATCAACTCGAGCGTCGATCTCGGCACCTACACGATCTACGAGCGGCCGTTCTATGACGAGGTGAACAACATCGGTTCGCTGACTTTGTTCAACGGCCCGAGCACGGTGTACACGGTCAACGGCACCACCTACGTCGGCACGCCGGGCCTCACGACGCTGTCGCAGACCTCGGCCGGTTCGACGCTGACGGCCGCCTACACGACCTTCGAGCCGACGGCGACGGTGTCCGGCGCGGCGGGTAAATTCAATACCGTCTACGTGATCGCGGGATCGAGCCTCGAGTCTTACTACACGCAAAACTTGAGCGGCGAAGTCATCGCGCGCAGCGGCAATACCCTGACCGTGCGCGGCGGCACCTTGTGGGGCTCCACGTTGAGCCTGGCGAACGGCTATTTCGCGTTCCAGAACAACGACAGCCAGGTGTTGGTCGGTCCGGGCACGACGGTGACGGCCGAAGGCAACGCGACGCTCGGCAATCTCAATGCCCAATCGATCGCGGTCGGCCAGTACATCACCGCGATCGGCACCTACACGCTGCCGAGCTCGGGCGTCGTCACGCTGGATGCGACGAGTTCGACCGCCGGCCAGATTCGCCTGCATTCCACGCAAGCCTGGGGCCAGCTGCTGACGGGCGCCGCCGGCAGCGCGTCGATCACGCTACAGACGCTCGCCGGCTGGCCCGCGAGCGTATTCAATTTCGCCGGCAACGGGCTCACGAGCGCCCAGGACTCCTCGGCGGCGAATTACAAGGTCAATACCGGCGCGGTCGACTTGTCCGCCGGCGCTGCGGGCACGCCGCTGTGGATCGACGGCTTCACCAACGCGTTCGGCAGCGCGCCGCCCGATTTCAACGCGACGGCCGTGACCCAGGAAGGCGCGGTTCCGGCGAGCCTCCAGGTCGCCTGGGGCGCGTCGGGCACTACCGCGCCGTTCGCGGCCCTGTCGAGCAGCGGCTTTTCGATCGATCTTGCCAATACGAGTCTCGCGAGCGCCGTGATTCGCATTGGGGCCGAGTCGATCGATTTGAGGTCCCTCGCCGCCGCGCCGCAAGTCGTGCCGACCGCGGTCGCCGCGTCGACGACGTTCGCGCCGTCGTATGCCGAGGGGAACTCCACGGCCGGCATCAACACGTTCCAGACGTTCCCGACCTTCGCGACCGGCCTCAACGGCGCGATCACGACGGCGGCGCCCGTGACCATGCTCGAGGCGCGCGGGCTCTATGACCGGGCGACGAACACCTTTACCGCCGACACGGTCAACGTGGTGCTCTAGAATCCCTCCCCAGCATGGGGAAGTTCGTCGCAGGAATCTTGTGCGGGTGCGCGCTGGCCGCGGGCGGCGCGCATGCCGCGGCGCCGGTCCGCCCGCGCATCTGCCTCGTCCTGTCCGGGGGCGGCGCGCGCGGGCTTGCGCACATCGGCGTCCTCAAAGTGCTGGAACGGCTCAAAGTGCCGATCGATTGCATCGCCGGCACGAGCATGGGGGCGATCGTCGGCGGTTTGTATGCGCGCGGCATGACCGCCGAACAGATCGAGTCGACCGTGCGCACGGTGGATTGGCAAGAGGCGTTCCGGGATAGGCCGCCGCGCCGGGACCTTGCTTTTCGCCGCAAGCAAGATGACCGCAATTTCCTCGTGCGCCTGCCGATCGGTCTGAAACACGGCCGGTTTTTGCTGCCGAAGGGCCTGATCCAGGGCCAGAAGCTCGAGCAAACCTTGCGGCGCTTGACGCTGCCGTACCGAGAGGTTGCGAACTTCGACCGCTTGCCGACTCCCTACCGTGCCGTGGCGACCGATCTCGAGACCGGCCAGCCGGTGATCATCGGCCAAGGCGATCTTGCCGAGGCGATGCGCGCGAGCATGTCCGCTCCGGGCGTTTTCGCTCCCGTCGAGGACCACGGCCGGCTGCTCGTCGACGGCGGCTTGACCGAGAATCTGCCGATCGACGTCGCGCGTGCGATGGGCGCGGACGTGCTGATCGTCGTCGACGTGAGCTTTCCGCTGCAATCGCGCCGGCATTTGGATTCGGCGCTCGCGATCTCGAATCAAATGCTCGCGATATTGGTGCGCCGCGATGTCGAGCGGCAGAAGGCGACGCTGAGGGCGAGCGACATACTGATCGAGCCGGATCTCGGCGCCACCGGGTCGACCGACTTCTCGATCGTCGCGCAGATGATCCGGCGCGGCGAGCAAGCCGCGGAAGGCGTCCGCTCGAGACTCGCCAAGTTGAGCATCGGCGCCGCGGCCTACCGGCGATACGCCGAACGGCGCGCCGCCCCCGCGCCGCTTGCGCCGGTGATCCAGTTCGTGCGCGTCGATGCGCCGTCGAAGCCCTACGAACGGACGATCCTGGCGACGATGCGGCCGCTCGTCGGCAAGCCGCTCGACGCGAACCGGGTGGCGGCCGGGATCACCGAGCTCTACGGTCTCGGAATTTTCGAAACGGTCGACTATCGCGTGGTCACCGAGGGCGCCGGCGCCGCGCGGCGCAGCGGCATCGAAATTCGCGCGCGGCGCAAATCCTGGGGCCCGAATTACGTGCGGTTCGGCTTGAATCTCGAGGACGATTTTCAGGGCAACAGCCTGTACAACGCCGCCGCCCGGTTCCTGGTCACCGAAATCAACGATCTCGGCGCCGAATGGCTCACGGATCTGCAGATCGGCAGCAACCCGAAGGCCGTCACCGAGTTCTACCAACCGCTGTCCGCGCGCAGGCTCTGGTTCGTCGCGCCGAGCGCGCGCATCGAGATGCGCGATCTGCGCGTCTATTCGAAGGACGTGGCGATCGCGGACTTTCGCGAACGCGAGGCGGAAGCCGATCTGGACCTCGGCCGCGAGCTCGGCAATTGGGGTGAAGTTCGGGTCGGGATGCACCGGATCAACGGACTCGCGCGCGTGCGTTTCGGGGACCCGACCCTGGTCGACCGCGAGTTCAACAATGGCGAGTTGTTCTTCAAGTTCAGCTACGACCAATTGGACAGCGTCGACTTCCCGCGCACGGGCGAGACCGGTTCGCTGCAGTGGAACGCGGACCGGGCCGCGCTCGGCGCCAACGCCGCGGTGGACCGCGTCGCGGCCGATTGGCTGATGGCGCGCTCGCGCGGCCGCAATACGCTGCTGTTGTGGGGTTCGGCGGGCGCGACCGTACACGGCGTGATCAAGCCGACCGCGCTGCAGGATTTCTACAGCCTGGGCGGATTCTTCAATTTATCGGGCCTCGCGGCGCGCTCGCTGACGGGTCCGAATTACGCGATCGCGCGCGCGATCTATTTCCGCAAAGTCGGCCGTGGCGGCGAGGGCCTGCTCGAATTCCCGGCCTATCTCGGCATGTCGTTCGAGGCGGGCAACGTGTGGCAGCGGCGCGGCCAGATGAGCTTCGGCGAGGCGCGCAAGGACGTCTCCTTGTTCCTCGGCCTGGACACGCTATTGGGGCCGCTGTACGTGGGCGGCGGCTACGATACGACCGGCCACAGCGCGTATTATTTGTTCCTGGGCCGCACGTTCTAGATGTTAAAGGCCGCGGCTTTCGGCGAGCTTCTCGACTTTCTCGAAAATCAGCGCCGGCTGATCCCCGGCGCGCGAATATTCGTGCTTGCGCGCCATCTCTTCGAGCACGCGGTCGCGCTCGGCGGCGGTCAGGAACCAATGCGTTTTCTGCCAGTCGCCGCCGAGGATCTTGCGAAACGGATCCCCCGGCCGCAGGCGCACCAGCACGCCGTACGGGCGCGGCAGCTGCGCAATAGGGTCGACCAGATTGTGCGCGTTCGCTATGCCCATGGCGCCGTGAACGATAGCGCAATCGCCGCCGCCGCACCAGCCGACCGGGCCGGTGCGGGCGCGTGCTAGACTCCGCGCCCGATTGCACAGAGGAACGCAATGGCATCGTCCTACACAGCGTCGGATATCGAAGTATTGAGCGGGCTCGATCCGGTGCGCCGGCGGCCGGGCATGTACACCGACACGACGCGGCCGAATTATCTCGCGCACGAGGTCATCGACAACAGCGTCGACGAGGCGCTGGCCGGACATTGCGAGAACATCCGCGTCAGCGTGTTCAAGGACGGGTCGCTGGAAGTCGAGGACGACGGGCGCGGAATGCCGGTCGACATCCATCCGCAGGAGAAGATCAGCGGCGTCGAACTCATCCTGACGCGGCTGCACGCGGGCGGAAAGTTCAACGACCGCACCTATCAGCATTCCGGCGGCCTGCACGGCGTCGGCGTGTCGGTCGTCAATGCGCTGTCGAAGCACCTCGAATGCTGGGTGCGCCGCGGCGGCAAGGAATACAACATCAGCTTCGCCGGCGGCCGCACGGCCTCGAAGCTCGAGGCCGTCGGCGACGTGCCGAAGTCCCGGACCGGAACGACGGTGCGGTTCTGGCCGGACGGGCAATACTTCGACACCGACAAATTCGCGGTGCCGAAGCTCAAACAGGTGCTGCGCGCGAAGGCGGTGCTGTGCCCGAATTTGCGCGTGACGCTGTTCAACGAGGCGAGCGGCGAGACCGACGAGTGGTTCTATACAGGCGGCCTGCACGAGTACCTCGCCGAACAGCTGGGCAAGGGCAAGTGGCTGCCTGCGGAAACCTTCTACGGCAAGCGCACGATCGAAGGCGGGACGCTCGACTGGGCGTTCGCCTGGGTGGAGGCGTCCGAGCAAGCCGTCGCCGAGAGCTACGTCAATCTGATTCCGACGATCGAAGGCGGTACGCACGTCAACGGGCTGCGCACCGGCGCCGCCGACGCGGTGCGCGATTTCTGCGAATTCCGCAACCTCGTGCCGCGCGGAATCAAGCTTGCGCCCGAGGATGTCTGGGACGGCGTGAGCTTCGTACTTTCGATGAAGATGCGCGAACCTCAATTCGCGGGCCAAACGAAGGAAAGGCTGTCCTCGCGCGAATCGGCCGGCATCGTCCAGGGCGTGATCAAGGACGCGTTCGCGCTGTGGCTCAATCAGCACCCGGAGCAAGGCGAGCAAATAGCGCAGATCGCGATCGCGAACGCGCAGCAGCGCATCAAGGACAGCCAGAAGATCGCACGCAAGCGCGTCGTCGCGGGGCCCGCGCTGCCGGGCAAGCTCGCCGACTGCGTGAGCCAGGATCCCAAGCGCGGCGAACTGTTCCTCGTCGAGGGCGATTCGGCCGGCGGCTCGGCCAAGCAGGCCCGCGACCGCGTCACGCAAGCGATCATGCCGCTGCGCGGCAAGATACTGAATACCTGGGAGGTCGATGCGCGCGAAGTCCTCGATTCCCAGGAGGTCCACGACATCAGCGTCGCGATCGGCGTCGATCCCGGCGCCGCGGATCTGTCGGGCCTGCGCTATCACAAGATCTGCATTCTCGCCGACGCCGACAGCGACGGACAGCACATCGCGACGCTCCTGTGCGCGCTGTTCCTGCGCCACTTCCGCCCCCTCGTGAGCGCCGGGCACATCTACGTGTGCATGCCGCCGCTGTTCCGCATCGACGTCGGCAAACAGGTGATCTATGCGCTCGACGAGGCGGAGCGCGAGAAGGCGATCGCGCGGCTCGCCGTGGAGAACACGCGCGCGAAGCCGGTCGTGACGCGCTTCAAGGGCCTCGGCGAGATGAGTCCGCCGCAATTGCGTGAAACGACGATGGCGCCGCAGACGCGCAGACTCGTGCAGCTCACGATCGACGCGCACGACAGCCCCGACCAGATGCTCGACATGCTGCTCGCGAAGAAGCGGGCCGGCGACCGGCGCGAGTGGCTCGAGAGCAAGGGGAACCTCGCGCGGATATGAAGGACCAGGAATTAAATTTCGAAGGCATCGAATCGGAGCCGATGAAGAAGTTCGCCGAGCGCGCGTACCTCGACTATTCGATGTACGTGATTCTCGATCGCGCGCTGCCGCACATCGGCGACGGACTCAAGCCCGTGCAGCGGCGCATCGTCTACGCGATGAGCGAACTCGGCCTCGCGGCCGGGTCGAAGCACAAGAAGTCCGCGCGCACGGTCGGCGACGTGATCGGCAAATTTCATCCGCACGGCGACAGCGCCTGCTACGAGGCGATGGTGCACATGGCGCAGGACTTCGCCTACCGCTATCCGCTCGTCGACGGCCAAGGCAACTGGGGCTCGACCGACGATCCGAAATCGTTCGCCGCCATGCGCTACACCGAGTCGAGGCTGACGCGCTACGCCGCGCTTCTCCTACAGGAGCTCGGCGCCGGCACCGTGGATTGGGCGCCGAACTTCGACGGTTCGCTCGAGGAGCCGACGATGCTGCCGGCGCGGGTGCCGAATCTCCTGCTGAACGGCGGCTCCGGCATCGCGGTCGGCATGGCGACGGACATACCGCCGCACAACCTGCGCGAGGTGGTCGCGGCCTGCATCCATCTGCTCGACGACCCCGAGGTCACGACCCGCAAGCTCATGAGCCACATCAAGGGGCCGGACTTGCCGACCGGCGCCGAGATCGTATCGCCGCGCGCGGAATTGCTGCGCATGTACGAAACCGGGGCCGGCAGCTTCAAGGCGCGCGCGACCTACACGATCGAGGACGGCGAGATCGTCGTCGATGCGCTGCCGTTCCAGGTCTCCGGCTCCAAGGTGCTCGAACAGATCGCGAATCAGATGCGCCTGAAAAAGCTGCCGATGGTCGAGGATTTGCGCGACGAGTCGGATCATGAGAAGCCGACGCGCCTCGTCATAGTGCCGAAGTCCAGCCGCGTCGACGCAGCCGCGCTGATGGCGCATCTGTTCGCGACCACGGACCTGGAGCGCAATTACCGTGTCAACTTGAACGTGATCGCGCAGGACGGCCGGCCGCGCGTCATGGGCCTGAAGGAACTCCTGCTCGAGTGGCTGGAGTTCCGCAAGTCGACCGTGACGCGGCGTCTCATGCACCGTCTGGCGAAGGTCGATGCGCGGCTCCACATCCTCGACGGACTCTTGATCGCCTACCTGAACCTCGATGAAGTCATTCGCATCGTCAGGACGGAAGACCAGCCGAAGCCCGTGCTGATGCAAAGGTTCAAGCTGTCCGACGCCCAGGCCGAGTCGATCCTCGAGACCAAGCTGCGCCACCTCGCGCGGCTCGAGGAAATGAAGATCAGGGCCGAGCAGAAGGAACTCGCCGGCGAGCGCGATCAGATCGAAAAGACGCTGAAGAGCAAGGCGCGCCTTGCGCAGCTCGTGCGCGAGGAGCTGGAGGCCGACGCCGCCGAATACGGCGATCCGCGGCGCACCCGACTCATCGAGCGCGAGGCGGCGCAGGCCATTGCGGAGACGGAGCTGCTGACCGCCGAGCCGGTGACCGTCGTCTTGTCGCGCCTCGGCTGGGTGCGCGCGGCCAAGGGCCACGACATCGATCCGCGCACGCTCACGTACAAGAGCGGCGATGAGTTTCAGGCGGCGGCGCACGGGCGCAACTTGCAGCAGGCCGTGTTCATCGATTCGACGGGGCGCGCCTATAGCCTCGATGCGCACCAGCTTCCCGCCGCGCGCGGCCACGGCGAACCGCTGTCCGGAACGGTAGATCCGCCCGACGGCGCCACCTTCGCCGCGGTACTGATCGGCGAAGCGGACGATCAATGGCTGGTCGCGAGCGACTCGGGCTACGGCTTCCGCGTCAAATTGGGCGAGCTGTACGCGCGCAACAAGAAGGGAAAGTCCGTGCTCAAGGTGCCGGAGAACGCGCGCGTGCTCCCGGCCCAGCCGATCGCGGGCCGCGACGCGCTCGCGGTGCTCGTCAACAACGACGGCGAAGTTCTTGTTCTGCCTTGCTCGCAGATCGAGGAGATGAGCGCCGGCAAGGGCCAGAATCTCTATGGCATCCCCGGCAGGAAATCGGCGGACCGCGACGAGTATTTGGTCGCGATGGCGGTCGTCGCGCCGGGCGAGACATTGACGGTGCGCAGCGGCGCGAGCGCGCCGATGAAGCTCAAATACGCGGACCTCGCCGCGTTCCGCGACGAGAAGGGGCGGCGGCGCCGGCGCTTTTCGCGCGCCTACAAGCAGGTCGACGGGCTCGAAGTGGCGAGCGCCCGACCCGCTGCGGGCGAGCGCTAGCGGTCGCCCGACATCGTCACATCCTCCGGGGCATTGACGAAATACCCCTGGATGAATTCGATGCCGAGCTGCCAGAGCACGGCCATCGTGTTGGCGTCTTCGACGCGCTCGGCGATGGTTTCGACATGTTTGCGCTTCGCGGCCTCGACGAAGCCCTTGACGCGCTGTTGCTGCAGTTGATTCGACGACAGGCCCTGCATCAGCGAGCCGTCGATCTTGATGAAATGCATGTCGATTTCCGCGAGGAGCTTGAGCGGGTCGCGGCCGATGCCGAAGTGTTCGAGCGCGAAGCGGAAGCCGCGCTTGCCGAGGGCTTGCGCGAGATCCTTGGTCTGGCGCACGTACTGCGTCGCGAGGTCCTCGGAAACCTGGAAGCACAGCCGCTGCGGATCGACGCGAATCGCGCGCAGCTGGGTTTCGAGCCACGGGATCAGCGTCGGGTCGAGCACCGTGTCCTTCGAGATGCGCAGGAAGATGCATTCCAGCTTGCGGTTCGCGCTGAAGGACATGGATGCGCCGATCACCCATCGGTCTATGTTCTTCATCAGGTCGTTGCGTTCGGCGGCGGCGATGAATTCCGCCGGCAGAACCTCGGCGCCGTGCTCGTCGAGCATGCGCACGAGCACGTCGAACATGCCTTTGTCCTCGCCGAGGAGACTCGCGATCGGCTGTTGAACGAGCCGAAAGCGGTTCTCCATCAGCGCCGACTTGATGTGCTTCACCCAGACCTTGTCGTACGCCTGAACGCGCATCTCGGTGTCGGGCTTCGTGACCGTGAATGTCTGATTGCCGCCGAGCTTGCGGCCTTGAGCTACCGCGTCGACGACGTCGGCCACCGCGGCGGCGATGTCCGGGGCCGACGCGGACAGCGGGCGAAGGCCGATCGTGATCGTCGCGGACAGGCTCTTTTCGCCGCTCGTGAACAGGTGCTGATTGACCCGCTTGGCGAAGTTTTCCGCCCAGGCCTCGACGTCGCGCGCGGCGCCGCGCTCGAACAGCAACAGGAAGCCGTTGCCGCCGAAGCGGCCGCAAAGGTCGGTCGCCGTCAGCTGGCTGCGCAATAGATCGGCGATCTGGGCGATGAAATCCTCGCTCGCGAGCACGCCGATCGCGCTTTGAATTTCCGCGAAGCGGTCCGGCTTGATCAGCGCAAACACGCGTACGCCGCCTTTCATCGCCTGGCCGCAGCGCTCGCGCAGCGCCGCGATCAGATGGCGCTGTTGGAGAAAGCCCGTGCTCGCGTCGTTCTTGACCGCGTCGGCGAGCTGACTTTCGAGCTTGCGATCCTTCCTCTGGCGCGCCGGAATGCAGATGCGCACCGCGGGCTCCCCCTCGTGATCGGCTTTCGTCAGAAGGAGTTCGAGCGGCAGGTTCGATCCGTCCGACAGCAGCGCCTGGACCTTGAGGGCGTGATCGGTCCATTTGCCCTGCAGGCAGGCGACCAGGGCGCCCTTCAGCGCGACATGGGTCTCCTGTTCGAACAGGTCCATCAGCGGCATTCCGGTCAGCTCGTCCTCGCCCGGATAGCCGAACAGCTCGAGCCAGGCGCGGTTGGCGTCGACGACGATGCCTTCCTGAACGTGCGTGATCGCGTCGGCGGAGCCGTCCAGGAAGTTTTGCAGCTGCTCGCGGTACTCGCGCGCCGAGGAGAGCGTGGAGGAGAGCGCGTGCTCGAGGCGATACGCGCGCAGTTCGCGCGTCGCGACCGCCTGCAGGCGGCTGCGATGCGCGAGAGTCACCACGTCGTTTGCGCCCAGCGCCAGCGCCTCGGCGATCGAGGCTTCGTCGGCGCTTTCGCGCATGACGAGGAGCGGCATTTCCGGCGCACTTTGCGTCTTGACCATCATGATCGAGGCCAGATCGACGCCGATTTCGTCGACGAAGACGATCAGCATCTCGGGGTTGATCTGGATCAGGGCGTCGCCGAGGTCGCGTGCATCGGGCAACCAGGTGCAATGAACCGGGTGTCCGGCGTTGCGCAGCGTGCTGTTGATCGCCTCGACGTGGTCCTGTAGCCGCGCCATGACAATCAGTGGGACGGCCACCTGGTCGCTCATCGGTCGGTATCCTGATCGCGCATTTTCGGAGTGTAGCATCGGATTTACGACGAAAACCGCGACGGGCAGCCCAGGATCGGCATTCGCGGGCGGTGGCATCCGGCGGTCCGATGCGGCTATTATACGCGCCCTTTGAACCGCCCGTGATTACGGGCCCGAATGCCCGAGGCGTCCGATGGCAAGCTACAGCACGAATGAATTCAAGAGCGGCCTCAAGATATTGATCGACGGCGATCCCTTCGTGATCGTCGAGAACGAGATGGTCAAGCCCGGCAAGGGCCAGGCGTTCAACCGCGTGCGGGTGCGCAACTTGAAGAGCGGCCGCACGATCGAAAGAACGTGGAAGTCGGGCGATTCGGTCGAGGCCGCCGACGTCGTCGATACCGACATGCAGTACCTGTATTCGGACGGCGATTTCTTCCATTTCATGGTGCCGGATACCTTCGAGCAGATGACCGCGTCGAAGGAGTCGGTCGGCGAGGGCGCGCAATGGCTGAAAGACGGCACGATTTGCGTCGTCACGCTGTGGAACGGCGTGCCTCTGCAGGTCGTTCCGCCCGCGCACATGGAACTGAAGGTCGTCGAGACCGACCCGGGCGTGCGCGGCGATACGGCGACCGGCGGATCGAAGCCGGCGAAGCTCGAGACCGGCGCGGTCGTGCGCGTGCCCCTGTTCATCAACGAGGGTGAGACCATTAGGATCGATACGCGCACCGGCGAATACCTGTCGCGCGGCAAGGGCTAAAGAGGCCCTTGGGGCAAAACCCCGCCCCCAGCCCCACGCCGCGCGCCGTGCGGCGCGGTCGCGCGGAAACGCGCTGCTCTCGGCGAGCCCGTGCGCGCCGGCGG
>VFSW01009800.1_pt1 | contig 13645 bp, 12 predicted proteins | sample 5358111 | NCBI WGS metagenome assembly VFSW01 (sample SAMN11554181, study PRJNA540505) | mine drainage metagenome | isolation source: sediment from site ElyBrook_90M | place: USA: Ely Copper Mine, Vershire, VT | collected 2017 | reverse complement strand
GCGCGGGGGCGGGCGATCGGCGAGATTACTGGCTCGATGCAGATGGTGGCCGAGGGCGTGGATACGGCGGCGGCCGCCGTGGAACTGGGTCTTCGCCACGGCGTGAGCCTGCCGATCGCGAGGCAGGTGGACCGGATTCTGCGCGGCGAGATGCCGCCGGCGCGGGCGGTGACCGAGCTGATGGAGAGATCGCTCAAGGAAGAGTGACAATAGCAGAAGAGGGAACCGGCCCGCGGCCGGCGACGATGCCGCCAGAGATACCGCAACCTTTCTCGAATGAGCGGGTTGATACCGATATGACCGCCGCAGCGGCGTATCTGGAGTGCGATGCGGAGCTGATGCTCCGCGTGCGCGAAGGCGACGACGTCAGCTTCGCCCTGTTGCTTGAGAAGCACCGCCGCCCGGTGATTCATTTTCTCTATCGGATGGTGCAGAATCAGGCGATTTCCGAGGAGCTGGCGCAGGAGGTTTTCCTGCGCGTCTACAAGGCGCGCGCCAGCTACGAGCCGACCGCGAAATTCACGACGTGGTTGTTCCGGATCGCCAGCCACCTGGCGATCAACTGGCTGCGCGACCGGCGCAACGAGCGGTCGCAGGACAGCCTGGATCAGACCACGGCGGACGGCATGCACGTGCAGGTGGCCGACAAGGCGCTGACGAGCGAACAGGAGTTGATCCGGCGGGCGCGGCTGGCCGAGGTGCGGGCGGCCATCGACGCGCTGCCGGCCAAGCAGCGGGCGGCGGTACTCATGCACAAGTACCGGGAGATGGGGTATGCTCAGATCGCCAAGGCGCTCAATTGTTCGGAATCGGCGGTAAAATCGTTGTTGTTCCGGGCGTATGAGACGCTGCGGGCGCGGCTGGCGCACATGGTATGAAGGGGAGGCGCGAAGAGGAGGTGCCTATGTCATGTCCAGCGAAACATCGGCTTGGCGCGGACACGTATGTCTCCTATGCGGCCGGCCTTCTTGGGGAGACGGAGCGGGCCGCATTCGAGCGGCACATGGCCGATTGTCCGGAGTGCGCTCGGCTGGCGAGCGAGCAGCGGCGCGTGTGGGCCGCGCTCGACGGCTGGACCGCGGCGCCCGTGCCCGAGGACTTCGACGCGAAGCTGTATGCGCGCATTGCGGAGGAAGGCAAGCACCGCTGGTGGCATGCACTTCGGCGGCCCGGGTTTTCCTTCCGGCTGAGCACGGCGGCTCCGGTGGCCGTGGCCTGCGCGGCGCTCGCGGTGGCGCTGCTGCTGCGCGCGCCGCAGCCACTGCCTTCCGCGCATTCGGCGCCGGCTCCGGCGACTGCGACCGTGCGTCCGAAGCTCGACGCGGATCAGGTCGAGCGCACACTGGACGATCTGGACATGCTCCAGCAGCTCGTATCTCCGCCGGCGGACTCGAACGACTCGCGGTCCTGAGCGCGCGAAAGGCGAACCGGTGCGCGTAGTTTCCCTAGCCGCGGCGTGGCTAGCGCTGCTGCTCGCGCCGGCCGCCGGCTTCGCCTGGGGACGGCGCAATCCAACTACGCCGAAGCCGCCACCGGGTCAGCGGGGACAACGCGGGGGCTCGAACGCCAACAAGGCGAAAAAGCAGCCGCTTGGCCCCGCTCCGCTCGAACAGCTTCGCCGCATGTCGCCCGAGGACCGGCAGCGATTTCTCGACAGCCTGCCGCCGCAGCGCCGCCAGAACATCGAGCGCCGTCTCAACAATTACGAGAACCTGCCGCCGCAGGAGAAACAGCGGCTCCAGCGCACCTACGACAAGTTCCAGCAGTTGCCGCCCGAGCAGCAGAACGCGATGCGGCAAGGTTTCCGGACGTTCGCGCAGCTTCCGCCGGATCGCCGGCAGGCGCTGCGGGAGGAGATGCGCAATCTGCGATCGCTCAACCCCGCCGAGCGGCGCAAGCGGATCTCGAGCCGGGAGTTTCAAAACCAGTACAGCCCGGACGAGCGGCAGATCATGGATCAGATGACGCAGCTCGCTCCGAATCGCTAGCCGACCGCGGGGAATAATCGAACGCGAATCGGAGGCTCGCCGCGGCGAGGGCGGCCAGTTCGGCCTCGCTGAATCCGAATCGCGAGGCGGCGAGCGCGTATTCGTCCTCGAGCGTGCAATGGAACAGCGCCGGATCGTCGGTGTCGAGCACGATGGGCACGCCCGCGTCAAAGAGGCGCCGCAGCGGATGCTCGTCGAGCGAGGCGACGACGCCGGTTCTGAGATTGCTGGTGAGGCAGACTTCGAGCGGAATAGCGCGGGCGCGCAGTTCCTCGACAAGCGCCGGGTCGCGCGCGGCGGCGATGCCGTGTCCGATGCGCTCGGCGCCAATGGCGAGCGCATCGCGGACGGACTCTTGGCCGCCCGTCTCTCCGGCGTGACAGACGAGCCGCAGCCCCGCCTCGCGCGCGGCGGCAAACAGGGCGGCGAACTCGCGCGCCGGCCCGCGAATCTCGTCTCCGCCGATGCCGAACGCAACGACGCCGCGTCCGCGCGAGCGCGCGGCGAACTCGACCACCGGCCGCGCCGTCTCCGGACCGAACTGCCGCACGGCATCGAGGATCCAGCGCACGGCGAGCGGCGAGCGGCACGACTCCTCCCACAGCGCCTCGTAGACGGCGGCGAGATCCTGCCCCTTCCACAAAATCACGCCCGCCGAGAGCGTGATCTCGGCGTAGACGACGCCCTGCGCGGCGAGCCCTGGTAGCAGCCGCCGCAGAGCTAGCGCGTAATCCTCAGGCGTCTTTAGCAGACGATTGACCCACACGTAGGCGCGCAGGAAGCCGGCGAAGTCGTCGTAGGAGGTGTTAGCGTCGATCTCGTCCATCGCGAGCGACGGATCGATTTCGCGGATCGTCGCGGGCTCGATCGAGCCTTCGAGGTGCAGGTGTAATTCCGCCTTGGGGATTTCGGCGAACCGCATTGCTGCCATAATATCTGCGATGAACCGGCGCCAACTTGACTCCGTAGTCCATGGCTATTGCTCCGACGCCTTCGGCGTGCTCGGTCCGCATCAGCGCGAAGACGGCGTATGGGAGGTGCGCGCGTTCCTGCCGCGCGCTGTCGAGGCCTGGGTGGATGTCTCGGGACGCCTTGTGCCGATGATACAGATCGACGGGGCGGGTGTCTTTATCGCGAGCCTTGTGGAAGCGCCGGGCCGGTATCTGCTGCGGCAGAAGCGCGACGACGGCGTGGTGGAGACGCTGCACGATGTGTACCGTTTCGGCCCGCTGCTGACGCCGTTCGAGCTGCACCTGCACGGCGAGGGCACGAACTACGAGAGCTACCGTACGCTTGGCGCGCACCTGGTGGAGCTGGACGGCGTTCCCGGCGTGCGCTTCGCGGTGTGGGCGCCGAACGCGCTGCTGGTCTCGCTGGCCGGCGATTTCAACGACTGGGACCGGCGCCGCCACCCGATGCGCGCGCGCGACGGCGGCATCTGGGAGATCTTCCTTCCCGGCGCGCAGCCCGGCCAGGCGTACAAGTACGCCGTCAAGTCGAAGATCGCCGGCTACGAGGTGCTGAAGGCCGATCCGTACGCCTTCGCGAGCGAAGTGCCGCCGCGCACGGCCTCGGTGATCGGGCGGCTCGACGATTACGAATGGGGCGACGCGAAATGGATGGAAGAGCGCGCGCGGAAGAACTATCTCAACGAGCCGTTCTCGGTGTATGAAGTGCATCTCGGCTCGTGGCTGCGCGGCCCGGGCGACCAGCCGCTCGGATACCGGGAGCTGGCGCGCACGCTGGTTCCCTACGCGGCGAAGATGGGCTTCACGCATCTCGAGCTGATGCCCATCATGGAGCATCCGTACTCGGGCTCGTGGGGCTACCAGGTCACCGGCTTCTATACGCCGACGGCGCGCTTCGGCACGCCCGCCGACTTCAAATTCTTCATCGATAGCTGCCATCGGGCGGGACTTGGCGTGATCGTGGACTGGGTTCCGGGCCACTTCCCGAAGGACTCGCACGGCCTGGCGTACTTCGACGGCACCGCGCTTTACGAGCACGCCGATCCGCGCAAGGGCGAGCACCGCGAATGGGGCACGCTGATCTTCAACTACGGGCGCAACGAGGTGCGCACGTTCCTGATTTCGAACGCGCTGTTCTGGCTGAAGCAGTATCACATCGACGGGCTTCGGGTGGACGCCGTGGCCTCGATGATCTATCTGGATTACTCGCGCGAGCCGGGCGAATGGATTCCCAACCAATACGGAGGCAACGAAAATCTCGAGGCGATCAGCGTGCTGCGGCGGGTGAACGAACTCGCGCACGAGGTTCCTGGCGTGGTGACCATCGCGGAGGAGTCCACCGCGTTTCCCGGCGTGTCGAAGCCCGTGTATCTCAACGGGCTGGGCTTCACCATGAAGTGGAATATGGGCTGGATGCACGACATGCTGAAGTATTTCTCGACCGACTCCGTGTACCGGAAGTATCACCAGAACGACATAACGTTCAGCCTGCTCTACGCGTTTTCGGAAAATTTCCTGCTGCCGGTTTCGCACGACGAGGTCGTACACGGGAAACGCTCGTTGATCGATAAGATGCCGGGCGACGGCTGGCAGAAGTTCGCCAACACGCGCGCGTTTCTTACTTACATGTTCGGCCACCCGGGCAAGAAACTGCTGTTCATGGGGGCCGAGGTCGGCCAGTGGGACGAGTGGTACTGCGAGGGCAGCGTGCGCTGGGATCTGCTCGAGCACGACCTGCATCGCAAGCTGCAGCACTTCGTCGCGGACCTGAATCAGTTTTACCGCTCGCGGCCGGCGTTGTACGAAGTGGACTATCACTGGTCGGGGTTCGAGTGGGTGGACATTCGCGACTACGAGCAATCGACGCTGTCGTTCCTGCGCCGTCCGGCGAAGGGCCAGCCCGCGCTTCTGTACTGCTGCAACTTCACGCCGGTTCCTCGCACCGGATACCGGATCGGCGTGCCTTCGGCCGGGATGTGGCGGGAGGTGTTCAACTCGGACGCCGCGGCCTATGGCGGGTCGAACATGGGCAACGGCGGCGTGGCGGTTTCCGAGCCCGTGCCCGAGCACGGGCGGGATCATAGCCTGCGCGTCACTCTGCCTCCGCTCGCCGTGGTCGTGTTCGAGGAACCGCGGAGCGGCTGGAGGGAATGAGAGCCGCCGTACTTCTGCTGGCCGCCTCGAGCGCGGCGTGGGCGGGAGCGGATTGGACGATTGGCCCGTTCGAGCGCCCGGCGGGGGCGAACCCGGTCATCGCGCCGCGGCTCGCGACGTTGTTCCAATGCCCGGTGCGCGGCGAGCCGGTGCATTGGGAGGCGCTGCACACGTTCAACCCGGCGGCGATCGAACGCGACGGCCGCGTCAGCGTGCTCTACCGGGCCGAAGACGACCGCGGCTCGATGTCGATCGGCGGGCACACGTCGCGAGTTGGCCTTGCCACGAGCGTGGACGGGCTGCACTTCGCGCGAGAAGACGCGCCGGTGTTCTATCCCGCGCCCGACGCCGAGCGCGAGCGCGAGTGGCCGGGCGGCTGCGAGGATCCGCGGATCGTCGAGGCCGGGGACGGGACGTACTATCTCACTTATACGCAATGGAACGGCAAGATCTGGCGGGCCGCGGTTGCGTCCTCGCGCGACCTGCACTCGTGGACGAAGTACGGCCCGTTATTTCGCGACGCGGGAAGTAGGTACGCCCAGATGCATTATAAGTCGGCGGGCATTGTCTGCCGCCTGGCGCGCGGGCGGCTGATCGCGGCGCGGATTCATGGGACCTATTGGATGTACTGGGGCGAGGGCGAGGTTCATCTGGCCACGTCGATCGATCTGATCCACTGGCGGCCGGTCGAGGACAAGGTGGGTAAGCTTGTCTCGGTGCTCGGCCCGCGCCCGGGCCGCTTCGACAGCGAGTTTCCCGAGGTGGGCCCGCCGCCGGTGCTCACGCGCCGAGGCATCGTGGTCATCTACAACGGCAAGAACGCCGATCATGGAGGGGATGCGGCGATCGGCGCGGGCGCTTACGCGGCCGGCGAGGCGTTGTTCTCGAGTAAGGACCCGGCTCGGCTGCGGGCGCGGCTCGACGAGCCGGTGCTCGAACCCAGCGAGCCGTACGAAAAGAGCGGACAATACGCGGCCGGCACGACGTTCGCCGAGGGCCTGGTCTGGTTTCATGGACATTGGCTGCTCTACTACGGCTGCGCGGATTCGCTGGTGGCGGTCGCGGTCTCGCCGCACCGGCGCCCGTAAGCGGGCGGCGGCACCGGGCTCGACGTTGCTTGTGCGGGTCACGCGGTCCATACCAGCTTCGTCCGCGCGGCTGGGCGAATCCGGACCGCCCGGCATGGCGCGCTCGGATCAGAACTAAGGCGAATTCCTGAGGCGCCCTATTGTGTCGCGCCCGAATCGGGCAGGGAAAAAATGTAGATGGCAACCGCGACACTCTCCCGGCCGATGCGTGTTAGAGAGGAGTGTAGTAAGAGCGTAGCGAGGTCGACGTATGAGAAAACTTCTGCTGTATCTGGCGGCCGCGGCCGCGTTCGGCCAGCCGGCCGCCACTCCTCCGCAAATCGGCGACACCGCGGCCGCCCGCTTCCTCGATCAGGCCACCTGGGGACCGACCCCCGCCTCGATCGCCCAGCTTCAGCAGATGGGTTTCGAGAACTGGCTGAATGCGCAATTTGCCCTGAACGCGTCCGACCTGCCGAACGAGCCCGTGATCGACTCGAACGGCAAACCGTATACGAACCTGGCCAATGTCCAGCGTGCGTTCTTTGAAAACGCGCTGACTGAGCCCGACCAGCTTCGCCAGCGCGTCGCCTTCGCGCTCAGCGAAATCTGGGTCGTCTCGCAAACGAGCGGCGTCAACTACGCCTACGCGTTCCCTCCGTACTGGCGCATCTTCCGTGATAACGCCTTCGGCAATTACCGCGACATCATCCAGGCCGTAACGCTCAATCCGGCTATGGGCCGCTACCTCAACATGGCCAATAACAACAAGGCCGACCCGTCGAACCGAACCGCGGCGAACGAAAACTACGCCCGCGAGTTACTTCAGTTGTTCACCCTTGGCCTGACTCAGCTCAACCCCGACGGCACGCCGGTTCTCGACAATAACAAGAATCCGGTTCCGACTTACGATCAGGCGGAAGTAACAAGCCTTGCGAAGGTCTTTACCGGCTGGACGTATCCGACGGCGCCAAAGCGCAAGGCGGCCGCGGACAATCCCCCCTATTACATGGGCCAGATGTTCGCCGTCGAGACCAACCACGACGAGACCGCGAAGACGATCTTCGGCGGCAATGCCATCCCGGCGGGACAGACCGCGGAACAGGACCTCCAGATGACTCTGGACGACCTGATGAATCAGCCGACGATGGCGCCGTTCGTCTCGACCCAGCTCATCCAACACCTGGTCACCAGCAACCCGAGCTCCGCTTACGTCGAGCGCGTGTCGAACGTCTTTCTCAATGACGGTACGGGCGTCAAGGGCGACATGAAGGCCGTCATCCAGGCGATTCTGCTGGACCCGGAAGCGCGCGCGGGCGATGACGCCGCCGCTCCCACGCCAGCCGGCTTCGGACATCTCCGTGAGCCGATCCTCTTCGCCGCGAACGTGCTGCGCGGCTTGAACGCTACTCTCGGGAATCTGAGCGCTGTTCCGTACTTCACCGCCCAGATGAGCCAGGACCTGTTCCGCGCTCCGAGTGTCTTCAGTTACTTCGCGCCGCAAAACACAATTTCCGGCGGCCTGCTCGGCCCGGAGTTTCAAATTTACTCGACGGCCACCGCCGCCGCGCGCGCCGACATGGTGAACCGGCTTCTGTATGGAAAGCTCGACGCGAGCACTACGGTCGACCTCAGTCCGTTCGTCGCGCAAGCGGGTGAGCTGAGTAAGCTCGCCGAAGCAATCGGTTATTCGTTCTTCCATAACGCCATGCCGGCGGCGGTCGAGCAACAAGCGACGGCCGCGGCGCAGGCACAGGCCACTCCGCTCGCCAAGGCGCAGGCGGCGCTTTACGTGGCGCTGACTTCGGGCGAATACCAGATCATTCAGTAGGAGACACTCATGTTTACTCGACGGGGATTTATTCGCGTTGGCGCGGCCACGGTTTCCACTCTCGCCCTGCGGCCATTCGGGCTGCTGCCGGCGCTCGCGCAAAGCGTATCGGACTACCGGGCGCTGGTGTGCATCTTTCTGTTCGGCGGCAACGACTCAAACAACACCGTCGTTCCGATGGACGACGCAAGCTTCCAGGCGTACTCGTCGCTGCGCCTGGGTCTGGCGCTTCCGGCGAGCCAGCTCACCGCGCCGGTGCTCACGACGAGCGGCGCGCCGTACTCGTTCCACGGCAAGCTGCCCGATCTGGCGAGCCTCTTCGCCTCGAAGGAACTGGCCGTCGTCGCCAATGTCGGGTCGCTCGTCCAGCCGCTCACCCGCAATCAGTACCAGCAGGCGCAGGCGCCCATCCCCAACAACCTCTTCTCGCACTCCGATCAGCAGCTTCAGTGGCAGACCTCGATCGCGCAAGGCCACAGCCCGACCGGATGGGCCGGCCGGGCCGCCGACTACATCGCCGCGCAGAAGATGAACGCGTCGGACTTCCCCGTGTTCCTTTCGGTGGCGGGCAACGTACTGGAAGGCGCCGGATCGAGCACCCAACCCGTGGCCGTCGCGCCCGGCCAGTCCCTCGCGCTGCAGGGCTTCAACAAGTCGTCCGCGTCGCAGGCGCGCTGGAACGCCCTTAACACGCTGCTCACCGCCGACACGGGCGTGAGTCTGGTCCAGGCCGCGAACCAGACGCTCGCGAACAGCATCGCCGACGCTCAGGCGCTCACCAGCGCGCTCGCGAAGGCCCCCACTCTCAAGACGCAGTTCCCGAAGTCGAGCCTGGGCGCTCAGCTTCAGCAGGTCGCGCAGATCGTCTCCGTGCAATCCGGCCTCGGGATGAGCCGCCAGATCTTTTTCTGCTCGCTGGGCGGCTTCGACACGCACACCAACGAGCTGAACACGCACGACACTCTGTACCCGCAGTTGAACGACGCGCTGGTCGCGTTCTACAACGCGACCCAGGAGCTCGGCGTGGCCCAGAACGTGACCGCGTTCACCGAGAGCGATTTCAGCCGCACCTTTCAGCCGACCACCGGCGACGGCAGCGATCATGCCTGGGGCGGCAACCAGCTTGTGATCGGCGGCGCGGTGGCGGGCGGCCAGATCTTCGGCCAGTTCCCAACGTTCGAACTCGCCGGCCCGAGCGACGCCGACACGCGGGGCCGCTGGATCCCGACGACAGCCATCGATCAGTACGGCGCGACGCTCTCGTCGTGGTTCGGCATTCCCGACAGCGCGCTTCCAAGCGTCTTTCCGAACTTGCCGAACTTCGGCGCCCAGAAGCTTGCGTTCCTGGGCTGAGGCCCGCTCAGACGCGCAGCTTCGCCCGCGCGTAGTCCATGCACGTCCTCACGTTCGCCTCTTCGGCGGCAAGCTGCGCCTCGTGCGAAAGCCCGCTCACCACCGGAAGCGGCCGGGGGCTCTTCTTCTCGCGCACCATCCGCAGCGTGCGCGCCAGATACAGCCCGTCGCGCTCGGGGAACGTCGTCCAGTATTGGTCGGTCAGACACGCGACCGGCAGCGGATCGCGCGTGATCATCTCGAGCGAGAAGCGTGTCCGGGGCCGCGCCTGACGAACCAGGTCGATCATCGCCTGCAAGTCCAGCATGCCCGTGCCGAGATTGACCTCCGAGAGCAGGAAGCCATCCTCGGTTGGCGCGACCGCCATGTCCTTCAAGTGCGTCACGATCGCGTGCGGCGCGAGCTTCCGCGCCACGTCCATCGGATCGTCGAGCAGCGAGATGTTATTGCCGAAGTCGAGGCACGCCCCGAAGTACTCGCTCGAGTGTTTGCGGATCAGCGCGGCCAGCTCGTCCGCCGTCCAGTCCTTGTGATTCTCGAGCCCCAGCGGGATGCGGTACTTGTCGAGCAGCGGCAGCGCCTGCTCGATGGACGCGAGCGAGTGCGTCTCCCACTGCTGCCATTCGGCCAGCGTCTTGAAAGTGATGTACCGCCGCCCGGCGAGCAGCCCCGCGCGCAATGCGGTCGCCCCCGCCGCCTGCGCGTTCTTCAGCGCCTGCTCGAACGCTTCCGTCGAGCCGTTGCGCGGCATCGGCGCCATCGCCTCGACGTACATGCCCAGCTCCGCGGCGCGCGCGCGGATCTTCGCCGGATCGCCATTGATCGGCGCTTGAATACCGGCCGCGCCGAGCGCGTGGCAGTGATCGAGGAACGTCATGGTGTCGCGCGGGCGCCACGCCGTGAGATACGAAGTCGTGGCGATGCCGACGCCCGCGAGCGCGATTCCGGCGGGCGCGGGCCGCGCCATTACGCTGGCGGCCGTTAGCGAAAGAAACTGGCGGCGGTTCACGCTAAGACGCTCCGAAGAACGTCATCCCAGGGCTTGCGGTACGGCCGTTCGAGCATCGCCGACGCCTCCCTGTCGCCGATTATCTCCTCGTGGTCCGCGTCCCAGCGAATCTTGCGGCCGATGCGCAACGAGATATTCGCCAGGTGGCACGCCGTCGTCACCTGATGCGCGCCCTCGACATCGGCGATCGGACGCTCGCGGCTCTTCACGCAATCGAGAAAATTCCGGGCGTGCAGATCGAACTGCTCGGCGGACGATCCCGGCTCCTTCATCGCTTTCGTCCACGGCTCGGGCTTGGTCTGGCTGCGCTCGGGCCCTCCCGTCGGATGCCCCTGGAACACCGGGATCGCGTTCATCGGATCGATCCTCATGTCGGGAAGCACCTCGAACCCCGACCGCCCGATCACCAGGCTTCCGCGCTCGCCTTGAAACTCGAGCCCCGCGTTCGCCCGGCGGCCCGCGCTCGCTTCGCGCAGCGAGAAGCTTGTCGTGAACCCCGGATACTCGAAGATCGCATCCTGCGTGTCCGGCGTGTCTCCGAGCCCTTCGAGCGCGAATCGCCCGCCGGTCGACGCCACCGACGCCGGCCCCTTCACCTGCATCACCCAATGCACGATGTCCAGCTCGTGCGCGCCCAGGTTCGTCATCTGCCCGCCCGAGTAATCCCAGAACCAGCGGAAATGATACAGCCCGCGCAGCTTGTTATACGCGCGCAGCGGCGCGGGCCCCAGCCACATGTCGTAGTCGAAATCCGAGGGCGGGTCGGAATCGAGCGGCGACCCGAACCCCGGCATCACGTTGCGGAACGAGCCGCCGTGCGTGTTCATGATCTTGCCGAGATACCCGGCCTCGAGCAACTGCTTGGCGCGCTGGTAATGGAGGCCCGAGCGCTGCTGCGTGCCCGCCTGCACCACGCGGTTGTACCGCCGCGCGGCCTGCACCATCCAATGACCCTCGCGCACGAACAGCGTCAGCGGCTTCTCGACGTAGACATCCTTGCCCGAGGCGCAGGCCAGGATCGTCAGCAGCGCGTGCCAGTGATCCGGCGTGCAGACCACGATCGCCTGCAGATCCTTGTTCTCGAGCATCTTCCGGAAATCCGTGTATGGCTTCGCGCCGGCGCCGCACGCCGCCAGCCCCTGCTCGAGCCGCGGCTGGTACACGTCGCACATCGCCGCCAGATCGCAGTCCTTCTGATGGCTGAAATCGAAGACGTGCTGGTGGCCGATGAGCCCATAGCCGATGAAGCCCACCTGCACGCGCTCGTTCGCGCCCAGAATGCGCCGGTAGCTCGATGCCGCCAACGCCGTTAACGGCAGCGCTCCGCGCCGCGTAATTCCGCCAGGATTCTCGCTCATCGTGCGCACCATCCTCCATCGATCAGTATGTCCGTGCCGGTGATGAACCCCGCCGGCTCCGAGCAGAGGTACCGCGCCAGCGCGCCGATCTCCTCCACCTTGCCCCAGCGGCCCACGGGAATGCTCGCCAGGAACTGCGCATTCGCTTCCGGGTTCCGCATCAGCGCCAGGTTCATGTCCGTGCCGAACGGCCCGGGGCTGATGGCGTTCACGGTGATGCTGTCCCCGGCGAGCTCGAGCGCCAGCGCCCGCGTGAGCCCCAGCAGCGCCGTCTTGCTCGACGAATACGCGGCCCGGCCCGGGAGCGACACGTGACTCATGATCGACGTCATGTTGAGGATTCGCCCGTATCCCGCCCCGCGCATCCCGCCCACGAACGCCCGGCACATCAGGAACACGCTGGTCAGGTTCGTGTTCATCACGCTTTGCCACTCGTCGAGCGTGAATTCGGTGAGGTTCTTGCGGATGTTGATCCCCGCGTTGTTGACCAGGATCTGCACGCGCCCCATCCGCTCGGGAATCTCCGCGGCCAGCCGAGCGGCATCCTCCTCGCGCGAAACGTCGGCGCGAAACGTCTCCGCGCGTCCTCCCGCGCCCGCGATCTCCCCACGCACGGATTCAAGCAGCGCTTGATCCCGCGAAACAAGGGCCACGCTACAGCCCGCTTCGGCCAGCGCGGAGGCCATCGCCTTGCCAAGCCCTTTGCTCGCGCCGGTAATGACGGCGACTTTGCCGGACAACTCTTGATCGGACATTCGGATTCCCCGTGATTATATGCCCATCGAAGCCGCCGTTGCTGGCCGCGCGTTTGCGGTTCGCCTCCAGCACCACGGCCAACTTGCGGCTTCCGTAGGACGGGCATTTCAGGTACAGCTCGCCGAGTTCGCGGAGCAGACGCAGGTTCTCGGCGCTCTCCGGCCGCGACTGGTGGTAAAAGCTCGAACGCGGCACGCCCGGCAGTTCGCACTGCTGTTGGACGGTGAGACGCCGGGGTTGCGGGTCGATCCATAGGCGTTTGTCGTCAGTCGATGAGGCCGCGCTTTATTTGAGAAAGTCCAACTCCACTTTCAGTGTGGGTCTACGGCGGGGCCGGTCACGATGCGGGCACAGCAGGAGCCCAAAAACAGAAAAGCCAGTCCGCGTTTTGGGCTGGGCAACGGCATTGGCGGGATTCCCTTCCTCGGTGGTCTGGACGAGGCCTGTGGCGCGGGCGCTGGCTTGTTCACGATACCCTCCGGGGCCTTCCGCTTGGCTTCGGTGCGAATGTGGCTGTAGAGGGCAATTATGTGGCCTGAGACGTGCCCGGCAATGTCCACCATGGTCTGGTCACCGGCCCCGCTTTCAGCCAGTTTCCCCAGCCGCACCTGACCGCTCCCACCCCACCCAGCCCGTGCTGCCCGCCGAAATGTCTACCCGCCAATCCCACCGCGCCACAAGGCCCAATGCCGCGCTGAAAGAGGGGCTGACGGCGATCATCCAGTGCTTTCTCCAGGCAAAGATGTGCGAAAACCGGAAGTGCGACAAGCTCGGCGGCCACATCAAGAACCAGTCCATCGACGAGATTGAGCACTCGGAGATGCTTGTCGAGCGCATTCTATTTCGCGATAGGACGCTCCCACATGACCGACTTACCGCAGATCGACGCCGGCCAAAACGTTACGGAGCAAATCGAGAGCGACCTGAAACTCGAGCTGAGCGCGGCCGCAGGTTACAATGCCGCCATCCAAATCATTCGCGATCTGGGCGACAATGCATCGCGCAAACTCCTCGAACGCCTCCTCAAAGGACGAGGAATCGCCCGTCGATTGGCTCGAGGCCCAGTTCCACCAAATCCAGGGAATCGGCTATGAGCCATATTGGAGCTAGGTCTGTGACCGCCTGAAAAGGTTCTATTTGGGAAGTCTGTACAGGTTGAGT
>VFSW01009799.1_pt1 | contig 13646 bp, 16 predicted proteins | sample 5358111 | NCBI WGS metagenome assembly VFSW01 (sample SAMN11554181, study PRJNA540505) | mine drainage metagenome | isolation source: sediment from site ElyBrook_90M | place: USA: Ely Copper Mine, Vershire, VT | collected 2017 | reverse complement strand
CGCGCGCGATCCCCTCGGTGGAACCGACGCATGCCCGCTGACGACCGGTTCGTCACCCGCGCATTCCGGGCCGGCGACGAGACGGCGATCCTCGATCTCTTTGCGCGCTCGTTTCACGCTCCGCGTTCGCCGGAACACTTTCGCTGGAAGTATCAGCACGATCCATACGGCAACGAGCATATCAGCCTGACGTTCGACGGAGAGACACTCGCCGGCCACTACGCCGGCTATCCGGTCGAATTTTTCGACGAGGGAGCGCGCGTAGTGTCGCACCAGATCGGCGACACGATGACCGATCGCTCGATTCGCCACGTCGGACGCGGGCCGACCAGCATTCTCGGCCGCACGGCCCTGCACTTCTACGAGCACTTCTGCGAGGAGAAGATCGCCTTCAATTTCGGATTCAACGTCGCGAACATCCAGAAGTTCTCGCTGCGGTTTCTGCGAAGCGACCGCGCCGAGCCGGTCTCGTACTGGAGTCTCAAGGCGCCCGTGCCGCGCATCGGCCGGCTGCAGCGATGGTCGCGCGGGTACCAGCTCGAGCTCGTTCGCGACGCCGGAGAGGAGCTCGATCGCTTTTTCGACCGCGTTGCCCCCGCATATCGGTTCCTCGTCCGCCGTGACGCCCGGTATCTCCGCTGGCGGTACCTCGAGAATCCCGAGCCCGGCGCATTCATCGTGGCCATCCGCAAATGGCGGCGCCTCGTCGGATGGAGCGTTTTCCGGATTCGCGGCTCGCGCCTGATCTGGGGCGACGCGCTGTTCGATCCGCGCCACGCCGATGCCGCGGGCGTGTTGATCCGCCATGTCGCGCCGAGCTATCCGGTCGAGCGGCTGGAGGGATGGTTTGCGCCGCGGCCGGCCTGGTTCGCCGAGGAGCTGCGCCGGATCGGAATGACTCCGAGCCCGGAGCCGCAAGATCTTTCCTTGATGTGTGTTCCGTTCACCATGCCCGACGCGACCGAGCGCATGCGGGAGAAGCTGTATTACACGATGGGAGACTCGGATCTGTTTTAGCTTGTCGGGCACGGCGGCGCCGTGCCGAAACGCGGGTTCGGTCGGGCGCAGCCCGACCCTACAAAGACAGCCCTGGTCCCGCTCGTGCATGTCGGCCCCATCAGCACAGCAGCTACAATTGGACGCGACCCATGGATGAGCTGCAGCAGACGCAAAAGAGCAGTGGCGAGAAGCGTCTCGGTGGCGTCGACCGCCTGCGCGTGCTGGTCATCGAGGACGACCTGCCGCTGCGCGGAATGCTGGCCGCCGCGCTCCGCCGTGCCGGATTCCAGGTCCTGCTCGCCGGCGACGGCGAAGAGGGGCAGCGCGCCCTGACCATTCACCATCCCGACGTCACCCTGCTCGATCTGGCCATGCCGAAAATGAACGGCTGGGATTTCCTGCAGCGGCTCAAGGAGACGGGACACCTCGGCAGCACGCGGATCATCGTCGTGTCGGCGCATCTTCGCGTCGAGCCTCAGGCCATCCTGCAGATGGGCGTCTCGGCGATCCTTCCGAAGCCGTTCAATCTGCCCGACCTCATCGAGCTGATCGAGCACGTCGTCGCTTGATGCGGTTCACGTCGCGTTATCCGACCCGGTTCCTTCGATCTTACGTTCGCATCAAAACCGCCGGCGATCCGGTCTACGGCGCGGTCTTCGACACCCTCCGCGGATCTTCGGACTCCATCGTCGACCTCGGCTGCGGGATCGGCGTGCTCGAGTTCTATCTTCGGGAGCGGGGAGTCACGGCGCCGATCGCGGGCATCGATCGCGATGCGCGAAAAGTCTCGGCTGCTCGCGCAGCGGCGGACGGCGATCGCAGTCTGTCGTTCGACGTCGGCGATGTCCGCGCTCCGGTCGATCTTCGCGGCACGGTGATTCTCGCCGATGTGCTGCACTACCTGACCGACGACGAACAGGCCTCACTCCTCGATCGCATCGCCGCGAGCGCTCGCACGATCATCATCCGCGATGGTCTGCGCGACCGCACTCTGCGCTATTGGACGACCGTCGGTCAGGAAACGCTCGCTCGGGCCGCCGGATGGCTGCGGGTCGACCGCCTGAATTTTCCGACACGCGAGACGATCGAGCGGCCGTTCCGCGGCGCGTTCGCCGCTGAAGTGCGACCGATGTTCGGGCGCACCCCGTTCAACAACTACCTGTTCGTCTTCAGGCGATCATCGCCGGGCACGACGAACGTGTAGCCGTCGCTCCGCAGCGCGTCGATGACACGAGTGATGCAGGCGGCGGATTGCGGGCGCCCCTGGTGCAGCACGATGATCGCCCCCGGCACGACGTGCGGAACGATGCGTGAGGCTACGCGCTCCGCGTCCGCCGTGACAGTGTCTAATCCGCGAATGCTCCATCCGATCAGACGCATCCCGCGATCGCGGAGAGCGGGATGAACGGCCGGGTTCTTCATCCCAACCGGTGCGCGGAACCGCGCGCGCTGCCCAATGACGGCCGTGCAGCGGTCGATCTCCGTGGCGATGTCGGACGGCGGCAGACACCAGAACCACGCGGAAGGATGCGTGTGCGAGTGATTCCCGATCTCGTGGCCGGCCGATTCGATGGCCTCGACGAGATCGTGTCGCGCGCCGGCAAGCGTCCCCTTGACGAAGAACGTCGCCCGGATCCCGCGCTCCGCGAGCAGCTTCAGGATCTCCGGCGTGTCGTCGGTCGGGCCGTCATCGATGGTCAGCCACACCTCGCGCCCTTCGGGGTCGAAATGCGTGATCACCGGGCCGAGCCATTGCACGTTCGGCCGCAGGACGGCGACGAGCAGCAGGGTGTGCGAGAACGCCATCAGCAGCACACCTTCCACCGGCGCAAACGGCCAGACCGCGATGGCGATCAGCGGCGAGATCCAGGAGAAGCCGATGATCAGAGTCCGCATTTCCGCTCCATCTCGTACTGACGTCCGCGCAGCATCGTCACCACGACCCACGCCACAGAATTGAACACCAGTACGGCGAAGAAGAACCATGCCGGATAGCGCGCCGACGTGTGCGACGCGCCGAAGAACGACGAGGCGATGGCCATCAGCGTCATGAAGGCGACGGAGTTGAGCTTCTGATTGTTCTCGATCTTCGAGTGCGTTACGAGGTTCCAGAGCGGCACCAGCACCGCGCCGATCAAGTAGAGCGGCAGCTGGATGAGGATTCCGGTGAACGCGACTGCCACGGCGATCGCCCAGGCCGCCGGCAACGGCAGGACGGCCGCGATGTACCAGGCCGCTGTCACGTAGATCCAGATCGAGGCGGCGTACATCTCCACCGCGGTCTGATCGCGATCGATCGGCAGGACGAGCCGCTCGACGCCGTCCGGCATCGAAGCAGGTTTGTCGGGCGGGAACAACGCGATCAGCCGGGCGATTGCGAAGTGGCACCGCGAAGGAAGGCGGCCCGCCGCGGGATTGTCGCGCACGGCGTTCATGCCGATGCCTCGAAAAACGGCTCGAATTGAAACCACTGGAACCACCATTGCCCGATGACGGACTCCAGATCATGAGTCCATTCGCAGAGAGCTTCGGCGAACGCTTCGTCGCGGGCGCGCGTACGGCGCACGACGATCGGCGGGCAGGCCACGATGCGGTAGCGCCTACGGCCGCGGCGGACGACGAACACCGGATGAATCGGCGCGGCCGCTGCGGTGGCCAGAGCGAACGGTCCTGCCGGCACGCGGGCGGAGCGGCCAAACAGTGTGGCCGGCATGTCGGAGATGCCCGGCGTGACGCGGTCGCCCTGGATGGCGACGATGCCGCCGTCGCGGATGGACTGCAGGAGCTGCAGAGCGAGATCGCCGGCGTTGACATTGAATTCGATCTGCACGCCGTCCGCCTGATGAAGGCTCTCGAAGTCGCGGGTCTGCGGGTCGATTTCCGGAGCGCGGACGATCACGACGTGCCGGCCTGATGTTTCGGAAAGAATGTGTGCACCGAGATCGTAGCTGCCCATGTGCGCCGTGAGCAGGATCGCGCCGTTGCTGTTCTGCATCGCCTGAAAATGTTCCCAGCCTGTGAATTCCCAGTCGGGAATCACGCGCAACTCCTTGAAACGGACGTTGTCGGTGATCGTCCAGGCGAAATTCCAGAACACGCGATAGCAGCGGAAGAAGTTGATCAGCGCGAACGAGCCGGGTTTGATCGCCTTCAGATTCCGCATCACACCTCGTCGCCCGGGACCCCAGAGCAGAAAAAAAAGCGACCACCATGCGATGGCCATCGGCTCGAGCCACACGGGGATGTTGAACACCGCCCACCGCAGAAGCTGTCGCCAGAAGACACCGCGGACGAGAAAGCGGCGGAACCAGCCGCCTCTCATCCGCCGTCCCCCGTCCGGATGATTTCGCCCAACGCCTTGTCGACCGAGGCGACCGACGGGCGGAGCAAGCGGAAGAGCGAGCCGTGCATCAATGACTCATCGCCGGGATACGTCGGAACGACATGCAGCGGAAAGCGCTCGAAGATCTCTCGATCGGGACGCTTTCGCATGTGCTGAACCGCGGCGCGCTTCTCGGCAATTCGATCCGCGTGCGCAACGATCCAGTCGAAGGCGCGGAACTGCATCGTCGTGAGCGGGTCGTCGATCGTCGCCAGCGTCGCGTTGCCGCGGAGCCGCCGGCCGATCTTCGACCAGAAGCCGTTTCGGGCGGCGGAGCTCGCGGAGAGCGGCTCGCGTCTGAGCTCCGCGGCGCCGCGGTTGCGCGTGGTGGCGTAGTGATGGAGGCGGTACAGGTAGGCGAAGAAAATCGATCCCGCTGCATCGCGCAGCAGATCGTCCTCGTAGTTTTTGAGCACCGTCTGCAGCGCGTTCCGCTCGAACAAAACGCCGCGCTCGAAATCGCCGAGACGGCCGCTCGTTGCCGCCGAGGCGTGGCGGACAACCGCGAGCGGCTCGTAGAGGATGCGCCGTCCGGCGATCCACGACCTCCAGCCGAAGTCGACGTCCTCGAGGTAGGCGAAGTAGTCGTCGTCGAATCCGCCCAGAGCGAGAAAGGCGTCGCGGCGGACGATCATGTTTCCGCCGCAGGCAAAGAACAGATCGTCACCCGCGCCCGGCTCGCCGCGTGTTCCGAGGGCGAAGCGGAATCCGTTCTGGAGCGCATGCCCGTCGAACGTCATGATCCCGCCGATGAAGTCGATCAGCTCGCCGCTCAGATCGACGATCTTTCCGCCGGCGGCAATCACGTCGCCCGGCGCGTTTTCGATGGATCCGACCAGCGCCTTGAGCCAGCCGGGCCGCGGGATTGCGTCGTTGTTGAGAAAAATGACGTTGCGTCCCGGCGACCGCGCCACGCCGGCATCAATGCCGCCGGTGAATCCGTGGTTCTTTCCCAGCGGCAGAAGGCGAACGGCCGGGAAGCGGCCGGCGATCGCTCCGATGCTGCCGTCGGTCGATCCGTTGTCGACGACGGTGACCATTGCGCCGGGCACGTCAGCGAGCTGCGGGAAGACCGCATCGAGGCACTCCAGCGTCTGCGATCGCCCGTTCCAGTTGACGACGATGATGTCTGCGATCGTCAGGAGGCGCCTCCGATGCGGCGGCGGATGCGCGCGAGGATCGACGGCGGCTTCTCCGGCACCCGCAGGCGGACGGCGAAGTCGTCTTTGGTCGTCTCGAATCGCGGCTTGCGGCAGAAGTCGCGCAACGGTTTCAGCGCATCGCGCCACTGGTGTTCGTCCACGAACCTGCGCGCGCCCGTGGCCGTGGTCCGGTCGGTGAACACGCGCAGGATGGCGTCGGCGAAAGCGCGCGGCGACGTCGAATCGACGACGATGCCACAGCCGTACGCGGCGAGAATCTCGTCCGTCCCCGGCGCCGGGCTGCTGACAATCGGCAGGCCGCCCCACAGGTAGTCGTAGACGCGGGTTCGCATCGACAAGTCGGTCTCCAGGGACGGCGGAAACGTCAGGAGCGCGACGGCGAACCGATCGAAAAACTCTCCGCGGTGCTCGTACGCGAACCACGGCTCGAAATGAACGAACGAGTCGAAGCCGCGCCGCTTCACGTATTGCATCGCCTCGGCGGTCTTTCCCTGCGGCGTGAGCGACGGGTTCGGATGCCGGGTGAACGTCAGCGAGATTCGCGGCAGCGACTCGCGCGCCGCGGCGACGGCATCGATGGCCAGGATCGGATCGTACCAGTCGTAAATGCCGCCGAAGAGGACGCGCGGCTCGTCCGCGGTTGTCCGCTCGCGCGGCGGCGGTACGCCGAACGGCGCGATGGCGATCAACGACTGCAGCGCCGGATCGGCTTCGAAGATCGCCGGATTGACTCGCCCCAGCGCCAGCAACATGCCGGCGTAAAACAACCTCTGCGCCTCGGAAGCGCAGAGAAAAAAATCGCCGCGCAGCAGCGAATGCACCAGCGTGCTGTGATCGTGCGTGAACACCTCGCTGCCGCGGCTGGCGTAGTAGTGAAAATTCTCGATGATGAACGGATCGTAGAGATCGACCACCAGCGGCAGGGGGCGGGCATGGGCCAGGAAATCATTCGCCGCGTGTCCCTGAACGACCGCCACGTCCGCCTGCTCGCTCTCGCGCAGAATGTCCTCGGGCCTGAGCGCGCCGTCGTCCGGAGCGAGCAGCGTGACCGTGTGGCCGTCCGCGCGCAAAACGCGCTCGATCTCCAGAAATCGGATGCCGATGCCGGCCGGCTGGCCGTGTCCGAGCGGCTCAGGGCAGACGAGGAGCGCGCGGGTCACGCTCGTCCCTTCATCCTCTCCACGATGGAATGCAGCTTCCACGTCTTCGACTGATAGATGAGATCGAGCAGCCCCTGCAGGCGCGCGATCTCCGCGAAGAGCGCGTTGTTGCTGCGCTGCGACTCTGCGACCGCGGCTCGCGCGTCGTTGAGGGCCGCCCCCGCCGCGCTCAGCGCCGCCTCGGCATCCTGGAGCCTGACTCGTTTCTCGTGACGATCCGCATCGGCGGCCATCAGCTGATTGCGAATCTCGGCATTGGCGCCCTCCAGATGGCTGATGCGCATCAGGATCTCATTGATCCGGTTCTGCGACTGCTGGAGCTGACCGAGAAGCATCGCCTTCTCGCGCTCCAGCCGGTCGAGATCGACGCGCAGCTGGCTCTGCAGACCTTTCGCTTCCACGACGTCGTTTTCCGTCCGAATCACTCTTCGTTTCTGCCGTTCGAATACGCCGGCCAGGACGTTTTCGTCGATCAGCGAGCGGTGTTTCTTCCACACCTGCAGTTTCGCCTCGCGGAATCGCGCCGATCCCTCCGGGGAGTCGAGGGTGATCGATCCCCCGCCTTCGATGTGGCGGATCTCGCAGGTAACCCGCGGCACGTGAGCGAACGTCCCGCGCTGCGCCAGACGGATCAGGAAGTCCCAGTCCTCGAAGAGGTCGAACTCCGGATCGAATCCGCCGAGGTCGAGGAAGGTCTCGCGCGGAACGAGCAGCGTCGGGAGCGGAATGTAGTTGTCGACGAGAAGCAGCTCCCGATTGAAGTCCTGCTCGAAGATCCGCATTCGCGACTGCGCCTCGAGCGCGCCGGTGGCGGCTGTGCGCACGAACGCGGAGACGGCATCGCTGTACCAGGCGGCGTGGTTCGGCTGCGCGCGGGCCGCGGCGGTCAGCGTGGCCAGGTGCTCGGGGTAATAGAGATCATCGTCGTCGAGGAACGCGAGGAAGGGGGACGTAGCAGCGCGCACACCGCTGTTCATCGCCTCCGAGCGGCCGCGCGATTTCGCGTGGTGAATGATTTTTTTCCCCGGCGCTTCTGGTTTTTCGCCGCCGTCGTTGACCACGATGACCTCGGCCGGATAGCCGGTGGCGTCGATCGAGGCGAGTGCTTCGCGCAGAAGCGACGGGCGGTCCTTGGTGCGCACGACCACGCTCACCGGAATCGGCTCGGCGGTCACTTCGAGTCGCGGCGGTGCGGCGGCCGCATCGCGAAGCGAGGAGAACGGAATCGTCCGCAGAGACGGCAGCGGAATCAGCCAGTAGGCCTCGGCAAAGGCGGTCTCCGGCGGGAGCGTCATCGCGCGGTAGGCGTTCAGCCCCCGCGCGTAAGCGACGTAGTCGCGAAGGGCGATCTGCGATTCGTGCGTGCGGATGGCGTCGTATTTCGACTCGGCGACCGCGCTGATGTCGACGAGCGCGTTCGGCCGGATCGGCGCGCTGACTTCGTAGAAGGCCACGCGGGTCACGGCGAGTGTGGCGAACAACTCGGAATCGCTCTGAATCAACGAGCAGAACGCGCGCGACAGCGCGACGTGATCGGGATGGATCTCCGCGGGGCTCGGCACGGCGATGAGATCGGGGCGGTACTCGACGAGGAGTGAACGGATGCGATCGAGGAGGGATTTGTCGTCTGCATCGAGCCGGCGGTCGGGGATGTGCAGAAAATCGACCGGAACCTCGCCGAGGGAGGCGAGAGCGCGAATCGACTCGGCTTCGCGCTGCGCCGCGTCGCCTGCTTCCCGGCCATCCGTGGCGATCAGCACCCGAACGCTCCGGCCGTCGCGCAGATGGAGAGCGAGAAGGCCTCCGCATCCGATGACCTCGTCATCGGGATGAGGTGCCAGAATCAGCAGCCTCTCGCCGCGTAACTCCTGCGCCTCGTAAGGAATTGCCTCCGATTCGGGGGTGGCCATTGGAGCCGATTATAGGCGGCGGGGATAGACTGCGCCCATGAGGAACCGCTACGCCGTTGCGAACTGGAAGATGAACCTCCCCGCCGAAGGGATCGCCGCCTATGCCGCCGCGTTGCGGCCGCCTGCGGCGATTCGCATGGTCATTGCCCCCGCCTTTCCGTATCTCGCCGAGCTGCGCGGCAAGGTGACGCTAGCCGGGCAGAACTGCGCGGACCAGCGATCGGGCGCGTTCACCGGCGAGGTCTCGCCGGTCATGCTTCGCGATTGGGGCGCGGAATTCGTCATCCTCGGGCACTCCGAGCGGCGGACTCTGTTCGGCGAGACCGACGCGCTGATCGCTCGGAAGCTGAAGCTGGCGCTGGAGGTCGGACTCACGCCGATTCTCTGCGTCGGCGAAGATTTGAAAATTCGCGAGTCGGGGAAGGCGGCGATGTTCGTCGCCAATCAAATCAAGTCGGCCGCCCCGGAGGGCACCGCCGAGGTGGTGCTGGCGTATGAGCCGATCTGGGCCATCGGAACCGGGAAGAACGCGACGGGAGCGATGGTCGCGGAGATGGTCAAGGAGCTCCGCGCGGCACTGGCGCGATTCTGGCCAGCAGGGGCGGACGAGCGGACTTCGATTCTGTACGGCGGCAGCGTGACTCCGGACAACATCGCCGACCTCGGCCAGCAGGGTCAGATCGACGGATACCTGGTCGGCGGCGCGTGCCTACAATCCTCAAAGTTTTCAGCAATTTGCGAAGGGGTGGCGCGGCTGGCCACCGCTTGACGCCATATGCGCTTTCAGGGAAGAATTCGTCACTTCGGCTCGTTTGGAGCACTGCTTTTCGGAGAATTCAATGGTCGTCGTTCTGGTCATTTTGCACATCGCCGTCAGCCTCTTTCTCTGCCTCGTGGTTCTGGTGCAGCAGGGGAAGGGAGCCGATCTGGCCGGCGCCTTTGGCGGCGGCGGATCGCAGACAGCCTTCGGCGCGCGCGGCGCGACGACGCTGCTGCACAAGCTGACCACGGTGTTTTTCGTTCTCTTCGTCCTCACCTCGATGGCGCTGGCGATTCTGCAAGCGCGGCCGCGCTCGTCGGTGATGGGAAGTCGTCCCGCGCCGACCGCACCTGCGAAGTGAGCTGAGGTTCTTTGCCCAAGTGGCGGAATTGGTAGACGCGCACGTTTGAGGGGCGTGTGGTGAAAACCGTGCCGGTTCGAGTCCGGCCTTGGGCACCAGATCGAAGTTCAGAGCGGTAACGCTGCTCCGGCCATCCCAAAGCTGAATCTAAAGAAAAGGGCCTGCGTGTGTCGTGGCGGAGGCTTGTTTCGCGTGACGGTTGGGTGGCGGGCACCCGGGGCGGGCGAGGCGCCCGACGCCACACCTGACTGAGACCGAACGTGCCGAGCGTGAAAGCCAGGCTCAGGGACGTCTTCGGTGCCGGCGTTGATTGACTGGACGCGAGGGCGGTGCAAGCGCCGCCGGGCGACGTGCGTGCCTCGCGGCATTTACCGCGGCACGTGCCCGATCCTCCGCCTTTTTCGCGCGGATCGCCGCAATGCGCTGATGGATCGGAATCTCCAGCTTCTCGGCGGGCTGTCGCGCGTAATCGAAGTCCGGCAAGATGACGCGCGGCAGTCGCTTGCCGATGGCCCGTTCGATCGCGCGCAGATCGTTTTCTTCATCCGGTGCCACGAACGTGATGGCGTCTCCGGTCAGCTCCGCGCGGGCCGTGCGGCCGACGCGATGGATGTAGTCGTCCGGCACATTCGGGACGTCGAAGTTCACGACGTGCGAAAGCGCCTCGACGTCGATCCCGCGCGCGGCGATGTCGGTGGCCACGAGAATCCGGTACTTCCCGGACTTGAATCCCGCGAGCGCTTCCGTGCGCTGGACCTGGCTGCGGTTTCCGTGGATGCGCGCCACCGGCACGTGCCGTCGCTGCAGCTGCTCATAGACGCGGTTGGCCCGATGTTTCGTTCGCATGAACACGATCGCGTTCGTGATCTCACCGCGATCGATCAGCGCTTGCAGGAGGGCGACCTTCATCTCCTGCGCCACGGGAAAGATCGATTGCGTAATGCCGATTGCGGGCGCTGCCTTCCGTTCCACGGAGATCATCGCCGGGTTCTTCAACATCTCGCGCGACAGCTGCACGATCGGCGGCGGGAGCGTCGCGGAAAAGAACAGCGTCTGGCGTTTTGCCGGAAGGTGCTTCAGCACGCGCCGGATGTCCGGCAGGAAGCCCATGTCGAGCATCCGGTCCGCTTCGTCGATCACGAGGACCTCGAGACCGGCCAGGCGTGCATAGTCGCGCTGCATGTGGTCGAGAAGGCGTCCCGGCGTCGCGACGATGACATCAACGCCCGAGCGAAAAGCGTGCTCCTGCGGTCCCATCCCGACGCCGCCGTACACGGCCGCGCCGGAGAGCGGCGTGTGGATCGCCAGATCGCGGAGATGCTCGTCGATCTGCGCGGCGAGCTCGCGCGTCGGCGTGAGGATCAGCGCCCGCGTCGTCCCGCGCTTCTTGCCGATCAACCGGTTCAAAATCGGGAGAACGAACGCGGCGGTTTTTCCGCTTCCGGTTACCGCCGCGGCCAGGACGTCCTTGTTGGCCATCGCCGGCGGAATGGCATCGTTTTGAATTGGTGTCGGACGCGTGAAGCCGAGCTCCTTGATGCCCCGAAGGAGATCGGGGTGCAGGCCGAACGATGAGAATGTCATGGGTTCTCTCACACAGAAAAAAGGACAGGATCGCTCCTGTCCTTCGTGGGAATCGTGCGTGATGGCTTACAGCGCCACGACGTTTGAAGCCTGAAGGCCTTTCGGCCCCTGCGCGACGTCGAGCTCCACGGCCGCGCCTTCGGTCAGCGAGCGAAAGCCGCCTCCCTGGATCGCGGAGAAGTGGACGAACACATCGTCACCCTTCTCGGTCGTAATGAAGCCGAAGCCTTTCGCGTCGTTGAACCACTTGACGTTTCCGGATGTCCTCATGCGAATCTCCTTTCCGTGCTGCCTTCGGAGATCAACCTGAGTTCATCCGATGTGGCAAATCACTGATATGCGCGCTTTAACCTGAAGGAAGGGAAGCGAATTCCTGTGCCCGCCTCGGTCGATGGCGCGGCGATTGATCGTGACATTCGGCGTCGACGCGCGTATGGTGGCATCACGTCGAGGAACTTCCCTCCGCCCTTCAGACGATCTGAACTAAGTCGGATCGCCTGGACCCACGCCTCTTAGACGCAGCGCTCGCGACAAGCAGTCCGCAGTGCAGGGAGGGCACCGAATGCAGGCCACGATCTGGATCATCGCCGCGGCTGTTGCCGCGTACTTTGTGTGGAAATTCCTTTTGCATCAGCGCTCCGCCTCGCTGGTGGCGCTCGTCGACCGCCGGCGTCGGACCTCGCAATTCGCGAGCCGTGGCGAGTACGTCGATGGCAACCGGCATCTCGCGGTGGCGCTTGCCGTGACGCCCTCGACACTGTTCTACGAGAACTCCGACATGCAGGCGTCGCTCGACCTCGAATGGATTCGCGAAGTCGAGTACGTGACCGAGCTGGCCACCGGCGCCCGCATCGACTCCGGGAAGGTCATGCGCTTGCGCTCGGACCGCCAGACGTTCGAGTTTGTGATTCCGGAAGACTCGGTAGCACGATGGCGCGCGGTCGTGCCGGCGCGGGGAAGAGCCGGCGCCATGTCGGCGGCGGTGCCTGCGTAGTGCGACCGCGGCCGGGATGGCGCAGCATTGATGACGTACGAGCGTTCGACCCCGGGACGCGGACGGCGCAGATCGTCGCCTCGAATTCGTACCCGGCACTGATCTCGACCAGGGGATTCCCCGGTTCGAGGAAAACCGAATCCATTTCATCCGAGGAGATTGCCGTATGCATAGACGACGAGTGACCTCGACCAAGCGGCAGCGCGAACAGGCCAAACGAGACCGGCAGCAGCGCAAAGCGGAGCGCCGTGCAAATCGACAATCCGCGCCAAAGACCGACAGCGAACCGCAGGCCGATACCGTCCTGCAAGATCGCGATGCAAACTGACGCTACGGCGCAGCAGGTCATCGAGCAGGACGCGAGCGGACTGCTCGCGGAGCTCGCGGGCCATGAGCGCAATGCGATCCATCGAGCGTCGCAGGTGCGGTTCTGCAGCCCGGGCGAGATTCTGGTGAGCGCGAACGCTCCAAACCGGACAGCCATCTTTCCGATTACAGCGCTGGTGGCGGTTGGACGAGGGTTGCGAGACGGACGGGCAGTCGCCGCGGGCCTGGTCGGCAGCGAGGGGATGCTCGGCGCCGACATCATTCTGCACACCGAGCATGTCGGTCAGGTCGTGGTCCAATGTGCCGGTTTCGCCTATTGCATGCCGGCCGACGATTTGCGCCACCACTTCGACGCGAGCGCCAGGCTTCAGAAATCCATCCTCCGATTCGCGCACACACTCCTCGGCCAGGTCACGCAGAACGCCGTTTGTTACCGCTTTCACGCCCTGAAACAGCGGATGGCCAAGTGGCTCCTGATGATCGACGATCGGTCCGGCAGACTCGACGTTGGGAAATCGATCGCTTTGCTCTCCATTGCCCTGGGAGCGGACCAGCGCGAGATCGAGAACGCCATGGAACAACTCGCAGCTGCCGGAGCCGTCCGGCATCGCAGCGGAATGATCGCCATCCAGCGCGACGCGCTCGAACCCAGCGCGTGCGAATGCTACGAGATGGTGCGGATCGACCGCGGCGCCGAAGAACCGCGCTGACCGTTTTTTTGTGTTGCGGCGGGCGCCCTCGCCCGCCGCGGGAAGAATCAGGTTGTCATGTTGTCAGGTTGTCGGGTTGTCGGCCCCCGAAACCCCGACAACTCGACAACCCGATAACCCAAAACTCTGCGCCTCTGCAGTGAACCGTTCCCAGCAGAACGGAATCGTCGTTCATCGCAGAGCGGAAAAATCAGGTTGTCAGGTTGTGGGGGTGTGGGGGTGTTGGGGCCCCCCACACCCCCCCCCCGGCCCACCCCCCAACCCCGCGGGGGGGGGGGGGGGGGGGGGGGGGCGGA
>VFSW01009798.1_pt1 | contig 13647 bp, 14 predicted proteins | sample 5358111 | NCBI WGS metagenome assembly VFSW01 (sample SAMN11554181, study PRJNA540505) | mine drainage metagenome | isolation source: sediment from site ElyBrook_90M | place: USA: Ely Copper Mine, Vershire, VT | collected 2017 | reverse complement strand
TGCAGGGGGTTCGGGTACTGGCGCAGGTGATGGTGGCGGATGGGATGGCTTGGGTATGGCAGGTTTCGGTGGAGTGGCCTGCCGCATCGGCGAGCCCGATCTGACGGCTTTGACGGCCGGGGGTGGAGGGGCTGCTTCGAGCAGGGCCACTTCCACGGTCCTGGTAGGCACATGGGCTTGCCAATGGGGCTTGAGCCCGTTGATCAGGAGGTAGAACAGCCCCATGTGAAGAGCAAGTACCAGAAAACCGCTGACCCAGCGCTGGCCGGGGTTTTCTTCAAGAATGGACCGGATCATCCGCGAATTATAACCTCAATCTTTCGAGGGGCTGGCGACTGGGGACTCGTTCTTGCACAGAAAAATGGAAATCCGCTATAATGACGGGCTCTGTAGAAGACTTTTATGACGAGGTTGTGAACATGGCCACCACCGCTGCCCAACGGGCCCTGATTGTCAGCGAATACCAACGCAGCGCCCAGGACACAGGCTCGCCGGAAGTGCAGGTTGCACTGCTGACCCGGCGTATTAACGAGTTGACTGAGCATTTCAAGGTTCACGTGAAGGACCATCATTCCCGTCGTGGGCTCCTCAAGCTGGTGAGCCAGCGTCGTAGCCTGCTGGACTATCTCAAGCGCAAGAATGTTGACGCCTATCGTCAGTTGATCAGTCGCCTTGGCCTTCGCAAGTAATTCCGGGGCTGGGCCATCCAGAATGCCTCGCGGTGTGATCGATTCGGGTCGCACCGCGTTTTTCGTTTATGCAGTGACGCTTGCCTGACATCGAGGACTATCGCGTGAATCCAATCAAGAAAACATTTCAGTTCGGTCGCCATCAGGTGACTCTCGAAACGGGTGAAATCGCCCGCCAGGCGGATGGTGCCGTCATGGTGACCATGGAAGATACCGTGGTCCTGGTGACCTGTGTGGCCCAAAAGACGCCGAAAGCCGGACAGGATTTTTTCCCCCTGACGGTGGACTATCAGGAACGCTGCTATGCGGGTGGTCGGATTCCTGGGGGTTTCTTCAAGCGGGAAGGCCGTCCTACGGAAAAGGAAACACTGACGTCTCGACTGATCGATCGCCCGTTGCGCCCGTTGTTCCCGGAAGGGTTTTACAACGAGGTGCAGATCATTGCTACCGTTCTGTCAAGCAACAATGAAGTGGACTCCGACATTCCGGCCATGATCGGTGCATCGGCTGCCGTTGCCCTGGCAGGGATTCCCTTCAATGGCCCGATTGGCGCCGCCCGGGTGGGTTATGCCAACGGCGAATACATACTGAACCCGACGGCCACCGAACTGCTGACTTCCCAGATGAATCTGGTAGTGGCCGGTACTAGCGAAGCCGTCCTCATGGTGGAATCCGAGGCTCAGGAACTGTCTGAAGAGGTGATGCTGGGCGCAGTGGTATTCGGACATCAGCAGATGCAAGCTGTCATCAGTGCCATCAATGAACTGGCGGACGAGGGCGGACGTGATTCCTGGGACTGGCAACCGCCTGCCCTGGACGATGCCCTTGTGCGGCGGATTGACGAGCTTGCGCGTGAGGATCTACGCAAGGCTTACCATATCCGTGCCAAACAGGCACGGACCGAGGAAGTGTCTTCTATCCGCAAGAAAGTACTGGAGGCCGTACTGCCGGAAGGTGCCGATGCCGACACGGAAAACCGCGTCAAGACCCTGTTTGGCAACCTGGAGGCCAACATCGTGCGCACCCAGATTCTGGAAGGCGAACCGCGCATCGACGGACGCGATACTCGTACCGTCCGCCCGATCGCCATCCGGGTGGGTGTATTGCCCCGTACGCATGGTTCCGCCCTGTTTACCCGGGGCGAGACCCAAGCGCTGGTTGTCGCCACCCTGGGCACCGGGCGCGACGAGCAGATCATTGATGCCCTTCAGGGAGAGTTCAAGGACCGCTTCATGCTCCATTACAACTTCCCCCCTTTCTCCACGGGCGAAACGGGCAGGGTGGGCAGTCCAAAACGCCGTGAAATTGGCCATGGTCGCCTGGCCAAGCGTGCCCTGGTGGCCACATTGCCCAGTCCGGAAGAGTTTGGCTACACATTGCGTGTGGTTTCCGAAATCACCGAATCCAATGGGTCCAGTTCCATGGCTTCCGTTTGCGGCGGCTCACTGGCACTGATGGATGCCGGTGTGCCCATGAAGGCGCATACCGCGGGAGTTGCCATGGGGCTCATCAAGGAAGGGAACCGCTTTGCAGTTCTGACCGATATTCTGGGTGACGAAGATCATCTGGGTGACATGGATTTCAAGGTGGCGGGTACCGAGGACGGCATTACGGCCTTACAGATGGATATCAAGATCACGGGAATCACCCGCGACATCATGCAGGTGGCCCTGGCGCAGGCAAAGGAAGGCCGCATGCACATCCTGGGCCTCATGAAGCAGGCAGTTCCCGATGCACGCAAGGAACTGTCCAGCTATGCGCCGCGTATCATTTCCTTCAAGATCAATCCCGAAAAGATCCGTGATGTGATCGGCAAGGGGGGCGCCGTGATCCGGGCCCTGACGGAAGAAACGGGGACCACCATCGACATCCAGGATGACGGCACCGTTAGCATTGCCTGCCTGAGTTCCGAAGCGGGTGACTTGGCGCGCAAGCGCATCGAGGAAATCACGGCCAATGTGGAAGTGGGCAAGGTATATGAAGGCACCGTGCTGAAACTTTTAGACTTCGGAGCCATCGTCAGCGTGTTGCCAGGCAGGGACGGTTTGCTGCATATCTCCCAGATTGCCAACGAGCGGGTCAATGCGGTGGGAGATTATCTCAAGGAAGGCCAGCAGGTGAAGGTCAAGGTTCTGGAAGCTGACGAGAAAGGGCGTCTCCGGTTGAGCATGAAGGCTCTTCTGGAATCGGATACCGGGGCCGCCACCGGGCTATAGTCAGTGTTAGAATGGGCAAGGTCGTAGCATCCGTTTTTGCAGAAGTCATATGGAATCGGTCAAAAAATGGTAGAAGCCACCCTGAAACAGTTTGCCCCCTACGTCCCAAAGAAGGGGGAAACTTACATGAACAAAAAACAGCTTGATCATTTCCGCAAGCTGCTTGAGGGCTGGAAGGCGGAGTTGGGTCAGGACATCGACCGCACGGTGCACACCATGCAGGATGAGGCCACCGTGTTTGCCGACCCCAATGATCGCGCGACCCAGGAATCCGACATGGCTCTTGAGCTGAGGAACCGGGACCGTGAACGCAAGCTCATCAAGAAAATTGACGAAACGCTGTCAAAGATTGACGCAGGTGAATATGGTTACTGCACAAGTTGCGGGGTGGAAATTGGCCTGCAACGATTGCAGGCACGTCCCACTGCCAGCCTTTGCATTGATTGCAAGCAACTGGAAGAAATGCGGGAACGCCAGGTGGCCAAGTAAGTTCCTTTTCCCGAAAGCCTCAAGGCTTAGGGAGCTTTAGCAGCCGGAGGGTCACCCCTCCGCGTTTCAATTCTCAAAAAAACAATTCGACGCACTTTCTGCAACAGTGGTCCTGAACTCTTCCGGAATGGAAGGGTCATGACCAGATGGGCCGTGGATTCACTTTCATCCGTGACATGGATGACATGGCGTTTTCTGTTTTCTGACAGAAGGAAAGGATGCCGTAGCGGCGTGCGACGATTCCCATGAACTTATCACTGAGGTTTGTGCTGCCCCTGATACTGGTTCTAGCCTGCATCGCCTATGGTGTGGCGCCGCTGGTGGATAAACTGACGTTACGCTGGTTCATCAACGATCTGGATGCTCAGACGGCCCTGATTGTCAATACGGCGCGTGAGCCATTGCAACAAAGGTTGCTGACCGGAAAAAAGAAAGTGGTGGTCCAGTTTTTTGACCAGTTGAGCGAGGATGAACGGTTGTACGCCGTGGGCTATTGCGCTTCCGTCGATTCGCCGGTGTGGGCCAGCGGACTTTTCCCGAAAAATATCCGTTGTGATGACCTGCAGCAATGGGAAAAACAGGGGGTTCATCTGTTCCACCATGAACGGGGCCTTTTCCACATGGCAGTGGAACCTGTGAAAACCGATAGTGCTCCGGACGGAAAACTTATCCTGATGCATGACATGAGTTTCATTGCCCGCCGGAGTGAAGAAACAAAGCGTTATGTGTTCTACTTGTTCATGGGGTTGGCTGTGGTGGTCTCCCTGGTCACGGTGGCCATTGCCCAGTTGTCATGGCGCGGGTGGATGACAGGGATGCGTGCCCTGTTGCGTGGGGAAGGCCTGGTGCGCGAACCCGGTCAGGACGCCAAGGAAGGACGCCCTGAGTTTCGTCCCATCGCCAGGGATCTGCAGCGCTTGATACGTGAACTCGATTCCGATGCTCGGGCGCTGGATGAGGGGCAAATCACCTGGACTCCGCGTTCTTTGCGGGCCATTCTGCATGGTGAACTGAGGGGGGAAGACATCATTGTGGTGTCCAACCGCGAGCCCTACATACATCAACGCAACGGGGGCATCATTGAAGTTCAGCGACCTGCCAGCGGCATGGTCACGGCCCTGGAGCCCATCATGAGGGCCTGTTCCGGCATCTGGATCGCTCATGGAAGTGGATCGGCTGATCGCGATGTGGTGGATGAAAATGACAGGGTGGCGGTCCCCCCGGAAAATCCGGCCTACAGGATTCGTCGTGTCTGGCTGACAGAAGAGGAGGAGGCGGGATATTACTATGGGTTCTCCAATGAAGGATTGTGGCCCCTATGCCATATTGCCCATGTGCGCCCTACCTTTCGTTCCAGTGACTGGGCGCAATATCTGAAAGTGAACCGAAAATTTGCCAAGGCCGTCATCAATGAGGCCAGGACCAAGGCCCCCATCGTACTGGTGCAGGATTATCATTTTGCGCTGTTGCCGAAGATGATCAGGGAAGAACTCCCTGACGCCATCATCATCACGTTCTGGCATATTCCGTGGCCCAATCCAGAATCCTTTGCCATATGTCCGTGGCGCGAGGAGGTGCTGACGGGGGTGCTGGGGAGCAGTATTCTTGGGTTTCACACCCAGTTTCATTGCAACAATTTTCTGGATACGGTGGACCGCTCAATCGAAGCTCGCGTGGATCGGGAGTCCTTTACCGTGTCCTATGGAGGAAAACCGACGGCAGTGCGTCATTATCCCATTTCCATCGCCTGGCCCCCGGAATCTGAAATGGTCCAGAAGACGGTTCCAGATTGCCGTGAACATGTCTTGCGTTTGAACGGATTGCCGCCCGAACACAAGATCGGGATCGGTGTGGATCGTCTGGACTACACCAAGGGGATCATGGAGCGTTTCCTGGCTGTTGAGCGCCTGCTTGAACTGAATCCCCAGTGGATCGGGGGCTTTACCTTCATTCAGATCGCCGCTCCCACTCGCACGGGAATCGAGGAATACCGGCATCATGAATTGCAGGTACTCGCCTTGGCGGACCGCATCAACGAACGTTTCAAGGGATCAGGTCCTCCACCCTTGCTGCTCAAGATCGAACATCATGAGCCGCGAGACGTTTATGAATACTACCGGGCAGCCGACTTGTGTTTCGTCAGTAGCCTGCATGACGGCATGAATCTTGTGGCCAAGGAATTCGTAGCCGCACGGGACGACAACCGGGGGGTACTCATCCTGTCCAGATTTACCGGCGCGGCCAGGGAACTGGCAGAAGCCCTGATCGTTAATCCGTATGACGCGGATCAATGTGCGGCAGCCTTGCACATGGCCCTGACCATGCCAGAAGATGAGCAACGCGACCGGTTACGACTGATGCGGGGACTCATTGCCGAGTTCAATGTGTATCGTTGGGCAGGGCGGATGCTGCTGGACGCTGCAGCGATTCGCAAACGAAACCGGCTGTCTGACAAAAACCAGGACGTGGAGAGTTGACGGATGCCCTATCTGAAACCTCCCGATGCGAGAACTGACTGGGCATTTTTCCTTGATGTGGACGGGACCCTGATCGCCATTTCCCAGACACCGGATACCGTGCACGTGGACGCCACTTTGCTGGACTTGCTGAAATGCCTGTATGACCACAGTGGGGGTGCGGTTGCGCTTGTCAGTGGACGTTCCGTGGCAGACCTTGAGAAGAGGTTGGGCTCACTGCAGTTACCGCTTTCCGGGCAGCATGGTTTGGAGCGAAAGGATTCCGCAGGTAAGTTCTGGATGCACGATGCGCCGCCCATGGCCATGAGCGCTATTCGTAAAGCCCTGGAGCCTGTTCTGACGCGTCATTCCGAATTGCTGTTTGAAGATAAGGGATTGACCCTGGCCCTGCATTATCGGCAGGCCCCTGCACTGGCTTCCTATGTGCACCGGTTAATGACGGGGCTTGTGCGCGAAATGGCGCCCCATCTCGAACTGCAGACCGGAAAACGGGTTGTGGAAGTCAAACCCTCAGGCAGGGACAAGGGGACAGTCATTGGCGAGTACATGTCTGAACTGCCTTTTCACGGACGAATACCCGTGTTCATCGGAGATGATGTCAGTGATGAACGGGGTTTTTTTGAAATCAACAGACGCAATGGAATTTCCATAAAAGTGGGTTCAGGCAGGAGTTGTGCACGGTTCCGTTTGCCGGACGTGGCCGCTGTCAGGACTTGGTTGAGCAGTGCAGTCAGGGGGTGTTCATGAAAAGTCTGGATTTGGCATTGATCGGTAATTGCAATGTGGCGGCCCTGGTGGATCCGCATGCAAGGATTGTCTGGAGTTGCTTTCCAAGATTTGACGGGGATCCGGTGTTCTGTTCACTGCTCAGGCCGGATGATGACTATGGCTTTTTTTCCGTGGAACTGGCGGACTGGGAGCATTCGGATCAGACCTACATGGAGAATACCGCCATCCTGGTTACCCGGCTCAGGGACAAGCATGGTGGTCTCATAGAGGTCACAGACTTTGCTCCCCGCTTTGGTCAGTATGGACGGCGTTTCCGACCCATGATGCTGGTGCGTCGCATCAAGCGCTTGTCAGGCAGTCCGCGGATTGTGTTGCGCGTGCGGCCTGCAGGAAACTATGGAGCGGAGCGCCCCCAGTTGACTTGGGGCAGTCATCATATTCGCTATGTTCTGACCGATCTGGTGCTCAGGCTGACCACGAATGCTTCCCTCACGGCTGTTATGCAGGAAACGCCGTTTTTACTTGACGATACGGTCACAGTTCTTCTAGGACCGGACGAGACAGTTCACGAGTCTTCCACGGAGGTGGGGCGACGTTTTCTTGAGGAGACCATTCGTTACTGGCATGAATGGGTGCGCACATTGGGGATCCCCTATGAGTGGCAGGACAGGGTGATCCGTTCCGCCATCACCCTCAAGCTGAATGCGTATGACGATACCGGCGCCATTGTGGCGGCAATGACCACGTCCATTCCTGAGGCAGCGAACAGCACCCGTAACTGGGACTACCGTTATTGCTGGTTGCGAGACAGCTATTTCGTGGTGAATACCCTGAACCGGTTGGGCGCCACCCGCACCATGGAGCGCTACCTCGGGTACATCATCAATGTGGCCTCCAATTCGCCCAGTCATGCCCTGCAGCCTGTGTACGGCATTGATGGCCGTTCTCATCTGGAGGAAAGGGAAGCGCCGGCATTGCCCGGATACCGGGGGATGGGCCCTGTGCGCGTTGGAAACCAGGCCTATGCGCAGACGCAGCACGATGTCTATGGTTCGGCCATCCTTTCGGCCGCCCATGTGTTCTTTGATCAGCGAATGACTCATCGCGGAAACCGCACCCTTTTTCACAGGCTTGAACCTTTGGGCGAACAGGCCGTGAAATGTCATGACCAGCCGGATGCGGGACCCTGGGAGCTGCGGGGCAGCGCACGGGTGCACACGTTTTCCGCGGTCATGTGCTGGGCGGCGTGCAATCGCCTGGGACTCATTGCGGATCACCTCGGCCTGAAGGACAGAGCGACTTTCTGGCATGGGCATGCCGATCGGATTCGTGCCGTCATCGAAAAACGCGCCTGGAATGAAAAACGCGGAACGTTCGTCTCCACATTTGAAGGGGATGCCCTGGACGCCACTTTGCTGCTGCTGACGGAAGTGGGTTTTCTGGATGTGAAAGACCCACGCTTTTCGGCTACTGTCGAAGCCGTGGAGAAAGAGCTGCGGCGCGGGGATTTCATTTTCCGGTACGTGGAAGCAGATGATTTTGGGGAACCCAGGAATGCCTTCATCGTATGCACCTTCTGGTATGTCAATGCGCTGGCCGCACTGGATCGCCGGGAGGAAGCAAGGAGCCTGTTCGAAAAGCTCATTAGGCAGGGCAATCGGCACGGTCTGCTATCCGAACATCTGGATCCGGTGACAGGCGAACCCTGGGGAAACTTTGTCCAGACCTACAGCATGGTGGGGTTGATCAACGCAGCCATTCGCCTCTCCAGACGCTGGGATCAGGCATTCTGAACTGCCTCCTCTGGGGGTCTACGGGTGACCTGCCTCAAAGGAGGGCATGCCGTTGGAGATGGGCGTGGTATGGCACAGCAGTTGCCAGACCTGTTCCCATCCAGACAGGGGTGAACGCCGGAATCCACTTTTGGCAAACTGATGCCAGCGTCCAATCACGAAACACAACATCAGGTTTGCATATTCCTGGGCGGGCGTAACGGCGGGCAGTTCGTTTTCGGCCAAGGCCAGTCTCATGCTCTGACGCAATGTGGCTTCGATCCGGTCATGCACCTGGTTGATGCGCGCCTGCAATCGCTCATTTTCATTGACCAGGGCATCACCGATCAGTACTCGGGTCATACCGGGATTTTTTTCCGAAAAACCCAGCAGCAGCGACAAAATGGCTTCCACCTGGGCCACACCTCCTGTCCGCTCCGAAAGAATGCGGTTGATGCGACCAAACAAGGTTTCTTCGATGAAGGCAATGAGCCCTTCAAACATCTGGGCCTTGCTGGCAAAGTGACGGTACAGGGCAGCTTCTGACAGGCCAAGATGCCTTGCCAGATTGGCCGTTGTGGTTTTTTCAGCCATGGGTTGTTCCAGCATGGCCGCCAGGGTCTGAAGGATATGGTCGCGACGCTCACCAGGTTTCATTCACGTTCATCCAGCCGTTGTCGGAGGGCTGATGGTACCACTGGTGGATAAAGCGTGTGGCAGCCCGTGTTAAAATGCCCGGGTGAACCGGCATTGAAAACGAACAGGAAGAACGACGTGGCAGGACATTCCAAGTGGGCCAACATCAAGCACAAGAAAGCCGCCGCTGATGCCAAGCGTGGCAAGATTTTCACGCGCCTCATCAAGGAGATCACCGTGGCTGCCCGCATGGGTGGCGGGGATATTGGCAGCAACCCAAGGCTGCGTCTCGGCGTGGAAAAGGCTTATGACCAGAACATGCCCAAGGACACCATCGAGCGAGCCATCAAGCGGGGCAGTGGCGATCTGGAAGGGGTCAGTTACGAGGAGGTGCGCTATGAGGGTTATGGCATCAATGGCGCGGCCGTCATGGTGGATGCCCTGACGGACAACAAGACCAGGACGGTCGCGGATGTGCGCCATGCGTTCACGAAGTATGGCGGCAATCTGGGAACGGATGGATCCGTGGCGTTTCTGTTTACCCACTGTGGCCAACTGGTTTTTGCACCCGGCACGCCGGAAGACGCGCTCATGGAGGCTGCCCTGGATGCGGGAGCCGATGATGTGGTGACGCATGATGATGGTGCGCTGGAAGTGATCACGCCTCCCTACGAGTTTCCAGTGATTCGTGAAAAGCTGGAAAAGGCAGGCTTTAAGGCGGAGTTTGGTGAGGTGACCATGAAACCGAACAATGAAACCGTATTTTCGGGGGATGAGGCAGCGCGAATGCAGAAACTGCTGGATGCCCTGGAAAACCTTGATGACGTTCAGGCTGTGTACACCACAGCCGTCATGTCAGACTAGGCCAATCGTTCAAGGGGATCTCCATCCGTATTCTTGGCATTGATCCCGGGTTGCGCATCACCGGCTTTGGCGTGATAGACGCGGGTGCCAGGTTGAGTTATGTGGCCAGCGGTTCAGTGCGAAGTCCCCAGCAGGCAGCCTTGCCGGAGCGACTTAAGGTGTTGTTTGAAGGGGTGCAGGAAGTCATTGAGCTGCACCGTCCCGATGCGGTCGCCGTGGAGGTGGTGTTTGTGAACGTGAATCCACAGTCAACTCTTTTGCTTGGTCAGGCCCGTGGGGCAGTGATTGCCGCGGCTGTCTCCCGTGCATTGCCAGTTGCAGAGTACACGGCGTTGCAGATCAAGCAGGCCGTGGTGGGCCAGGGTCATGCACGCAAGGAGCAGGTGCAGGCCATGGTGGCACGGTTGCTGGATCTGGCCCAGCTTCCGGGGCCGGATCCAGCCGATGCACTGGCGTGTGCCATTCGTCATGCCCACGAAAGCCGACATGAACTTTCCGCACGAACGGACAGGGGGCTGGCAGTGCGGCGTGGCCGCTGGGTGACGAAATGATCGGCCGCCTGACAGGGCATCTGCTGCACAAGGTTCCGCCTCACGTGTTGCTGGATGTGCGTGGTGTGGGGTATGAGCTTGATGTGCCCATGAGCACCTTTTGCGATTTGCCCTCCATCGGGCAGGAAATCACGCTTCATACCCATCTGGTCGTGCGCGAGGACGCGCATCTCCTGTTTGGCTTCCTGACAGAACCTGAGCGCGTGGCTTTTCGGCAGTTGCTCAGGATCGCGGGGGTGGGCCCGCGTCTCGCACTGGCGGTGTTGTCGGGGCTCTCGGTGAGTGAGCTGGCTGAAGCAATCTTGCGACAGGACAGTGCGGCATTGGTGCGGATTCCCGGAGTGGGGAAAAAAACGGCGGAGAGACTGCTTCTGGAATTGCGTGAGCGTCTGGAGGCACCGGGGGGCGCGCCGATTAGCGTGGTGGTGCCCGTGGCACTGGAAATCGGCCATGCGCTGGGTGCCCTTGGATATAATGAAAAAGAATCGGCTTGGGTGCTCAGGCAGTTGCCCGCTGATATTCCCCTTGAAGAAGGTATCAGGCGGGCCCTGAAATTGTTGTCCAGAAAAGAATGAAATGATAGAAAGCGAACGCCTGATCACTGCCAGTTCTGCTTCACCGCAGGAAGCCACTCTGGAGCGTGCCCTTCGCCCCCGGTTGCTGACCGAATACGTGGGCCAACAGAAGGTGCGCGAACAGCTGGGCATTTTCCTCGAGGCGGCCAGAAAACGGGGCGAACCCCTGGATCACACACTGCTGTTTGGCCCTCCGGGGCTGGGAAAAACCACGCTGGCGCACATCATTGCCCATGAAATGGGTGCCCGGTTGCATCAGACATCCGGACCTGTGCTGGAAAGGGCGGGGGATCTCGCTGCCTTGCTGACCAATCTTGAAGCCAACGACGTACTTTTCATCGACGAGATTCACCGTTTGAACCCGGTGGTGGAAGAAATCCTTTATCCGGCACTGGAAGACTTCAAGCTTGATCTCATGATCGGCGAAGGGCCGGCTGCCCGTTCCGTCAAGCTGGATTTGCCTCCTTTCACCCTGGTGGGTGCCACGACCCGCGCCGGCATGCTGACAAATCCGCTGCGTGATCGTTTTGGCATCGTGTCACGTCTTGAGTTCTACAATGTGGCGGATTTGTCTCGTATCGTGAAAAGATCTGCCAGCCTGCTGGGCATGGAAGTGGACGAAGAAGGCCAGCAGGAAATCGCGCAGCGTTCCAGGGGTACTCCACGCGTTGCCAACCGGTTGCTCCGGCGGGTACGGGATTATGCCGAGGTGCGGGCGGCTGGCCGGGTCACCAGGGAAGTGGCGAATGCCGGGTTGCACCTGCTGGACGTGGATGCCCAGGGTTTCGACCTCATGGATCGCAAGCTGCTGATGACCGTCATCGAAAAGTTTTCTGGTGGGCCGGTGGGTGTGGATACCCTGGCGGCCGCCATTGGCGAGGAACGGGACACCATCGAGGATGTGCTTGAACCCTACCTGATCCAGCAAGGCTACCTGCAAAGGACGCCACGCGGAAGAATGGCCACACCGCTGGCTTATCAGTATTTTGGATTGCCCCCTGGTCAGGGCGCTTCCGTTTCCCTCAACCTGCTGTGATCGCGCAATGAGCCTGTCTTCACGGACCACGGTGTCCCTGCGAATCTACCATGAGGACACAGACTCGGGGGGGGTGGTTTACCACGCCAATTATCTGCGTTACATGGAGCGCGCCCGCACGGAATGGATCAGTGGGCGTGGCCTGGATCATGACCGCGTGGCACGCGAATTCAACCTGATGTTCGTCGTCCGGTCCGTGGACATCAAGTTCCTGCGCCCCGCTCGTCTTGGAGACAGGTTGGAGGCCAGTGCGGAACTGATTTCGGTCAGGCATGGTCTTCTGACATTTGACCAGCGTGTGGTGCGCGAAAAAGATGAATTGGCCCGGGCAACTGTACGGGTTATCAGTGTCAGTGTGAGTGATTTCAAATCAACAGGTGTGCCGGAAGGCATGCTGCAGCTTCTGGGAGTGAACTTGTGAGTGTAACGACGGATATATCCCTGATATCGTTGATCATCGGGGCCAGTGTGTTGGTGCAGATCGTCATGGGACTGTTGCTGCTGGTATCCCTGATGTCCTGGGCCTATATCTTCGCCAAGATGGTGACTTTGCAAAAGGCCAAGCGCCAGACGACCCAGTTTGAAGATGGCTTCTGGAACAGCACGGACTTGCAGAGCCTTTACCTCAGGGCCACAGCCAATAATGGACAGACAGGTTCGCTGGAACGCATTTTTGAATCCGGATACCGGGAATTTCAGCGCCATCGAAGCAGTGGCACCCAGGACAGCACTGCGGTGACCAGCGGCGTGCAGCGCGCCATGAAAGCCACGTATCAACGGGAAATGGACGCGTTGGAGTCCCACCTGGCCTTCCTTGCCACAGTGGGGTCTGTGAGCCCTTACGTGGGCCTCTTCGGAACGGTATGGGGCATCATGAATGCCTTCCGTAGCCTCACCAACGTGGGGCAGGCCACCTTGTCCAATGTGGCTCCCGGGATTGCAGAAGCCCTGGTGACCACCGCCATGGGTTTGTTTGCGGCTATTCCAGCCGTGGTGGCCTACAACCGTTATGCCAATGAGATTGACCGGCTGTCCATCCGGTTCGAAAGTTTCATGGAAGAGTTTTCCAACATCCTGCAGCGTCAAGCGCGTTTTCCTCTGGGGCGCTGAGCAATGTTGCGCAAACCGCGTCGCATGATGAACCAGATCAATGTGGTGCCCTACATCGACGTGATGCTGGTATTGCTGGTCATCTTCATGGTGACTGCTCCCATGGTCAATCCGGGCCAGGTGGACCTGCCCACCATGGGCCAGACCCTCTCGCAGCCCCAGCAACCCATGCAGGTGACCCTGAGGCTGGACGGGACGCTGACCGTTCTGGATCCCCTGTCGGGTGGCGGAGAGTCCACGGTGACCCGGGGAGACCTGTTGAACATGATCCAGAACAGCCAGCAACAGCACCCCGACCAGCCCGTGGTGATTGCTGCCGACCGGAAGGTGCACTATGAGGAGGTGATGCAACTCATGGATCTGCTCAAGCGTGCCCACGTGAAGCGCATCGGACTGCTGGCCCGTTCCACATCGGGGTGACATGACCACGGTGACAGCGGATAGGGGGGCACAATGGTGGGCCTGGCTGCTGGCCATAGCGGTCCACTTGCTTTTTGCCATGG
>VFSW01009797.1_pt1 | contig 13648 bp, 10 predicted proteins | sample 5358111 | NCBI WGS metagenome assembly VFSW01 (sample SAMN11554181, study PRJNA540505) | mine drainage metagenome | isolation source: sediment from site ElyBrook_90M | place: USA: Ely Copper Mine, Vershire, VT | collected 2017 | reverse complement strand
GCCGACGGTTCGCTGCCGCTGCTGACGCCTATGAGCGAGGTGGCCCGACGGATGGCGGTGCAGGTGGGGGCGCAATACCTGGAGGCTCCCAACGGAGGGCGGGGAATTTTGCTCGGCGGAATCCCGGGCGTCAATCCGGCGAACGTGACCATTCTCGGCGGCGGCGTGGTGGGCCACAATGCGGCGAAGATGGCCGTGGGGCTTGGCGCGCGGGTGTCGATCATCGATCGGAATCTGGACCGGCTGAGGGAATTGGACGACATTTACAGCAGCCGGATTGTCACGCTGGCCTCGAACGTCTGGACGATTCGCGAAGCGCTCCGGCATGCCGATCTCGTCGTCGGGGCGGTGTTGATCCCCGGCGCATCGGCGCCGAAGCTGGTGCGGCGCGACATGTTGAAGGCGATGAAGAAGGGCGCCGTCATGGTGGATGTATCCATCGATCAGGGCGGATGCTTCGAGACATCGCGGGCAACCACGCACACCGATCCGGTCTATTACGTGGACAACGTACTGCATTATTGCGTGTCAAATATGCCGGCCGCGGTGCCGCACACCTCGACGTTCGGTCTCACCAATGCGACCGCGCCCTATCTGATGGCGCTGGCCAATCAGGGACTCGAGCGCTCCTGCGAAAAGAGCCCGGCGATCCGCGAGGGCGTGAACACATACCGGGGGCATATCACGTATCCGGCGGTCGCCGAGAGCCAGGGCCAGCCGTGGAAGGCGCTGGCCGAGGTTCTGTAGATCGAGCTTTCCCCGCGGCGCCCGGCCGTTGCTATCGTAGTCGTCATGCCCAGTTCGATCCGGCCGCTGATGCGCGGAGTTGTGCGGGCGCCCGGCGTGCCGCTGCTGGCGGCGGCGATACTCGCGCTCGGCTCGGCGGCCAACATCGCGCTGTTCACGATCGTCAACCGGGCGCTGTTTCATCCCTTTGCCTACCCGGAGCCGCAGCGGCTGGTGAGCGTCGAAGGCAGGGACGGGCGCAACCGGCTGGCGGATTTTTCCATGACCGGCTTCGAGTACTGGCAGCGGCGCGCAGCGAGTTTCGAGTCGGCGGCGATTTCCAACTGGCGTCTGGTCACGCTCACCGGCGTACGCAATCCCGAGGACCTCACCGCGACCGGGGTCAGCCGGGACATGTTCAGGGTTCTGGGCGCGGCGCCGGAGCTGGGCCGCACGCTCGTTGACAGGGACTTCGTCTCCGGCGCGCCGCCGGCCACGGTGATCAGCGATGCTCTCTGGCGGCGGCAGTTCCAGGGCGACCCTTCAATCGTCGGCCGCCAGATTCTGTTGGACGGCGAAGGCTACACGGTGGTGGGCGTCATGGGTCCGCGGTTTGCGTTTCCACGGCCGATCTTCGAGCTGTGGCTGCCGCTGAAGCCGGACGCGGCGGGCGATCTTCACGCCTGGTATCAAGCCGTGGCGCGGCTCAAGCCGGGCGCGAGCGAGAGCCGCGCCGAGCGGGAAATGAACCTCATCCTCGCCGGTCTGCCGCCCGACGCGGCGTCTCGCGGGGCCCTGCACGCGCGTGTACAAAACCTCGCCGCGCGTTACTCGGCCGATTACCGCGCCGGGCTGCTGCTGCTGTGGGGCGCCGCCGGGCTGATCCTGCTCATCGCCTGCGCCAATGCGGCGAGCCTGATGCTGGCCCGCGAAGCGGCGAGGATGCCGGAGTTCGCCGTGCGCGCGGCTCTGGGCGCAGCGCGGTGGCGGCTGGCGCTTCACGTTCTGAGCGACGCCTTGGCGCCGGCGGCAGCGGCGGGCGTGGTGGGCGCCGGGCTGGCGTCGATGCTGCTCCGCGCGTTATCGCTCCGGCTCGCCGGGCAGCTACCGATTCCCGACGTCCAGCACCTGTCGCTCGATACGGCGTCGCTGGCTGCGGCATTGGCCGCCATCGCGATCACCGGCCTCTTGTCCGCGCTGCCGGCGTCGGTGAGTATGTGCCGCCCCGACCTTGCTCATGCCTTCCACGCCTCGGCCCGCGGCCTGTCGCCGAGCAGGACTGCGAACCGATTCCAGTCCGCTCTCGTAGGCCTGGAAGTGGCACTGGCGGTGATTCTGCTTGTTGGCTCCGGCCTGCTGCTGCGTAGTCTGTCGAACGCGCTGGCAGTAAACCTGGGTTTCGAGGCCGAGCACGTACTTACCGCCCGCGTGGCCGCGCCGTCCGCACTCCGCGCCACAGGCGCCGCGGCGGCGTATTATTCGCGCCTTCTCGAAGGCGTTTCCGGCATTCACGGCGTTCGGGCGGCCGCGCTGGTGACTACGATGCCGATGGGCGGCGTCGAGGCGACGACGTCATTCCTGGCTGAGGCGGACGCGAGGCCTGTCGAGGTGGTTCAGGAACACTCGACCGGGTTCCAGTCGATCAGCGCGGGTTACTTCAAGGCTATGGGCATTCGCCTTATCGCGGGCCGGCCGTTCGCGGAGACCGACAGCCAGGGGGTGGCGATTCTGAATGCTTCCTTCGCGGCCAGGCTATGGCCGGGGCAGGATGCGGTGGGGAAGCGTGTATCGCGGGCGGAGCATCCGCGGCCGGACGCCTGGCTGACTGTAGTAGGTGTGGCGGCCGACGTGCGCACGGGCGGTCCCACCGAACCGCCGGAGGACCTCCTCTACCTGCCGTATCGCGAGGACATGTCGGCGTCCAGTTTCACGTCGATCGTGCTCCGTGCCACCGGCGATCCGCTGGCGCTGGCCGCGGATCTGCGCGCGCGCATTCGCGACGTCAATCCGGACCAACCGGTCAGCAAGGTCGAGCCTATGACCGCGTATCTGGACGAGGCGACGGCGACGCCGCGTCTGCATACCGAGCTTGTGTCCTTTTTCGCGGCCGCGGCGGTGCTGCTGGCGGTGAGCGGCGTCTTCGCCGTGGTGTCTTACGCGGTGACGCAGCGCCGCCGGGAGATCGGCATTCGCGCCGCGCTCGGGGCCGGGCCGGCTCAGACCGCCGCATACGTACTTCGTCTCGGGCTCGGCCCGGTTGCGGCCGGAGTCCTGGCCGGCCTGGCCGGAGCGGCCTTGCTCACGCGTCTGCTGCGCGCCGAGTTATTCCAAACTTCGCCCGCAGACCCGCTGGTGTGGTTTTCGGTGGCCGGGCTTCAACTGGCGGTTGCTTGTGCCGCCTGCATTGTGCCGGCGTGGCGCGCCGCCCGCATGGATCCGGCGGCGGCACTCCGCGCAGACTAGCCGGCCCGGGCCACGCGGCCGCGGGGCTGCCGCGTCAGATTGATCGTTCCGCGGCAGCGAAGCGCGCCGCAGGCGCAGGGGACCTTCTCGTCTTTCTCCGCGAAGTGGTAGTCCACCGTCAGCTCCTCACCTCGGCGGATCGGGCGGTTGCTGAAATAGATGATATGGCCCTTGACGATGCGGGCGACGATATTGGGCTGGCAGCAGTGGTTGATGAACTCGGCGCCGCTGCCGCCGACCGAGCCGTCGAGCGCCCAATAGGAATCGAGCGTGAAGATGTAGTTCAGAGGGCGCTCACAGCGCCGCTTGGTCTCGCGCCGCGAGATCCTCTCTCCGGTGTACTCGATCACCTTGCGGCGCGCCGGGATGTCCTCCTCGGCGAAAACGCCCCAGCGATGAATGGGCGACGGCTTGACGACGAGCCGGAAGGCCGCTCGTTTCGCATCAATCTGGGGCGCAGCGCTAGCCATAGTCGACCCGCCCTCAGAAGGACGGAGTAAAACTCAATCCCCCCCTTTTTGCTTGAGCACTTCGATGAGTTCCTGCACGGCGGCGGCGCTCTTGGCGAGGGCCGCGGCCTCGGCCGTCTCCAGTTTCAGCTCGTAAATCTTTTCGATGCCCTGCGAGCCGAGCTTCACGGGAACGCCGACAAAAACGCCGTTCAGCCCATACTCGCCCTGCAGAAACGCCGAGCACGGCAGAACTTTTTTCTGGTCCTTGAGAATCGACTCGACCATCTCAACCGCCGCCGCCGACGGGGCGTAGTAGGCGCTGCCGGTCTTCAGGTATTTCACGATTTCGGCGCCGCCGTTGCGGGCGCGGTCCACCAGGCGGGCCAGCGTCGCCTCGTCAAGCAGCTCCGTCAACGGAATGCCCGACACGCTGCTCAGCCGCACCAGAGGCACCATGGTGTCTCCATGGCCGCCCAGCACTACGGCGGTGACGTTTGACGGGGCCACGTCCAGCTCGGCCGCGATGAACGTCCGGAAGCGCGCCGTGTCAAGCACTCCCGCCATGCCGATCACCCGGTTCCGGGGGAAGCCCGACGCCTTCATCGCCGTCCAGCACATCGCGTCAAGAGGATTGGTCACCAGCACCAGAATCGCCTCCGGCGAGTGCCGCGCCACCTGCTCGGTCACCGACTTGACGACTTCGAAGTTCGCCATCAGCAGGTCGTCCCGGCTCATGCCCGGCTTTCTTGCCAGTCCGGCCGTGATCACCACAATGTCGGAGCCGGCCGTCGGCGCGTAGTCGTTGCTTCCCCTCACCGCGCAGTCGTAGCCCTCGACAGGCCCCGACTGCAGAAGGTCCAGGCCTTTGCCCTGGGGAATGCCCTCGGCCACGTCCACCAGCACCACGTCAGCCAGCTCTTTGCCGGCAATGCGCATGGCGCACGTCGCTCCGACGTTGCCCGCGCCCACTACGGTTACTTTTTTTCGCATAGAATCTCCAAGGTAGGACAGCGGCTGGCAGCGAGTCAAGACGTGTTGGGCTCCGCGGCAGGAAGGAAACGTTTTGGGACTCTATTTTGAGGATTTTCCCGTCGGACGCGTCGCCATTTCGCGCGGCCGCACCGTTACCGAAGCCGACATCGTGGCTTTTGCCGGACTGTCGGGCGATTTTATCGAGCTCCACACCAATGAGGAGTTCGCCCGCCAGTCTCCGTTCGGCCGGCGGATCGCCCACGGCGCGCTCATCTTCAGTATCTCCACCGGCCTGATGACCCAGATGGGCGAAATCAACGACACCGTACTGGCATTCTACGGCGTGGACCGGCTTCGCTTCACCGCGCCGGTGTTCATCGGCGACACGATCCACGTCACCAAAAGAGTCGCCGCGAGCGAGCGGAAAGGCGCCGGGCGCGGCGTGGTGACGTTCGAGACCTCGGTGCTCAATCAACGCGACGAGCCTGTCCTTGTTTATACGGACAAGCTGCTGTTGAAGTGCCAGCCGGGCTGAGCGCGCGTGGGAGCACTGGACGGAGTTCTGGTTCTCGATCTCACCCGCCTGCTGCCCGGCGCGGCGGCGACGCAAGCCCTGGCCGAGGCCGGCGCCGAGGTGGTGAAGATCGAACAGCCCGGCGCCGGCGATCACGCCCGCACACTCAGCCCGGAGGTCTTCGTCCGGACCAACGCGGGCAAGAAGAGCGCCGCCCTTGACCTGAAGCATCCCCTCGGCCGCCGGGCATTGATCGATCTGGCCGCCCGCGCCGACGTCGTCGTCGAGAGTTTTCGTCCCGGCGTCATGCTCCGCCTGGGCCTCGATTACGAGCGCCTCTCGGCGGACCATCCGCGCTTGATCGTGGCCAGCATCACCGGATACGGCCAGAGCGGCGAATTCGCCGGGCTCGCCGGCCACGACATCAACTACATCGCCATCGCCGGTCTGCTCTCGCTCAACACCGGCGCCGGCGGCGCGCCCGTGATTCCCGGCTTTCAAATTGCCGATATCGCCGGCGGCGCGACGCAGGCCGTGAACCGGATCCTGCTGGCGCTGCTCGACCGGCAGCGCACCGGGCGCGGAGCGCATCTTGATATTTCCATGACCGGCGGCCTCGGGCCTCTGCTCACTCTGCCGCTGGCCGTTCACGCCGCATCAGGCGCCGGGCCGCGCCCCTCGGATGGAATGCTCACCGGGCGCTACGCCTGCTACAACGTCTATGCCGCCCGCGAAGGCCACGTTGCCGTGGGCGCTCTCGAGACGAAGTTCTGGATCGAGCTTTGCCGCCGCCTGGGTTTGGACGACCTCGCCGCCGCCCAGTACGACGACAGCCGCCAGCAGGAAGCAAAGGAGCGCCTCCAGGCGATCTTTCTTCAAAAGCGCGCCGCGGAGTGGTTCGCCGAATTGCGCGGCTCGGACTGCTGCCTGACTCCGGTGCGCGGCCTTGCCGAGGCCGCCGCCGCCGATCGCCCCCCGCAGTCGCCTCCCCCGGGCCTCGGCCGCCACACCGACGAAATGCTCCGCCGCGCCGGCTACGGCGAGGAGCGCATTGGCCAGCTTCGGCGAAGCGGCGCCGCCGCCTGAACGAGAGCTACTCCGGCGGCTCCACGTCATCGGCGCCCGTCGGGTTGGCGAATTTCGTGAACTGCTTGAGAAACGCCAGGTTCACGCGGCCAATGGGGCCGTTGCGCTGCTTGGCCAGAATCAGCTCCGCCCGGCCGCGTAAGTCTTCCCGGTCCGGCTTATACACTTCCTCGCGGAAAATGAAGGCAACGAGGTCGGCGTCCTGCTCGATCGAACCCGACTCGCGCAAGTCGCTCATCTGCGGCCGGTGATCCCCCTGCCGAGTCTCCGGCGCGCGGCTTAACTGCGAAAGCACCAGCATCGGCACGTCCAGTTCCTTGGACAGCAGCTTCAGTCCCCGCGAGATCGCGCTCACTTCCTGATTGCGATTTTCGTACCGCCTGCCGCCGCCGGTCATCAATTGCAGATAATCGACCACCACGAGATCGAGCCCGTTCTGGCTTTTCAGGCGCCGCAGCTTGGCGTGGATGTCCATCAGGTTCGTCCCCGCCGTGTCGTCGACAAACAGCGGCGCCCGCATCAACTTCGACATCGCCGCGCTCAGCCCCATGCGCTCGTCCTGATTCAGGTACCCGGCCCGAAAGCGCTGCTGGTCCACCATCGCCTCGGCGCACACCATGCGCGTCAGCAGCGACTCCTTCGACATTTCGAGCGAAAAGACTGCCACCGTTTTCTCGAGTGCCGTCGCCGCGTACTGCGCCATGTTCAGCGCCAGCGCCGTCTTGCCCATCGACGGCCGTGCCGCCAGGATGAACAGATCGCCCTTGTGCAGCCCGCCCGTCATCTCGTCGAAGCGCACGAACCCTGTGCTCATGCCCTTGACGCGCTTGCTCGGATCGAGAAAGGTGTTCGCCCCGCCGTCGAAATCCTCGAGGATCTGGCGCGGATTCACCAGGTCGTTCTTGCTGTTGGTGTCGCCCAGCCGCAGCAGGCTCTCTTCGGCGCCCGCCAGGATCTCCGCCGGATCCTCGGTCCCCAGCATGCACCGGTTGATCGTCTTCTGCGACGCCATGATCAGCTCGCGCAGAATCGCCTTGTCCTTGACGATCCGTACGTAGCTTTCCAGGTTGACGATCCGCGGCAGCCCGTCGTCGAGCGAAACCAGGTACCCGAGCCCATCCACCGACTCGAGCTGGTTCTGCTTCATCAGCTCGTTGGCGATCGTCACCCGGTCGATCCGCTCGCCCCGCTCGTGCAGGTCCACCATTCGCAGAAAAATCCGGCGGTGCTTCTCGAGACTGAAGTCCTCGGCCTGCAAATCGCCGGCGATTTCGACGAACTGGCTGTCGTCGAGCAGAATCGAACCCAGCACGAAGCGCTCCGCTTCGGGGTTCGATGGCAATCCTTGTTCAGCGGCTAAGTCGCGCGTAATCATGACTGACCGTATTACCTTAACGGCATGAGGAGTACCAGAACAAGGTCCAATAGGTCACAGTGTTGTCTTGCATTTAGCCTGTGCCAAATTCTGTGAAAATCGCACTCCCGATGCGCGCGTCATTTCCGCCGTGAAATCAACGCCCTGGAGAAGTCTTTCCACAGCCGTTCCTCCAAACAATACCGCCTGCTTCTGTTTGTACACCAAAAACGAGAGAATGGGAAGAGCAGTCTCTACCTCGGGAAGGATCGATTTCTGGTTTGAAACCATTCGTCAAGACAACAGGCCCCGTGTGTGCCTGGATATTGTTCACCCTCGCACCGGCGCAAGCCCAGCAGCAGCCGCCGCCCGGCCCGCCGCCGGCCACCGTCGTGGTGACGGGCGCCTTCGAGCCCGCGCCGCTCGAAGAGTCCGACCGCACGGTGCAGATTTTCGACCTTCGCAAAGACGCCGGCCTGCTGTTTGACTCCTTCACCGACTATCTGAAGCTCGACTCCTCCGTCGATCTCCAGGAACGCGCGCCCAACGGCGTGCAAACCGACCTGTCCATCCGCGGCGGCACCTTCGCCCAGTCCCTGGTATTGCTCAACGGGCTTCGCCTCAACGACGCGCAGACGGCCCACAACAATATGGATATTCCGGTGCCGCTCGACGCCATAACTCAGATCCAGGTGCTGCACGGCTCCGGCTCCACGCAGTACGGCTCCGATGGCGTCACCGGCGTGGTCAATCTCATCGCCGCCCCGCCGGAGACCCCGGAGCTGACGCTTCGCACCTCGGCCGGCAACTTCGGCCGCAACGAGCAGAGCGGGTCCGCGGCGGCCTCCTTCGGGCCGCTATCGGAAGAACTCGCCTTTGCCCGCGATTTTTCCAGCGGCTTCCTCCCCGACCGCGATTACCGCCTCCTCTCGCTCGCCTCCATCAGCCATCTCAAGTCGCTTCTCGGCTCAACCGACGTCATCCTCGCCCTCAGCGACCGTCCCTTCGGCGCCGATCAGTTTTACGGAAATTTCCCGTCCTGGGAACGCACCAAGGAGTGGCTGGCCGCCGTCCGCCAGGTACTCGGCGCCAACACCGAGGCCGATCTCAGCTTCCGCCGCCAGACCGACCTGTTCGTCCTGTTTCGCGACGACCCGCAGATCTTCACCAACCGCCACATCGTCGAAAGCTGGGAAGGCGACCTGCGCCGCACCGACACTCTACCCGCCGGCGGACGCCTCAGCTACGGGGCCGAGATGTTCTCCGACGCAATCGACAGCAACAATCTCGGCCAGCACTCCCGCGTCTACGGCGCCGGGTATCTCGATTACGACATCCGCGCGCTGCGCCGCTTCTCCTTCAGCGCCGGCCTGCGCACCGATGTTTACAACAATTTTCAGACGCAGGTGGATCCCACCGTCAGCGCCGGCTATTGGCTCTCCTCCGCCTTCAAGCTCCGGGCGTCCGTCAGCCGCGCCTTCCGCCTTCCAAGCTACACCGACCTTTATTACCAGGACCCGGCCAACGTCGGCTCGCCCTTTCTGAAACCGGAAACGGCCTGGAACTACGAGGCCGGGCTCGACTGGCAACCCGGCGCCCGCTGGAGCGCCGGCTTCACCGTTTTCCAGCGCCACGACTCCAACCTCATCGACTTCGTGCGCACCTCGGCCTCCGATATCTTCCGCGCCACCAACTTCGACCATCTGGTGTTCACCGGCGGCGAGGCGCGCGTGGAGTGGCAGCCGGTCCGCGGCCAGACGCTCGATTTCGAATACACGGGGCTGCAAGGCGACAAGCGCAACGATCCGCTGGTGGTCTCCAAGTACGTGTTCAACTATCCGGTACACAGCGGCATCGCCGCCTGGCGCGGCACGCTCGGCAAGTGGATCGTCGCCCGCACCAGGGTCGGCGTGATGGAGCGCTTCGATAGTTACGCCTACTGCGTCTGGGACGCCTCCGCCGCCGCTTCGCACGGACGGGTGCGCCCCTTTTTGCAGCTCACCAATCTCACCGGCACCGTCTACTATGAGGTTCCCGGCGTCGTCATGCCGCAGCGCGGCGTGCTCGGAGGCGTCGAAATCACCACGCTCCGCGACTCCCGCTAATCGTAAAAGTTCCGCTCCCAGCGGTGGCGCTTCAACACTGCCAGCGCCGCCGCGTCCAGCGGGCCCAGCCCCGGCACTTTCATGCTGCTCTCCACCGTCTTCACCCGCCGCATCCCGGGAATCACGGTCGACACCGCCGGGTGGCTGATGCAGAAACGCAGCGCGATCTCGGCCAGCTCGCCGGCCACCACGCCCTCCAGATCCTTCCGCAGCGCAGAAATCCTTTCCACCACCTGCCGCTTCCGGTCGCCCTGGAAATACATCGCCCGGAACTCTTCCGGATCAAACTGCGTGGCCTCGGTGATGGTCCCGGTGAGGCTGCCCTCGTCGAGCGGCACCCGCGCCAGCACGCCCACGTTCCGCTCCAGGCACAGCGGAAACAGGTTCGCCTCCGGGCTCTGGTCGAAGACGTTGTAGATCACCTGCACGGTATCGATGAGCCCGGTGCGGATCAGATCCAGCGCCGAATCCGGCTGATGATCGTTGATGGAAACTCCCACCGCGCGCACTTTGCCGGATTTCTTCAGCTCCTCAAACGCCCTTCGCCACTCGTCGCGCTCCAGCCACTCCGGATTCCAGACGTGCAACTGCTGCAGGTCGATGGTCTCCATCCCCAAGTTGCGCAGGCTCGTCTCGGTGCTCCCGATGATGTAGTCATAGGGGAACACCTTCTCGATGCCGATCCCCGGCAGCGCCGGCCACTGCTGGTTCTTCGGCGGCACTTTCGTCGCCACGTAAATCCGCGTCCCGGCCTGCCGGACGATTTCGCCCACCAGTTTCTCGCTGTGCCCGTCGCCGTAGGCCAGCGCGGTGTCGATGAAATTCAGGCCCAGCTCAATCGCCCGCCGCAGCGCGCGCAGCGATTCCTCGTCGGTGCCTCCTCTCCATTGATTGCCGCCGATGCCCCAGGCGCCGTAGCCGATCTCGGATACTTCCCAATTCGTTCTGCCAAGTTTTCGATATTTCATGAGTGTGAGTTCGCACTCATCATCATAGGCAACTCGGCCTCTCACTCGCGCGCCGCGCCTTCCTGCTACATTCGAAAACTCATGGGCCTGCTCGTTGTCGTGGTGAACTTCGGCGCCGCCGCCTTCATGACCGGCCTCATCTGGTGCATCCAGCTCGTGCACTATCCTCTCTTCCCGCTCGTCGCCGGCCCCGGGTTCGCGCGCTATGAAACCTCCCACCAGCGCCGCATCTCTTGGATCGTCGGTCCGGTGATGGCGCTCGAAGCCGCCGCCGCCCTCGCGCTCCTCTGGCGCCACCCCGCCGCCGTGCCGTTATGGATGCCCGTCCTCGGCGTCCTCCTGCTCGCTCTCATCTGGGTCTCGACGGCCTTTCTTCAGGTCCCCGCCCACGCCCGTCTCGCTCTGGGCTTCGACGCCGCCGCGCATCGAACCCTCGTCTCCACCAACTGGCTTCGCACCGCCGCCTGGACGTTCCGCGCGCTTCTGGCCGCCGCCATGCTCTGGCCTCTTCTCTGCTCCCCGCCGCCTCGGGCGGTCTCCGGTGCCGCAGGCTTTCCCCGGACGACAATGAGAGTGAAGGGGGCTCGATGGAATCCAGACACCGTGTCGTCATCCTCGGCGGCGGTTTTGGCGGCCTCTATGCGGCCAAAGCTCTGGCCCGCGCTCCGGTGGATGTCACTCTCGTCGACCGCCGCAACTTCCACCTCTTTCAGCCGCTGCTCTACCAGGTGGCCACCGGCGCTCTTTCGCCCGGCGAAATCGCTTCGCCCCTCCGCGCCATCCTCTGGCGCCAGCGCAATACCAGCGTCCTCATGGCCGAGGCCGTCGATCTTGATGCCTCCGGCCGCCGGCTGATCCTGTCGGAAGGCGACCTCGCCTACGATACGCTGATTGTCGCTACCGGCTCGCGCACTTCCTATTTCGGCCACGATTCCTGGGAGCAGTTCGCCCCCGGCTTGAAGACCATCGAGGAGGCTACGCACATTCGCCGGCGCATTTTCCTCGCCTTCGAGCAGGCAGAGCGGGCCGCCGACCCGGCGCTCCGCGCCGAATGGCTGACGTTTGTCGTCGTCGGCGCCGGGGCAACGGGCGTCGAACTTGCCGGCGCCCTCGGCGAGATCGCCAACGACACTATGCGCCACGAGTTCCGCTCCATCCGGCCCGAGGAGGCGCGCATCCTTTTGCTGGACGGCTCAGACCGAATTCTGCCTCCGTTCGCGCCCTCGCTTTCCGCCAGCGCCGAAGCTCAGCTCATCCGGCTCGGCGTCCGCCCGCGCGTGCGTGTCCGTGTGGTCGGCGTGGACGCCCGCGGTGTCGATGTGGTGACGCCGGAGGGTTCAGAGCGCATTTCCGCACGGACCATGATCTGGGCGGCCGGAGTGCAGCCTTCAACTTTTGGCGCCGTCCTGGCCCGCCGCGCCGCCGCGCCGGTTCATCCAAACGGACAGGTTCGCGTCCAGCCCGATCTCACCCTGCCGTCACACCCCGAGATCATGGTCATCGGCGATTTGGCCTATTTCGTGGACCGATTAGGCAAGCCGCTGCCGGGCGTGGCGCAGGTGGCCATGCAGCAGGGCTCCTATGCCGCCCACCTCATCCGAGCACGCCTGGCCGACCGCCCAGCACCGGCGCCGTTTCGCTACTCCGACCGCGGCCAGCTGGCCGTTATCGGCCGCGCCTCCGCCGTCGCTGATATCGCCGGCTTCCGTTTTTCCGGCTTTCCCGCCTGGCTCATCTGGCTCTTCATCCACCTGCTCTATATCGTCGAGTTCTCCAACCGGATCATTGTCTTCATCCAGTGGGGCCTGCAGTATCTGACCTACAATCGCGGGGCGCGGCTGATTACGGGCGCCTCGGGATCGCATCCCGGCGCAGTTTCCGATCCCGAGTCCAACGAGCCATGAACGCCACGTCCGGCCGCCGTTTTTAGTCGGCCGGAAAGAACGGCTTATCGATGGCGAACGCCTTCTTCTGACCTGCCGCCGCCAGGCCGCCTTTGTATTTCAGCCTTCCGTTCACGATCAGATCCACCGGCCGATCCACGTTGTAGTCGAACGCCAGCACGTCGCCTTCTTTTAACTCGAGCAGCTCGGAAGCCAGCAGCGTCGGTCCCTGCAGCCGCGCGTCCAGACGCATGCGCGCCGGCTTGATCAGCCGGAGCACCCGCGCCTGTTCGTCCTCGGTGCTTTGCGACTTTCGCACCGACCATTGCTGGTCGAACTTCTGCCGCAGCATCTTGACGATAATCGACGGAATCCCCAGGTTCATCATCCCCGAGTTGTCGCCTATGCGGACCTCGATCGAGATCGCCACCACGGCTTCGTTAGGTGCCAGAATCTGCAGAAGCTGGGGTTCGGTTTCATGCGTCTGGATCGAGAAATCGAGATTCGCCACCGTCTGCCAGGACTGCCGCAGGTCGTGGAGAATGATCCGGAACAAGCCTTCCAAAATGCTCTGCTCGATTTCGGTCAACTCGCGGTCGATCTTCATCGCGCCCTTGCCGCTTCCGCCCAGCAGCATTTCCAGGATGGGAAAAACCAGCGATGGATTCATCTCCATCACGGCGCTGCCCTCGCACGGCTTCATTCCCAGCGAAACCAGGCAACTGGGCGACGGCAGGCAGTGGGTGAACTCCATAAAGGAGAGCTGCTCCACCGAAACCAGGTTCGCCATGACGTAGGCCCGGAGATAAGCCGACAGGCTCGACGCGATCGCGCGGGCGAAGTTCTCGTGCAGGACGTGAATCGCGCGCAACTGGTCCTTGGCGATGCGGTCCGGGCGCCGGAAATCGTAAAGCCGCGCCCGCTTGGACGCGTCGTCGGAGGCCCCGCCGTCTCTCAGATTGCGGAATGCCGAATCGATTTCTTCCTGTGAAAGTACGCGTTCCACTCTTCCCCTCCATCGGCCCCCATCCCCGGTTCCTTTAGCCCGGCTGCCGGGAAAAACCGGTCCGGCGCGATAGGAAAACGCCCCGCGATACGCCAAAAACGTCCCGCCGCCGCCGAAAC
>VFSW01009796.1_pt1 | contig 13648 bp, 19 predicted proteins | sample 5358111 | NCBI WGS metagenome assembly VFSW01 (sample SAMN11554181, study PRJNA540505) | mine drainage metagenome | isolation source: sediment from site ElyBrook_90M | place: USA: Ely Copper Mine, Vershire, VT | collected 2017 | reverse complement strand
GTCGTTCTCCAGCCGATAGTCAAACCAGTCATCCTCTGATTCAAAGCCGATGAGCACGCCTGCCGGCTTCCCGTGACGCGTAATGGCAACAGCATGCTTTGCCGCCTGCCTCAGATAACGAGATAGATCATCCTTGATCTCAGAGAGGGGAACTTCCTGCGCTACTCCGGCTTTCCGAACTGAGCGAGCCATTTTCCAGCCTCCAGTTTCGGCACGATGGCGAGAACCTCTACCTTCGTGCCCATAACGTCATAAAAGACCCGAAATTCATACAACCGGAGCCGGTATTGCGGACGAGAAGTACCTCTCAGGCGCTTGATCCTGCTCTTACTGACCTTATTCGGTTCGTGCCTGAGATGGGTTTCAAGCGCGTCCTTTACCGAAGCACGATCCGCGGCCTTGAGCTGTTTGAGGTCTTCTGCCGCTTCCGGCGCAAGCATGATTGCAAAGGCCATTCTGGCCAGATTATAGCCAGATCGAGCGGCCCCCGCCAGCGCGCATTAACGTTGATTCAAGGCCTGGTCACTGCAGGCCCATTCGCTGCTGGCACGCTCATTCCCCTAGGCGGTGCCCAAATTCTAGTTACAGGCTGGGAGCGGCGGTTTCCCCGTAAATCCGAGAGCACGGGTTTGCGGACCATAAAACCCCAGGAGAGGAAACCGGCGGGAGAAAATCTCTGCGCCCGGTTGACACCGGCGGCCAAATGGTGACCCCATCTCTTTTTATCTCTTATGACTCATGCCGCTGCCAATCTCCGAATCTTGTGCTCAAGCTTGGGCAAAACTTTGCGCTCCGCTTCAGCCAAGTCATAAGCCGCTTGCTGGCGAACCCAACTCTCCGCAGAGCCACCAAACGCGAGGGACAACCTCAGTGCCATCTCCACCGAAATGCCTGCATGACCATTGAGCAGCTCGGAGAGCTGCTTCCGCGATACGCCAAGACCATCAGCGGTCTGCTGAACCGTAAGCCCCAAGGGCTCTATGCACAGCCTCCGGATTACACCGCCCGGATGCGGGGGGTTTTTCATAGCCATAACTCACCCTCCAATTCCAATTACATGCACGCGACTGCTTTCCGCCTGCTGCTAGTGGTAATCCTCATAGTCCACCTCGGTAACATCCTCACCAATGAATTGGAAGGTCACTCGCCAGTTACCGCTTACCGTCACGGCCCAGGTTCCGCGACGGGATCCGGTGAGCGGATGCAGATGCAGCCCTGGCAGGGCCATATCACGCGAATTTACAGCGACTTCGAGTCGCGCCAATATGTCCTTGAGACGCTCGACATGATCCTGCTTGACACCCGACGCGTCATCCTTCGCGTGCAGGCGTTTGAGCCCCTTGTGGCGGATCTTCCTTATCACGGTGACAATGTAACCCCACTGGTATCATTTTGCAACCTGTGGGGTTACGCGGTGCCGGAACACCGCTGTCCTTCCGGCGATCTGCCTCCGGTGGGGGAAGATTTCACTGTGGGTTTCGCGTTGCTGCGAAATCCGGTATTTCCGCCCTCAGCCTCGTGTGGAAAAAGTGGACGCTACCCTTGTATCTTCGTTTTTCTTTGGACGTCCATGTGGCCGGGAAACCAGTTGTCTTCCCATCAGATTCTCAAGTCTGCGAATGAGTTTCTCCGAACCTGGATTCGCGGGGCGGGATGGAAATGGATTAACAGAATTTTGTGGTCCGTTCCCTATCGTTCTCCACAGCTTTATGCATGACTTTGGAATTGCAGGTTAGTGCGCCGTCTGCGGAGTCGGCGATCCATCGGACCAGTGGCTTATCAACACCATGAAAATCGTAACTCGCTCCTCAGGATCATTCGCAGCAATAATCGGCGAGCCGGGCAAATTGGCTCCCCAGCTTTTCGCTGCATCTCCCGCAACAAAAAACATCAGGTGCGGGTGCCAACGCTTGCCCCGGTCGTTCAAGTACTGCTGTTTCGACAGCATGTAGCACATGGCGCCGGGCGCCAGCGCAGGAAGTTGATGGTTGGCGAACGCCGATGCCAGCGCCTGGGAAATCTGCGTCTTGGATTTTCCTGCCAGCACCCATCGGGTCTTCATCAGGTAGATGGGCGCAAACGTCCTGGCGGCCGGCGGATTGAAGCAAATGGGCGCGCGGACTTTGGGGTTCCAGAAGCCCGCACCATTGGTAGCCTCGCCCCAAGAGCGTTCCACGATGCACACAAAACCATTCCCGCCCTGGACCGCAGGGCTGTACCCCTTCCGTCCCAGCACCATCACCTTGGCTCCATCCGCAATGGAGCGTGGAGCCGCGCTGCGGGCCAGCGCGATTTCAGCATCCTCGGACATCAAATACTCACTGACAGGCGCCATGGCCGGATAGGGAACCTTGTCCGCCAACGCCAGTGACTGCCAGCTCACGCAAGTCAGGATACCCAACGCAAGCAATCCTGAAATCGCTTTCAGGCGCGGAAGATTAAAATTCAATTGGTTCAGGTGATTCATGATGATGCAGTACCTTTGAAAGCGGGATGGATCCGCGGTTATAGAGAAAGGCTACTTACCCCTTGTCGGCGCTAGCGCCTGTTCACCGCCAGCCAGGGCATGCCGCGGTAGGAATCCGCCAGCACCCATCCGCAGGCCGTCAGCGTCCAGGAGACCACGAACTCTTTCCAACTCGACCCGGTGATGCTGTGCATCTGGCCTGTCGCCAGCATGGGTATCCATACCAGCAGCGTGAACATACCCATCTGCAGCGCCACCAGCACGGCGGCCAGCCGCGCAAATACACCGATAATCAGCGCCGCGCCCGCCGCGATGTAGGTACAGCCGAAGAAATACGCCCAAAACAGATGCGCCGGCAGCCAGCCGGGTACCAGCGGCGTAGTCAAATTGACATAGATAAAATGGCTGGCGCCGAAGAAAATCAAGGTCGGGCCGTACAGCACTCGCGCGATTCGCAGGCCCTGGTCATCGGCGGCGAAACCGAGCCAGCGCCGATCCCAGTCGGCTGCAAACCAGGCATACAGCACCCAGGCGGCCGCCACCATCACCGTGGTCTCCGCACAGCCATACCAGGAGCCCAATACCCTGGGCGCGGGGAAGACCTGGGGCAATCTGAAGAGCAGCAAGGTAAGCCCCAGGTACACGAGCAGCACGCGGGCGGCGGTAACGGCTGTGCGCCGCCAGAACAGGCCGATGCCACAGGCCAATGAGATGACAGCGCAGACATAAGCCAGCGCCACGCGCGCAGGCAGGCCCTTGGGTATCCCCTGCCAGGCGGGGGCGGAATTGCCTTGGATCAGAGCCAGGACCCCTAAGGCGATCAGGGTCGCCGCGAACACCGCCTGACCCATGCTTGCGATACGCATCGTCTTAATCCTCCGGTGGTAGGCCCGTTCATGGGGTGATCCGTGACTCGATAGCAGCACGGATATCTTAATAACTATGAAAGCAGGCCGAAGGGGGAAATGTTCTGAATCTTTTCTAATTTATATCTTCATCTTCGCCCCACTGGCGCGCGATCTGCGGCTCCTGCTCCACGTTCACCTTCACCACTCGGCCCAGTAATCCATCCGCATCGACAGTTGGAGTGCCGCAGCTTTTCGTTGAAATTCAATTGATGCATGGTGATGAATTACCTTTGAGTGCGGGATGGATGGATTCGCGGGGCGAGGTTGCAGATATTCGCTCTAACCCTGCTTACTCAGTGCTTTGACATGCAAGTAAATACTTGCATATCATGCGCTCATGAACGACCCAGACCTGCTGTTCAAGGCGCTGGCCGACCCGGGGCGACGGAAGCTCATGGACCGCCTGCATGCCCACGACGGCCAGACCTTGAGCGAGCTCTGCCGGCACCTGGACATGACCCGGCAGGGTGTGACCCAGCACCTGGCCGTGCTCGAAGCGGCGAACCTGGTAGCGGTGCAGTGGCGCGGGCGCGAGAAGCTGCACTTCCTCAACCCGGTGCTGCTGCAGGAAATCTACGACCGCTGGATTGCCAAGTTTGAAAAGCCGCGCCTCAAGGCACTCACCCATCTGAAAAAACGACTGGAGAAAACCCATGGCTAGATTGACCTTTGTGTATGTGACGTACATCCGCACCACGCCGGAGAAGCTGTGGTCGGCATTGACCGACGCGGATTTCAACAAGCAGTACTGGTTCGGCTGCCACTGCGAAAGCCAGTGGACGGCGGGATCCTCGTGGAAATTGATGTCCCCCGACGGCCAGATCCATGACGCCGGCGAGATCGTCGAGGCCGAGCCGCCGCGGCGCCTGGTGATCCGCTGGCAGAACCAGAAGCCCGATCTCAAAGTCGAAGGTGCATCGCTGTGCACCATGGAACTGGAACCCAGTGGAACGGCGGTCAAGCTCTCCATCACCCACAGCATCGAGCGCGATCACTCGAAACTCATCGAGGCGGTGTCCGGCGGCTGGCCCAAGGTCATCTCCAACCTCAAGTCCCTGCTGGAGACCGGCTCCGCCGCTCTGCAGGACGCCTACCCCAAGGCCAGTGCCCGTTCGGGAAAGGCATAACCATGGCAATGGTAATTTTTGGAAATCATTCGTCGGTTCTGGTTCCGCGGCAAGATCGGGACAGCATTCGACAATTTTATTGCGATGTCCTCGGCGGAAAAATCACGAAAGCGGATCCCGAAAGGGACTGCCTGCGTTTGGGCGAAGACTTCTATATCGTGTTTTTGTATGGAGATGTCCCCGATGAGAGCGCATTCTTACGCTCCAAGAGATCGGTGTGGCTGGAAATCAAGTCCGACAATGTGGAGGAAATACGCCGAAAAATCCTCGACTCCGGTCTCGTCAGGAAACTTGAGGTTCCAGACCCTCACCTTTACTTCCAGGCTCCGGGAGGTCAATGCCTGCGGTTGGTCGGAATCGATGAGGACCTGTCCTTTTATGAAGGAGCTGGAGCAGGCCCGGACGTGTCAAAGGTCAAAGAGGCCATGAAAAATGAATGCTGAAACATAAAGATTCGCGGGGTGAATTGGAAATATATCAAGTCAAGGCTTGACCCTCTGTTCCTCTGTTCGTGTTCAGTGGATTATGGATCAGACGCCCGGCGGTGGGCTGGCTTCCGGCTTTGTGTCTTGTCCGTTCTGCTTATACTGCTTGAGTTTTTCGCAGCGCTTATCGCTTGGATTCTTCTTGCAGTATGCTGCGATCTGGGGATTGTTTAACTGCATTTGTTGCTGGCATTCTTGTTTATGCTGCGAGCACCAGCTACTTCCTGCTGGTGCTATGTGGGTGGAAGCCGTAGTTGGATTGTCGGCCAAGACGGACCCAGCCAACACCATACAGATGGACAGGCACACTAGTGCTAAAAGAGAAGTTTTCATACGCTGACTCCGCGAGATGATTGATGTTTAACTGTCTGGAATGCAGCCGAACATGCGTGTTGACTGCATTTCAATTTTGTCACCTGATCATGTGGTTTGCTGCTTCAAGTAGATTGCCATGCGTGGGCTTGTTTGACAATATTTGATTGGAATGGAAATGCGGGAAAAATCTGGATCCCTGCGAATCTTGGATGGATATCGGGTCTGGGAGTGTCGGGATGATTGATTGGCGGAGTGGATTTAAGTTATTCGCTCTGACCCCATTTCCTCCACTCCGCGTGGCGGGTTCACCGAAGGTTTGTTTCTGTCCCCAATTGCCACGACTTTGGAATTGCAGCTTAGTGCGGCGTCTGCGGAGCCGGCGCCCCATCGGACCAATGACCAACCCAGACTAGGAAAATCGTCACCCGTTCTTCAGGATCATTCGCCGCGATAACCGGCGAGCCGGGTAGATCGGCTCCCCAGCTTTTCGCCGCATCTCCCGAAACAAAAAACATCAGATGCGGATGCCAATTCTTGCCCTGGTCGGTTAAGTACTGTTGCTTCGACATCATGTAGCACATGGCGCCGGGTTCCAGCGCCGGCAGTTCCTTATTACTGAACGCCGATGCCAGCGCCTGGATTATCTCCGGCTTGGATTTCCCTGCCAGCACCCACTGGGTCTTCATCAGGTAAATGGGCGCAAACGTCCTTGCGGCCGGCGGATTAAAGCAGATGGGGGCGCGGACTTTGGGGTTCCAGAACTCCGGATCCGTGGTGGCGGCGCCCCATGAGCGTTCCACGATGCAGAGAAAGCCATCCCCGCCCTTCACTGCAGTCGTGTATCCCTTCCGCCCCAGCACCATCACTGTGGCTCTGGCCGATATGGATCGTGGAGCCGCACTGCGAGCCAGCGTGATTTCAGAATCCTCGGACATCAAATATTGACTGACAGGAGCCATGGCCGGGTACAGAGTCTTCTCCGCCAATGCGGGTGACTGCCAGATGGCGCAAGCCAAGACAACCTGCACAAGCAATCCTGAAATCGTTTTCAGGCGCGGGAAATAATTCAAATTCAATTGATTCATGGCGATGAATTACCTTTAAGTGCGGAGTGGATTGGAAATGTATTAGATCAAGCCTTAATAGGAATTGAGAATTAATCATGAGCGTATGAAATCCAGCAGTGGGCCGAGATCATGCTTGTCGGCGGCGCGCAGTGCCGCGACATAGATCTTTCGGGTCTGCGTGGCATCTACAAGATTCTCCCGGCCCCAAGAAAAGCGTGGGCGGCCGAGTGATACCAGCAGCAAATCTGTTGCGAGACGCGCGTGGCGGCCGTTGCCGTTCGGGAACGGATGGATCAGCGTCAACCGATGATGGAAACGCGCGGCGACTTCATCCGGCGGATAGGTGCCGGCCTTGATCCAGTAGTTGCAATCAGCAACCAGCTGCTGGAGATCCGGACGAATCTGGGCGGGCGCTACGCCGATATTGCGTTCCGTGTCGCGAAACTTGCCGGCCCAGCGCCATACGTGACCGAACATGCGTTTGTGCAGATTGGCCAGAAACTGCAGATCAAGGATATTACGCTGGCGCGCAAACGCCCATTGCCCCGCATCCAGGATATTTGCCTGTTCCGCCTCATTCAGCTCGCGGCGCAAGGTGATGTAGGACGGGATCAGGTCTTGCTGCTCTTCGGGCGTGAGCGGAGTAGCGGCATTGTCAGTGCTTTCAAATGGATCGTTCACTTTTCGTCATCCCATAATGCAGAGCCACCGCGTTCCATCAACTGCCGGGTCAAGCGTTCCAGCTGCTCGCGCTCATCGGCTGCCTCGACGCTTTGGGCCTCCAGCGCCATGTTGTGACCTGTCGATTTCAGTCGCTGGCTTGCGAGTGCGAGCGCACGATTTTTCACCATCTCGTCGAACGGCTTTTCGGGGACTAACGCGTAGACAAGACGGCAGCCGAGTGCCTGTGCGGCACGCCGCAGGCTGTCGAGTGTTATCGCGCCCCCGACCTCGGCCTTCTCGATGGCCAGGGCTCGCTCTTGAGTTACGCCCAAGCGCTGGCCGAGCTGGGCCGCCGTTATACCGAGGGCTTCACGAATGGCTTTAACCCAACCACGTGGCGGCGGTTTGAGGGCATTTGGATCAATGAATGAACCCAGCCGTCGATCCAGTTGACGGCGGGCGGAGGCACGGTCTGCAGCACGCATAAACTAACCTATGTATTAGTTATAATAGAATATAAACTAACATATAGACTAGTATAATTCAATCACTAACTAACTTATAAGTTAGTATACCTCCATGGCCGGCTCCTCGCTTTCGAAAGGCTGGCAGCTCCGTAGCAATCCCAGATATCAGGAGTTCCCGAGGGATTTTTGCATCTTGATGCAATCCAGAGTAACGCCCGTGGGGGATTGGTATTTAGCAGATTGATCTCCAGTGAATCCGCAGGCGCGGTAGACAGGCACGGCGTTCAATGACGAATCGAGATGCAGCTGTTTCAGGCCGGACGCTCGCGCCAAGTCTTCCAGATAGGCGAGGATCTTTTTCCCCACGCCCTGGCCCATATACGCTGGATCCACGAACACTGCATCTACGTGGCCTGAGTCCAGGTGCAGGATGCCAAAACCCGCGATGCGTCCATCGATCATCGCCAGGTAGCAATCCTGTTCCACGTTGCGTTGGAATTTCTCAGTCGGCGATGCTTCCACCCAGGTCTTCAGCGTGTCGTCGGGATAAAAGCCAACGCAGCCTTTGTAAATGGCCGCCTTGCGTAACGACCAAATGGCTGGAGCATCGTTGGCTTTGGCTTTCCTGAAGATGATCACTAATCTGGTCTCGCCCCTTCAGCTTATTTGCGCATGATGCCTTGCGGACCCACTTGTTCCTGAAGATGGCGCCGGATGTCGGCAATTTGGGTTTCACTGAGTATGCGTTTGGGAATGATTCTGGGTACAAGCTTGCGGTAATACAGCATGAAAAGCTGATGGTTTTCGTACCAGCGGTCGAAATCCTTCCATGGCACGGAAGACTTGGCATATCTATCTTCAGTGACCATTTTTTCATAGTCCCAATCCAGCTTGACCGGTATGGTGGCAAAACCGATTTTGTTATATATGCGCCTAGCAAAGACTGGCGTTAGCGCGTAACCGAGCCCAATTAGGATGATGAAATAGGCGAAAAAACCAAGAAACCAATAACCAGTACCAGTCGATAACTCGTGGTAGGGTCCCAAAATTATCAGCCAGACCCCGAACACACCGGACATTAACGTAATGGCCATCGGTATCCAGAACAGAAATATCCCGGCGATGCCGGCGCGCAGCCGTTTACGGCGCATGCGTATGGAGGCGACGATATCTTGTTCCTGTATGGTGAATTCGATCATTAACAGGTCCTTTGGACGGGAACAAATCGGCATTACGGTGATCTGTTTCCTAATTATTCGCTAAAGATTCAAGTCGATAAAGGCCTTGAGCTGCGACTTGGAGAGCGTCCCGGCTTTCTGGGCTTCCACCGAGCCGTGCTTGAACAGCATCAGGGTTGGCTGGCTGCGCACGCCCCACTGGCGCGCGATCTGCGGCTCGTGTTCCACGTTCACCTTCACCACACGCAGACGGTCGCGGTATTCCTCCGCCACTTCGTCCAACACCGGCGCCATGGCCTTGCAGGGCGCGCACCACTCGGCCCAGTAGTCCACCAGCACCGGCAGCTCCGATTGCAGCACCTGTGCGTTGAAGTTCAGTGGATTCATGGCGATGGGTTACCTTTAGAACAGTGCGCAAAAGGGGACATTCTACTTTTTCCGAGGCCGTCCGCGGGGCCGCAGACTCGCTTCGAGTCCCAAGCGGCGTGCCGTGCGCCGCATCCAGGCCGGCGCGCCGAAGGGTGTGCCGCGGTTGACGCTCTGGCGAAGGGCGGTGAGTTCGGCCGCGGTCTGGGTCCGATTGACGTAGGCAATCCAGTTGCGCGACCGGGGAAGGGGGCCGGGGTGCAGGAAGCTCCGCGCTTCGCCCGTCACATAGTGCGCGAGGCTTCCCCAGCACCAGTTCTCTGCGCGCCGCACGAGCTTGGCGCGCAAGGCGTTGCGCTCCACGTAGCGCAGCACCGTCAGCAGGTGGTCGTCCTGTTGGATCGGGAAGGCCTTGAAGCGCCCTTGCCACAGATGCCCGCTGGAGCGATGCACCTGATGGTAGCGGCGTACCTGCGCGGTCAGCACCCAGTGCATGAAACGCCCCAAATCGCCCTCGCCGTGGGGCCAGAGCACGAGATGAAAGTGATTGGGCATGAGGCAATAGGCCAGGACGCGCATCGGGATGCGTTTGCAGGCGGTGGCCAGGAGCTTCACGAAGGCCGCATAATCGGCCTTGTGGTGAAAGACCTCGGCGCGGGCGTTACCGCGATTGATGACGTGGTAACACACCCCTCCCACCGAGGCCCGGGCGGTGCGTGGCATGGGCGCAGGATAACATCAATGAGCTCTTCAGAAAAGTAGAATGTCCCCTTTTGTGTTTCGCAGGACTGGTGACTGCCAGATTGCGCAAGCCAAGACAACCTGCACAAGCAATCCTGAAATCGTTTTCAGGCGCGGGAAATAATTCAAATTCAACTGATTCATAGCGATGGATTACCTTTAAGTGCGGGATTGATGATTCGCGGGCTAGATTTCAGATATTCGCTCTAACTCCATTTAATCCGATCTCTTAAGAATTGCAATATATCAATAGTCAGAGTACAAATTACGCGGCATTTCTGTGTTCAATTTTCTTCAAATTAAGAATAGGACACTAGGATGACGAGCAAATTCCCCGCGATCCAATTACAAGATAACCCACGTACATACCTAGTTGTAATACCAGGGACATGGCTATTGAAATGCGTAACTCCGTCGTGGCGGATTAAGAATCCTATAAAAGGCTTTCAGAGGCGGGTTAGTGAAGCGAGGGCAAGGGAGATAGCTGCGGCTGTACTCGATCAGCGGCGCACGTTCCCGAATGCCATCGTAATAGCAACCGACAGCGACGACCTTGTTTTCAATGATGATGCTATTCGTATTAAGCCAAAGACAAGATTTCTCATAGTCGATGGTCAACACAGGCTTTGGGCTCAGAATTTTTCTAAATTTGAAGCCCAATATGCCTGTGTAGTGCACGTGGGGCTCAACGAGGCAAAAATGGCTGAGTTGTTCATTGAAATCAATGACAATCAGCGCAGAGTTCCTTCGAGCCTTAGATGGGATCTCTTCAGACTTGTGCGCCCTGGAGACAACCCGCATGGGGTGCGGGCCGCAGAACTCATCTATGAGCTTGCTACAACACGCGGTAGCCCCCTGTTCCAAAAAATAGATCTTACAGGTGAGCGTGCCGACTTGATTATTACCCAAGGTTCTTTGGCACCTGAAATCAAACGACTTGTTAGTAGTAAAAAATCTCAGCTGAAAGATTTAGGCTTTGAGTTGCAATATCAGATATTAGGTGCTTATTTTGCGGCGATAAAGAATAGGGATCCAGATGGCTGGAAAAGTGGCAAATCAAACTTTATATCAAACCGCATCTTACGTGCGCTCCTTCAGCTAATACCGGAGTTGATTCGCCGTATTGATAAGTCGTACGAAAAGATTACCGCTAGGGATTTTATCGCCTTTTTGGACAAAATTAAACTAGATAGTCTCGATCTTGAAGAAATTAGAGGTGCCCAAGGTACTGCGGGTATCAAGCAAATCTATGCGACTCTAGCCAATCAGATGCTGTGATGAATTTATTCTCATTTTCAGCCGCGCAATACTTTTGCAAGAGCTTTGCGGGTTCGCCGGGTATCTCAATGCACGGTACCGATAACTTTGTTAATACATTTCCAAAAACGTTGAAAGTTGTAACAGAAAGCACGTCCGAATATTCCGAATTAAGAGACGCTCTGCTTCGAGACACAGATCGGCGTCTTTTCTTATCGCTGGGGGCCTATCGCAGGGCTATTCAAAGCACGAATTCTGGATCCGCTTATTGGTCATGCGTTAGCCTTTATTACACTAGTTACTTCTGCGCACAAGCAATTTTGGGCATGTTTGGCTGTTGGGTAAGTGGTTTCGGTAGACCTTGGATTGAAAGCGTTGGCAATACGCCAGGGACTTTGGCCTTACAAGTAACCTTTTCTAGATATCCATCGAAATTAAATGGCAGTCATAAATTGTTCTGGGACGCTTATTACAAAGGGATCCCACCACTTATTCCCTTCATTGACCAAAAGTACTCAAATGCCCTTCAGCCGATCAACTCCCAAGTGACATGGGCAATAGATACTCGTAACAAGATTAACTATCAACCAATAGAGGCTATGTCTCTTAGAGAACTTTTCGATTGTCAATATGATCCTGCCAACATTCCGAGTTGTTTTCCGGCAGACTTAGGGACCTTGTGCACAGTCGCCGAAGCCTTTTTGGGACTAAGCCGTGAGTTGGCCTGCTCACTTGGGCTTGCTACGGATTCATTTTCTGGCTTCGCTGCGACACGAAAAGCTGCAACTCTCGCCTGCGTTATAAACGAGGCGCGCCCTGAAATAGATGCAATCTTTGCACCAAATATTGCTGGATATGCAATCTAGCTGACAATCAATAGTTCAGCAACTTTGCCACGATTGCTCGGAGAAGCTGCGATTACGCTACTTCTCCGTACTTTCTTCGTGACCCAATCTCTATATAAAGCTCTAACAGAAGAATGATCCGCGTTTGTCATTAGAATTATTACTTTTCGATCTCTGGCTTCTTCAAGACAATTCCGTAACCGGATTTGATCCTGCCAAGAAAAAAGGGTTTCGTTATATTTAACGAAGCCATTAAGATTGTGCTTCACTGTATAAGGCGGATCCACAAATAGGAAATCTCCCGCTCGCGTCTCATTAATAATTTTTTCAAAATCTTCACATCTTAGTGACGCAGAATTTAATAGATTTGAAATATCTTTGAAATTATCAGAGTCCAACAGAACATCTGTTTTGCTGCCAATCGGCACATTGAATTCGCCTCTAAGGTTTACTCTGAATAGGCCATTCCAACACGTTCTGTTGAGATAGATAAAACGAGCCGCCCGCGAAAAAATTGTCATAGGCCTCTGAGCGCGGATGTGATAGTAGTATGCCTTAGAGTGCTTTCGCTGATGCTCACGCAAAAGCCGAACTACGTTTCCATAATTCATTTTCACTGCCTGGTACGTTTCGATAAGTTCGTGATTGCAATCGGACAATATCGCTCTGTTGGGCTTTAAATAAAAGAAAACCGCAGCGCTTCCAAGAAATGGTTCTACGTAGCGATTGTATTTAGATGGGAATATTTGCTGCGACGAAGATACAAGCCAGCGTTTTCCACCGGCCCATTTCAGAAAAGGGACAATAATCTGATCTTCTTTGATCACATCTATTCCCCCTACGAGCTTGATTAGGAGAGATTATAGGCGTTGTAGGGTTTGCTCCCTAGATAATGGTTTGAAAGTCTCGTACTAGCCGCATTTAGAATCGCCGCAATTAAGACACGTCATACACCCATCCATCATCACCACCGCGGCGTTGCTGCACTTGGCGCATAGCTGCGCGCCAGCCGGGAACTTGGATTCCGCGAAGGCGTCGGTCTGCTTGGCGGCGGCTTCGAATTCGGCGCGTTTCTCGGCCACCAGCTGTTTCTGGTGCTCGTCCAGCTCGTCCTTGTGCATCAGCCCGATCATGATCAGGTGCTTCTCGATGACTTCGCCGATCTCGGCGATCAGCGAGGGCATGAAATGCCCGCCCGGCTTCCAGTAGCCGCCGCGCGGGTCGAACACGGCTTTCAGCTCCTCCACCAGGAAGGTCACGTCGCCGCCCTTGCGGAACACCGCGCTGATGATGCGGGTGAGCGCCACGATCCACTGGAAGTGGTCCAGGTTCTTGGAGTTGATGAAGATCTCGAAGGGCCGGCGCTGCTCGTAGGGCGTGCCCTCGTTCAACAGGATGTCGTTGATGGTGATGTACATGGCGTGGTCCGAGACCGGGGTCTTCACCTTGTAGGTGGAGCCGATGAGCATGTCCGGCCGCTCCAGCTTCTCGTGCATGCGGATGACTTCGGCCTTGGGGCGCTTCTCGGCGATGATCTTTTCCACCGGCCGCGAGGATACCGCCAGGGCCGCGGCTTTGATCTCGGCTTTTTCCGTACTCACCGGCGCCGTTTTGGCAACGGCTTCCTCGGGCTTCTGCACCGCATAGCGGGTGATTTTCTTTTCTATCTTGATGCTCATGGTCTTGCTCTACTCTCTTAATTAATTCAGTTACCTATCCCTCGGTGACACAGGAAGTGCGGCTTTACCGGCCGCGCATCCCG
>VFSW01009795.1_pt1 | contig 13650 bp, 28 predicted proteins | sample 5358111 | NCBI WGS metagenome assembly VFSW01 (sample SAMN11554181, study PRJNA540505) | mine drainage metagenome | isolation source: sediment from site ElyBrook_90M | place: USA: Ely Copper Mine, Vershire, VT | collected 2017 | reverse complement strand
AGATTGACCACTTCGTGCATGAAGCTGGTCGGCGGTCGGGAAGAACGGCGTGATGATGCACGCAAAGGAGCGAGAGACGATGTCGACGCGTACCGGGGTAATGATCGTGCTGATGTTCTTGCCGATGGCCGCCACGTTTGGCGCCATGTACTCCTCGTGCTCGGCACGTGAGCGGCACGAAGAAGAAAGGCAACACGCAGACGACGCCTGCATACAGCGAGGCGGCATCCCGGCGCGCTGGGGTGACTGCTACCTCGGCTGCGAACGTGAGAAGACGTCGGTGCAATCGGCGCGCTAACCCTGCGCGCGGAGAACTGGAGGATGAAGTGACCCGGTCCGAGTTGTGCACCGACTGCGAGACCGCGCTGGAGTTCGTCGTCCAATGCCACGGAAAGTATTTGCGCCGCACTCGTCGTCGGTGGCGCGGCTTGCCGGTGCGCTGGGATCAATCCCCGCGGCTGGAGGATGCGTATCGGTTTGCCAGTCGGAGCGCGGCTGACCGGCGGGTGGTATGCATTTGCTGCCGCGTTGTTGAGAGATGCCCTGCGACAAGCGTGACTGCTGTCTCCCGAAAAGATTCTTGCGATGGGGCTAAAGAAAACCGACCCCCGCGCCGTCTATAGACAACATGCAGCCCATCTACTCAGAAACTACACAAGACACTATGCCCGCCCCCGCGCCCACCAGGCCTCCTGTTCCATCCGAGACCGAACTCGCTCGGATGCCCATTTCCAACGTTGCCTCTTTCGATCTCTCCGAGCTTGATCGCGGTTCCATCTCTTACGCCAAGCTGATGCTGAGGCACTATATCGCGCACCGCGTGCGCATCACCCGCCTGGCGGTGTGCGCGGGCCTCTACGCTCAACACAACGCGTCGCGGACGATCAAGGAGATCCAGATCGACGCCGACATCGCGCGGTTGACGGCCAAGTACGAGCAGCGATGGGGTGAGAGTCTCTCCCGTCACGCGAAACCCGCAGGGCATCGGCTACTCAAAGCAGTGTGAGCCGCTACTCAAAGCAGTGTGAGCTACTGTGCGTCATGCCCGCCGAGACAGACACGGCCGAGATCGAGCAGTCTCTCGCGCTCGAGGACGAACTCTTTCGTGTCGGCAAAACGACGTGCACGACCGCGGTCGCCATGGTCGCCGCCCTGCACCTGACGATCCGCATCGCCGAGAGTTTGAGGAAGGTGTCTGGGGATCCGTACGACCTCGTGCACGCGGTCTTGAGTAAGATGCCCGGGCTCGCCGGCGAGACTCCGGCGACGATCGACGCGTCATCGAGCAGTCCCGTCACGGTGGACCTGGATGAGATCGGACGGGTCGCGGCGGCATTCTGGCGCGTCGTGATGACCGCCACCGGCCCGGCCGTCGCGAACTTCACGCTGCTCGCTTTCGCCTGTAGGCTCTCACGGCCCCCCAGCGTCTTTCTGCTGCTCGAGTGGATGAAACAGCATCGGCAGGAGTTCAGCGTGGTGGGTCCAACCACCAACGACATGCGCGCGGCCGTGACGGGCGCGTCGTGAAATCGCCGTGGCGTCTCAGCTTCGTAGGGCTAGTCCTGTGGGCGACCCTGGTCCTCATCGATCACGCGAATGTGATTGGAGGCGAGCCGCGCTCCTGGGAGGAGTCATTGCTCTTTGTGTCCAAGCTTACGGCCATCGTTGGAGCGGGGGCCGCTGGTCTCGTCTACCTCCTCCTGTGGGTCTTCGAGCCACGGGGATAAAAAGCCGAAGAGGTTGCCGGGGCGCGGCAAGTTCGTGTATTCCTGGCCGAATGATGAAACCCCTAAGGATTGCATTGCTCATCATGGCGGTTGGGATGGTCGGGATGGGGGCCGTTAGCGCTGACACCCTTGATAGCGACAGAGCGAGCGCGGCCGACGTGCTCGCGATGATGGCGCGTCTGCCCGCCGTCGAGGTTCCGCACACCGACGCCCAACGCCAGCCCGGCGGCTTCGAACGCATCGGTGTTGCCAACGCGCTCGCGCGCGCCATCGCAGACCTGACCCCGCACCGTCAGGCCGCCTCGCTCATGGTTGTCTACGCCGCGTACGAGGGGGGTAACCTCCGGTGCGCCGTGGGCGACGGGGGCGCATCGCTCGGACCCTACCAGCTCCAGGACGTGCCCGAAACGATCGCCTGTGATCCCATCGAAGCGTCGAAGGTGTGGATCCAGAAGGCGAAATATAGCTGGCGAAGGTGCGACAAGAACCCGCCCGAGGAGCGGCTCGCGCACCTGGCTTCGGGCTCCTGCGACAGGGGACGGGCGCTCGCGCGTCGCCGCGATGCCATCGCACGCCGCATCCTCACCACGGATGGGTGATAGGGAGCCCTCGCTGTGGTGGACGTTGGTCAAAAACCACTCATCATTGACTACATCATCCTCGTCTGCAACGGCTGTCGGAGCGAGCGCCGCTTCAATCTCGATCCTCACCTACGCACGGCCGAGGCGATCGACACGTGGCTGAAGAGCGAGCCAACGCCTTGCGGCTGTGGCGCGAAAACGTGCGACGCGAGGCTGCACATCGTGGACGAATCGTGAGATCGCTGTGAGTACGCTCGGGCGCCGCTACGGCCGCGCGGGTACCACCGACTGGGTTGACGGCGTGTGTGCTGCCATGGCATCGTGCGAACAGTCCAGCGTTCCGCCAGACGGCCAGGACACGCGCGGCCCGTCCCCTCGCTTCACCCCCGAGAACGGGCCGCGCACTTTTTGTGGGCTCTCTACGGTGTCCCACATTTGTGGAGGGCCTCATCGCTTTTAGTCTTGCGGCGAACATCCTCCTTTTGTAGGGTCGCCTTCGTCGTCGAGGGGTGAGCCTCACAATCACGTGAGGATCCGAGACGGCCTCTCTCCGCTGACGCCGAGAGAGACTCCCCGCTCCGCCGGGAGGGCAAGATGGATGATTCGTATTGTAACTCGCACGCCCAGTGGGCGCCCTGATGCCGCAGTCGGCGGCCTCGATCGAGCGGGAGCCCCTCCTGCGCGTCCTACTCATGGGGTACGCGAAGGCGGGCAAGACGACATCGTCTATCATCTCGCTCGTCAACGCTTGTGGGCCTGGCTACGTCCTCTGCTGTGGGGACAAAAATGGCATGACGCCAGTCACGCGACACACGAAGAAGTTCGTGTTCGATATCGTGCGTGATGAGACGGACATGGAGGCGTGCCTCAAGGAAGCGCGCCGTGTGGTGAAGGAGAACTAGTACAAGTGGATCTTCGTCGATGACTTCTCGCTCTACTCCTCGTTTTTAGAGGGTGCCCTGCGGGACGCGTCGGCGGCGCGAAGCAAAGTGGGTGAAGCAGACGGTCGCCGCTGGAGTCCCGAGTTCAAGCAGCGCCTGCTCAATGTTGTGAGGCGTCTCTTTGACATCAAGGCGCACGGCGTGGTCGCTTCGCACTACACCGAGCAGACCGGTGAGATCGAAGGGCAGAAGGCCAAGTCAGGCCGGGGCATCTTGCCGATGATCTACGGTAGTGCGCGTGAGGAGCTCCCGGCGCTATTCCAAGACGTCCTATTCATGGAGAAGGAGGGCGACCGGCGCGTCTTTCAAGTCAACCCCGAAGGCGTCTGGGGTCCGGGGTGCCGGTCCGCGGACGGCACGCATACAATCACCGCAGATTTCGGTGAGTTCCTCAAGCTCGCCGCAGAAGGTGACAAGGCAGCTGACCGCAAAGGGTCCGACCGCAAGGTATCAGGGAGTCGCCGGTGAGCAAGACTGTAAAGCCTTGCAAGTGCGTCGCGAAGGTGGACGAGAAGATCGCGCGATACGGTATCTCTGTCGCCTCCGCCTATAACCTCCGCACGCACACCAGTGTTGCCATCGTCGCAGTCACAAAGACCAAAAGGCGCCTGCGGCCGCCAACGCTCTTCGCGACATACTGCCCCTTTTGCGGCAAGCCCTACGACACGAAAACAACCGACGCATCCATCATCACCTAACCGAGTCAATCTAGCGATAGAGGAATCATGGCCATGGCAAACGGAACGCAAACCCAGAAGCTTCAGTTCAAACCACGCAAGACATCAACCGAGATCGTCCCCGACGCGCCCGAAGGGGAATGGCAATTCCTGATCCCGAAAGGCAAGTGCCGAGTCAGCAAGACGCAGAAGGAAGACCCTCAGCTATTCATTCCCCACAAGCTCGAAAAGGCGGAGGATGAGAAAAACGAATCCTTCCAGGGGAGTGAGGTCAGCTTGCGGATCGTGATCTTCGACGACGAGGATCCCGAAAGAAGGAGAGGGGCCAACATGATGAAACAGCGACTGCGCGCCCTCTGCGAGGCGGTCGACGTCGACATCAACGAGGTCTACCCGACCGAGGTCAACGACGCGTCCGACTTCGACAAGCTCTTTCACGCGCTCGAGGGCAAGAAGGGCACCTGCTGGACGGTGCACACCAAGCGCGCCGTCGACAGCGGCGAGGACATCACCGACACCGAGATCCGCTACCGCAAGCCGGGCAGCGGCCTGGTTACGAAGGGTGCCTCAGATGATGACTCGGAAGAGCGTCCCGGCAAGCGCAAGACTGCCTCGAAGGGTAGTCGCTAAGTAGAACGTTGGGTCCTTCGTCGAGAGGCGCTGGGCAGTTACCCGGGATTCAAGCCGGATAGTCGGAATGTGCGAAATGACGCAGGATGCAGTGCTGTGCGGACGACCACGTCTAGACGTGGGACGGGCCGGTCAATGTCAGCCGATAAAAACTCTCGACAGCATCCAAGGTCAGCCTCGAAAGGGGCGCGGACAAGGACAATACTGCGCGGGGATAACAGGCCCGCACCCACCTATTTTTTGGAAAGGACTTCGGGAGGGAAAGATTAGCCCTTAGGTACCGAGGGTGTCGGCCGGCGTAGTCAAACGCTGGGCGCACGCGTCTCCCTTCGGGGAGGACCCAGCATCGAGTCTGAGAAGGGGCCCGCGAGGGCGCGTGCGATCGTTACCGTCCGGACGACAAGGCGATAAATCCGGCCCCTCCGCGGCCGCTGCGCCCGTGCTCCCGAACCTGCGCAGCCGGGCGCCCTCACGGTTTCTCTCCGGGGCCGTGGGGGCCTCGTTCTCTGTCAGAGAGTCGTTATGATTTACGATGTTCGGCACAATCGAATGCGCGACGCGCGGATGCGTGACGGCCGGCGATGGGTCAAGGTCTACCGCGAGCGGGCATGGGAGACCGCTCTACGGGAATCCCGACAGCGATCTTTCTTCAGTAGTGTGTTATTCATCATGAGTCAGTTCGTTCTGCTGGCGGGAGAGCGCAAGAGGTCATGATGTCGCACTGTAGAGGAAGCATGTGCATATTGACCCATACAAATCAACGCTCGCTGGGTGATGTCTGCACATGCCCGTGTCATGGGTGCGTATCCGCCCGCGACGAAGATCAAGCCATGCGCTACCAACCTAGGCGGTCACACGCTTCCGTGCTCCAGCCGTTGACTCCTGCGCGACGGGTCATTCTCGGGTTCTCAAGCGATCCGAAAGAGCTAGTAGAACCCTGGGTCGTCGTCACGATCTCACGCACGCCCCAATATGGGCACCTGCGAGTCGAGCGGCTCGAGGTCCACCTCCTGTCCGCCCGTGCGTTCGATCTCGAGCAGTGCACGGTGGGTGGTGCGCTCGTCACCGGCCCCGATCCGGTCTGTTTGGCAGTCCTACCCTCCAGCCTACACGACCTGCGGTTCGCACCCCGTGTACTGACGTTCGATGGCGTCAAGACGATCGGCGTCGCCGAGCAGATCCGCATCTCGGTGCGCAACGTGTCAGGCAAGCCCGCCCGCTTCCGCGCCAACCTCTTCGGAGTGTCTAGTGAGTAGTGTGTCTGTCCATGATCTCATCGTGATCGGCGTGGCGGCGATGGTGGGTGCGATTCTCCAGGCGATGATAGGGAGACGCCGTGGCTGACAAGGACAATGGTGTCCTGCAGATCCCTGCGGGGATGGGACTCAATACCGAGGTGCGTGAGGTGGCGTGCCTGACGTGCGGTCGGCGCATCTGGAACATCGACAAGCCGCTCGACCTGCCGGACGTCGAGAAGTTCATCGAGGAGCACAAGGGACACGATCTGACGACCGCCGAGTTCGGCCTACCACCAGTGTGCCGACCTGAGAAGGGAGATGGCTGATGACTGACGAGGATGAGGCGTATCACATCGACGACGACGACGGCGGCACCGACGCGGACGGTGACATCTGTGAGGGTTGCGATTGCGCCCGGGTAGACCACGAGGAGGGCAACGGCCGATGCAACCGCTGCGGCAGTTGCAACAAGTTCAAGGAATCCACATAGTGGAGTTCGCATGGCTCGATACAAAGTGATCGTGATGCGTGAGCTTATCGTCTACGCGGCGAGCCCCGACGAGGCGCCCTTGAAGGTCCTCAAAGGTATCAACGTAGGGGGTGCAACTTTCAGGGTCGCGAGCGTCGAGGAGCTGCCGCCCATCGAGGCGGAAGCCCGCGGCCCCGATGTGGATGTAGCGCCCGCACGCGAGGCTCAGAAATGACACCGCGGAAGTGTTCACGTCACGAGCTGCGAAAAGGCGAACTCGCCGACAGCCCTCGCTATGTTCAGGCCCTGATGGACAGTGAGACATGCCTAAGGTGCCGCGCCTGGACCCTCGTCGCGCGCGTCGCCTATCACATCTATCTCGTTCGTCAGAGATATACCCAGTGCCCGGCCTGCATGGGATCGGGGTTCGCCGATCGGCTGTCGAAGGATCCGCCCAAGTCCGAGTGCGTCGTGTGCAGTGGGACTGGCCGCAAGGGGCGCCGCAAGGATCCCCGTGGGGGACGTCGTGCCCCTGGATCGTGAACTGCCGCCGTGCTCGCACTGCAAGGCCGCGCTCACCGCGGACGTCATCGAGGTCGACATCGGCGTCGGCGTCCAGCGCCATACGATGGGTTGGTCGTGCCCGAACGGCTGCCCGTTCGGCTTGTCGGCGTGCAGCGGCTGCGGCGTCCCCCTCGTCGAGGCTGCAGTACATCATAGGTGGTGTCAGCGATGAGCGGCGCGCCAATCCCCCCTCGCGATATTTCATACTACGGAGACCCTCGCAATCACGGAGCTCGCTGTGAGATATGTCCCTTGGCGGGGCAGACCTTCGTGCCCGCGGCCCCGAACGAAAAGAAGCTTCGTCTCGTGATCGTTGGTGAGGGACCAGGAAGGCGCGAAGTTTTGAGGCGTGTCCCATTCGTGGGGATCACTGGCGAGATGCTCAACGAGGAGCTCAGCGACGTCAACCTCGACCGAGAGACTGCATGGGTAAGTAACGCGACCATGTGCATGCCTGAGAATGATCAAGACGCCGCGCGTGCGGCCGAGTGCTGCGCCCCGCGTCTGTTGCAAGAGCTGGCAGCGCTACCTCGAGCAGCGCCCATCTTGACCCTTGGCAAGGCTGCGACCCGATCAGTCTTGGGGATCAAGTCAATCCTCTTAGCGAGAGGGTTCGTCTGGACGGCGCGCGATCTCGAGACCTCCATAGGCAGCGCCGAAGCCGCCCTTCGCAAGGCTGGGCGTGGATCGAAAAAAGAGGCTGTTGTTGAGGCGAAGCTGCGGCTCGACACGCTGCGCGCACGCCACGCGCTGGCAGGTCGAACAGTCTTGCCGATGCTGCACCCGACCTTCGCGTTCATCCACAACGAGGCTTGGAGCCCCATCTTTCATATCGACTTGGACCGGGCGGCCCGATGGATCCGCGGCGAGCTGACCGGAGAGATGCTGGCGGATCGCATCGAGCGGGTTGGGTCCATAGCGGAGCTTCGAAGGAGGAAAGACGTTTTCTTGGTGACGGACAGCGTCGACGAGATTCGAAAGGCGTCGAAGATTCTTGGCAAGGAGATCGGCTGTGACATCGAGACGGAGAGATTGAAACCACTCAGTCCCCTACTCGCGCGCATCCTGTGCGTGCAGATCTCCGACGGAGACCGATCGATAGTGATAGGGCCTTGGGATCAACGGATCCACGCCAGGCCCCTCACCGAGTTTTTGAAAGGCCGCGTGGTGGTCTTTCATAATGGGTATAATTTCGATCACCCAGCTTTGGAAAGAGATGGAGTCTCGTTAGATGAAGTGAAGCTTGAGGATACGTTGGTGGCACATCATGCCTTCGCCTCACAATATCCGCAAAAGCTAGATCACGTAGTAGCCACTTTTACAGACTCAAGTCCTTGGAAGATACGATTCGGTGTTCGTGGGGCAGAGGAGAAAGGACTCGCCCCATTGCACTCAGACGCTGAAGAGTTATTTTTGTATGGCGCGACGGACGCCGTCGTCACCATCAAGGCGTGGCGCGCCATGCAGAAGGATCTCGAGCCGGAGCGAGCTGTCTACGAGCACGACAAGCTCCTCGGCGTTCAGGGCAAGGACATGCAAGTCATCGGCTTCCGTGTCGACCGCAAGCGTCGCCGCCTGCTATCGCACGGCCTGAAACTGCGCGCAGCAAGCCTCAAGGGCCGCATGCGTCACCTCGCGCACCGCCCCAACTTCGTACCAAGTCGTCTTGGGGAGGTGCGGCGAGTCCTGTTCGGTGTCCTGAAGGCGCCGATGCTCAATCCGACCAAGACGGGCCTGGCGAGTACAAGCAATGCCACCCTCGAGCAGATCCGGACCCAGGGGGTCGGCACGCTCCGGCGCGGTCCGGCCGACACCATGGGGGCGAGCGGGCCGATCAAGAATGAGACTAAACAGACCAGGGCTGGGCGGTTCGCGGAGGCGCTCCTACGCTGGCGCGTCACCGAGAAGGTCAAGAGTACCTACGTAGATTCAGTTCAGATCCACTCGGATGGACGGGCTCATTATAACTGGAGACCTTACGGCACCAATAGCGGAAGGTTTAGTTGCCGTCTTCAATCCTGCCCACGATGGTCGACGGCAATCGAAGATAGACCGCGTGAGATGTATGTTGCTAGCCCCGGATGCGAGCTCGTGTACTTCGATTTATCGCAAGCCGAAATGCGATTTGCCGCTGCGCTTTCGGGAGACCCTAACTTCATCGAAACGTGCAAAGGCGATGTACATACAGGCAACGCTAGAATACTGTTTCCAGACGCGCACGAGATGTTAGATCGCGATCCGAAAGGTAAGCATTGTCCGAGGCACGGTGATCACCCATTGTCTGGCAGCGGGTGCAACTGCGGCAAGCCTTTTCGGGACGTCTCCAAAAATTGCGGGTTCGCGGTCTCATATTTGGCCGAGGCAGCTACCGTGTTCGCCTATCTCCGGGCCCATGGGTTCCCTGTCGAACTAGACGACGTGGAGGAGATGCTCAACCGTCTCAAGTCTTCGTACAAACGCTACTACGAGTACGTGGCTGAAAATGTTGATTTTGTCGAGAAGAATGGCTATTTGCGCACGGCTATCATGGGGCGCATCCGCTGGTTTGGATTCCACCCAAAACCTCAAGAGATAGCGAACTACCCTGTGCAATCAGGAATAGCTGACGTTATGAACACTCATCTGCTAGAACTGCAAAAGACACTACCGCGTGAGATCGAGCTAGTGGCGCAGATTCACGACGCTGCGGTCTTCAACACGCCAAGGAATCTCGTTGAGCTCGTCAAGCAGTCCATCCTGGACTGTTGGAAGACACCGGTACACTTGCCGGTGAGCGTCGTGTGCCGTGAGGCACGAGACATGCTGCTGCCGGCTGAGATCAAAGTCGGTCATCGATGGAGCGAGCTGTGAAAAAGTGCGAGCACTGTGACGCGCTCTTACTCAGGCCTCGCCAAAAGCGGTTCTGCTCGCCCGGCTGCGCGTGCAGGTTTTATCACATCGTGAAGTGCAAAGCTCGACGGAAGGTACGCCCTCCGAGGGCCCCCAGAGGAGCGCGCTGGCTCCCTCTTGGGAATGGTGGGTTCGCTCTGATCGACGCAGTTCGCTTCAAGGAATTGAATATGGAGTTCTGGTATAGATCAAAATGGGGCTACATTGTCAGAAGCCAGTGGAGATCTGGACGAGTCGTCTGGCTTCATCGTACTGTCATAGGTGCAGTGAGAAAAGATGTGGATCACATCAATGGTGATCGATCGGACTGTCGCCGCGCCAACCTCCGGCCAGCGACTCGATCCCAGAATTTCATGAATAAACGTAAAGGATCAGGATGTACTTCGGAATACAAGGGTGTTTGTTATATCCCGCGTCGCGACAGATGGCGTATGCAGATCACGAAGAATCGACGCGTCCTGAAGACTAGATATTGTACCGATGAGATAGAAGCAGCTCTCGCTTACGACACGGCTGCTCGCAAACATTTCGGCGCGTTCGCTCGCGTGAACTTCCCCCGACATGGCGAATTTGGCTGTAGAGATACCGCCCAAATGATCCGAGGTGCCCCTTGAAGTGCCACGACTTCGGGGATCGGCCCGACTGCCTGGGCGTGGTCGACGAGCGCTACACGATGCGCTTCGACGATCTCGGGGAGCCGCCGATCTATTGGTGCGCGCGGTGCGGCCCGGAGGCGTCGACGATGATCGCCGCCCTAACCGAAGCGCTCGAGATGCGCGGCCCTGACTTCGCGGCCGAACTCCAAGACGCAATCGGCGCGGCAGAGGCTAGAAGCAGGGAGGAGAAGCACTGAGCTCTTTTGAGTAAGACTTGACTAGAAACCTCCCTGCGCGTAAGAGAGATCCATGGCCTCGAAAAGTCCTCGCGTGACCCGTCCCCGCCGTAGCGCCCAGCGCCGCCGGGAAACCAAGACTCGTTTCAACATGGAGGTCACCACACGCGAGCTCGGCGAGATCGAGCGTGCGGCGTCGAGGGCGGGTCTATCGATGAGCGCCTGGGTGCGAACCACGCTCCGCAAGGCCATCGAGGAAACGTGAGTCGAGCTGTGTGGCTCGGAGTGAGAAAGTCTGCCGATGCGTGGTTCGATGAGCACTTTCCCAGCCGCCGCGCGCGGGCCGTCGCCGACAAGGCAGTCGACAAGCTCGAGGTGACCCGACCGATGACGGACTACATCGATACGTGACTGGTGGCATACAAGGTCGCGGGAGGCAAAAGGGGTGCGCGAGATGTTGACGAAGAATGATCTCACCGAGGCCTTTCGCGAGATGCTGGCGCGTGGAAGGTGACTTCATTCATGACGATGACAATGCAGACGATTCGCGATGGCCTCAACGCGCTGAAGAAGTACGTGGTCGACGAGGGCCGCAGAGCGCCATCCAATGCGACGGTCGAAGGCGCGCGTACGCAGATCTTGCATCTGACGTGGATGATCGACGAGGCACTCGGCTGGCCTGACGAGAGTCGTGAGAAGGCCATGCGGTGGCTTTGTTTTGCGCAGGGCGTGCTTTGGGCCAACGGCATCGTCACGATCGACGAAATGAAAGTGCTGAACAAGGGGGCGGTAGAGCCGCCTGATCACTAAGTTGAGTAGTTTTTGAGTAAAACAGCCTCCCGTCTCGTCTACCCTGCCATGAGCTCCGCACCCATCCAAGATCCCGCCCACGCGCTCCGGTTTCTTCTGGCCGGCAACGCCCATGCCACCTTCGTCAGCAAGGTCACTGGCACACGATTCACCTACAAAGTTGTACAAGCCGACCCTCGGCCCGGCGACACGCGTCCGGCCCCCCACTTCGTCTCCATCCTGACCGGGGGCGACGATCACTACGACTACCTCGGCTGCATCTTCGGCTCGAAGATCTACGCCCACGGTCGTAAGTCCCGCATCCACCCCGACGCGCCCTCCGCGCGCGCCTTCGTGTGGGTCTGGCAGCGCCTGACGGCCGGCCGGGTCCCGGAGACCTGCGACGTGTACCACGAGGGTCGCTGTGGCCGCTGTGGCCGCCGTCTTACGGTCCCCTCATCGATTTCGTCTGGGTTGGGACCCGAGTGCCAGAAGAGGGCGTCGTGAGTCGCATGATCCGCAACGTGTTCCTTGTGCAGGGCGACGCCGCCGACGTCGCGGCCCACCTCAAGGATCAGGGCCTGCACCCGCGCGTCTACGAGCGCACTGCGCGCGCGGAGAACATGACGATCCGCGTGTGGATCGTCTGCTGCGACCAGCAAGAGGTGTCGTGATGACCCGGCGAGTTCTCTGGTCGCTTCTGCTCGTCGGCCGCAGTGGCCACGTCTGGGTCTTGCCGTGCGCCTCGTACGGCGACGCGGCCTCGATCGCGAGCGCGTGGCTCGCGGGCGACTGTGGATCGGTCGAGTTCATGCCGCCCCCGGCACGCAAGTCGACGCTCAAGACTGATCGGGCGGCGTCATGAGTGTCGATCGGCATCCTGCAGGTAGCTTCTGAGTGTACATGAGTAGTTTTTGAGTAGAATATCAACGTCATCTCGCTCGTCTGACCCCCCATGACTGCCCACCGTCAGCTCACCGTCGCCGATCTCTCGCCCGACCAGCACGAGGCTTACAGCGGCATCATGACGTGGCTCCGAGTCGGCACGGCCACCAAACGCACATTGACCCTTGGGGGGTACGCTGGTTGTCTCGCGGGTGACACCGTCGTGAACTACTCACGTGGTTCTCGAGTCGGCTGCCGCCCGATCACCATGCGAGATCTGTTCCTGAAGTTCAATGGGTACAAGGTCGAAGGCATTCGCGGAATCAGCAACCGATGGGTTGATCTCACCATGCCGACATTCCTACCCTCCCTCTGGTCAGACGGCACTGTCTCTCGAAATCGAATTGTGGCAGTATTCGAATCTGGCATCAAACCGGTAGTACGGATTGACTTCAGCAAGGGGAAGCATCTTGTACTAACGGAGGATCACCCGATCGCGACTCCCAGTGGTGAGTATATCGAAGCGGGCGCTCTCGCGGTGGGTGACATCGTGTTGGCACAAGGATCTATGAAGTGCGCAAAGGGCAAAGGGCGTCGGCCAATCGACATGCGGCCGCCCCGTGTCATCGTGAACACGAAATACCATCCGGGGGCTGTCAAGACAGTTGTCTGTAACGGCGTCGAATACGACTACGTCCGTGTCTCACGAGCCCGTCTTGTAGTTGAAGCGGCGATGAATGACGTATCGTACGAGGAGTTCGTGCACGCGCTGAAACACAACGCCGGTGCGTCAGCGAAGTTCAAGTATTTGCCGACTGGACGAGTCGTGGACGTTCATCACATTGATGAGGATACGCTGAACGATGACATCACCAACTTGGAGGTCCTCCCACACGCAGAGCACGCGCGGCTTCACGATCCCGAACACCATTTCAAGAAGGATTACACCCGGGAGGTCAAAGTCACACGCATCCGCAAAGCTGGTGAGAAGATGACCTACGACGTGCAGATGGAGCCGCCGGCGAACAACTTCGTTGCGAACGGCATCTTCGTGCACAATTCTGGCAAGTCGACGGTAGTGTCCGTCCTGGCGCACGAGCTTCTCAAGTTGGGCCCCATCGCGTTCTGTGCGTTCACCGGTAAGGCGAGCTCAGTGCTAGGGCGTAAGCTCGCCGCGTCGGGGATCCCGACCGTCAACCGCATCGTGATGCGCGACGCCCTGACGGGCCTCCGAGCCTTCGAGCCCCGGCCCTATTGCGGCACCATTCACGGCCTCATCTACCGCCCGTGCGACGTCTGTATGATCGAGACGACGCACGCGCACACCTACGTTGCCGGGTGCAAAGAAAAGTCCGAAAGCGCTGGGGGTGAGAATGAGATCGAGGACGGCATTGCCTTCACGGTGTCCGACGGCAAGTGCCTCGCATG
>VFSW01009794.1_pt1 | contig 13650 bp, 12 predicted proteins | sample 5358111 | NCBI WGS metagenome assembly VFSW01 (sample SAMN11554181, study PRJNA540505) | mine drainage metagenome | isolation source: sediment from site ElyBrook_90M | place: USA: Ely Copper Mine, Vershire, VT | collected 2017 | reverse complement strand
CAAAGTTTACTGGATGCCTCCGAAGAATCTTGCTCCCAAATCAGCCGTGCCTGCGGTTCACCTCCTTCCGCCGTTCGACGAATTCCTGCTCGGGTACAAGAACAGGAGTGCCTCGATCGACAACACGATCTCGAGGCGACTGCGAATCGGCGGGATGCCGGATTCGACCGTCATGATCGATTGGAAGATTGTAGGCACGTGGAAAAGTACATTCAAGAAGCACAACCTCGTCCTCAGTACGAAGGCGTTCCGCTGGCCGAGTAGGAATGAAGAACGGCTTTTGCAAGGGGCAGTGAAGCGATACAAGGTTTTCGCGAAAAAGTGAACCACAGGTGGCTCTTTCGCAAGACAATGACCATTTACATCCGAGTTGGGTAATTATAATCGGATAGTGCTGCAATTCCGGATGAGTACCAACATTTAGCAAAATAAGCGCCGATCGTTAGCGCGGAACCGCTAAAGGTCGAATCGAGCTACGCAATAATCTGCACCACGGATTGCTTTTATCCTGAGTCCCGTTCACGCTGTTTGGGTGTATGAGGGGCCCGCAGGAAAAGTTTCAATGAGTATCTCATGGGGAAGTTCATTAGATTAGATTGGTGGTAGTATTCAGCGCCGATAGGCGAGATTATGATTTGGTCAAGGCTTTCGGTGAGGGCGCTAGGCCGGGAGGGCATAGCTTCATCAATGCAGAAATCTCGCTGTTTGATGATATGGGAATAAAACAGTTGGACGGGCGGATGTCTATACGGACTACTTGTCGCAGGTAAACCAAAACCACATAGTCGAGGGATGCCATGAGAACAAAATTCGTTATTCTGTTAACTGTTGCTCTCCAATTCCTATCCTTGTCTTGTTCCTCGGTCTCTTACACGGACCTTCAGGAGATCAGAACCGAGCTTAATCTCAAGATTTTCCCCGAACAGAAGGACTACCCCGAGGCGGATGCCGTTGTGCTCTGGGAGGAACATGATGTTCATGCGATCTTGGACGATGAATACAACCTTGTCACAGACGAAGAAGTCACCAGGATTACGAAGTTATTCAAGAACGTCGACCGATACGCTTCCGTTGAAATTCCCATTTACAGCGGCGACGAGCTCCTCGGTATTCGCGCAAGGACCATCAGACCGGACGGATCCGCGATCGAATTAAAGAGCGATGATTTTCACACCACGACGGGCGTCGGAGAAGGGTATGTCTTCTATTCAGATGAGAAGAAGGTGAAATTCACATTTCCCGATGCAGAAAAAGATTGCATACTGGAGCTCCACTACAAAATTCACGAGGCGCGACCGTTTGTGGAAGGAGTCTGGGCAATACAGAGATCCATACCCGTTCTCCGGAACATTTTCAAGTTAACGGTTCCAGTTGTGCTTTTGGAACCGCAGTCGCGCGGCGGTATCGGGTGGACATGGAGATACAAACCGTATAACTGCAGCCTCAGCGAGCCGGCCGTCCAGAGAGACCTTACCACATCGCAGGCGACCGTTGACCAGACCGTCACTTTCACCTGGTCGCAAAACAATGTGCCCGCTTTCAAGCCGGACCCGATGATGGGAGCTTATTCCAATTATCTCCGTTACGTCAAATTCTCTCCTTCCGAATGGAAAACCTGGGATGATATCTCAAACTGGTACTGCAAATACTTCCTAAGGCCCCAGGAAATCATTACGAGCAAGATTTCCGACAAGGCCAGTGAGCTCACGCGAGGCTGCAGCACAGAAAAAGAAAAAATGGAAAAGATCTTTGACTTCGTGCAGACGCTCAGGTACGTTGCCATCGAACTCGGCGAAGGCGGCTTTGAGCCGTCCAAGCCTCAGGAGGTCCTCAAAAGGATGTACGGCGACTGTAAGGACAAGTCTGTCCTCCTTGTGAGCCTCCTGAAGTGTGCCGGCATTAAAGCGAAGCCGGCTCTTGTGCTCACCTCAGATTACGGGAACGTGGACCCCGGTTTCCCGACCTGGACCTTCAATCACATGATCGTGCAGGCTAGAACCAAAGACGGTTCGACCTACTGGATGGATCCGACCGTCGATCATTGCGGCCTGGGCGAATTGCCTTACGCTGACCAGGGAACAACTGCCCTTATACTGAACGACGATAATACTTCGACGCTGCAGAGAATTCCTTCCGACAAGTTCAGCGCAAACGTCCGCGCTATACAGGTGAAGGTAGATCTCCGGGATCCGGCGGAAACGCGTTTCGATGTTCAAATGACTTTTAGAGGCCAGGAAAATCTCGTTATGAGAGATTTCTTTGCCGACAAAACTCGTGAGGATGTCGAGAAATTCTGCAAGTCGCTTCTCGCAGATCAGTCTCTCAATACAAAATTGCTCGACTACTCGTTTGACAACCGCGACAATCTCGACTCGAACCTCGTCTTTAACTTCAGGATGGCTTTACCGAACGAGCTTCAACATCAGGGCGACCTCACCTTTCTCAACCTCGATCCATTCGGATTGTATGGCGACTGGACGTGGCTGGCAAGAGACCGAAGGAAATACGATATCCAATTCGATTATCCCGGCATATACTATAAGACCATAGAAGTAATCCTCCCGAAAGACAAATATTCGATAAGAAATCTCCCGGCAGACCAGATGCTGGATGAAGACGGACTCAGGTATGTGAAGGAGTACGGCGATGAAGGAAACGGACGCATCCTGGTTAAAGAGGTCTTCTCGATAACACGGGCTGATATCGCTGCGGAGCATTTCCAGAAGATAAAAGACTTTGTAAATTCAATGAAGAGCGCCGCCTCTCAGAAGATAATCCTTACCGCTCGCCGGAAATGAAAAGTCTCCCGCATGGGCGTCGACAACTTGTGGGTTGTGCAGTTAATAAGACAGCTGGAGCTCCGGAAGCAGGCTGACCTATTCCCGGTAGAGCCTTGGACAGAATAGGCTGACAGCGGAAATGCCGCGGTCATACCGCTGATTTCATATCGAGTCCGGATGGCCCAAACCCGGTGATGCCACTATCGTTGGTCAAAGAGTGGCCACCGCCGGATGCGACACTTCGCCCGTTGCTGCTCTCGGGCCTTCGTCCGCGATCGCGATTCAAATCCTATTTCCTGCGTCATCAAACACTTGTAATTTACATCGATAAATGACCTCTCCAGATTCACGACGCTGTACTGCGCGAGACCATGTTAGACAGGAAGCTCCACTTGCACGGAGCGGACATACGGCAGGTTGTGATAGTTCGAATTCTGCCGCTGATCGAATGACGACCGTCGGCCGGGTCCTTTTCGGAGTCGGGTTGCTCGGAATCAGCATTCGGGTTTTTATCTATCACAAATTCATCCCGCTGAAGGCGCCATGACGGCCTATCAATTTTGTCCGTAATAAAGACCAGGCTCGCGATATCGCCGTCAGGAATTATTCTTCTTATATCATTCGTCTTCATCCTTATCCCGCAAAACTTCATCACGACCTTGCTCAGCATCCGTGCTTGGACCGTCGCGATCAAGGCGTTCTCGTTCAGCGGGATTGCCTTCATCATGTGCCGGACATTGCCCCTGACTTAATGTTGTGCTTATGTCGGCCGAGTCATAAATTGCGGGTTGTTAGGACAGAATCGAACTTATCATGGCCGGCATCTGGGCTAACGGCCATTCAATTAATACAAAATTCGGCGTCCCTCGCGGAGAGGCGCCCTTTGTCAGGAGACAACTCTTATGTTTCAACCATCACTCATGCGGGAAGCTATCGACCTGTCACGTCAAAACGTGAAGGATGGCAAAGGGGGCCCGTTCGCCGCGGTGATTTCCAGGAATGGAGCGGTCATCGCCAGTGGAACAAATTGCGTCACTTCTGCCAACGATCCGACGGCCCACGCCGAAATCATCGCGATCCGCGAAGCGTGCCGGGTGCTGAACTCGTTTCAGTTGGTCGGGTGTGAAATCTACACCACATGTGAGCCGTGCCCGATGTGCCTCGGCGCGATTTACTGGGCACGCCCGGACAAAGTGTACTTTGCCAACACTCGTGACGATGCCGCCCAAATAGGTTTCGACGATCTTTTCATCTATGAAGAATTGGGACTCCCCGTGGACTCGCGCAGGATTCCCATGGTCCAGAAGATGCGCGATGAAGCGCTGACGGTGTTCCGGGAGTGGGAAACGAAGCGCGACAAAGTCAGGTACTGACACGAGAAGGAAGAGCGGCTTTAGTTTGAAGAAGGCGTAAAAAAATATCGACGTGGGGAACCTCCCGAACCTCTCGTAAAACCAGACATCATCCCGGAATTACTATAATCCGGCTTCCTTTTTGAAAAGACAAACAAAAGTTTCGCTGCGTGATTAAGACGCTCAGGCAGCTTCCGAGAATATTTGTGGCAATCGTCGGCTTCGCGGTGCTGGTTCTGCCCGGCCCCGCGATAGTCGTTATACCGGTTGCGCTGGCGATTCTCGCGGCGGAGTTTCTGTGGACGAGGGAGCTGGTGGACAAGTTGAAGGGGCGGATGAAGCGGATGTGATGAACTATTTGGTATGTAGACTTGGCGTTACTACTCCTGCTGAACAATAGTCCTGATCTTCTTCAGTTTTGCCTCTAGTTTTCCTTTCTGATCCCGGATATCCAAATCGTTCTGAAGGTTCAGCCAGAATCGCTCGGATGTGCCAAAGAATTTTGATAACCGCAACGCGGTATCGACGGTCAGCCTCCTTTTCCCGTTGATAATATCGAGGACTGTCGTCGTTGAGACTCCGATTTCCTTCGCAAGCCTGTAAGATGTGATTCCATTGGGCTCAAGGTACTCTTCGGTCAGTATTTCTCCGATGGTCGGCGCAACAAATGTCTCTCTCACTTTCTTCACAGCCAGTCTTCCTGTTTTTCAGCGGGGCCCGACAAAACGGTTGCCGTTGAAGTGAATCATGTGATCGGGAAAATCAGCCAACCAGACTTCTGTCTCCCAGGCTATATTGTCCGTATGTTTCCTAAATTCTTTGAAGTCGGGAAAAGCCGTCACGTACACCTTCCCGGCTTTACAGTTCTCCAGAATTTTCTCCAGCTCAATAATGCGTTTCGGGGACACCGGCCCATGGGAGGTGACTGCCTCTATCAGGAAGAGCCATCTCCGCTTCTTGTCGTAGAGGACAACGTCAGGAAATTTGTTGTGCTGGTCGAAGGATATGCCGAGGCTCTTCAATCCATCCACGTCAATGTATAAGTCTTTGTTAGCGGTGTCCCCGACAAAAAGGAGCGTGCTACCCGGCGCGAACCGAGGAGCAAACTGTTCGACGATTGCTATCTGAAGCTCGTTGTGCTTTCCGGGAGAAAATGTTAGTCCGGTGCCATCGGTAAGCCTGAGAGAAAGCATCTTAACCTTTCGCTGACCGGAATATTTCTGTCGAAGGCTCCCAAACTTTTTCTTGAAATTATCGAGTTCCTCTTTCCAGTTGTCTGTCCCGTAAGTTCGAGCAACTCTTCGCGCTTCGCTTGTCAGCCTATAATGGTTATCCTTGCTGTTGGTCGGCAAATCGGGCTCCTCGGGGTTATGGTCGACAACACCGGCCTGCACAAACTGATGGAGCGTTTGGCGCCTGAATGTTTCCCGCGAATTCTCCGCGTAGCGATTGCATAGTGCTCGGCAATGAAACGCATAACGCCCGGGTATTTGGGCTTCTTCTTATTTCCCACAACCGACATGCTCACCTGCTTGGCCTAGGACCATTTATCTGTCTTCTTGATGTGACACAACGCTAACAATGTGAGTGCCGAACGTTGGTTCTGCTGTTTTTGAGGAAGTCCTAACGCCTCCAGGATTTTCTTAGCTTCATCGACTTTGCTCATACTGAGGTCACTTCCTCCGGGTTAAGAAACTCTGCTACCGTTGTACGCACCCTCGTTTCGGAAAAATCGTTATCTTCGATAATTCGGTTGCCAATTTCTTTTATTGTTTCTAATGGTGGCAGCGGCATTTCTCTCAATTCGGTCGCACTTACGTTTACATTTCCGTTAAACGTCCTGAAATATGTATCGAAGAGCTTGCTGTTCAGTAGTGCGGCAAGACCAACCGCCTCACTTCTCTCCAGATTACCTTTCGGACGGTAGATATAGTTGAGTTTATTCTCGACCCCTATGTATTCCGGCTCGTTCGGATTTACAAAATATGGGGCGGCGATCAGACGACTTTTATCGTCCTTCGCGCTGAACCGCCGCAACAGCACGTAGTTGCGATTTGGAATGAGCAGCGGCTCACTCGCCTCGCAAATCTCAATGTACTGACCTTTGCCGACCTTATGAACAGGCCACTCGATGCTCATCTTAATCACGTTATGCAGCCAGTAAAGAGGTGCCAAAAGTACCTTCCCATTTTCAAATCTGTCTCTGATGAAGTTTCGCGCCCTGAAGGCGACGACAGGTCCGGTAGAAATTTCGATGCCGTAGTCTCTCAGCCGGTGATTCCAGCTCCTGAATATGTTGATAACGTCTTCTTCCGCACCGCTGACGGGCAAGTGCAGGATCTTCTCGCGTGATTTCAAGTCAATCAATTGAGATTGAGGGTAGGTCTTCAGGCTTGCGGAATCCAAGTCTCTCAATCCATGTGAAGAGGAAACGACGATTTCAGGATTGGGTGCGGATTGCTTCAAAGGGGTTGCCTTCATAATCAGAAGCTCCTGAAGCACTTCGTCGCGGTTGAATGTCTCCTTGCGGGAAGCGAACAGGTGGATCCGGCTCACCTGCAGGCTTGAGAAAAGGAATTCCCGGAAGGCTCTGAAGTAATTTCCCGAGGCAAAGCTCCTCGGAGTAATGAAGATGAACTCACCGTCATCGGTCAACAGCCTTGATGCCACTGCCATAAAGAGCGCATAAATATTCGGTTGTCCGCTGACAACGCTGGCGGAAACCTTTGTTCTCGGGTCATCTTTCGAGAGTTTGAAATATGGCGGATTGGAAATGATGTAGTCAAATTGTTCCTGTTTTGGTCGGTCAAAGAGACTGATAGTATGACCGTCCTCAAAGACGCGAGCGTTTTCGAGTATGAAGTCTTTCGAGATAATCTTATATACGAGCTCAACGCTTCTGCTTTTTAGCCAAGCTTTCAGATACTCAAACGCTTTTTCGGTGTATGGCAGAATCTCTTGATCTGTCTCGTAAGCAGTTACGTCAATTTCCCTCAGGTTCTCTGCCCCGCCGGTAAGTTTTTCCATGAGCGCACAAGTCAGTATGGCGGTACCGCAACCCGGATCAAGAATACGAACGCGCTCCTTCGGCGTACCCGCAAGTCCGCCCATGAAACGTGCGATCGCCGTCGGTGTGAAGAACTGGCCATTCTCTTTTTTGTGGGTCTTGGTAACGCTGCCAGAGTAGTCGGATCCTAACCTGTCGGAGAAGTCGGAAGGCAGTTCGTCGTCAAATGGGATTATGTTAACTCCGCGAGCCATTGCCGAAAGTTAACTCTGGATTAAGGCGTGAGCAAGGAACGGTCTCTAGCGGTTATGTCTAGATTGCCTGGGAATTGTAGTAGGTCAACTTGATTTTACACGTCGTTCTGACTAAAATGAGTATGCTTTAAAAGGGCGTGTAAAGAAAAGGACACAGACCGATGATGTCAAAGCTGATCTGTAAATGCACCGTCTGAAAGAAATCAGGATACGGAAAGGTAGTTCGATGGCACACAAGGGGGAATCCAAAGGTAAGAACAGGATAACTGAAGAGAAGCAAGGGATCATCAAGCAATCAAAGCTCATCAAGCATCCCGCAATTCGGACAAGGTCTGTTTCGGAGGACAAAGCGAGGTACCGAAAAAAGATCGCGTTCGGATGGTACGGCGGCAAGTATAGCCACCTTGAGTGGCTTCTACCTCTACTTCCAGAGAGTCATCATTACTGCGAACCATTTGGGGGCTCGGCAGCTGTGCTGCTCAATAGAGACCCGTCACCGGTTGAAACCTACAATGACATCGACGGCGACGTTGTGAATTTTTTCCGCGTGCTTCGAGAACAAAAGGATGAGCTGCTTTACTCTATTGGATTGACTCCGTTTTCTCGAGAGGAGTTTCTTGCAGCTATCCAGACAAATGGAAATGGAAAAAACTTGTCCCCCCTTGAACGTGCAAGACGTTTTTATATTCGTGCCCGGCAAGTTCGCACCGGCCTTGCACAAACCGCATCTATAGGCCGCTGGGCTAACTGCCTAAACACTAGTCGGGCTGGTATGTCTGGTGCGGTCTCCAGATGGCTGGGTAGCGTAGAGGGTCTCGAATATATTGCCACCCGTCTGTTGCGGGTCCAGATTGAAAATGACAAGGCCGAAAAGGTAATACAGCGTTATGACAGCGGTGAGACGTTATTCTATTGCGATCCGCCGTACCCTCACGAATCTCGCGGCGATTCAAAAGCGTATCAGTTCGAATTAAGCGACGAAGAACATGCATCTCTGGCAAAGTTGTTGAATGGCGTGAAGGGAAAGGTCGCCGTTTCTGGATATGACTGTGAGTTAATGCGGACTCTATATAAAAACTGGAATATTCACAAAGAAAAGCCCAAGCAGGCGATGTCCATAAAGCAGGAGCGACAAGAAATCCTCTGGACAAACTATTAATGGATGATGCCAAGTCGTTTGCAAAAAGATGTCAAGCCTTTCTTGATAAAGAGTGGAGATCGGTTTCGAAGAAAATTCAATCAAGCCCGTCTGTTGAACATCTTTCGGCTGATGATTTAGCCATAAAGAAACTGATCATCCGGTGTTTAACCAGCAACATTAAGTCATATCATTACGTCCTGCCGACGCAACTTCTCGCAAAATGTGTCAATCCAAAGCTTGATTGCCACTCTCTTCAAACAGCCTACAAGAGGCCTGGCGCCTTCGATGCACGAACGATTGCTCACCAGGTAATTGTGCCATTTGATCAGGCGAACCATAAAGTATTAGGCGGCTCGACAGAGCCGTATGTCAATAACCCGCTTCGCTGTCCAGCGATAACTAAGAAGTACAGATCGCAACAGAAGAACAAGGAAGATTGGGACACACTGGTTACGCTGCTGGACGAAGTGGAAAAGAGAAGCGACACATCATTCACGTCCGTTGTGTTTGACCAAGTTCTATTTGAGATTTACCGCCTTCTCGCCGAAGTGCAGGTCGTTTATCCAACCCCCAACAGAGTGAGCCTCGCACAGACTCTCGATCTTGTTTTTAAATATGTCTCCGACAAATCAGGCGGTGACCGCATGGAGGCCGTGTGCGCGGCATTGTTTAGAGCAATAGCAAATGAATTTGGAATCTTCGATGATGTACGGAGACAGAAAGTCAACACCGCTGACGCATCATCCGGGATGGGTGCCGATATCGAGTGTCGCCTTAAGGGCAAGATAGTCCTTCTCGTGGAGGTCAAAGATCGCTCATTGACTCTTACACAGATAGATTCGAAACTAGATCTTGCCAGGGCACGGAAGATGTCTGAGATTTTGTTCTTGGCTGAACAGGGACTCGATAAAGCGGACAAAGAGAGTGCCGAGTCAAGGATCCTATCTGAGTTTACGAGCGGTCAGAACGTCTACGTCTCCAACTTCCTGACGTTTTCGTCGGGCATTCTGATCTTACTCGGTGAGAAAGGAAGAGTCCTTTTCTTATCCTTTATCGGCCAGGAGCTTGACCGGGCAAGCTCCTCAATTGTTCACCGGAAAGCGTGGGCAAGTCTTCTCAAGACGATCTGACACCGCTTGAAACAAGAGAATTATTCTCTGCTTCGAGTTCGGTCATTCCTCAATCACCACCTCATTCTTCTTCCCCTTCTCAATTTCCACCTCCACCGTCCTCTTCTCTTCATCAATCTTTGCATCCACATGCTTCCCGTTCACCGTCACATTCCCTTTGGGGATAACATTGTAGACAACGATCTCACCTTCGCACCCGAGAGCGGGAATGCTGACGCTAATCCGCTTCCCTTTCTGTGAGACCGTGATAACCTTCAGGCTGTCGTTTGAGAATCGGTCCATATAAGTGAAACTGTTCGTGAAATCCGTTCTGCCCGGGAAAGCGTTTATGATCAGCTCCGGCTTCGTCTTGCCGTTCCATTTTACCGAATTGCCAGTCAGCCAGTTTTCGCCGGTAACGAATATCGCGTTTTGTCTCACGAAAACCGGAATGTGCTTTTCCGAAAGAACGCATGTGTACGTCTTCCCGCCGGCGTAAGATTTTGACGGCGAGTACCAGTCATACCATACGCCCGCCGGAAGATAGATATCGCGCGTCGGCTGGCCGGGCTCGGTCACCGGTGCGACGAGAAATGAACTGCCAAACAAATACTCGTTCCAAATGCTGTAAGTGCTGGAATCGCCCGGGTACTCGTAAGCGAGCGGCTTCATCAGGACACCGTTGACGTCCGAAGTATTCAGCTGTGAGTAGACGTACGGCGCGAGTTCCATCCTCTCTTCGCATGCGCGTCTGAAATTCTCCTGAAGCATGTCGCTGTAGTGCCACGGTGCCCTGTCTTCTCCACTTCCGCCGGCGCCGTCGAGCTTTACCTCGAAGAGCCCGGACCATGCTCCGAACTGCAGCCATCGGCTGAAAAGCTCTTCCGGTTCCATGCCGGCGTTGCCAAGATAGCCTCCGACGTCGCTTCCCCAGTCCGGGAAGCCGATGAAGCCGACGCGCATCGCGTTCGCAACGCTGCAGGCAAGTCCGTCCCAGCTCGCGCGGCTGTCACCGCCCCACAAGGCGCTCAGGTACTTCTGGCTCCCCTGCATTCCGCTTCTCGCATAGTTAAAGTTATTCTTGCCCCACTTCGCTGTCAGGACCGAATCCATCACCTTCGCATACAGATAGATGTACTTGTTCCTCCGCTCCCATGGCGGCGTCTTGTCGTGCCATGCCTGCTCAACCGGAAACGCTTCGTCCGCGCGATCCATCTTGTTTCCCTGCACACCGTAATCGTATATATTCTTTGTGAGTGCGTTGTCGAATTCCGAAACGCTCTTCGGGTCGCTGAGGTCTATGTATCCGTGGTCACCCGGCATCGGTTTGATGAGCGTCGTATCACCGAACGTGCACGGCGCGACCCATGACATGAATTTGAGATTGTAGTTCGAGTTCAGCTCGTGTATCCACTTTCCGGGGTCGCCGAATCCTTTGCCGAAATCCATCTTCGACCAGCCGTTTATCCCGTTGCTGTACGGGCGGTCGACCATTATGGATGTGATCGGAATCCTGAGTTCGGTCATCCGCTTCGCGTCGTTCAGTATGTCTTCCTTCCCTTTCTTATCCTCGTCGCGCCAGATTGATACGCCGCATGCCCACGCCGGGACGTGCTTCGGCGCGCCGATAACGTTGTAATACGACTTCATGATTTCGTCGCCGTTCGTCCCCGTGAAGATGTACCAGTCAAGGTTGCCGGTCCGGTGATAAATTTCAGTGACACTGTTTATCGCAAATTTGTATTGTCCTTCCGCGAATGTGTTGAAGAACGATGTGTAGCCGAGGCTGTTGAAGAAGAATGCCGACCATGCTGACGCGTAATTCTCGTGATATCTCGTATCCTCGCCTTTCACGTTGAAACTTTGAACCGAGCCGGTGATGTCGGGGCTCTTATGGTTGTCGGGGACAAGGTTCTCGCGTATGCCGAAGTAATGACCGTTGAGGTCCTTGAGATAAATAGACACGTCGTGCGCCCATTTGGGATGCGCGTATACATGCCACCCGCCGTCTATCTTGTCGATGTGCAGGTCGACGGAGTGATCGTTCGCGGTATTTACTTTCCCTGGATCAGGAACGTTTCTGTAAAGAAGAGCCAGCTCTATGCTCTCTGCGCTCTGCTGCTTCACTTCCATGGATGCGGGTGAAATGAAGTCGAACTGTATGCTGTCGATCTCCATTATCGGCTTGTTGTTCCGGGCAAGGACGATCTCGCCTTTTTCCGGACGTACGGAAATCGAAAACTGTTTCCCGGCCGGCTCTCCGGGGAGTGATACCGGAAGAAGAACAAGGGACGCAAGTATGAGTCTGAAGAGCCTCATCGCATATTCCTCCGTGGAATTTTCTGAACGAACTATTTTAATAAACAGACGGGTCAAATGACAAGGGCGGAGGCGTCGCGGGGCGGAGACCTGTAGGGCAAAAGGGGCGATGCACTCGCATCGCCTCAGGTAATTCCGTCGCGTTGTATCGGACTTCTACTTCAAGAGGATCATTTTCTTCAGTGTGGAATATCCTTCCGCCCGCAGTCTGTAGAAATAGACTCCGCTCGCCAGACCGGCTCCGTCGAATTTGACGGTGTAGTCTCCCGGCCCCTTCACGCCATTCACCAGAATTGCCACCTCCTGACCAAGGATGTTGTACACCTTCAGCGTCACGTGTTCGAATTTCGCAATCCGGTATTCTATTTCAGTCGTGGGGTTGAACGGGTTCGGGTAGTTCTGAAAGAGTGCGTATCCATCGGGAACGGTAGGCACCGGCTCATCAACCGAGGTGAGTTCCGAGATAGGTGCAAGCGTTACCTTACTACCGGGACCGAGGAACAGCTGCGGCAAGTCTCCAAGACAGTGATTCCCGTAAGCAGCGAATATAAGACCCGGCGTCAAGCTTAACATGCCAACGTCGGATCCTGTAGAGTCATTTAGTCCGACTTGAGTCCAAGTTAGGCCATAGTCAATTGAACGGTATATCCCATCCGATGTTCCGGCTAATATATTATTTCTGATGACCTTAATCGAATTGAAACCGATTTTGACATCCTCCATCGACCAGGTTGTTCCACCGTCAGTAGAAAGATAGAATCCTCCATCCGTCGCCACATAAATATCATCGCCTACTATGGCAATCGATTGGCCTGTAGGAATTGTGTCTATGACACTCCAGTGTGCGCCGTAGTCTGTAGATTTATACAGACCATTGAAGGAACCAATGGGCTCTGTCGAGGTTGCTGCGAATAGAATCGGTCCGCTTGCCGCGAGCGCGGTCACAACGCCACCGGTCCCCGGCAAACCGTCGCCGACTTTCGTCCATGTTGAACCTGTATCCGAAGATTCAAAAAGCTCATTATCCCTTGCGGCGTAGATGATCACCCCGCCGTTTGAACTCGTGTCTACCGCAAATGAAGCCATATAGTATACCAGCCCGATTCCCGTGGTGTCCCAATCTGCACCGTCGTCCGTAGATCGCAGCACGCCACCAAACCTCGTTGCCGCGAAGAGATCCTTTCCAACCGACGCGAGCGCTACTACAACTGTATCCTTAAGTCCCGCCGACTGCCATGTGGCACCGCTATCTGTCGACAAATAAACTCCGGTACCTAATGGTTCCATGGCTTCGCTCGTCGCTCCTGCGGATCTTCCGTCAATAATGGAGCTTATCTCATCGGTCCCGTCTTCAGCAGTACGACGTTTCGAGACCAAGGGCACCGGTTGGGATCCTGGACTTCCTCCTGCAACAAAGACCTTCGAACCTATTGTCGTTGTTGCGTTGATCCCCACACTATCTATGAATCCGGTCGGACTCCATTGTGCCTGCACTTCCGTAATGCTATACAACAGTATTACAACGGCACCTATTACAAATTTCATCGTTCTCATCTGCATCTCCTTTCAAATGCCGTCCCATCCTTACAACACCGCTATTTTTCCAGCAGCATCTTCCTCACCATGTTAACGCCGGGGGCAGTCAGTCGATAAAAGTAAACTCCGCTCGCATACTTCGAACCGTTGAA
>VFSW01009793.1_pt1 | contig 13650 bp, 13 predicted proteins | sample 5358111 | NCBI WGS metagenome assembly VFSW01 (sample SAMN11554181, study PRJNA540505) | mine drainage metagenome | isolation source: sediment from site ElyBrook_90M | place: USA: Ely Copper Mine, Vershire, VT | collected 2017 | reverse complement strand
TGATAACATTTGTTCAGCAAGTATGCATGGCTCATCAAGGGAATCGAACGCTCACACGGGCTCCAGGACGCGATTACCCACCAATCTGGCCCTTGCGGCTCTTATCCTCAGATAGTCCTTTATAACCTCTACCGTGTCAAAGCTGCGTCATTATGTACTTGCAATAACTTAGAAGGCGCTGAAGAGCGACTAAGTACGCGTAAATCCGGCTAAGACGGACTCGTTACAGGTGAAATTACAGGTGAGAAGTTCTCGTCGGACGCCCTGCAGGGTCCGTTCATGCCCAGAAGCTTGCCGGGAGCCGATACTATCTCCAGTATCCATGCAGTGGTGAGCCCTTGGTGAATATCGACATTTGGTGAGCCGCGTTCCATGAGAGAAACGCAAAATTGAATCGCAGAAAGGAAAGCATCCAATCACAAAGAATCACCCACATGGGGGATGCGGATTGATATCCCAACCTATAGATTTTGCCTCTGACGGGCTTGCTTCTGAATCTGCTCAGCGGCACATGGGATTACCCCATCGCCGCCTGGGCCGTGGGAAAAGGGGAATCCCGCTGGATTTGCTTAATTTCCAAACAAGGGAGAAAACCTGCCGTTTTTTTCAGCAAATCATTTTGCTGTCACTTGCCGACTTAAATTGTTATTTTGCGGATAATAAAAATTCACAGAAAAGACAATCTCATGGTATATAGCTGGCCGATTAGCGGTAATTGGGCCTCCAACTCCCGGAATAGCGGGCGAAATTCTCAACCGGAGGAAAGTATGCGCTTCACAACGAAGATCGTTGTGATTGTTGGAATATGTGTGTTCGTGCATGGCTCGCTTATTTGCGCCCAGAGTGAAAAGCCCAATGAGACTCCGACAAGATCGGCTTCCCCGGCTGCAACCGAGGAAGAAGTTGCGCAATTGCGCCGAGAAGTAGCGGAATTGAAAGCCATCGTCCAGCAACTCGTCCAAGCCAGCGGCAAGGCAGCGCCTGCCGGAGTAAACCCGGCGCATACGAATTCAATCGCCGATGCCTCGCAGACAGCTGCCACCGCCTCACCGGCGGAGGCCACTACAGCTAACATCTCTACTCTTCAAACACAAATCGACGCGCCTCAGAAACAGGCCAGCAACATTATCCCCGTAGCGACCGGATGGAACGGCGAGCATTTCAATCTGACAAGTTCCGACGGCAATTTCACGATCATGCCGGTCGGATACTTAAATGCGCAATACACTTTTTATAAAGGCGATGGCGCACCGCCCGACACTTTTTCCATCCAGCGCGCTCGTTTTGGCGTTCAAGGAACATTCTGAAAGCAAGTCGACTATGCATTTCTGTTCGAGTCGGCCTCTTCCATTTCCATCCGCGACGCATTTCTGGATGTCAAGCCTTGGAGTTTTTTCAACATCACGGCCGGGCAGTTCAGGGTGCCTTTCTCGCACGAAGTCACCACGCCCGACACGAATTACGAATTCAGCACCCGTTCCATTGTCTCCGTCCTGTTCCCAAACTTTGGGGGAGCTTTCCGGGCTCCAGGCGTCGAAGCTTATGGTGATTTAGCTGGCGGTCACGCGCAGTACTGGGTTGGCGCTTTCAATGGCCAAGGAATACTTGAAAGTGGAACTACGAATGAACCCGAAATAGTTGGCCGGCTCCGATTTTCTCCCTGGAAACAATCGATTCATACGGGTTTAAGGGGGTTTGCCCTGGGTGGTTCCGTTGACCATAGTCGATCCAAGGGTCTTGCCGGAGAGATGAGCTTCAGTGGACTGATGACGGACGGCACCTACAACTTCTTCCCCCAGTTTCGAATCAATGGCGGAATCGAGCGTTATAACGGATTTTTCATATGGTTGAGTGGGCCATTGGGTGTCCGCGGCGAATACACGCAAGTCTTGGAGAAGCGCGACGGCATCGGCTCATTCGCTCCCGGGGGTGTCGCGTTTAATAGCCTTCCTGGCGTGGTTGGCAAAGGTGCATACGGAATCGTCACGTATTTATTGACTGGTGAAAGCGAGCCGGAGTATGCCATTCCGCGCGTAAAGCACCCGCTGATTGGCCCCAATTCTCCCGGTGAAACAGGAGGCCCGGGATGGGGGGCGTGGCAACTTAAGTTCCGGTATTCCTGGCTGGAAGGAAAAGCTCTCGGCGCGAATTGCGATGCCACAACGATTCCGGCGTGCCCGCTTACGCCAGGAATTGTCCCTTCGTTCAGCGATCACACCAATCAGATATCTGCGGGGGTCAACTGGTATCTCAATTACTGGGTTCTCGTCAAATCGGACCTGGACATCGATCAGCTCACTAGCCCAAGCGTACAGGGAATTTTGCCCCGCAATTACTTAGTGTTTTCAGAGGGTTTACAATTCCGATTCTGACCCGGGATATTGAGCACCTTGGATAGGCCCATTTGCTCGGTACCGCCGAACTCAAGAGGACTCCAGATTCAGGATGCAGTTTTGTTCGCAACGTAATTTAGTCCCTGGCAAGTATTGTAGGAGAAAATTGAATGAGATCGAAAATATTGCCCCGTCTAGCCGTCGCTGTGCTGTTCGGATCGATCTTCATCTCAACCAGTTGCAGCAGTAGCCCCGCGAGTTGCCCCGTGTGCGGAACGGACAAGAACGCAACGGTCGGTTTGATTGACGTTATGTCGGTCCCCGGACACAGCGCCTCGGGCGCACCCGGCGGGCCTTTCAACCTTTTCGATATCAGCTGGGTGGATCCCGTCAACCGCTTATACTACGTGGCGGATACCGTCGGCGTCGACGTTCCTGTGTTTAACACCGTCAGCAACATCGCTCTTGCTGCGATTGGCGGGGACACCTCCATCGCCGAATCCGGAGTTAACGCCAGCCCGTGTTTTCAGGACTCAACTGGCAATCAAGTGATTCCTCCCATCACCTCCGCGCAGGGAAACTACGTGGAGTATGGATGCAAGACAGGGAACTTTCACCTTCCTAGTGTCCTTGGTCCTCCCAACGGCCACTTCGGCGGATTTGTGGGAGGAGTGTGCTGCGGCTCTCGCGGCAACAATTTATTTCCTTTGCAGGGTCCGAATGGCGTCGAAACCACCTCCGATGGAAAGTTCCTGTTTGTCGGAAATGGCGCTTCGGATGTGGTGGTTTTTGACATGACAGCGACGATTGCAAACCCGGCCACGCCTCCGACCGTGGTTGCCACGATCGTGACAGGCACGCCTCCGGATTATGACGGACTCCCCAATGGAATTACCGGGTGCGTACAGTCCGCGAGCGGGCGAGCGTTCACCGATCCGACTTGCGGCGACCTGCGCGCCGATGAGATATCAAGCACCGGTGGCCTTATAACCGCTCCGGACGGTAGTAAACATTTTCTATTTCTGGTGATCAATGGCGACCCGACACTTCCTTTCGCCACAATCGTCGACGCAACCGGCATCGTGACAAAAACCGGAACTTTGTCACAGCAACATTGCCTGCCTTACGGAACAGTCGCGCCGGGACCCGGCATCGCACCCATACCCTACAGCCCCGGCAGTCCAGCATTTCCGGCGAATTACTCTTCCTGTATTCTCGGCCAGATCTATTACGATGGAGCGGCCCAAAACGATATAGACACGCTAATCGACGACCAAGGGGCGAATCTGAATCAATTTTCCTGCCCCGATCCTACACTGCAATTCAATGGCACCGTTCCGGGTGTGCCCGGCCCGAACGTCCCGTCTGGCGCATCCGGCCATGCCGCCGGGTTCAACCCGGATGTTCCATGCCATCACGGGCCAATGCTCACCGCGACAACTTCCACTCAAGTCGGGGGCAATTTCTGCCCGCCGGGACCCGGCACCCCGGCCGGTTGCGTTGGGGCCATCGCGCTCGCGGGGCTCGGTGGTTCCGTTTTTAATCCCAACACGGGCCACTTTCTGCTGACGAACGGAAACTCCACCCCTGACCTTACCGTCGGAAGCGTCGATGAAATCGATCCCTTCCACCCATTCACCACGGCCGGCGGCGCCACCGTTTATATGCCGGTCGTCATCAACAGTTTTCCCGTACCCAACTGCATGCCAACGGCTTTAAACATGGGTCCTGGCACGGATGTCCTGGTGGTCTGCGCGGGGCATGACGGGAGGACTTTTGCTCCGACCACGTACATCATAAATGGCACAACCGGCGCCATTCTCTCCACAATCAACGATGTGGGAGGCGCTGACGAGGGCTGGTACAACCCCGGCGATGGCAAGTATTACTTAGGTGCGGGCAACATGGTTCCCGTCCCCGTCCTTGGCATCATTGATGCTCGCTCCAAGCAGTGGCTGCAAAACGTGCCCACGACCGGGTTTTCCCATAGCGTCGCGGCCGATCCGAACAACAATCACATCTTCGTACCTCTCGGCGCGAGCCCATTGTGCCAATCGCAGGCGGCTAATGGTTGCGTTGGCGTGTACGCATCCCAATAGTTGACGTCACTGAACGGATCTGGATTGAGAACTATGCTATCGCCTTCTTGGATTTGGGGAGCAGCAAAGCTATCGGACGGGTGTCTCCTGATAGCGCATCATTTTCCATTGTCCGTTCCGATTGATCCATAGTTCGCCGATGAAAACTCTCCTGTATCGCGTGGCCGGGCCTTGCGGGAATTGCATGGTGGACTCATAGGTGACGAAGGCATAGTTTGGCCCGAGCTGCTGAACTTGGAAAAGCTGAAGCAAATAATCGGTGTACATGCTGTGCTCGACTTCGCGAAGGATCTGAGGCTTGGAGCGTTCACCGTCGCCGTCGGCTTCCACCGCCTGGAAATCATCGGTGAGAAATTCTGCGTAGCCATCCTTGTCTTTTTTCTTGAACGTCGCCCACGAGGCCCTCACCTTCGCTTCGAGCGTGTCGGCCAGATTGGGCTGAGCCGTTTTATCTCGTGACGGCGCGTTCTGGACCGCTTTGTTAGCCACCACGGGTCGTTGTGCGAATGCAGAATAGGGCAGCGCAAGTGCGATACATGCACGCAGGATCCAATTTCGCATCACTTTTCTCCTCAACCGAGGGGGCCGCGTTACTATCGAGATCCAATACCACGAAATCGTTACGAAAATAATGGCAACTTTAAATACTGCCAATGCGCTCGGTTCCAAGTCGCAGAGTCATCCCTCGCCGGAGGCCTGTCAACGGAAAGCATCCATGACCATCGCACTGTAATAGAATTGCGGTCACAGGGAGGCTGAGAAATCAGCACAGGCCACTATTTCAGCGGTGCGGAAAGCGGTACCTGATTGTTCTGATGTCATCTTGTCGCCCTGCCACTGGCTGTGGACCTCTGAGGCTTCCCTCCTGCCACGCGCCGCAATCCCCGTCTCACCGCTTGACAGTCGACAACCCGGCGTACTGGGTAACCACACATTACAAATTTAATTAGCACTTTACTTCTTTCCAGACAAGCGTATGGTTCGCGAGTTCCACGGAGGGGACACACAATGGCGAATAAGAAAACCAGGAAGGCGACGAAAAGTTCGAGGCGGACCAGGGTCGCGGTGAAACCGGTGAAGAAAAGGACAACCAAAGCTGCACCAACCGAAACTTCCACAGTTACGCGCAGCAAGGCGGCCCGTGCGCACATCGCCGAGGGGACGCGACTGTTCGCGCTCGCTGGACGCCCGACCAAGGCTCAATTCGTTAAGGTGTACGGGCCGAAAGGGCCGACAATGACTTGGGCCGAGCGAGCGAAGGCGGGAGTTTCAGCGGTAAAGTTTCAGGCCGCACTCGCGGAGAAAACCAAGGCGTGAAGCCTCTCTTCACACTCGGTCAAGTGGTTGCGACGCCCGGTGCCCTCGCTGCTTTAGAGGCATCGGGCGATTTGCTTTTTGGCATTAAAGGTGTGGCTGATACGCGGAAACTCAGGCGCTATTTGGCCTGAGGGTTGGCTAGCCGTGAGTTAGAGGAAAGGTGCGTAGCAGTAAGCGGATTAGCTCTTGCTGCCGCTGTACTCCAGTCTTCAGGAAAATGCTCTTTAATTGGGACTTCGCGGTATTGCGGGTGACACCACAAAGCTCCTCTGCTTCATTCAAGGTCCGACCTTCTAGCAAGAGCACCGCGAGCCGGGCCTCCGCTGGCGTAAGTCCGTAATAGCCTTGCAGCGCCTGCGTTGGGACTTCGATCTTCTGGTCGGGATCGGAGACGAAAACGACGGCGGCAGCGCGCTGCCCAATTTCGACCGCAGCACTCTGCACAGGCGCAACTGTTACGGAAAGGGGCTTGGTGCTTTCGCGAGATACTAATATTGTTCCTCCGGCGATCAAACCCTTCCCGTTCCCAGTCTTGACCCCTCCCGCAATTATCGCTTGGAGTCGCGCCGATTCTGCGGGGAGGCTCGCGCTCAACTTGCCTGCCTCGAGCCGCAGACCATCCTTGCGCCGCAATAATTCGTCGGCAGTCCGGTTTGTCGCCAGAATTCCGCCGTTGTCGTCCAGAAAGATTACGCCGGTGGAAAGCATGTTCAATGCTGCTTCTGTTCCTTCGGCGCGTGCATTTAGTCCAGAAAACTCAAAGTGCAACATGAAGGCGCGTTGCATGTGCGGAACAAGGAACGTTAGGATATCCAAGTCGGCAACTCGGAATTCTTCCGAAGACGATCCCCTGTAAATGCTGAGACTGGCCCAACGCGCGCTGTTGTTTTCTACGAGACCGAACATGCCACAAGCGACATTGTAGCGAGCCATGAAATCGTTATAGACCTGCGTACCTGCCAATTCCTTGGGCGAACACAAAGATTCCGACGTACACACGTACCCGGCAGGTTTATCGCGCCCTCGCATGGCCCAAACATCGATCGAACCGTAGTACTGCTGATACAAGCGCGAGGCTTCCGGGTCCATGTTCCAAGATGCTGATATCGTATGCACCTCCCGGACCAAATGGTGCATCACCAGCGCGGCGGAATGACCACGGCACCTTCGAGCAAGTTGGCCGAGAAACTCTTCCCAAAGCGCCGCGTCGCACGCAGCCTCGTACAGGTTGCCGAGTAGGTTGTTTAATACTTGTTTGCTCGGGAGCATAGTGTGAATTAGCCATCGGATGAAACGGCTTTGGAACCCACTCGCAGTTGCCCCATGGTGAGTAAAAGCACTCTGATTAACTCTCCCTGCCGTTGGACCCCAACCTTTGAGAATATGCTCTTCAGTTGCGACTTCAAAGTGTTGCGGGTCACGCCACACTTCTCAGCCGCATCGTTCAAAGAGCAGCCCTCCAGCAAAAGCATCGCGAGGCGCGCCTCCGCCGGAGTAAAAGCATAACAGCGCTGCAGCACATCGATTGGCGCCTCGATCCTCTGATCGGGATCCGAGACGAAAACGACCGCGGCAGGCCGTCTTCCAATTTCGACGATGGCGCTTTGTACCGGCGTGACGGTTACGGACAGGGGCCTAGCGGTTTCACGGGAGATCAGCATCGTTCCTCCTGCGCTGAGGCCTTCCCCATGACTGGTCTTAGCAGCTCCCGAGATCATTGCTTGAAGGCGAGCTGATTCTGAAGCCAGACTCGTCCTAAGTTTCCGGTGCTCGGTCCACAGACCGTCTCTGCGCCGCAATAATTCGTCGGCAATTCGGTTGGTCCCAATAATCTCCTGGTTTTCGTCCAGAAAGATTACGCCTGTCGAAAGCATGTCGAGCGCGCTTTCAACCCGCTCGGCGCGAGCCTTCAGTTCGGAAAACTGAAAATGTAGCTTGAAGGCCCTTCGCAGATGCGGGATTAAAAAGCGAACGACATCGAGGTCGGAATCTCTATACTCCCCTGACGCTGCAGATCGGTACAAACTGAGTCCGGCCCATTGCGTGCCCTCTCGTTCAAAAATGCCGAACATTCCATGTTCAATATCGAACCGGACCATCAGATCGTTGTACACCTCGGTTTTTCGGAGTTCATGCAATGTACACAGCTCCTCTGAGGTACCCGCCCATCTCACAGGATTTTGCCGCCCTCGGTTCGTCCAAATGTCCAGCGGACCGTAATATTCGCTGAAGAGCCGCAGCATCTCAGGGTCAACTTGCCACGACGCCGCGATTGCGTGGGCTTCCGGACGATCATTGTGCATAACCAAACCGGATGCGTCTGCCCGCGAGACTTTGGCGATCTTTTCCAGGAAGGGCTCCCACAGCGTTGCGTCCGCAGTCGCATCGTAGATGCGCCCGATCAAATCGGCCAAGACTTGTCTGCTGGGTAGCATGTGCAGCCTCTGAGAAAAAAAATTGTGCTCCGACGTCAATCACCCTGATCAATACCAACAGCGCCCATTTGGAGAAGCAGCCGGACCAACTGGGCTTGGCGGCGCGTTTCCGTCTTTCCGTAAATGCTGGCTAATTGCGACTTCAATGTGTTCCGGCTTACGCCCAGCTTTTCAGCGATTTCGGTGAGCGCACAACCATCCGCCAAAAGTATGGCCACACGGCATTCGGCTGGAGTCAAGTCGTAGAATATCCGAAGTAAATCTTGCGCTGGTCGCGACCCCTGCGAAGGGTCGCCGATAAAGACTATGGCAGCGGGCCTTTCCGAACTGACCGCCAATGCCTTCGTACGTGTAGGTGTGATGAGTAGTTGATATGAGGCTTTCCCAGACGGGCGCTCAATGGCAAGCGCGCCCCCTGCATGAAGTCCTCGCCCGGCGGACGTTTCGGACGCGTTCGTGATCAGAAGCGCGAGAGCTTGTCTTTGAGGGATGGCCGCCACAAGGACTCCGCCTTGACCTAGTGATAGTCCGTCGTCCCGGGAAAGAATCCCTCGCGCATATTCATTCGCAAAAAGGACCTTGCCTTTTGCCGTGACCGTAACGATTCCAATGGAAAGCGAATCGATGGCCTGAATGCCGGATTGAAGCTTGTGCAAACGTGAGTGGATGCGTGTAGCGCGATCCAAGTGAGGCATTAAGAGCTGCAGAGCGTCGAGATCGCGTTGTGTGTAATGTCCCTTACGACGTGGCCGCTGTACGGAAACGAGAGAAACTAGTTCGCTGTCCTTCGCAACAACTCCCCCGGCAACGTAGAACCAGTCATTGGGGCGCAGAAATCCGTCATAGTATTCGGTCCGCAGGACCTCCCGATCCGTGCAAAGCATGCCGCCGTGACCAGCCTGTCCTGGTGCAATACGTGCCGCGGCCCGCTGGGCGTAGATGTTTATGTGGCCCAGCTTTTCCTCATAGCCTCTCAGAGCCTTTGGGTCCGCACCAAATGCAGCAACTGCGGTTCCCCGAAATGAAGCCAACTCGTGGGTCACTAGCGCAGCCATGCTGCTATGGAGTGCATCCGCAAGTTGTCCCAAGATCGTGGGCCAGACCTCCGGGTGCTCGGCGGCGTCATAAATTTGGCCAACCAATTGGAAGGCTATGTCTCTGGGCTGAATAAGCGCCTCCTGAAGACGGCATTTACGCAATGGCTACGTTCGCGATAGCGCCGATGCAAGCCTTATTGAGGTCCTTGACAGCGCTCGCATCGACAAGAGACAACCCCAGGCAAACCTTTGCCGCAACAATTTCTCGGCCCACGAGCGTCGTTCGGAATTGATTGCCAAGGTCTTACGAGAGCCCACGCCTGCCTGCTGGGTAGCATAGCTGGCCTCCCACGATTAAGCAGAGATCTCCAGGGGTCGCTTTCGCGGGAGTGACCTGGGGGAGTTCGGATGGGGAACTGCGCCGAACCGAAGCTTCCGTGAAAGCGACCAGATTTTCTCTTAACAGCCATGTGCTGTCAAATAAATAATTTTCAATTTCACCTGTTCGGGTGATGACAAACGATTTTGGTCTACCTAGACTGCCGCGTCCTCAAATTTAATCGTGACCTCGCGTCAATGACGTGAAAACCCGACGCGCCGGTTGAGTCGCTACTCGATGCGAAAGACTCAATCGTCAACCTGTTAGAGGAGGATGTGGTGAACGATTCCCTGCCGAAAGCGTATTCCGAGTCCCTGCCCTGGGCCAAATTCGCGCTGCAATGCGCAAAACGACCTCAATTGAAGGAAACCGCGCCTCGCGCATGCGCATCCACCCGACCGGCCGGACTGCCAGATTGCGCCGCCAGAATTACTGTCCTGGTAATGGTCTTAGCGATAGCAGCATGCGTGACCCTCCCCGCGAATGCCCAAGTAATCCAGACAATCGCGGCCGGGGTGAACCCAAGCGCTTCGCCGTCGGAGAATGCGTGCGCTCCTCTCACCAGCGTGGCGCCCCACGGAACCGACGTTTACATTGCGAGCTGCGCCCAGATTTTCAAAGTAGACTCGGCGGGAACGTGGACGCACGTGGCTGGAACCGGCATAAGCGCGTTTAGCCCCGACGGCACCGCCGCCAGCGCCAGCGCCAACTTTGACGACATCGCCAGTCTTTCCCTCGACTCCGCTGGAAATATCTACTTCAACGAAGCCTTCAGCAATCGCGTCCGGGAAATCGTTGCCGCCACCGGATTAATCAAAACCGTCGCGGGAACGGAAAACCTCGACGCCAAAAACTTGAATTGCGAGCGGATATTCGAGCGATCAAAAGTTGTGGAAGGGCCTTCCCCGCACCTTCCGTCTGGAGTGTACAAATCCTACATGGAGGTATCACAATGAAGTCTACAGCATTACGGGCCCTTTTGTTTGGATTGACTCTAACGCTTGTGTTAATCACGACTCCGCGTCAGGGCTGGGCGGACGGCGATGAAGATGGTGTAAAGCTCATCGGCGCGATTCCGAATCCTGGCGCGACCCACCTCGCGGTTGACATCAGTTACGTCGACTATCGAACCAACCGATACTTTGTCGCAGACGTATCTAACAAGGCGGTCGATGTCTTTGATGCTGAGCGCGGCAAGTTGCTCGGCCAGGTCACTGGCGGCTTCCACGGCTTCTTCAACTCAGCAACAGACAATCCGGTGTGCGATGCGCCCCCCAACCCCGGCCAGGGCTTTGATGGGCGGGGTCCCAGCGGCGTCCTGGTGGCGAACGACCAACGGCTTTGGGTCACGGACTTTACGGGCACTCAGGGCGTTGTAAAGGTGTTCGAAATGGAGGGTGCCGAGCCGCCTTTCGCCAACGTACCATCCACGATGGTAACGATCCCCATTCCTGGTTCGCATTGCCGCGCGGACGAACTGTCCTTCGACCCCGAGGATCATATCGTTCTCGTAGGATTACCAGAGGGGATGGCCACAACCACACCCGCCTACACCCCCGTACCGTTGTTCGTCCTCATTTCCTCGGACCCCCCGTACAAGGTTCTAGAAACCATGCAATTTCCGACGGCTTCGGGAATGGAGCAGTCGGTCTGGGACGCTAAATTGCACCGGTTTCTTGTCGACGTTCCAAATGTTGGAATAGTTGTTGTCAACCCCCGTGACTTGGACGAAACGAACCCGCCCATCTACGCGGGCACCGAACCCAATTGTCAGGGTGCGGGCGTCGCCCTGGGCCCCTCTCAGCACCTGCTCGTCGGCTGCTCCAGTGGTCCCGATGCTGTGCTGGACGCGCGCACGGGCAAGGTGCTGAAGGTATTTGACCCAACTGAGGTAGCCAACTCCGACGAGGTCTGGTTCAATCCAGGCGACGGCAACTTTTATGCCAGCTCCAATTTCACGTCGCCATCCCCAGCGTTGGCCGTGGTCGACGCGGATGAACTTACCTTCAAGCAGGACTTACCCACCGCCTTCGGCTCGCACTCGGTGGCCGCGTCCGAAGAGAATAACCACATATTTGTTCCCATTCAATTAACGCCGACAAAACCGGACGTGTGTCATAACACGTTCTCTTACATTCCCGCAAATACCGGCTGCATTTTCGTTTTCTCCAACAGCGACGAGTGACGAACTGCCCAAAGAGAAGTGGGTACCCAATGCGACTGTACGTAGACTCACGACCGAGTCCGGGCGGCATAAACGCCCGGACTCCGCTGTTGAATAGCTCTTCGCCGCGCTGTGAAATTTACAATCAAGAATGAACCAGAATGTCGGGAAACCGTCTGGACTTCCTCAAATGATTTAGAGGCTGAACAAATCCATCCCCGGTTCTAGCCTGTCGGCCCTAAGAACTTGGAGTGGATTGCCATATCTTGCTGAACTGTGCGCCGGAGCTAGAACCCATCACCCGCATTGGATTGTGGTGTTTTCGCCGAGTCCCGGCGGGGTCAGAGGAAAGGAAGCAGTTGTCGTAGAAAACGTCGTGACTTACATCAAGAAATCTGACAGATAACGTTGATAACGTTTGTTTAGCAAGGACGGATCGCTCATCAAGGGAATCGAAACCATACACGGCTCCGGAACGCATTTACCCACTACTCTAAGCCCTTCCGGCCGGTATCCACAGCTATTATGGCTTCTAGTGGCAGTGTCTCACCTGGTATGCTCTCTGCCTTTCGGAATGGAACCTGTATTTTGCATCCCGCCGGCGCTTGCGTATCGGTTTCTCGATCCGCTCAAGTTTCGGTCGATTCCGACGACAGACATCGACACGGCAAGACGCACAGCAATACTTTGCTCGCCGACCCTTGAAAGTGCCGCGGGGCCCATTCGGCCCCTTCTTGCTGTGTTCGTTTGGACAAAACTTGGGTCACTTTAATTGCGAACACGCCTGCAGATATTATTTGGCAGGCTTCTCTGTGACGAAAGCTTCTGTGTGTTCTTCGTCCGGCGGATTCAAATACGTTGATTTACCATTCCGTTTGCCGACGTAAATGGGTTTCTTAGAAGCTAGTCCGGGCTGAATGACTCGAGTTTTCATTCTGCCATTTTGGTCAGTGTAGATCTCTTCTTGGTAAATCTGACGCACGACCTTATATGCGTTCCTCCGTGCTGGACCGTGCTCAATTTTTCCGTCACTTTTGCGGACGAGTAGATTGTTATTCACTAAAATGTCGATCTGTCGGTCGATTGTTGGCTTTGAGACGTTCAATTCCTTAGCCAAATCCTTCTTAGAAACTACCCGATATCCGCTCGAACCTTTTCTTCGGGCGATTCGACGAAGGATTGCTTTTTGGATGGGCTTCAAACCCTTCCATTTTTCGATTTCTCGCTCGGCTGGCGGATAATTCTGCGACGGCTTCGGCTGAGGCTTCGGTTGAGGCGCCGAGATCGGAGGATTCGGTGGTGGCAGGGAGCTTTGTGCCATTTGATGATGCTATCAAAATGATAAAAGGACAACAAGATTCGAATTTCTTTTATCAAAATGATTAAAGGGACGTCTGTAAGTACTTTATAAAGGTGTCAGTTATACGACTGAACTAAAAAGCCTTGTCCTTTACTGGTTTTGAGAGGTCAAGGTTTTCCAAACTCCCTCATCATAATTGCTCAGCTTACTGGGCTGGAGGCTCGGATTGCGGCTCGCCCGACCACACCAAACCCGGCGAGTATGAGTTGTAAATTCAGAATCACGTCAGCGAGCGTTGCTACACAAGAGCAAATGCGAGCGTCACGTTACATTCTCGTTTGCATTCGTTTTCATCCGCTGATTACATCTCGATCACAAACCAGTAAAGGCCTTACTCGCGGACAACATCTTGTTCCAGATTATGAAACCCTTTGCTGGTAAGAGTCCTGGAAAAGAGCGAGCGGCAAACGAGCGTTCAATCACCCGGCAGAATCTCTCCGTTCGCAGCAATCATCTCGATCGGAAATTATAATCCTTGAAGCTCGCCCAATCGCTTTGGACAAATGTATATTCATAATATAATGTA
>VFSW01009792.1_pt1 | contig 13651 bp, 13 predicted proteins | sample 5358111 | NCBI WGS metagenome assembly VFSW01 (sample SAMN11554181, study PRJNA540505) | mine drainage metagenome | isolation source: sediment from site ElyBrook_90M | place: USA: Ely Copper Mine, Vershire, VT | collected 2017 | reverse complement strand
CGATACTATAAAGAATTAACTGTACGATGTACTAGGTGCGTAGCCCCTCCTTTTCGGGAGGGCACCCTCATGCTCACAGGGATTCCGCCGATAACCACCTTAGACAGTGGTTTCAGCAATGGCAGTTCTGAAAAACGATCCTGTTGCCGGCTTTGTGAAATGGCTCAAGCCGGAGGGTCCGCGGATTGATCGTCTCTATCAGGGCATATTGCGCCGGATGGGATTCGATCCTCTATCAGTCACCTCACTGTCGCGCATGACCATCGGCGCCGCGGTGGAGATATTGGCGGCGGGGCGGCCTCTCGAGGATTTTCTGGAGCAAGTGGAGTACGACGGCCGCCGGTTGGCGAAGTTGCAGATCTCTCCAGACCGCGCCGGAGCAACGCTGCTCGGATACCACCGGCTGATTACACCGCTTCTGCACGCCCTTTCGGCCACGGCGGGGGGCAAAATGCGTACGGCCGCCGAACAGCTTCATTTCCGCACGTGCATTGTGCTCAATGACGCCGCCTACCAGGTGCGCGAGGCGGAGGCACAGGCGCTGTTGGACCTATTTCATGATGAACTGGCCGCGCGGCGGGCCGAAGACCTGCTGGGGCGCTTTGTAGCGACGCTGGCGCGGTACTGCCGTGCGGGTGCTGCCCGCCTTTACCTGGCCAGTGCTGAAGACTCCGGACGCTGGTAGCTGCGCGCCAGCACCGACGACACCCCAAATGGCTCGTTCCGCGTGAATGCAACCGTCACCGAGCGGCTTTCGTCGTTTCTCGATTTCGCTCCCGACGACGCAGGAAATTGTGTGATCGAGCCGCGTTGGGCCGAAGATTCCGGCACGGTTTGGTCCTTGCCCTTACCGGGCCGCGCGGGACCGCGAGGTGTGATCCAATTCCGCTTTAAGAAGGCGTACGGCAGCCTTCCGCGGGAGCGGGAACTGCTGAAGACGGCAGCGGAGCGATGTGTGCTTTCTCTCGACAAGTTGGGCCTGACGGAGAATCTGGCGCGGAGTGAGGACCAGGTGCGCCGGCTGGCGCGGCGGATGATTCAAGTGGAGGAGGCCGAGCGGAGACGGATCAGCCGGGACCTGCACGACGAAGCGGGCCAGTCGCTGCTCTGCATCCGGTTGCGGTTGGAGATGCTCGAGGCTGCGGCGGAGGCGGCCCGGGACCAGGGCCTACGTGCTGGAATCGCAGAGACGCGGCAGCTTACCGAGCGCGCCATCCTCGAGACTCGGCGCCTGATCGCCGCGCTGAGCCCCTCGCTGCTCTCGCAGATGGGGCTCGAAGCTGCGCTGCGCCAACTGGTTCAACGCTTCCGGGATGTGTTTCCGGGCCGGGTGCGGCTGCGGGCCGGGCGGTTGGGGCGCCTGCGGCAGGAAGTCGAGATCACGGTTTTCCGGATTCTGCAGGAGTGCTGTAACAATATCGCCCGCCACTCCCAGGCAACCACTGTAAACCTTTCGGTGGAACTTGCCGATGAGTCGGTCAGGGTGATGGTGGAGGACAACGGCGTGGGGTTCGATATCAACGAGGCGTTTCACCGAGGCGGCTCGTTCGGGCTGGCCGGCATGCGCGAGCGGGTAATGCTGCTCGGCGGCCAGTTCAAAGTCGATTCGCGCCAGCCTGGCACACGCCGCAAAGCGGGTCAGGGAACCACGCTCCGCTTGTCGATTCCGGTGGGGGAGGAAAGCGCTCCGACGCTGACGCTCGTCACCGAGGGCCGTCGCTTAAATATTCCAGAAGGGGAGTCTCATGTCGAAGATTCGAATCGTGCTTGCGGATGACCACACGCTCTTCCGTCAGGGGATCCGGAATCTGCTGTCAGCAGAGCCGGACATGGAAGTGGCGGGCGAGGCGTCCGGCGCCGCCGAGGCGATTACGCTCACCGCGCAGGCGCACCCCGATGTCGTGCTCTTCGACATCGGCATGAACGGCTTGAGCAGCTTCGAAGCCGCGCGGCAGATTCGCCGCACGCACCCGGAGACTCGCATTATCTTCCTCACCATGTACGACGATGAAGACTATCTCGTCGAGGCCATGGAGGTTGGCGCCAGTGGCTACATCCTCAAGGACAGCCCGGCCAGCCAACTGTCGGGCGCAGTCCGCGATGTTGCCCGCGGCGGGAACTACGTCAGCCCGCGCATGCTGAGCCAACTCGTCGACGGCTTCCGCAACCATATTCGCTCCGCCGCGCCGCGCTCCCGACTGGCAAGCCTGACGCCGCGCGAAAAGGAAGTGATCAAGTTCCTGGCGGAAGGCAAATCGGTCAAAGAGATCGCCTGCGATCTGAATTTGAGTGTCAAGACCATCGAGGCGCACAAGTTCAACCTCATGCGGAAGCTCGACATCCACAACAAGGCCCAACTGGTTCAGTACGCGATTCAGAAAAAGATCATCCAGATCGCGGTGTCCGTTTAGCGGTCGATGTTCGTCGCTTCTCAGGGTCGCCGGGCGCAAAGATGATTTTCGCTCAAGCTCCGGTCATAATACGGGCAAAGGGATTTTCTTGAAAAATTACCTGCTTGGCATCCTGACAGGCCTTGTGCTGTGTGCCTTCGTGCTATTAATCGGCGTGTTTGCCGTGGCGCGGTTGGCGGGTACGGCCCCATCGATCGAGGCCGGTTCCACGCTCATCCTTCGCCTCAACGGCGACCTGCCGGAAAAGGCGCGACCGGAAATTCCGCTCGCGTTCCTCGAAGCTCAGAGCCCCATGACGCTGCCGGACCTCTGGTTGACGCTGCGCAAGGCGGCCGCCGATCCCCGCGTTCGGGCGGTCGTATTTGAGCCGCGTGGTCTCACCGTCGGCTGGGCCAAACTGCAGGAGCTTCGGGGCGAACTCGATCGGTTCCGCAAATCGGGCAAGCCGATATACGCCTATCTTCGCAATCCGGGTGCACGCGAATACTATGTCGCCAGCCTCGCGGACCGCATCTTCCTGACCCCGCTCGACTCGCTGGACGTGAAGGGTCTGCAGGTCGAGACCCTCTACCTCAAGGACACTCTCGACAAAATCGGCATCAAGGCCGACGTGATTCACGCGGGCAAATATAAAGACGCGGGCGACATGTTCACCCGCACTTCGATGAGTCCAGAGACGCGAGAGGTGCTCTCTGAGGTCCTGGACCAATATTACGGCGATCTGGTGAATGTCATTGCGTCCTCCCGTCACAAGAGCGTCGAGGAAGTCCGCCAGGCGATTGAGGAAGGGCCGTTGCCCGCGGAACGCGCGCTGGCCGCGGGATTCGTCGACCGTCTCGCGTTTGAGGATGTCCTTCGCGACGATCTGGCCGCTCGTCTCCACCAGTCCTCTCTGCATCTTGCCAGTGCACGCATCTACTCGAAGATCCCGGCCGCGACGGTGCCGGGAGTGGAAGGCCCGAAGCGAATCGCCCTGATCTCGGCCGAAGGAATGATCGTGCGCGGCGGCGGCGATGATTTCTCCGACGGACTGGTCGCATCACGGAGTTTCACGCGCGTGTTGCGGGATGTGGCCTCGGACCCGAGCATCAAAGGTGTCGTTCTCCGGGTGGATTCGCCGGGCGGCGATGGCGTTGCTTCCGACGACATCCTCCATGCGGCCCGGGATCTGAGCCATAAGAAACCGGTAGTGATTTCGATGAGCGATTACGCGGCTTCGGGCGGCTATTTCATCTCGATGACCGGCGATCCGATTGTCGCGTACCCAAACACGCTGACCGGCTCGATCGGCGTCATTTACACCCGGTTCAGCGCGCGTGGCCTTTACGACAAGCTCGGCATTCGGAGAGACTCGTTGTCGCGCGGCCGTTACGCGGGGCTCGACTCAGGCTATAACCCGCTCACCCCCGACGAGCAGAAGAAAATCGCGTCTGAGATCGACAGCTTTTATCAGAGCTTCCTAAAGCGCGTGGCCGAAGGGCGCAAGCGCACCACTGCTGACATCGAGCCGCTGGCACAGGGGCGAGTATGGCTCGGAACCCTGGCCTTGCAGCACGGTCTGGTGAATCAGTTAGGGGGGCTCGACGCGGCGATCGATCTTGTCAAACAGCGCGCAGGCATCTCCGCTTCCACCGCGGTTACTCTCGTGTCTTATCCGCGGAAGCGTTCTCTGCTCGATCTTCTGATGAGCCGAGGGGAGCAGGATTCTCCCGCGGTGGACTCGATCCGCGTCCGCGTCCTGTCGCTTCTGGCGCCGCCCGTTGAGCCGCTCGCACTGCTGCCTGCGGATCTAAGGGGCTTCGCCCCCACGGCCCGGCTCTTGCTCCAGGGTGGACTTCTGGACCTGATGCCCTACCGGATTGACGTCCACTGAGGCGCCCGCCGTTCGTGGCGAGATATCAGAACTCCCGGGCGGAGCGGATTCCGTTCTGCTCCAGCGCGGCTGCCATGCGCTCCAGTGCCGCTTTGTGAATCTGCGACACGCGGCTCTCGTTAATCCCCATTAGGCCGCCGATTTCCTTCATCGTCATCTCGCCGGTGTAGTACAGCATGACGACTTTCTGGTACCGCTCTGGCAGTGTCTTAATCGCAGTGGTAAGGACGGATCGCATTTGGGAGCGAACGCAGATCGTGTCCGGGCGCGTTTCCGGTTTGGCCGGAAAGTCCGGCGCGGGCAAGTCCTCCTGGTCGGCAGATCGCGACGATGCCGAGATCACGCCCGAGTTGTGCATCTCGACAGCGAGACGGCGCCAGTGGTCCACTTCGAGCCCCATGCGCGAAGCGAGTTCTTCTTCGGTGGGCAGACGCTTCAGCTCCGCCGTCAACTCCTGCGCCGCCACGTCGGCCTGCCGCTGCCGCCGGCGCAGATCGCGCGAGGCCCAATCGAGCTGGCGAAGGCTATCTAGAATCGATCCCTTGATCCGGTGCTTGGCGTAGCTCGAGAAGGCCACTTCCTTGAGCGGATTGTACTTCACCACGGCGTCGATCAAGCCCAGCACACCGGCATGGACGAGGTCTTCCAGTTCCACATACACCGGCAGGTTCGCGTGGACCCGCACCGCGATGACGCGGACCAGTGGCAGGTGTTCGAGAATCACCTGGTCCCGCTCGGAACGCTTCCGTGCCGAAGCCGTTGTTGGCCGTGTTTTCATTGCCCGTTGCTTCCTTCCCATGCCGTCCGCTTTCCGCGGTGGCGCTTGATGAGAATGCACGAGCGGAGCCACCATAGGGCGGCCCTTAAGTGACTGAAACTACAACCTGAGCGTTTTGGCGATGGCGTGCGGCGTTCCGAAGTGGGAGCGCTGCGATTTCAGGCAGGCACTTCTGTTCCAGAATGAACCCCTGTGCGACGGTTTAGCTGCGGTCCCGCAGGATGCCAAGCCACGTTTTTATGGCCAGGCCGGCAAGCAGAATCAGGACCGCGATCTGGAAGGGCCCCCGGAGCGTGACCGCAGCCAACGCCGCTAGTGCCGCGTAAGCTGCGACGCCCCACTTGAGTTTTTCGCGGTCTGAGCGCATCTCTCTCAAGATACCGCCGATCTGGTGGTTCACCCACCCGTTCACGGTGTTACACCGTCGCCCGTGAGAAGTTCGCCTTTTCCACCCAGCTACAAGGAAATTCCCTTGCGGGAATCAAAACCGGCGCTATAATCCCAGCAAACGCAGCCCGGGTCTGCGAACCGACGCGAGCCGCCCGCTTTTTGGGTGGTCCGGACTGCAACAAGGAGCTGTCAAATGACTGAAGCAACTACAGCTAAGCGTGCCACGTTCGCCGAATCGATCTCGGGAACCTTTAACGCGCTAGTCGATCCTGCGGGCGTCGCCAAACACGCCTCCAAAAGAGGTTTCTGGATCTTCCCCCTGGCCCTGTTGTGCCTCGTTGTGCTGGTGGTGAGTATCGCGCTCGTTCCCACAACTCTTCGGGTGATCGAGTTGAACCCCCCATCCAACCTGTCGCACGAGCAGTTCGTTAACGCCCTGCCGGCGATTCGGGCCGCTACTTATGGCTTTTCGATCGCCAGCCCAATTCTCGTCGTTGCGGTCCTGCTGCTTTCTGCCTGGCTGGTCGGCATTGCGTGCTCGATGGCAGGAGTGAAGGCAATTTTCTCGAACGTCTTCTCCCTTCTTAGTGCATGCTCGATCATTACCGTCCTTCAGGTGATCGCCGGCTTTGTTGTCGTCAAGCTGAAAGGCGATGAGATCCAGTCCGTTCAGGAACTGCAGCCGCCCTTCGGGCTTGACATCTTCTTCGGCGGATTGAAGGGAGTTCCTTACGCTCTGCTGAACTTTTTTTCCTTGTTCGAGGTCTGGTTCGTCATCATGTTTGGACTCAGCCTCGCCGCGCTCACGCGCTCGCCGAAGGGGAAGGCGTTTTTCGTCATCACGCCGGCCTGGCTCGTGCCCTTGGTGTTCCGGATGATCGGCGCGGCCTTACAGCGCTAGCGGGAGTTACTCGCCTTTCTCCTGCTTCTTGTGCTTCGGCTTGCGCCGCTTCGTCTTCACCACGATCGCGCGTGACGGCTTCACCGGCCCGACGCGTTCCCGCGCCAGTTTTCTCACCTCGGTCGCCTGATCGAATTTTTCCGGATTTTGGGCCACAGAAGATTTCTCCCGGTTTCCACTAACATAACGGCCCTCACGCGAGGCCGTGAACTATGAAACTGAGGATCCAGATTCTCCCCGCGCTCCTTGGGGCTCTCGCCTCGGCATATGCCGGCGAGATGACCTATACAATTCAAGCCTACGGCACCGGCTCGCTCGGCACCGATACGTTCATCAACCAGCCCATTACCATTGTGGCAACCGGTGACTCCGGCGAGGTAATTAGCGCGGTCAGCGGCATCTATGACCTCCTCCTTTTTCCGGGGGCCGCGACCATCGGGATCGATGGAATCGGCACGGCGACGCTGAATATCAGCTCTGCCTCTGTCTTCGCCGACCAAACGGACCAAGTTGCAGGCTTCCGCAACGGGTCGAATGACGTACTCCATATTCCCAACGCCAGGCTTAGCAGCTATGACTTGTCCACGCCGATTGGTCCGCTCGCCGGTCCGGCGTATGGTCCGATCACGACACTTTCGACGTCAACGGGCTTGCTGAACCTTCAGTCGTTCGCCCCCACTCCGTATGGAACCTTCACCGCCGCGCCGGCGCCTGAGCCGCCGAGTGCGGCACTGAGTGGCCTCTCCCTGGGGCTTGTTTTGATCGCGGTTTCGCGCCAGCGCCGCGGCGCGAAGGTCACCAAAGCCTGAGGCGCACCGCCCGGCGCCCCGTTGCGGGGCTGGCGCCAGGCAGTCTGGCCTTCCGGCCCTGCTTGACGCCGGACGGAAAGCGTCCCTACAATGAAAAGGAAAGTAAAGGAGGCCTCATGCTGCGTTCGATTGGCCTGCCGGAGCTGCTGGTAATCCTGGTTGTCGCTGTACTGTTGTTTGGCGGCAAGAAGATCCCTGAGGTTGCCAAGGGCTTGGGCGAGGGCATCAAGAGCTTCAAGGATGCCTTGAAGACAGAAGACAACAACGTCGACGAAAAGAAGCAGGCCTAAGGCTTCCGGGAGCGGTCCGCACGTCTTTGGGCCGGTTCTAGCTCGACTTTTTTAGAAAAAGGCCCCGCGGACTCTAGTCCCCGGGGCCTGACTCATTTCCGGATTCCCCCCACTCGGCTCTACTTCTTCTTCGGCGGAACGATCGCGTCCTTCACCGCCTTGGCGACCCGAAACTTCACGACCTTCTTGGCCGGGATTTTGATTGCCGCGCCCGTCGCCGGATTCCGGCCCATGCGTGCTTTGCGCTCCACGCGCACCAGGCGGCCGATGCCCGGAATGACGAACATCCCAGTCTTCTTGGTTTCGCGAACGGCCATCTCCGAGAACGTCGTCACGAATTGCTTGGCCACCTTAGTGGTTACGCCGGTCGTCTCCGCCAGTTCCTTCACGACTTGCGACTGGGTCATTTTGGTTGAAGCTGCCATGTTGCTCTCCTTAGTGCTGACTTGAGTAGTGCGCCGGGAGTTCGCAACGCTTGCGAGTCCGAGCGCCCACCCGGAGCGATCCTAAAACAAAATCACCCCGTTGTGTTTTGCTACTAAATCATACCGGCGAACTTCTCCCGTTGTAAAGACCCTGGAGGAGGAAAACCGCTGTTTTTCGGGCAAAACTTGCACAAAGTTGCTTGAGACCCGCATAAGACGGCCCTTTCGGTGGTCTATGACGGAGAAACGGCCTCCGCGAAGCGTCTCGATGAGCCTGCGGCGGACATCGGCGAGTGAGTGCCGGGAGGGTTCCTTAGGCCGATTTGGCGCATGCGGCGAGTTCGCCCGCTTCGGCGGCGGCGGGTTTTCCCGCGCTCTCGCCCGCGGCCGGCGTCTCGGCCATGAAGCCTAGCTTCCGGCGAAGTTCGGTCTCAATTAGCGAGGCGGTGTCCTTGTGCTCGATCAGATAGGATCGAGCGTTCTCGCGTCCCTGACCGATCCGCTCGCCGCGAAAGCTGAACCAGTTGCCGCTCTTCTCCACGACAGCCTGGGCCACGCCGCAGTCGAGGAGGTCGCTTTCCCGCGAGAATCCTTGCCCAAAGAGCATGTCCACCTCGGCCTCCCGGAACGGCGAGGCGACCTTATTCTTCACCACCTTCACCTTCGTCCGATTGCCGATCACCGTTTCGCCGTCCTTAATCGCCGCTCCGCGCCGCACCTCGGTCCGCACGGAAGCGTAGAACTTCAGCGCACGGCCGCCGGTCGTTGTTTCGGGATTGCCGAACATGACGCCGATTTTCTCGCGAATCTGATTAATGAAGATGAGTAGCGAATTGGTCCGCGCTACCGAGCCGGTCAGCTTTCGCAGCGCCTGCGACATCAGCCGCGCGTGCAGACCCATGTGGCTGTCTCCCATTTCGCCTTCGAGTTCCGCCTTCGGAACCAGCGCGGCCACGGAATCCACCACAATCACGTCGATCGTCGCGCTGCCGATCAGGGCGCCTGCAATCTCGAGCGCCTGTTCGCCGCAGTCCGGCTGGGACACGATGAGATTGTCAAGGTCGACACCGAGGTTCCGCGCATAGGCCGCATCGAGGGCATGCTCGGCGTCAATGAACGCAGCCGCACCTCCAGCCTTCTGGGCCTGCGCAAGCACCTGCAGCGCCAGTGTCGTCTTCCCCGATGACTCCGGACCAAACACCTCAACCACGCGCCCTCGAGGAAATCCTCCCACGCCCAGCGCCGCGTCAACGGATATGGACCCAGTCGAAATCACCGTTACCGGCAGAAGATTTCGCGAACCGAGACGCAGGACGGCACCCACTCCGAACTGCTTGTCCATCTGGCTCAGCGCGAGGGCGATGGCCCGCTGCTGTGCCGCACGATCCGCCGGCCGGTAGATTCCGTCGCCTACGTTCTGTCGAGTTGGGTTCACGCCTTCATAGTGCAATTTGGCGAACTGAATCTCCGCAAAACGGGGTACCGTTCCAAACCGAAACGACGCCGCAGCGCGCCATTTTCCCCGCGCCGGCGCGCTGTGCCGAGGAGTATCATCAATGAATCAGGCGGGCTCGCCTCGCCGCACGGCAACATCCGAAGGGAGGGCGCGCAAAGCGCATGGAACTACGGGTCAACGGCAAGGATGTCACCGCACACGATCCCCATCAGAGCCTGTTGGAATTCCTCCGTGATGATCTGGGACTAACAGGAACTAAGTATGGCTGCGGCGAAGGCCAGTGCGGCGCATGCACCGTTCTGGTGGATCGCGCCGCCGTTCGCTCCTGCATCACGCCGGTGAGCGCCGCCGCCGGCCGCACCATCACCACGATCGAAGGCCTCGAGACCAACGGCAAGCTACATCCGGTGCAGCAGGCGTTTCTCGACGCAGGTGCGATGCAGTGCGGCTACTGCACCGCGGGCATGATTCTCAGTTGTGTCTCGCTGCTGGAGCACCATCCGCACGCGGACGAAAACGAAGCGCGCCGCGCGCTGAACGGCAACATTTGCCGATGCGGCACGTATCCGCGGATTCTCGAAGCGCTTCGACTTGCAGCCGCCGCAGGAGGACGCCGTGGCTGAGCGCGAGCGATACGAACTGCTGGAGAAGCCGGCCTACCAGTTCGAGGCCGAGCGAAGAGATGTTCTGAAACTGCTGGCCGGGGGCGGCCTGCTTGTGCTGATCCCGCACTCGGCCAATGCGCAGGAGTCCGGGAGGTCCCGCCGAGTTTGGCGCGGTGAACCTCTACCGGATGCTGTTGAAGCCTGGCTGCACATCGCGCCGGATGGGCGCGTCACGGCTTTCACGGGCAAAGTCGAGGTGGGACAGAACAGCCGCACCGCGCTGACGCAGGCGGTTTTGGAAGAGTTGCGCGTGGCTCCCGGCCAGGTCGAGATGGTGATGGGCGACACGGCGCGCACGCCGTTCGACATGGGCACTTTTGGCAGCCGCACCACGCCCACCATGGCGCCGCGGATGCGCGCCGCTGGAGTTGCGGCGCGGGAGGCTCTCGTCGGGCTGGCCGCGGAGCGATGGAGTGTCAAGCCGGAGACGCTTGAGGCCGCCGACGGTTGTGTGCGCGATCGGAAGTCGGGCCGAAGCGCCAGCTACGGCGAGCTTACGCAAGGCAAGGCGATCACGCGAACGATCGGCAAAGAGCAGATCAGCCGGCCGCGCAGCGAGTCGCTTGCGAAAGTCAACGCGCGCGACATCGTCACGGGTACGCATCGTTATCCTTCCGATATCGTGCGGCCCGGTATGCTGCACGGCAAGGTTCTTCGCCCGCCGGCATACGATTCCGATCTGGTCTCTGCGGATTTGACCGCGGCGGCGAAAGCGGATGGCGTCACGATCGTGCGCGATGGCAAGTTCGTCGGCGCCCTCGCGCCCGACACCCGGGCGGCAGCCCGCGCGCTGGCGGCGGTGAAAGCGGAATGGCGTGTTCCGCCCGGTCCCTCCGGCGCCGAAGTGTTCGACTATTTCAAGCAGAACCCCACCGGCCCGGCCGAAGAGGCCGTTCGCACAGGCGCTATCGATTCCGCCTGGGCGCGGGCCGCGCACACGGTCGAGGGGCGCTACACAGTGGCCTACATCGCTCACGTACCGCTGGAGCCGCGTGCAGCCGTCGCCGAGTGGACGCACGACGGCCTCACCGTATGGACCGGAACGCAGCGTCCTTTCGGCGTGCGCGAGGAGTTGGCCGATGCGTTCCGGCTGGACCTTTCCAAGGTCCACGTCCTCATGCCGGACTGCGGGTCCGGATATGGAGGCAAACACACGGGCGAGTGCGCGATCGAGGCCGCGCGCCTGGCCAAGGCCGCGAATCGCCCCGTCAAAGTTGTCTGGACACGGGAGGAGGAATTCCAGCTCGCCTACCTGCGTCCGGGGGGATTGATTGAAGTCCGCGCCGCCACCGCAAGTGATGGCAAGCTGCTCGCCTGGGAGTTTCATAACTACAATTCGGGTCCCTCGGGCCTTGCCACGCCCTACGAGATTCCGCACCAGCTCATCGCCTTTCATCCCACCCGTTCTCCGCTGCGCCAGGGTTCGTATCGCGGCCTCGCCGCTACGGCGAATCACTTCGTCCGCGAATCGCACATCGACGATCTCGCTCGGGCTTCCGGCGCCGATCCGCTCGAGTTCCGATTGCGCAATTTGAAAGAGCCGCGCGTTCGGGCTGTGCTCGAAGCTGCCGCGGAGCGTTTCGGCTGGGGACGCGAGAAAAGCGGCGCGGGGCGCGGCTTCGGCCTCGCCTGCGGCATGGAGAAAGGGGGATTCGTGGCGAACTGCGCCAAGATCGCCATCGATCCGGCCACCGGCAAGGTTCGCGTCCATCGCGTTGCGACCGCGTTTGAATGCGGCGCGATTGTCAATCCGGATCATCTCAAGAACCAGGTCGAGGGCGCCATCATGATGGGCATCGGCGGGGCGCTGTTTGAGGCGATCGAGTTTCAAGGGCCCCGCATCACCAACGCTGCACTCAGCCGTTACCGGGTTCCGCGATTCTCGGACCTTCCTGAGCTGGCCACGGTCCTGCTCAATCGCCACGATCTCGACGCGGCGGGCGCGGGTGAAACGCCGATCGTCACCATCGGTCCGGCGATTCGCAACGCCATCCTCGCCGCTACCGGGAAGGGCCTCCATTCGCTCCCGCTCGCACCCTCCGGCTGGGGGGGCGGAAGCAAGGTCACATAATTGAGCGCCGGGCGCATCGCCTGTCACCAATTCATTTCCGGGCTGCGGATTTTCTGAAGACAAATCCTTCGCTTCCCGGCAGATCCGCGCCAGAATACCCGATTCCCAGTATGGCCTCGGCTGCCGCTTGTGATGCAATAAAAGGGTGATAGTCGTTCCCGGTTCGGTCTGTTCCAGCCTGTCACAGGCGATGGGCCGCGAGTGGCTGGAGACGAACGGCATTGGAGGCTTCGCCTCCTCCACAGTCTGCGGCATGAACACGCGGAGGTATCACGGCCTGCTGGTGGCCGCAACCAATCCGCCTGTGGGCCGCGACGTGCTGCTCGCCAAGCTCGAGGAGACGCTTATCATCGACGGCTCGCGCTTCGAGTTGTCGGTGAATCAGTACCCCGGCACGATTCATCCTGAAGGGCATCTGTTGCAGTCCGGCTTCCGCCTCGATCCCGGTCCCGTGTTCACATGGTCGGTCGATGGATGCACGCTCGAAAAGTCTGTGCTCCTCGTGCATGGCGAGAACACCGTCATCGTCACCTATGAACTGGTGGGTGGCGCGGGCGGCAGGGACATCTCGCTCGAGCTTCGGCCGATGGTCGCCTTCCGCGGCTATCACGATCTGACGCGGGAAAACGCGACGTTCGATCCCTCGGTGCGCCAGACGCCCGGCGCCGTGTGGATGCGCCCATACGACTCGCAGCCTCCGCTTTACGTCGCCCACGATGCGCCGGTCTTTGAGACCAAGGGCCAGTGGTATCACAGCTTCGAGTACGAAGCCGAGCGCCAGCGCGGCCTGGATTTCGTCGAGGATCTGTATCAGCCCTTCACGCTCACCTACAACCTCGTGCGCCAGCCCCGCATCTTGCTCGCCGCTTCCACCTCGCCCCACACCTTCCGGGATGTCGAGCCAATGCGGGCGGGCGAACTGGCGCGTCGCGAGCAGGAGGGAGCGCACACCGAGGGCGACGATTTTGTCCGGATGCTCCGCCACGCCGCCGACCAGTTCCTCGTCCGGCGCAACGGCTTTCTTAGTGTCATCGCGGGCTATCCGTGGTTCGGCGATTGGGGCCGCGACACCATGGTCGCCTTGCCGGGCCTTTCGCTAGCCACCGGCCGCCCCGAGCTGGCCCGCCAGATCCTGCTCGTCTTCGCGCAGCACATGCATGACGGCCTCGTGCCGAACCGTTTCACCGAAGCGGGCAGCGCCGACTACAACTCCATCGACGCTACGCTCTGGTTTGTCGAAGCAACGCGCGCCTACGCGGAGACGACGAGCGATCATCAGCACGTCCGCCAGAACCTCTATGCGCCGCTTCGCGAGGCCATCTCCTGGCACGAGCGCGGCACGCTCTACGGCATCCGGGCCGACGCCGACGGCCTGCTCGAAGGCGGGGAAGAAGGCGTGCAGTTGACTTGGATGGACGCCAAGGTCGGCGACTTTGTCGTCACGCCCCGCCGCGGCAAACCGGTCGAGGTGCAGGCACTGTGGTACAACGCGCTCCGCATCATGGAAGCCTTCGCCGCCAACTTCGACGACCTTGCGGCACGGCAGCACTATGCGAGCCTGGCGGACCGCGCCCGCGATTCC
>VFSW01009791.1_pt1 | contig 13651 bp, 29 predicted proteins | sample 5358111 | NCBI WGS metagenome assembly VFSW01 (sample SAMN11554181, study PRJNA540505) | mine drainage metagenome | isolation source: sediment from site ElyBrook_90M | place: USA: Ely Copper Mine, Vershire, VT | collected 2017 | reverse complement strand
CCCTTCTCCCCTCCATTCTTAAGGATGGAGGACAGCGGCGGCAATTCCTGCCTCTTCGGAGGGCTGCCTCCATTGTCCGTCCTCGGCACCACTGCTGCTGCCGCCGGCTTCAACTTGGCAAACGGGAACATGAGGCCCGCGACGAGGCCCAACCCTATACTCGCCAAATTGTCCACATTCGTTGGCTCTCTGAAGAACCAGATTCCAAACAGTGCGACGACCACCTGCGGATCGATCCATGATTCATTCAAGATCATTTCCTTCACGTTCAGTGACACAGCACGAGCTCTGCTCACCTTGTTGAGCGAACCTGTGAGGCTGTAGATCGTAGGGTTCGTCCTCGACATGCACCATATCGAGGCGAAACTGATGAGGAATCCCATCAGCCCTCCCATGACCGCGACGGCCTGTTGCAGGTTGCCGTCAAAGGTCAATCTCATCAAGCTAGTGGCTCACCCAAAATCACCCCCCACCCACACCTGAAACTCGATGTCAAACAACCGATTATAGGTCGGCAACACCCGCAACTCCCCGGAACAGAGGACGAGCAGAGCAAGAGGCGGGACCGAGAGCACGTTGTTGTAATACACCTGTTGCAATCATATTTTACTCAGAGCTCTCACATCGGAGTTGCTCATTCCATCCACCGACCATGCTCATCTCGTTCAATTTTCGCTTGTCATGCTTCTCCCGCGACGCCTTCTTGATGACCGCTGCCAAATAGAGAGAAAAGGCTGCCGTGAAGCAGCAGTTGACCATCTGGGCAGAGGAAGGGGATGGGATGAGGCTCTCATTAAGGCAAAAATAAAAAGTCGTGTGCCAGGGGGGAATCGAACCCCCGTCTGTTCCGCTCCGCACTTCAGCAGATGCCAATTGTTGCTCAGAATTGGCAGGGAACTGTTCTACCACTATACCACAGGCACTCCTTGATGAAGGATCGCCTTTCGGTGCGAATAAAAGGCCCAACTCCCATCGTTTCGATGCCTCCCGCGCGGGCGGGGGCCCCCTTTTTGTGACGGGGACCGCCTCGAATAACGGCGGGGCGGGGGGCATACGGGGGCGAAACCCCCCCCCCCCTCACACACACACTCACCTGCCACGAGTAGCCGTTGAGGTTGAACCGCAGATCCGATCGCCCTCCAAGGAAGGCCGAGACGATCATCAGCGCAAGACACAGCCAGACCTGCATCAGCAAAGCAGGCGGCACGCGTCGGCTCTCATAGTGAGCCCCCCATGACGTTTGATTCCTACCTGCCACGAATACGTCTGGTTGTAGAAATAATAATCTCCGCCGATCGTCATCAGGTTGCTCAGGTTCTTGAGGACCGTGATCATCCCTACGGTGCGCGCACGCGGTGTCATCAGCCTCTCGCACACCAGACAAGAGACAGCGTGATTCCGCCCCACCTGCTCCTACGGTCTGAAGCGCGAAAAAGCCCGTGATGTTCATCGCCACAAAGATGAGGTTCAGCGGGGCCCAGAGCTTGACAGCCTCCCACCTGAAAGTGCATCGCAGACAATTTTATCAATTGGCACTTTTCTGCGAAACTGTCTGAAAATCACAACCGTTCATCAGATCGAGATCATTACTGCTTGGCCACCTCATTCTCTCCAAGTGCACCAGTCCCAGCAGCTGCGAGGCCTTGAGCAACGCAACAGCCATCAGGAACTGGAAGAGCAGCAGAGTGTTGGGCGCAGGGAAGTGGAACGTTGACAGCGCGTGCTTGTTTAACAGGGTCGAGCCTGCGTTCGCAGCAATGCGTGTCAGTGCGCCAGCTGGTGACTGCTTTCAATGCATTCTCAATCAGCCCTGCAGCAACCTGCCGAAACGACGCAGTACAGCATCTCTGAGGCCAACGCCGAAGACGTCGTGCCAAAGGGTCCGCCGACGGCTACCGCTGATGAGGAGGGGCTTGTCGGCGACATTTTGCCGATGCCATCTTGCTGAGACACGGCCACAATGCTGGGCTTGGATTTGAAAGGGGCTTCGATGTCCGCATGAGACGATGAAATCTTGCCCATGCAAGATGATGGCTCCCAGTCAGGTTGCTGTAGGCATGTGCATCGAGCGACAAAGAATAAGAAAATTCTAATGCAATCAGAGCGAAAAAATCGATGAATCCCGATACCCTTGTCGACGCTATGACAGGCGGCGGCGTCTCGGGGCTCGTTCTGATCAAGGACTCGCTCGCCGTGTCGGCCAATTTCGTCGTGCAAGCTTTGCTCAAGAGGGCATTGCATGGTCTGCAGCATCAGGTGACCCTCAACGCTGTGCTCATGTCGCATGTCCTGTCGCTGTCCATGCACGCTATGAGCACAGGCAGCGTACTCGTGTGTCTGTGTGGCAGGTCGTCCTCGTGGCGCTGATGCACTCCGAGGAAAACTACAAGCTGTGCCTGAAAAAGGCGGTGGGTCACTCCCATATGCTCCACCGTCGTCGTCTGACTCGAGCCGTGTCGTCAGGGCGTCAACGTGAAGCAATATGCCGACTCGGGTCATCTGAAAGTGATCTCAGCCGATGGCTTGGGCCTCGCAGGTCCCACTTTGGAAGACGGTAGCATGGTGAGTAGGTGCACCTGGATCTACGTATTGTGGTCTCATGTGTCGTCACCTCCTTCAGCAGGTGCTCAGGCGGTTATACGACCTGCTGCTTGAGAACATCACGTCAGCAGATAGGAAACAACAGGGCGATGACGCCGGCGGTAGAGGAGGATTTTCCGTCATCTTTGACGACGTGACGCAGCTGGCCGTTTTGGGATGCGACAGGCGCGAGTGGATGTCATTCCTTCACGCCTGCTCTGCGTTGGGAAGACATGTTGAGGTAGGTAGGAAAGCCGGAGGGAGAACTCTAGGGAACACGGACAGGCTTTATTGCCCTGCTGATCCGCTGTTCTCAGGATCGGCCTTACGTTTGCTCGATGGTGGTGCATGGGGACGTCGCAGATGACCGAGAGTGGATCAAGTGGCTGCAGCACTTGTCACAGGTGCGCCCGCGGCCTAGTCCTTGCCACTGTCTTGAGCGTCTTGAGTGCCCCATATTCGCCCTTTCACGATGACATGGTCTGCTCCTTCCCCCTCTTAGATTACAATTGACGTCGAGCCTCTGGAATCTAGATTGGCCGATATCGATGGCACTGTCACTGTCACAAGGCGATCTCATGCGTCTTCACTGCAAGAGCAAGCAGCCAGCACTACATTGAATGGTGTGCCTCGGGACCGGCATCGAGAGCGGCAGCAGACAGAAGCAGGGGGGGTCATGGCAACGGGATTCGGGGTCGGAAGTCTCCAGGACGAGCCTTTACAGGCGGTACGCGTGCTGTACTTCAAGGCCGGGGAAACAGGGATCCGATGGATCGACGGACAAGTGACGGCATCAGACCTCATGTGAATCTTGCTTCACATCATCGTTTTGGATCAATGCTAGTGCATGAGATTTACTTGAGCAGTCGCTTTCTGCCGCAAGACTGTTTGCGCGGGATGCGCTGCTGGTGGTGCAGGTTTTGGTAGGCCCTCCGTACGTGGCTGGGCTTGATGGGCCCGAAATCGCCCTCCTCTGCCGCCAGGATTCGAGCTGCATGTAAAGTGGTAGGAAGCAGTTGTCTTACAACACACTTGCATGAAACACTTAGTTGCGTCATATGCTACCTGACTCGATGAGCTCCCCGACGAAAACCTTTCCGATGCCGCACATGGCCAGGGTTACGCGGTCGTTGGGGGCATAGCCGAGGAGAGAAGACAGAAGCTGTGAGAGGAGGAAACATGTCGGGCATCCGAGAGAGGCCGTCGATAATGCAGAGGTGTCCATCTGAAGCCTGCGGTGGTCAAGCTCACTTTACATGCCTCACCTTTTTCACTTTGGGTCTCGCCAAGCTCGATCTCCTGAAGCTCTCGTACCTGTCCAGCTGTTGCTCCGTCATTGAGCTGATGATCCTGTGGGGGGCCGGAAGAGGCTCACTAGGATCAAGCACACCCAAGATAGAATGGGCACCGGAAACAAAAGGAGGGAGATAGTCGGGATGCTGTTCCTACCTCTTCTTTTTCTCGGCTTCGTAGTCCCCGCTCGCTTTGGTTCGCTTGGCAGACGGCTCCGCATTTCCAGCCTCTTTGCTCGGTCCTGGCTCTTCCTCCTCTCTTCCATGTATCAAACAAGGCATGCAATCGAGTCAGGAGAATCCCATGCTCTCGCGAATGGCTGCATGCATGCAACTCACTCATCGAAAGCTTCGTCGAAAGCCTCATCCAGCTCATCGTCCTCTCCTCCATCGTCGTCCTCGCCCGTCGTGGCAGCAGGCTTCTCCGCTGAAGGTTCTGCTGCGGCCGTGCCGACATGCTTGCTAGGCCTAGGCGTGGGTTCCTCTGCATCGTAGTCGTCGACGTCCATCGAGCGCTTGAGTGGATCAGAGTGCGATCAGAACACGAAACTGATGAGGATTGTGGCCCGCAGCGTGTTCCGATCAACGCGCCACCTAATCAGGCCCCCTCTCACATCCCGTGTCATGCAAGCTGCGAGCTCGGCCACATGCAGACACAACCATGCCGTCGTCGAGGGGCTGCAGCCTGAGCCACTGTGGCGGTTCTTTGCATCGCTCAGCGAGATCCCGAGAGCGAGCAAGAACGAGCAGAGGTGCGCTCATGCGTGAAGGCATACATAGAAGACTTGTCTCAATTTGCAACACGCTTTTAACTGCAGAGTGATGGCCTGGCTCGAGGCTTTTGCAAAGGAACGATCCCTGGAATGGCAGAGAGATGCAACGGGCAACATGGTCATCCGGCGGCCCGGCAGTTTGGGAGGGGAGAGGGCCGAACCCGTCGTCATCCAAGGTCCTGAGTATTCACCTTTCGATCCCGGCAGCACACTCTCAACAAACAAGCTGGTTTTATCCCGCTCATATCTCAGGACATGTTGATATGGTCACCGAGAAAAATGCAGGCTGCGCCCACGACTTCTCAACCGACCCGATCCGCCTCGTCAGGTGCTGTGCGGGTTGAGAATGCTCCCCATTTGTCAGCCTAGCCTGGCACACATATGTCTCTCAACAATGCCTCAGAGACGGCGACTGGGTTCGGGCGACTGGCACAACGCTCGGGGCGGACAACGGCGTCGGAGTGTGCGCGGCCCTGGCCCTCCTCGACCTCCCGCCAGCCGCTGCCAAGCTCCCTCCTCTTGAATGCCTTTTCACTGTCGATGAGGAGACGGGCCTGACGGGGGCCAAGAGCATCGCGATGGACCTCGTCAAGGTCAGCGAGGTCCCCTGTATCACCTCACCTCATTCTCCTTACAACCCTCATGATTACGTTCTCTTCTCCTCTCGCAGGGGCGCACCATGCTCAACCTAGATACAGAGGAGTGGGGCGAGATCTGTATTGGCTGCGCGGGAGGGGGAGACACCACGATTTCAATTGAAATCCCCACGGTCGAAGTGCAGCCGGAGGGATGCGAGGCGTTAGAGGTGAGCCACAACCCTTGACAGGCCACGTCACTACTCGCATGAAGAATTCAAACGATGCAGCCGCTCTGAACTTGCTCCCCTCGCTCAAATCCGTGCTGCCCTCCTCAGCTGCGCGTGGACGGGTTGTTAGGGGGTCACTCGGGGCTCAACATTCACGAGGACAGGGCCAACGCCGTGCGGCTGGCAGCGAGGGCGGCTACGGCCGTTCTCGCGGCGGCGGGCCCCGACGCCAGGCTATCGGAGATCGGCGGCGGTGACAAGAGGAACGCCATCGCTCGCGAGGCGATGGCTGTCCTGATAGTGCCGGCCGGCAGAGCTGCCGATGCAGCGAAGGAAGCCGCTCGGCAGCTAGCCAACTTCCGGGCCGAGTTCGGCACCTTGGAGGCCGATCTAGATATGAAGCTGACACCGCTCGCTGGTGGTTCAGTGAAGCCGGCCCGTGCCTTGGACCCCTCGGCGGCGACGAGGCTGCTGCAGCTGATTGTCGCTCTTCCGCACGGCGCCCTCAAGAAGAGCCACGAGCTCCAGAGTGAGCCCTGTTCCCTCTGCCCCCCTCGGGGAACAAACTCAAACACCATATGAAGTTACATCTCTCCTGCAGACCTCGTCGAGACTTCCAACAACGTGGCCTCTGTCCGCCGCTCTGACACCACGACCGACAGCAGCGCCTCGGTGTCCTACAAGATCGTGGCGTCCACTCGGTCCTCGCTGGGGCCCGCCCTCGAGGCCGTCAGGTTACCAAACCACTCCAAACGAGAGCTGTCAGAGGGGCTGTGGTGAATCCCCTCGCCCGAGGGCGTCGTTGTTGCTTACCACCACCCGTTGCCGCCCCTCAATTACCCCACAGGGACACGTTGGAAGCGGTCGCGAGGGCCTTTGGTGCTTCGGTCGTGGAGCGCAACGTGCCGTATCCCGGGTGGGCTCCCAACCCGAGGTCGCATGTCCTGCAGGTTGGGCGTCAAGGGGGGGGGCTGATATCCGCTCCCATCAATGGCATCGATATCCCTACTTCTCCCGCCCCTCTAGGTGACGAAAGAAGTGTATCAAGGGGTGCTTGGCAGGGAGCCGCACGTCGTCGCAGTGCACGCCGGACTGGAGTGCGGACTCCTTGGCGAGAAATTCCCCGGGATGGACATGGTGAGACAATGCAATTCGCATCCTTCACTGTGCTCAGCATCATGCATGCGCAGGTAAGCTTTGGCCCCACGATCAAGGCTGCTCATTCGCCGGATGAGAGAGTGCTCGTGACCACGGTGCCTCCGTTCTTCCAAGTCACGTTGGGGGTGCTGCAGCGGTTGGCCGATGGGTGACGGCATGGCGTGGCGTGGCGTGGCGGGGCTGATGATTCGAAAGTTTGAACGACGAAATCGCACAAAACTCAAATTCGATCATGTCCATCTCGTGGGCCGACGCTGTGGAGGGGGAGGAGGCCCACTGGCTGCCCGTCAAGGTTCAAAAGGACTTGGGAGATTGTCCCTTTATTCAATCGATCTCCCAGGACGACGACGGTGCGTGCCTGACGTCTCATCTCGCATGGCGATGAGGTGTTGATCCTCGACCACGCAGGCGCCCCATGCGCCACGCTCAGGGGCCGCGCTCTGAAGGGTGAGAGGCGGCGTGGTTGCGAAGTGCAACAAGCCAGCCCGTCTCCTCCCTCACAGGCTCAGTGTTCAGACTTCCGGAAGGGTACAAGATGCTGGTCTTAGTTGAGCAGAGCACGACAGGATCTTCTCAGCAGGACCACAACGACTGCGGAGATGCTGAACCCAAGGCTGGCGGAAGCTGGACGGCCAGCCACTCGATGGACCAAGTGACGCTCTGGGGGCATGATCAGGCGCCTCACAAGTCTGACACGTGGAGGAGGGCCCTCGAGTTTCTGTCGGTGGCGCAAAAGGTCGGTGAGAGAGAGAGAGATCGTCGAGGGGCTCTCACTACTCTTTACGCAGGTGCACGCCCCCATCAGTGAAGAGGAAGTGGAAGCAAAAATGACTTCGACCGGCGGCGGAAATGCATCTTGAGAAGGCAGTACCTCTGAATGTTATTTAAATAAATCGTACAATTACACACGCAACGGATTCAATAGACGTTCAAACTTCTTCCTCCAGATCCTCCTCCTCCGAAAACTCATCCAGATCAGAGGACTCGGTGATGTCCTCCTCCTCCGTCTCCTCTTCGTCCAAAGACATGATCACTCTGTTCAGGAGTCCAAATTTTTCGGGACGCAGAACGCTGTTGCATCTCAATTTCCGTAGAGCTTTGCAAGCTGCTAGCGGGGCCAGGCTGCTGACGGCGGTGTTGTGGCAGTCTAGGCGAGTCAAAGCTGTGCAGGAAGCCAGCGCTTCAAGGCTGCTGACGCCGGTGTGCTCACAAGAGAGGGATGTCAACGCTGTGCATGTGGCCAGCGGGGCCAGGCTGCTGACGCCCGTGTGGTAGCAGATTAGGTGTTTGAGCGCTGTGCATGTGGCCAGCGGGGCCAGGCTGCTGACGGAAGTGACGCTGCAGTCCAGGCCGGTCAGTGCTGTAAGGCCAGCCAGAAGGTCAAGGCTGCTGACGGCAGTGCCACTGAAGTCGAGGTCAGCCAGCGTCTGACATCCGGCAACGGGGGCAAGGCTGCTGACGGCGCTGTCGTTAAAGCTGAGGGAAGTAAGCGCTGTGCAGTCGGCCAGCGGCTCCAAGCTGCTGATTCGGCGATTGTCGCTGCAGTTCAGGCCCGTAAGTGATACGCATTTGGCCAGCGGGGCCAGACAGCTGATGGCGTTGCTGTTGCATTGGAGAAAAGACAACGCGGTGCATGTTGCAAGCGGTTTGAGGCTGCTGATCGCAAGGTGGTAACAATAGAGGGTCCTCAGTGACCTGCATGTGGCCAGCGGGGAGAGGCTGCTGACGCCGGTGTAGCCGCAATCGAGGAAACGCAGCGCTGCGCATCCAGCCAACGGGGCCAGGCATCTTATTAGTGTGTGGCTGCAATACAGCGTGGTCAACGCTCCGCATGCGGCGAGCGGTCCGAGGCTGCTGACGGCGGTTTCGCTGCAGTTCAGATTCTGGAGAGTGCTGCTGCACATGGCGAGTGGCCCGAGGTCGCGAACGCTGGATCCGGACACGTCGACCTTGCTGAGAATGGGGAGCCTCGTGAGCAGCCGCGAGTCCAGGACTAGAGGCGTTTCCCCCTTTGCCGGCTCGCGAAAGGCTCGCGCTCGTCTCGGCTCGCCGTGCCGAGCGATGGACGACGCGACAGAGTCCACGAGTGTTGGGGGACAGGCCTATGACGACGTCTCTGATTCGAGACGCAAGGCGTTCTTGCTTTCGACGCTGGCGACCACCATCGTAAGCTCGTCTCGGGGCAGGTCGAGCAAAGGGAACGGGTCGAGAGGCGTCGTCATGAGGCGTAGCGAGGACGTAGAAAGGGAGAATCGGCGAGGTCTCCTTAGAATTGTGAGTGAGTTTGTGTAATGGGATGGGATGGCGTCTGCGTCTGTATGGCCATGCTTCATCATGCATGCATAGCCATCGCATCCATCAGCAGTTGCTCCACGCCGCTGTGTTGGTCAGGCTCATGCACCTCGACTCCCGCCTCCTTCATCCTACTTGCCCCCCACCGGAACTGCCTCATGTCGTGGTTATCGCCCCCCTCTGATCCAACTCCGCTCTTGGATTCCATCCGAGCCTTTCACGGCATCGTCCATCTTCCCCTCTTGCGTTGCCCGCCTCCGTGTGCTGCCATTGCAGTCGACGATGGCAAAGTTGTCTAGCTTGGGGAGGAGGTAGGTCGTCCCGAGATATTGAGACTGAGGAACGCAACAGCGAGGAAGGAAGAGAGTGATGAAGAAGGCCGGAGCACAGAGAAACTCTGAGCTCGATGGGGTTTCAACACAGCAAACCACGGCATCCTTTCTCACACACCGTCAACTGGGCGTCCAAAAAAAATATGAGTTTCTCGGGGAACGTGAAACACTGCGAGAGAGGGGGGGGACACGTGATTTGCCGACCGTCGGGATCACACTGACGCCTCTCCCAACCCTCACACCTGCGTGTAGATTGTGAACAAGTACTTCTGAGGCACGCTGCTTGAGTTGATGTCCACTCTGATGATCTGCGGCTCTGTGCTTGATTGTGAAAGGGAGTGGGAAGTGAGGAGGATTGTACAGAGGATGCGCAAGCAACAGCACTCGCTTCAAAAAGACATCACCTGAACGTGCAGGGATGACCACTGGCGCCAGATCCGTGTAGCCCGCGCTCTGGTCATAAAAGCTGACCTTGATGCGGCCGCTGACCACCACCTGCAGTTGAGGGAGCAGGTGAACGGAGCGCGGATGCATGCTGGTGGCCTCACCGATGCATAGTTTGGGTTGTATATCGGAATCTGGGTCAAGAGAATGATGGAATACGCGCTTTGGGATGTGTCTGCGAGAGAGCGAGATTTGATTCGAGAGACATTAGAAAAATCACGATGTTTTGCCGACCCTCCTCCCTCCTCCTCACTGAATGCAATGGTGCTGCTGACCACCTCGATTGTGCCGACGGTGACGCCCCGGGCGACGGTGAAGTACACGAAACAGATCGAAATGATCGAGACGAGAACCTTCGCAGCGGCAAAGGCAAGGAAGGGGAACTCAGAACCCCTTCACACCTTGCACCTTCACCAAGATGCGCAAACAAGCAAACATAACATGCATGAGTCGTCATGCACGACTCACCAGAGATGCCACCAAGAGCCTGGTCCTACGAGGCTTGAGCCTCGAATCTGCAGAGAGGTATCATGCAGTGTCACATGCGAGAATCGACCTACCAGAGAGAGGTATCAGAGTCAGATAGCCCGATTTATGCTCTGGCGATTGCCTCCTGTTCCACCACGACTGCGATTGCTGCTGCCCATCGGTGATGGGCTCATTTGTTTCTTCCTCGTCGTCATCCCTGCACGCGCATCAGAGCGAGGCGCTCTGCTATGCTAATTGCTTTTACCCACGTGAAATACTGTTGCTGCTGCTGGGGCACGGCGCGAGTTGTGGATATTCCACGATCGCCCCCGTTGGGCAGAAGCGGCGCCTCGCGGTTGTTCGCCATGTGCAAATCTGGACGATTCTACTTCTAAGCACGAAGTACAAATCGTTTCAATTCAGCTGAAGCCCGTGAAGCTGTTCTCTGTCACTCTCCCAATCATCTCGTTCTCCCGCTTGGTGTGGCTGAACTGCGAACTGAGATTCATGCTCAACGCAGCTCCAGTGCAATAGATGACGAACACACCGACCAGCACAGCAATCATGCTCCTGCATGCGAGGGGGGAGCAGGTTCAACATACCTCTCTGTTGTAGCGAGCGACTCCGTCACTCACGTGAAAGCGCTGTTGAAACTGTTGTACGCAGACTGCAGAGCCACTTGATCGCACGTGCAGGCATTCTGCAGCAAGGATGTCATTGGCGATAATGGCGATAAAATCAAGAAGCGCTATCACGCACTTGAAAGTTGGACGAGATGAAGGAAAAGTACTGAAGAGAGAAGCAATCGCCAGGGCAGGGCTTGCCGCTGTCGGGCAGGGGTTTCGTCGAGTTGACGTAAATGCTCATCTGATTCTTGATCGAGCCACGGAGAAGGTACAAGGAGTAATCCCTAATGATGTCGGGGTTCAGGTCAGAATACTCTTGCCTGCCAAATCAAACAAGGCTTCACCAGGCTGCCCATCTCACCAGATCGAGTCGGCGATGCAGACGAAAACCAGCCAGACGACAACGACATACCAAAGCGTGCTGATGATGCCGTTGCACCACAGGTAAACGGTTGCGCTGGTCCCCGTCTGGCCCGTGGCGTCATGGGCAGCCTCGATGAATGAGCGCGCAAAGGAGATGATGAGCACGAGGACCACCATGACGATGTACGTGACAGATGTCCCGATCACAATGGGCTCGAGCTGTGAGGAACAATGAAAACAAAGGTCACGGAGGGTGTGTCAATTTACGAATTTCATAACATCTCACGCTGCCCCAATTGAATGCCGAGACTCCCAAAGCGTTCAAGCCGTTCAAGGAGCTATTCTTGGCCTGAACGCTGTAGTATATCCTGCGTGATGAGTGAATGTATTTTGATGCCGAGAGGCGGTGTTTTGTCGTGCCGCATTCCATGCATGTGTCCCTCACTCACCAGACAGTGATGCCTCCGGCCATGAGCAACACCAGCTCCAGGACAATCCATGGCACGTAGTACAAGCAACCGCGGTCCCTGTGAGCATTGGCAGATGTCGGAAATGCATGCGTGCAGAGCCAGATTTATGCGCCACCTGAGCAGCGACCCCGCCGTCACTTGGGGGTATGGCTTGACGCGTATTTTTCACGAGAGAGCTCTTAAGAGAGAGAATTTGCAGCGCCCGCCTCTCTTCCTGGGCAACAGTTGCTTTCGGGTCGGTCGCGGCGGAAGCGGCAAAGAGGAAGGGAATCGCCAAATTATCACGCGGCGGGCGGCTTCGGTTAAAGTGTGCGATTCACAAGTGGGCGTCTTTCCAGTGTGGCAACGAAGCCTCGTACTCCTGCCAATCGAACTCGAACCGATCGACCAGTCCCCTGCGGCTGATGGACCCGCATGCGCCATCTGCCACGCCTTGGCAGTAGTCGCCCCACGAGAAAGCCGGCGTCTGCTTGTCGTCAGCCGTCGGCCCGTTGATGACGTAGGCCGCGCGGCGAGAGAACGCTTCTCTGTCCACGACCTTGGCGTCGACGGCACCAAACGGCTTTGAAGTCCAGTTGGCGGCGGCCGGCGATCCCTTGACGGGCAGCAGATCGTACCTGTACAGGTGAAAGGTGAGGGATCACTCCGTCCCCTCCTCCTCGTTGGCTTGGCTTGAGGGGCAAGGGGATCCTCTTACCTTGCCGCGATTGCATCGGCCGGGTTTCCTCCCGACAGCGGGTCGTCCTTGAAGCGGTTGAGCCTCAGAACCCTCTGCAGGTCCTTGACTGAGCTCACGCCCGCCTGCTCGCGGGCAAACAGCTGCGCACGAGGGCAGGTCCTGTGGAGGTCCGTCGAGCTGGGGTAGCCTGAGAGGTTGTAGATCCGAGGGAAGTACCTGTTGCGAGAGAGCAACAGGGGGAAGGGCGGACATAATACTGATGAAGACTCCTCTCGAATTCGACAATTCGCAAGCATTCTTCAACAAAGAAACTCACGGCACATTGAACGAAGCCCAGTAGCCGTTTTTCAGCAACTGGTGGCTGACATCGGCAGACTCGGTAGTTCCAGGGATCTGCTCCAGCACCCACAAGAGACCCGTCGGCTGTGCCTCTCCGGTCTGCCCGTGAAGCCCGTCGACGTCGAGCACCATCCACTGGAGGGATACAGCGAGGGGAACATTGAGCGGATTGGGAAAGGGAGTGAGAGGGCAACTGCTGCTTCTTTTACCTGGTTGTTGTACGTCCCGCTGTTGTGCTGCTCAAAAAGCTGGGTCCACTCCCGGCCCGATCCGGCCCCAAGGTTGGCGACCTGAGGAGGAGCATTTCAGAAAGGGGACAGAGAATGGAGACTGAAACATTCCATTTCATCACCTGCACCCTCTGCCACGTGAGGGCGCACTCAGGATGGATATTGTCGTAGAGGGACTTGTTGTAGATCCCATTTGTTGTCTCCATGATGACAAAACGGTCTGTTGTGTACCTGAGCAGCAAGGCAGGAAATGACTCGGCAGCATGTCAGAGGTGTGAAAATTGGTGCGCTGAAAACCTCTCCCCCTCCTCACCAGTCATCCTTGCTGTATCCCACCAAGCCGGGGGACGACGATACCACAACGGGCCCGGTTTTGGACCAGGGTAGGTCGTAGATCTTCCAGGTGCGGAGCATGGCGTAGTAGGGTCTCCAGGTGGTGTGCCCGGCCCAGAAATCAGGTCCCTCGCTTTTGGACTCGCGGGAGGAGTCCGGGGAATGGAGGTCGGTGCCATCGGCGGCAACATGATGGGCTGCTAACGACGCCAGCCGCCTCCGCCACGAGCTTTTGGGCTCACCATCTTGACCATCGCCACCAACGGGATTATCCAGGTTGCCTGCCCCTGAAGACTTGGTGTCCCGCTCGATCTTGATCATGGCTGAGCACTCGAGCATCTCGCCGTTTCCGGGACCCCGCGGCCCCACTTCTCCGTGCCCCGGGCTGTACGCACGACGAGGAGCGCTCCCGCCGACCGCGGAGGAGGAGGTTGACGTGCTCTCATCAGAGGTGGTCTGAGGGAAGA
>VFSW01009790.1_pt1 | contig 13651 bp, 10 predicted proteins | sample 5358111 | NCBI WGS metagenome assembly VFSW01 (sample SAMN11554181, study PRJNA540505) | mine drainage metagenome | isolation source: sediment from site ElyBrook_90M | place: USA: Ely Copper Mine, Vershire, VT | collected 2017 | reverse complement strand
TCCCGCTCACCGGCGCGCACACCACACTCGCCTGCGCTCAGTGCCACACCAACAACAACTACACCTCGCTCCCCACCACCTGTTACGGCTGCCACCAGGCCGATTACAACAACACCAACAATCCGCCCCACGCCGCTGCCGGATTCCCCACCGACTGCACCCTCTGTCACACCACAACGACCTGGAACTCATCCACCTTCAATCACGCCTCGGTCTTTCCTCTCACCGGCGCACATGCCACCCTCGCCTGCGCCCAGTGTCACACCAACAACAACTACAGAACCTTGCCCACAAACTGTTATGGCTGCCACCAGACGGACTGGAACGGCACCACCAATCCCGCCCACGCCGCCGCAGGATTCCCCACCACCTGCGATACTTGCCATTCCACTTCCAACTGGACAGGCGTCAACTTCAATCACGCGGTCTACGCCAACTATCCGCTCACCGGCGTCCACGCCACGCTCACCTGCATCCAGTGCCATACCAACAACAGCTACACATCCACTCCCACCGCCTGCTACTCCTGCCATCAGGCCGATTTCAACGGCACCACCAACCCCAACCACGTCACCTCCGGATTCCCCACCGACTGTTCCATCTGCCACACCACTAGCGGATGGAGCCCGTCGTCCTTTAACCACAACAACACCGCCTTCCCGCTCACCGGCGCGCACACCACACTCGCCTGCGCTCAGTGCCACACCAACAATAACTACACAACCTTGCCCACAAACTGTTACGGCTGCCACCAGACGGACTGGAACGGCACCACCAATCCCGCCCACGCCGCCGCAGGATTCCCCACCACCTGCGATACCTGCCACACCACGACCTCGTGGTCCGGCGCAAACTTCAACCACAACAACACCCCATTCCCGCTCACTGGCGCGCACACCACCGTCGCCTGCAATCTCTGCCACATCAACAATGTCTTTGCCGGTACCCCAACCGATTGCTACTCCTGCCACAAGGCTGACTTCACCGGAACCACAAACCCCAATCACGTCACCGCAGGATGGCCCACCACCTGCACTACCTGTCACAACACCACCGCGTGGCTTCCCGCAAACCTGCCCGCCAGCTATCACACCTTCTTCCCGGTCAACCACGGCAATGCAAACGGCGTGTGCGCCACCTGTCATACCAATTCCTCTGACTATTCGATCTTCCAGTGCACCGGATGTCATTCCGCCTCCTCAACTAACTCCCAGCACAGCGGCGTCTCGGGCTACGTCTACAACAGCGTCAACTGCTACGCATGCCACAAAAGCGGCGGAGGAGGTTAGCATTGCGTCGGAAAGTCGCATTGTTTCTGCTGCTCGCCTGCGCATCCATGGGTAGCCTCCGTGCTCAGTCCGCCTCCGGGCAGACGTCCGCACAGGCCCCCGTGCGCACGACCTTCCATGTCCGCTACATCAGCGGAAAGAATGTCTACATCGACGGCGGTCGCGACGCAGGTCTCAGCGAAGACACTCAGCTAGTGCTCAGGCAGAATCCGGCTCTCCCTGAGGGCGACCCTCGCAATCGCTCCCTCGAGCCCGGCATTGTCGCCAGGCTCTCCGTGCTCTCCGTCGCTTCCACCTCGGCCGTCTGCGTCATCAAGGCATCTGCCCGCGACGTCACACCAGACGACATCCTCGCGCTGCCCGACGGCGAAGTGGACAAGATCGTCCAGCGCGATACCCTCGGCAATACCCGGCAGTATCCGATGGTCATCAGCTTTACCCAGGGCGATCCGCTCGACGAAGAGGCTCGCGAAGAGCTTCCGCGCCCGCCCCTCCCTGAGGTCAATCAGTTGCGCGGCCGGATCGGATTCGACGTCAGCTCCATTCGCCAGTTGGGCCAGGCGCCTTCCACTTCGAATGAATACGGCATGGTCTTCCGTGCAGACTTCACCCGCCTCTTCGGAACACATTGGAATCTCAACGGCTACTGGCGCGGGCAGTTCCAGACAAACTCAGTCGTCGCCCAGGCAACCCTCCAGGACCTCATCAATCGCACCTACCTGATGAGTCTCAGCTACATTAATCCTGACTCGCGATGGCAGGCCGGCATCGGACGACTCTACCTCCCCTGGGCAAGCAGCCTCGAAGTCATCGACGGCGCTTACCTCGCCATGCAGTTTGCCACGCATTCCGTCGCGGGGGTCTTCGCCGGCTCCACGCCCGATCCTGCCGCCTGGGATTACAATCCCGACCGCCGCATCGGCGGACTCTTTTACAACCTCCACGGCGGAAGCTATGACAACTTCCGCTTCTCTAGCACCGCCGGGGTCGGCGTCGAACTCCTCAAATGGACCATCAGCCGTCCCTTCACCTTCACCGAAAATGACTACTCCTTCAAACGCGTCTTCTCTCTGTATGAATCGATGCAGGTGGATCGGCCTGTCGCCAACCCCGGAACCCCCGCTCTCTCCACCGGCATCGGCCAGAGCCTGATCTCCATGCGCGTGCAGGTTCATCCCCGCGTTGTCCTCGATCTCACCGATACCTACTTCCGCGATGTCCCTACCTACGATCCAACTCTCGTCGGCACCGGCCTGCTCGATGCCTACCTCTACCAGGGATTCAACGGTGGCGCGCGCATCGAGTTCCCCCGCCATATCACCGGCTACTTCAGCCTCGGCCAGAGCAACGACTCCACGGATCCGAAAAACTCCCTCAACAAACTCTTCGGCGCAACCATCTCCCACATCGGCCAGACCGGCCTTCAGCTCGACGCCCGCTACTCCAAGTTCGACAGCGCCTTCGCCGCCGGCACGTACTCCACCGTCACACTCTCGCGCGATCTCCAGGAGCATATCCGTCTCAACCTGCAGGCCGGCCGCTACTCCTACACTTCCCCCATCGCTGCTTCCAGCTCCTCGAGTTTTGTCAACCTCATGGTCGATTCCGATCTCGGCGCTCGCCTCTTCCTCGAAAGCATGTACACCCTGCAGAGAGGCGGTTCCATGGACTATGACCAGTGGACCTCCACACTCGGTTATCGCTTTGATAACAGGTCTGCTGCACGGAGGGCCGCTCATGCGCTCCATCCTTGATCCCCGCACCTTCCTCCCGGCCCTCGCCCTCCTCGCCGCCATGCCAGGACTTCCGGCGCAGCCGGTGAACCCCGCCGCGGCCGTCACTCTCGCACAGAATCAGATCAGCGACTATCTCGCGCGCCTCGCCGACCTCCACTGCACCGAAACCGTGCTCCAGGAAAAAATCGCGCCCAACGGACACGTCGCCGTTTCCGAGAGACAGAAGTTTGACTACCTCATCATGATGAGCGGAACCGCGGATTCCTTTCAGTTGAACGAGTCCAGAGTCGACGCCGATTCCTCGCGTCACAAGATCGTCGCCCTGCCCATGCTGGTCACCAACGGAGTCGCCACAATCCTTCTCGTCTTTCATCCCTATTACCGCGACGGCTTCGATTTCAAAACCGGCGCGCCGGTTCTCATCAACGGCAGAGCCGCCGTGCCCATCCAGTTCACCCACATTCAGGGCCGCCGCACTCCCGCCGCACTCGCCCTCCGCGGCAGAGAGTATCCTCTCGACCTCGAAGGCACAGCCTGGCTCGACGAGACCTCCCGCCAGGTGGTTCAGGTCGAGGCCACACTGGAACACGATATGAGCGATGTCGGCCTCCGTGCCCTCAACATCCACGTCGACTACGCGCCCAGCGCCATCCCCGGCATGAAGGACACCATGTTCCTGCCTCATCAGGCTGTCATCGATGTCACAACACCACGACAGCACTGGCGCAATACCCACACCTTCGATGACTACAAAGGCTTCTCCGCCGTCGTTGAGCAGGACCCCAACTTCCGTCTGCACACCACCGACGACTCCTCCGCCGGCCAAAGCGGCGAACAACCACCATCGAAAGAGGCCAATCCAAAGCCATGAGTCTCTCGATCTCCACTCCCGCTGCATCCCCCTCTGCAACGCTCAGTCCTGCCGCGCGCAAAGAGCGCGCCCACAGGGTCCGCGTCTTCCTCGCCACCGCCGCCTCCTTCCTGCTGATCGCTTCCCTTGCAATCTACGGCGCCGGATACTATACCCTGCCGCTCGAGCAGCGCCCGTACTCCGATAAATACGCCCTGCTCCGACCCAGCGGCGCCATCGGACTCAAACTCGGCATCCTCGGAACCGTCCTCTTCTTCATCATCTTTCTCTACGCTCTCCGCAAGGTCATTCCCTGGCTGGGGCGCATCGGAACCGCCCGCCACTGGATGGACTTTCACGTCATCGCCGGCGTCTCGGCGCCCGTCCTCATCGCCTTCCATGCTTCCTTCAAGTTCCAGGGAATCGCGGGCATCGCTTTCTGGATCATGCTCGCCGTCGCTCTCAGCGGCATCATCGGCCGCTACCTCTACGCGCAGATTCCCCGCTCCCTGAACGCCGCCGCACTCTCGTTTTCTGAGCTGCAGCAGAGCGAACAGGAGTTCTCTCAGGCTCTCGTCGGCCAGTCCACCTACTCCGCAGCCCAGCTTGCGCACGCGCTGTGGGTCCCATCTGCCGATCATCTCCGCCGCATTGGCACGCTGCGCGCCCTATCGGAATTGGTCCTCCTCGATCTCACCATGCCCTTCCGAATCGCCAGCCTGCGCCGCGCGCCGTCTCCCTTCTCCGTAAAAATCCGCTCCTTCGGCGGTCTCTTCACCACCGGCAATCCGGAGATCGAGCGCATCGTTCGCACTGTCCGCCTCAAAGCCTCGCTCTCCCGGCGCATCCTCTTCCTCGATCGCACACAGCGCGTCTTTCACCTCTGGCATGTCATCCACAGGCCTTTCAGCTATGCTTTCGCCGTGCTCGCCATTCTCCATATCATCGTCGTCATGGGACTCGGCTTTGGAAGCATGGGAGCGCATTAGCCTATGGATACTCTCCTCACCTGGCTCATCGCGGCCCTGGTGCTCGGCTTCTTCCTCGCTCGCTACTGGCGCCAACACAAGAAGAAGGAGTCCCAGGCAAAAGCCACCCAGGAGCGCGGATCGCTCTTCTCCGACGGGCCCCGCGCCCAGCATCCCCGCGTCTCCCTCGACGCCTGCATCGGTTGCGGCGGTTGCGTCTCCGTCTGCCCCGAAGGCGATGTCCTCGCCCTCATCGACGGCAAGGCGACCATCATCAATGGGCACAAATGCATCGGCCACGGCCTCTGCGCCGAAGAGTGCCCCGTCGGAGCCATCACCATGGTCATGGCAAAGCCCAGCTCCGGCGCAGATGCGCCCATCCTCAGCCCGGAGTACGAAACCAGCGTCTCGAACCTCTTCATCATCGGCGAACTCGGAGGACTCGCGCTCATCAAGAACGCAGTCAATCAGGGCCGTGACTGCATCGATACCATCACCGCCCGCCTCCAGGCTCTCCCCGCTCCCCAACAGAACACCTGGGATGTCGTCATCATCGGGGCGGGCCCCGCAGGCATCAGCGCCTCCCTCCGCGCCGCGCAGAACGGCCTCAGCACCCTCACCCTCGAACGCGAAAGTATCGGCGGAACGGTCTCGAAATATCCCCGCCAGAAGCTCGTCATGACCAGCCCCGTCGAGTTCCCGCTTCACGGACGCTTCAGCAAAACCACGCTCTCCAAAGAGGACCTCCTCGCCTTCTGGGATAAGATCATGCAGCGCACAGATCTCAATATCCACACCGGCGAAGGCGTGGAAGCAGTCCAGAAGCAGCCCGACGGCTCCTTCTCTGTCCGCACAGCCCGGGATACCTATCGCGCTCGATCCGTCGTCCTTGCCCTCGGCCGCGCCGGAACTCCCCGAAAGCTCGGCGTCAAAGGCGAGGACCTGCCCCATGTGCTCTACCGCCTCATCGAGGCCGACCACTACAACCACCAGCACATCCTCGTCGTCGGCGGCGGCGACAGCGCCGTCGAGGCCGCCATGGGACTCGCTCATCAGAAAGGCAATACCGTCACCGTCTCCTATCGCCGCAGCGAATTCAGCCGCCTCAAGGACCGCAACGCCAAACGCGTCGCCGAGGCCATCGCCAACGGCAAGATCCGCGTCCTCTTCAACTCCATCCCCACTGAGTTTCGCACCGGCAGCGTCACCCTGCAGGTCGACGACAAGACCATCGACCTCCCCAATGACATGGTCTGGATCTTCGCCGGCGGCATCCCTCCGAGCGACTTCCTCAAGGCCTGCGGCGTCCAGTTCGGCGAGGCCGGCTCAACTCCACTCCACGAGGAATCTGCACAACTATCGGCCCGCTGACAGGAGATCTCATTCATGCGCAAGACCCTTCTCTTCCCCGCACTGCTCGCCGCTGCTCTCGCCGCGCTGGCTTTGCCTGCCTTCTCCGCAACCTTCACCGGAACGGTGACCAATAAAACATCCAGCCGCCCCTCTGCGGGCGATACCGTCGCTCTCGTCGACGTGCAGGCAGGCATGTCCGACGTGGCCACCGCCAAAACCAACGCCGCGGGCCAGTACTCCCTCGACGGACCCGGCATGGGTCCCTATCTCATCCGCGTCACCCATCAGGGAGCGACCTACTTCATCGCCGCTCCCCAGAGCGGCTCCGGCGGCGACGTCTCGGTCTACGACACCGCCGCCTCCGTTCCCGGCGTCGGCATTGACGCCAACATGTTCCTCTTTGAAGCCGGAGGAAGCACGCTCCGCGTCCACCAGCGCTTCCTCATTCACAACACCAGCCTGCCGCCGCGCGCCCAGTACAGCGATAAAACCTTCGAAATTGCGCTCCCGACCGACGCCGAGCTCGACGGCGCTTCCGCCACCCGCCCCGGTGGACTCGGTACCAATACCCGCCTCGTTCCCCTGCCGCAAAAGGGTCACTACACCTTCAACGTCCCCATCCAGCCCGATCAGGGTGAAAAAGAGACCCTCTTCGAGGTCGACTATCATCTCCCCTACTCCGGTCACGCGACCTTCGAGCCCATCCTGCTCATGCCCGCAGACCACCTCGTGGTCTACGTCGTCAGCGGCATGCAATTCTCAAAGCCGGAGGGCGCCTCCTTTCAGTCCACGCAGGAAGATCCCCGCGTCCAGACCTACGTCACACGCAATGCCAAACCCGGACAGCCCATTCGATTCACCATCTCGGGAGAAGGCCAGATGCAGAGTTCCTCTCCTGCCGGACCCATGGGAATGTCTTCCGGCTCCGACGCCGCTTCCTCGGCTGCTCCGGCTGCCGCGCCCGGCGGAGGAATCGGCGCTCCCATCAACACTCCTGATCCGCTCTCAAGCTACAAATGGTGGATTCTCGCCGCACTCGCTCTCATCCTCGTGGGCGCAGCCGCATTCTTCCTTCGCAGGCAGGCTTCCGGCGCGCTTCCCCCCGCTGAAGATGCCTCCATCCCAGCGTCGGCCTCATCCCCCATGCCTCCGCAAAGAAGTGCCGCCCTGCACGCAGGCGCACCTGCCCGTCCGGCCGCTGCCGGTCTTCTGCTCAATTCAATCAAAGATGAGCTCTTTACCCTGGAAAGCGACAAGCTCATGGGAAAGATCACCGCGGCCGAATATGCAGAGACCAAGGCTGGCCTGGAAGCCCTGCTCAAGCGCGAGCTGCAAAAAAGCCAGTAGACGCTCGCCATCCGGCTCCCGGAAATCCCTGCGCGGCTCGCCCTTCGCGGGCCGCAGACTCGCTCCGTTTCTTCAGCGCCGACTCGCCGCCATGCGCTTCACGGTCTCGCCCATCACGTCCACCCGGCACAACCCGCTCTTCTTCCCGTGTCCTCGACTCGCTGCAGGATAGATCAGCTTGCGTTCTGCCCCCGGCTTGCGCATGGCGCGCGCCTTTAGCCGGCGTACTCCTCGTCGCTCACCTTCTCCATCCAGTCCACCGTCTTGCCGCCCAGCTTCTCCTGGATCGCGACATGCGTCATCGCAGTCGTCGGCGCCGCGCCATGCCAGTGCTTCTCGCCCGGCGCAAACCATACCACGTCGCCCGGCCGAATCTCCTCGACCGGCCCTCCCCAGCGTTGTGCTCGTCCGCAGCCCGCGGTCACCACCAGCGTCTGCCCCAGCGGATGCGTATGCCACGCCGTTCGCGCTCCCGGCTCAAACGTCACACTCGCCGCCACCACACGCGCAGGTTCCGCCGCCTCAACCAGCCGGTCCACGCGCACTGCTCCGGTAAAATACTCCGCCGGCCCTTTGCCTGAAGGCTCGGAGCCGGCTCGCCTGATCTCCATCGCTCGTCTCTCCCTGCGCACGCGCACAACTCAGGCTGGGCCCAAAGCCATGCGCGTTCGCTTGTGGTTGTGCGCCGTCTTCTACAGCCCGGTCATCTTCTCGATATGCTCCGGATACCGGTCGCCTTCGATCTTGATCTTCGCAGCCGCTTCCGTAATGCTCCGCAGATCCTCGCTTGAAAGCTCCAGCTTCACTGCACCCAGATTCTCATCCAGCCGCGACAGCTTCGTTGTCCCCGGAATCGGCACGATCCACGGCTTTTGCGCCAGCAGCCATGCCAACGCCACCTGCGCCGGTGTCGCCTGCTTCCGCGCGCCAATCTCGGTCAGCAGATCCACCACCGCCTGGTTCGCCTTGCGCGCCTCCGCAGAGAAGCGCGGCAGCGTGCTGCGAAAGTCGTTCTTCGCAAGCTCCGTCTTGTCATCCATCTTGCCCGTCAGGAAGCCCTTGCCTAGCGGACTATACGGCACAAACCCGATCTCCAGCTCTTCCAGCGTCGGAATCACCTCCGCCTCCGGCTTCCGCCACCACAGCGAGTACTCGCTCTGCAGCGCCGCTACCGGCTGCACCGCATGGGCCCGGCGAATCGTACCCACGCCCGCCTCCGACAACCCAAAGTGCTTCACCTTCCCCGCAGCAATCAGATCCTTCACCGCGCCAGCCACGTCCTCAATCGGCACCTCCGGGTCTACGCGATGCTGATAGAACAGGTCAATCACATCCGTCCGCAATCGCTTCAGCGAGTTCTCCGCCACTTGCCTGATCCGCTCCGGCCTGCTGTTCAGCCCCTGCCATCCTGGGCTCCCATCCGGGTTCAGGTTGAACCCGAACTTCGTCGCAATCACCACCTTGCTGCGCACTGGTTCCAGCGCCTCGCCCAGCAGGTCCTCGTTCGTATACGGCCCATACACCTCCGCCGTGTCAAAGAACGTCACGCCGCGCTCCACCGCCGCGCGAATCAGCGCAATCATCTCCTGCCTGTCCTTGGGCGCTCCATAGCTGAAGCTCATGCCCATGCAGCCCAGGCCCAGTGCAGACACCTCAAGATTCCCTTTTCCCAGCTTCCTCTTCTGCATCGTTCTTTCTCCCTCAAATTCCTTGCCCGCCATCCGCAGCGCCGCATCCGGCGGGCCGTGACTCATTCGGCCTTCAGCGAGGCCATGTCGATCGAGAAGCGGTACTTCACATCCGACTTCACCAGCCGCTCGTACGCTTCATTCACCTTCTGGATTGGAATCACCTCAACATCGGACGTGATGTTGTGCTTCCCGCAGAAATCCAGCATCTCCTGCGTCTCTGCGATACCGCCAATCGGCGATCCCGACAGACTCTTCCGGCCCATAATCAGCCCGAACACCGACAGCGCCAGCGGCTTCTCCGGCGCGCCCACCATCGTCAGATTCCCATCGCGCCGCAGCAGGTTGAGATACGCATTAATGTCGTGCTGCGCCGATACCGCATCGAGCATAAAGTCGAAGCTCCCCGCATGCTTCGCCATCTCATCCGCATTGCGCGAAACCACCACCTCATGCGCGCCCAGGCGCAACGCATCGTCTTTCTTGCCCGGCGAAGTCGTAAACACCACCACATGCGCGCCCAGCGCATGCGCAAACTTCACGCCCATGTGCCCCAGTCCGCCCAGTCCCACCACGCCCACCTTCTTGCCCTTCGTCACGCCCCAGTGCCGCATCGGCGAGTAGGTCGTGATTCCCGCGCACAGCAGCGGCGCGGCCCCGGCCAGATTCAGGTTCGAAGGCACATGCAGCACAAACCGCTCGTCCACCACCACGCTGTCCGAGTAGCCGCCATATGTCACGCCGCCAAGATGCTTGTCTGGAAAGTTGTAGGTCAGCGTCATGTTCTGGCAGAACTGCTCCAGCCCCGCCCTGCACTCCGGGCACGTGCCGTCGCTGTCCACCATGCAGCCCACCGCGGCCAAGTCTCCCGCCTTGAACTTCTTCACCGCCGGGCCCACCTTCGTCACGCGCCCCACAATCTCATGCCCCGGCACGCAGGGATACACCGTCGGCATCACGCCGCTCCACTCGTTCCGCGCCTGGTGCAGGTCCGAGTGGCACACCCCGCAGAACAGAATTTCGATCTGCACATCCGTATCCTTCGGCTCCCGCCGCTGGATCGTCGTCGAAGCAAGCGGCGATGTCGCGCTCGCCGCAGAGTAAGCTCTCGCTTGATACATGAGGTTCCTTCGCCTTTCGGGTGAATTGAAAAATGTGGAAGTGACTCGGGCCGGCGCCAGCATCGGCAGACGAGCCGCGCCCGCCCCTCCCGTCCATCCAGAGACTACGAGAGATGCGCCGCGCAGCGGTATCCCATTCCTGCCTATTTCTTGCCTGATTCTGTCGCTGTACAGATTTCTGTGTACACAGCCAGACGGTTTCGCTGTACGCTCAGAATGGAGAAAGATGAGCCGTCGCCCTATGACCGCGCCACGCAAACAGAAGCCCGCTGCATCGCCCGATACCCTCGCTCTTCGCGCCAAGCTCGCCCGTAGGATTGCCTCGCACGTCCGCGCCGATGGGGACACCGCCACTGCGGTTCCCGGGCTGCGCCTCTATCGCCGCACCCGGCCCAGCCCCTGCAACTCGGCCACCTACCAGCCCAGCCTCGTCGTCTTCGTGCAGGGCCAGAAGCGCATCAACCTTGGCAAATCCAGCTATCTCTGCGACGAATCCACATTCGTGCTCACCTCAGTCGAGCTCCCCGTCGTCAGCCAGATTGTCGCCGCCTCACCGCAGAAGCCCATGCTCGGCCTCGTCCTCAGCCTCGACATGCCAGAGGTCCGCCGCATTCTCAGCGAAGAAGAGTTCTCCGGCATCAACGAACCCGCCGACGCGCGCGGCATGGCCATCGGAGCCACCTTCCCGCAGCTCCTCGACGCCTGCTCCCGCCTCATTGACCTGCTCGATGCGCCCGCCGACATCCCGTTCCTGGGTCCGCTCCTGCAGCGCGAAATCATCTACCGCCTGCTCCGCAGCCCACAGGGCAAGCATCTCCGCGCCATCGCCACCCTCGGCGAGCAGAGCCACCGCACCGCCCGCGCCGTCGCATGGCTCCGCGACAACTATGCCAAGCCCCTCCGTGTCGACGAGCTCGCTGAAGTCGCGCGCATGGGCGTCTCCACCCTGCACCATCACTTCCGCACCCTCACCGCCATGAGCCCGCTTCAATATCAGAAGCATCTGCGCCTGCACGTCGCCCGCGAGCGCATGCTTCATCAGGGTCTCGACGCCGCCAGCGCCGCCTTTGAAGTTGGATACGAAAGCGCCAGCCAGTTCAGCCGTGAGTACAGCCGCTTCTTCGGCCAGCCGCCCATGCGCGACGTCAAATCGCACCTCGCCGCAGCCGACGCCAATCGCCCCTGAGATCGTGCCAACGCCGCGCGGTTCGCATCACCCGCTGCGGCGTCAGCTTTCTTATCGTGCCATCGCCCCGGTTGGCTCGCTGTTCGGCCGCACCCGAAACTTTTTCGTCGTGATCGCGAGCGTGCGTTCCATCTTGCGCAGCGCACCCGCCTCATCCGGCGCCACAAACGTCGATGCCACGCCGAGGCTTGAGGCCCGTCCCGTCCGTCCCACGCGGTGCACAAAGTCCTCCGCTTCCTTCGGCAGGTCGTAATTCACCACGTGCGCCACATCGGCCACGTCGATGCCGCGCGCCGCCACGTCCGTCGCCACCAGAACGCGATGCCGCCCCTGCGCAAAGCTGCTCAGCGCCGCGCTCCGCTGCGACTGCGACCGGTCGCCGTGAATCTGCGTCGCCGTATGCCCTGACCGCGACAGCCGCCGCGCCACGCGATCCGCTCCGTGCTTCGTCCGCACAAATACCAGAAAGCTTCCCTCATGTGCATGCAGCAGATGCTCCAGAAGCTCCTGCTTCTTGTCCACAGGAACCTCAAAGGCGCGCAGCTCCACATTCGGCGAGGGCTTCAGCACCGATCCAATCTCCACGCGCACCGGATCCTTCAGGTAATCGCGCGCCACATCGCGAATCTCCGCGCTCAGCGTCGCCGAGTAGCACATCGTCTGCCGTTCTGCAGGCAGCGCTGCCCCAATCCGTTTAATCGCCGGCTTGAAGCCCATGTCCAGCATGCGGTCCACTTCGTCCAGCACCAGCATCTGCACGCCGCTCAGGTTCACCAGCTTGCGTTGCAGATAATCCTCCAGCCGCCCCGGCGTCGCCACAATCAGCCGCGCCCCGCGCCGGATCGCCGCCAACTGCGGCCCCTCAGCCAGCCCGCCGCACACCAGTGCCGCCGTGCCCTCGTTCCGCGTCAGGTTCCGCCATTGCTCCAGCACCTGCATCGCCAGCTCGCGCGTCGGCAGCAGCACCAGCGCCGTCGCTCCCTTCGTGCCCTTCGGCATCCGCTCAATCAGCGGAATCAGAAAGCTCAGCGTCTTGCCCGTGCCCGTCTGCGCCGTCGCCAGAATGTCGCGTCCTTCCAGCGCCGGGGGAATCGCCGCGGCCTGCACCGGAGTGGGGTTGATAAAGTTTGCACGCGCCAGTTGCTGCTGCAGCGCCTGCGAAAGTTGAAGCTCTGAAAATAGTTTCACTTTATTCCTGTTCTGCTGCGCGCCCGGCGTCTCCACCATCAGAGTCACCCATGGATTCGCCACGGCGGGTGCAGTCGCTTCGTCCTTCGCCAGGCACACGGCCATTGCCGAGGCTCCACGAAGAACCATCATCTTTTTCTATGCAGGAAAACCAGGGAAGCGCTCACATCACGCCGATTCAAGTTCGACCCACACGCTGCGTCTTCGGCTGCGCGGCGCAAACCTTGCGCGGCAGCCTGGTCCGGTCAACACCTTGACATCAATGGACCATTACGCTGAGGGGCCTGGGAAGTTTACGTGGGGGACGATCTTGCGGGATGAAGGCGAGAACGGCTCACAACCAAACAACTGAGCGTGGCTACATGATACCACGAACGCCGTCTCAGCCCGCCGCGGCGTCCCCTGCACCAGTCCCCTCGTCAGAAATACTTCTTCAGCTTCAGAATCCGCGACTCAAACCCATACCACAACACCGTCGCACAGGCCGTCGACGCCGCCAGCCGGAACGCCACCACTGCCAGATTCCCCGCCACCCCATATCGATCCATCTTCAGATCAAACCACCCGAAGTAGACGAACACCGCGATGTGGACCATATAGAGCCCATAGCTGATCTTGCCGTAATACGCCAGCGGTCCACGCCGCAGCAGAAAATGGATCGGATTCCGCGCACCAACAGAAGTAGCCAGTGACAACACCGCGCCTCCATAGCCAAAGGCGAGAGCCGTATCCAGAAACGCAGTGCCGCCCGCCACCGTAAACACAGCCGCGCCACCAGCGACAAACGACGCAAGCCCCACCGCCAGCCACGTGCGGCGGCCAAGCCGCAGCGTATACAGCCCGATGGCCAGCAGGCTGCCCAGCGCAATCCCGTCGAGATGCGTCAGAGTGTGCGTCGGCGTGAGCCAGTGGAAATGCGAGCGGC